>Ga0307515_10000624_pt1 | contig 82581 bp, 73 predicted proteins | sample 17_EM_MG_FD_194513 | JGI IMG/M metagenome (GOLD analysis project Ga0307515, IMG submission 194513) | Populus trichocarpa ectomycorrhiza microbial communities from riparian zone in the Pacific Northwest, United States - 17_EM | ecosystem: Host-associated > Plants > Roots > Unclassified | place...
CTGTTAATTCGTTTAACTTTGCGATGTGAGCTTTTGCCAGCAAGTGTTTCCCCATTGAGCTGGTCCCATGTTCTGATGGATGGCGAAGAACTTGATGACAAACGATACATATGATGCCAGGGCTGCCAGTCTCTTCAAATCCACAGTGCAAATAGAATCGCCACGAAGGCGGATGTCTAGAATTCTTCCAACCAATAGGCTGCTTCGAGCTTTTGTTTATTGAAGCCCACCAAGCGTCGAAGATGATTTGTAATGTAAGGTCGCTCAAATCACGAATAAAGACACGGTCAGTTTTGGAACAGATCATAACCTCTAGCAGTGAAGTGTTCAAAAATTGTGTATCAGACATGGCGGTAGAAATTTGAAAGCTGGGTAATCCGACTTGAGAGACTGCCGAAAATAGCGTTACAGTAAAGCAGATTGCCGGTTCTTAAATATTGACTCTACAGCTACAGGAAAATAATCAGATCAGTCAGACATTGCATGCATATTTGTTATGTTGAATATAAGGACAGATTGCAACGACTGACCGCGTAAACATCCATTTAGGAACAGCATACTGCAGTTCATTGCTGTATAGCGTTGAGAGCCTTGATGCACCGTGGGCACACAATTGTAGGAGGCGGTCGCGATATCGACACTTCCATTTTTGCCAATACAGGCAGCCGATAGGTTCATTGTGTTTTATCTGCGTTCTATTCCGGTTATATTATCCAAGATGCCAGCGCAACAATCGTCGACGCTCCGTTGACGCTCATTTTGGGACATGGTTACAATCTTGTTGCAAGCATATTTGCCTAGAATGGCGGCCGGTATTATGATTATAGTTCATTGAAGACGCATAGCCGCATGATTTTCCAAGATGGAAGGACTCAAATCGGTGACGCTCAGTTGACGCTCAATTTTATGGCGTAGTGACGATGTCGTCAATAGCATTTTTGCCAAGAAAGACTGCCGATAGTTCCATTATGTGTTGATATCGCCGCAGTGCCCTCGGATTGTCTGAGATGCATCGCCAAAAGTCTTTGACTCTCCGTTGACGCTCATTTTTAGCACATAGTAGCGATGTAGTCGCAACTGTTTTTGCCTAGAAAGACAGCCGATAATGTACTTCTGACTTCATGCCGCCTCACAGCCCAGGGATTTTCCATGATACAAGGCCAAAAGTTGTTGACGCTCCATTGACGCTCATTTTTAGGACATAGTAGCGATGTAGTCGCAATCGTTTTTGCCTAGAAAGGCAGCCGATAATGTAATTATGGCTTCAAGCCGCCGCACAGCCCTAGGATTTTCCATGATACAAGGCCAAAAGTCGTTGACGCTCAGTTGACGCTCATTTTTAGGATATAGTAGCGTTGTTGTTGCAAGAGTTTTTGCCTAGAAAGGCGGCCGATAGCGCGATTATGGGGTAACGTCGCCGCGCACCCCATGCATTTTCCCAGATGCAAGGGCAGAAGTTGTTGACACTCTGTTGACGCACATTTTTAGGACATAGTACAAATGTTGCCGTCACCATTGTTCAATAGAAAGACGGCGGATAGTTCGATTATGACTTACTGTTACCGCATAGCCTACTTGATGTTGCATGATGCAATGCCAAAAATTGTTGAGAGTCCGTTGACGCTCACATTCATCACATCGAAACAGCCTTTGTACTCTCAATAATTGTATCCAACGAATCAAATACACAGTTATGACATCCATTATTGCGTTTGTATCTATTATTGTTTGCATTCAGGAGTTTTGTTACCTCTGAATTTTTGATCAACTGCTATCTACGCTATCCGAGTGAGAAATGACGTGGCCTTATCACATTCCTGCCCTTTCGGCCGGCAATTGACGGCATGTGAATCATTTCACTAGTTTTTGGTAAATATTGCTCGACTTCCTCACCATTCCTTATCCAGCTACTTCTCCTCGATTTCCATGACGTACCACAAGCAATTTCAAATATCTCAACCATGTGCACCAGGTCTGTGCGGAGAGTTATGCAGTTGGATACATGGATGAATATGGCATGACGGCTGTCGTTCAGATCGATTCGTCTTGCGCACTGGCCGCTCTTCCTATGACATGTACGACATTACTCAATTAAATTTTGTTAGCACATTTCGTCACTAATATTGCTTTTGCTTTGTCACTTAACAGTGACTTGCAGAATAAAACCGAACGTGATGGCTGTCTTACAGCTTGAATTGGATTTTAGAACTTTCAAATGGTGCGTTCGACCCTTGCACATGCACAGACAAATTATCATGTCTCACAATTTGGTCACTGAACTCAAGCCAAAGCTGACATGTAGCAAAATTGGTAAACAACTTGCTTTTCACTGGGATCAGACGTCAAAAATTACAGTTTGCACCACTATTCTTCCGCAGACGCTGGAGACGTCAAAATCTCTTTGTCGTAATCCGATATCTATAAGGTAATTAGCTGGAGGCTATATGCAGGGCTAAAAGCTGACTGGTTCAAATGGCTTCGCTTTCAGCAACATTGACGAATCAGGCTTAGCAGCTGGCTCACCACTTGCTATGCTCGATTTAGACTGGGGCTTCACCGAACCTAGCCTAATATGACTACTTCCTGGTCGAGAAGTCCCTTGCGGCCTTTGGGATATTCTGGGGACAATGTCAATACTCTCCATTGGCTCTCCAAATGTTGGTGCTGGAGGTGCCGGAGCGTCATCCTTTGTTTCCGGCTGGACGACGGCCGGAACCCTCAATTCGGTGGTGCCATACTTCTTATCTCGTTCACAGAAGTAGTCGGCAGCATCCTCCCATCCCGGTTGAGTCAATTTGTCCAGCTTCATCTGCGTGTGCCGAAATCTCTCCATGCGCTGCTGGACCGTGTTGTTGATTGTGCCCATCACCCAGCCGGGTTCGTCATCTTCGCTCAAATTGCCCTGCTCAGTCTCTTCATCATCTTCCTCTTCCCCATCCTCCCCATCGTCGGAACTTGCAAGATCACTCAGACTGTCTCTGATAGCAACCAGCATCTCCTCTAACGTCTTTTCGGGCTCTCTGGACATCAATCCCGCAATTTCAGCCTGCGTCATATCGTCCTGCTCTTTTTGAACCGCGGCCTCCGCATCTTCAACTCGCTTTCTTGCCCCAGCGGTCTCTCTCTCCACATAATCCTCAATCCATGTCTCTTTCTCTTCATTGCTTAAGAAGTGCGTTTCTCATTGCTTCTCCGCCGCAAGCTTCTTTTTGGATCTCAAGCTGCGCAATGCCCCAACGGCACGGATTCTCTCTGCCTCGATGCCGCTCTTGCCTTCATTCGCTTGATGACGTCATTGGGTTGACCGCTTTTTCGATTTCCTGTATCTGCCTGCCGGAAGTGGTGAAAACTTCTTCTTTGGAGCATTGACCATTGTAGTTTTCGTGGACTTTGTTGTTGGGGGAGATGTTGGATGTTGCAAGTTATGGACAATATGGAGGTAAGCTGCGTCTTTTATGTCAAGGTTAGTACGTTTACTCATCTCGAACAAAGCAAAATCGCTCTGTTGAGTGTCAATCGATCCGGAATAATGACGCTAACGGTACAACATGATATGATTGTTAGCGTCAGTTTCATGTAATATCCCGGGAATTATTTGAGACAAACATCAGCAGACGTCCTTTCGCTCGAACTACATCCTATTAATATCCAGCAATTGGGCGATTTCGGTTGTCGTACACCGCAATCGATCCCTGTTATCAAGCAGGCAAAATCAGACCGACTGATTGCAAATTGCGGGGTGGTGGGAAACCCCTGCAACTTGCATCCATACTCAGTAGGATTCATCTTGATCATAACGATCATATTGGCTGCTATATATTCCATTCTGACATGAAGCTAACTATATAGTTCTCAGGGCTTCCCACTTCCGCTCATTATCATCGTCCTCTCCTATTCCACATCAGCACATTATGGATACACAACCACCTCCGGCAGGTGAGAGCGGATCCAATACCGGCAGATTGGCGGGCGCTACATCAAATAAGGAACTTCTTGGCACACAACAAGAGCGCAGACACAAGTTAGTTCACCGCACTGCTGCCAATGTAGCCACCAAACATATGACCCAGGATGCACATTTAAAGATCGTCCGCAAGACTGGAAGCAGCAAAGACAAGAAGCAGCATGCAGTTGGATGAAAGTATATCCTTATCGTGGCAAACGGCGGTCAATTAACTGAATAACGTACACCGGGTGTCCATAGAGAGCTACGTGACGAATTCATCGCTGCCCGTAACGGGAAACCTCCATTGTCGACAAAGGCATTTGTGCGCACGGTCCGCGAAATCCAACATCATGATGTTGTGAGCTCTGGGATTTTCGCCGATGAATTTCCTGATAAGCGTCCATGTGAGTGGACGAAACAGGCTTTAATCACCTTAGAGTCGGCTACGAAAGCGTATATGGTAGAGGTAACAGCCGAATTTCATTGTTAGAAGCATCGACTAATGTCTTGTAGGTTTTCAACATGTCTGCAACTATGGCAAGCCAAGGAGGTCGGGTACAGCTGGAACAGTCCAACAAGCGCCTGGCGTTGAATATGGCCAAAATGCACAAAGAAGGCTTTTCGCGCGCCGCAATAGAGGAAACAAAATATCTCATTAAGAAACCACGCGCCGAGGTCTGAGAAGAGAAGAAGCGGGGTGTTGAGTTTCCTGGGCATAAAAAGGTGACGGCTGCGATACAAAGACACCCGGCAATGCTTTGTCATAACCAATCTTCCGGCTGCCTCCCTTGCCAAAATGGCACGGCAAAGAATCCGCAGACACGCTGGAGACGCAGAGGAACAGGTGCACCTCCCCCCACCCGATGCAGAGTGCGGACTCCAGAGCCGACTCCACCTCCGCCCGGCATGCCACCCACCCCAACCAGTAACACCTCCGGAGCTCCACTGTCTGAAATGGTCAATTTGCCGCCCGGATATACGTCTTCACATACAGCTCTCCCCTGTGCGGAATTTTTTGAACATGATGAGGATACCGAGCACGATACTGATTTTGATCCAGATGTGCTGACTGATGATGGTTAGTACACTATTTGTTGTGTGGTAATGCGTTGAACATTCCTTTTGAAGACAAAAGCAGCGGATTGAGCGATCCTGCTACTGATAACGAGCATTGACCGAATGACACGGGATTTTGGAGATCATTATTATATATATCTATGTATTATTAAAGAACAACGTAGTGATCAAGACGAAAGTATATGAAAACGCCAGAAAGCCAGCCAAAACAAAGTGAATGATGGACTGTGCCAAAATGAATGATTGCATATTGTGGATACAGCCATGACAAAATGAGCGTCAACGGAGCGTCAACAATTTTTGGTCATGCATCCTGGGAAATAACACCTCCGATAGGTTGTAGTCAGTCACAAAGGAATTCTTGGCCGCCTTTATAGGCAAAACAAACAGCAATACCCTCCCTGCCCCATCATGAAAATGAGCGTCAACGGAGAGTCAACGATTTTTGGTCATGTGTCCTGGGAACTCACACCTCTGATAGGTTGTACTCACTCATAAAAGAATTTTTCGCTGCCTTTATTGGCAACACAGATAGCAATACCCTCCCTGCCCCATCGTGAAAATGAGCGTCAACGGAGCGTCAACGATTATTAGTCATGTGTCTTGGGAAATGACACCTCTGATAGGGTGTATTGAGTCATAAAGGAATTTTTGGCTGCCTTTATAGGCAACACAGATTGTAATACCCTCCATGCCCCATCATGAAAATGAGCGTCAACGGAGTGTCAACGATTGTTGGTCATGTATCATGGGTAATCTGGGGGGCGACAGGTGTCACATTGTCATAAACTGATTATTGACTGCCTTTATAGGCAAAAGTGAAAGTGAAACTCTTCCTGCCCCATCTTCAAAATGAGCGTCAACAGAGTGTCAACAATTGTTGGCCTTCCATCATGGTTAATCACAGCGCAATGTGGCGGTTATTGTCTATATATATTGTTTTGACCGTTATTATACTCTAAAAGGCTCAAGAATACTTAGTGGTAGCTCTGTAAATGAAATAAGTTGTTACTGTCCCGGAGTATGTGGCTAGAATATCCCGTACATATATTCCTATAAAGGCTGTCATATCCGTCTTTATGGATGTTTGTGATCATGCACCACTCATATTACCGAAGATGCAACACCAAATATCTTTGACACTCTGTTGACACTCATTTTCAGGATGTAGTTGGGCGCTTCAGTATTCCTGTTTTGCACATCAAGGCGGCTAATAGGTCGAAAATGAACCATGACATACCAGGGTCAATATTTTACAATTAACAGTCGCATATCTGCATGCGACCATAAATGTGAAACCCGACACGCAGAACCGCAGATTGGAACCGACGGGTCCAGCCAAACCTGGCGAAACCCACGGGTTGACGGGTACAGGACCGGGTTTGGTCCGCCAAGAGTCTGCGGGTCGGGTTTTTGGACGGTTCGGGAACCGAACTGACCTGTGTTTGGGGTCCAAACCCGGACCGCTGGCGGGCTACCCGGACCTGTTGCTAACACTACCCTCAAAGCAGCATTTGGGGACCCCGACCAGATAGCCACTGCAGAACAAATGCTGCGAGACATTCAACACCAGCATGATGAAAGCTGTTACTCTTGTACAGAATTCCAATACATTGCTGCTGATCTGGTCCGGAATCCCAGGAACCTTTGGAGGGTCCAGTGCATGTGATTGTTAGAAGAATAGAGGTACTTCTTCACTTTTGCCTATTCGCTGGGAGTGCTTCCTGGTTTGGTGTCAGTGTGCCTGAAACCGGACATTCCAATCCGACAATAACAATTGGGGAAGTCTGCATTGAATCTGAGGGGCGGAATGCGTTTTGCCTTCCCCCCATGACCTGCTGTACCTTCAATTACTCCAGAGATGACAGCTGCCGCACTGGGTGCTGGATTTACTGAACCTGCGCCCATGTAACTCAGCGCTGGAAAAAGAAAGATTTCTGCGAAGAAAAGAGTGAAGAGATTTGCAGATGGGAGCTGTTTGGATTGTGGTGGGTTAACTCATAGGGTGGCGGACTACACGACAAGGATGAATGCTCCGACCATTAATGCCTCTTCAGTGGAAATAACGAAACTACAAACTGGGACAGATTCTGAGGTATGAGGCAAAGATCATGTCAGTCAAAGACAGATGGCTTTGTGATTGATTAAAACGGTTTCGTTGTGAATACTTGAAAATTCTTTTGAATTGCGTGTCTTTCAGTTAGCAACAACGAGGTATTAGAAGGATTATTCAAAGGGAAGCATTGTGTTATAACCTCCACATTGACCATGAATAAACAAGAGATACCAATTCATGCTCTGAATAACTGCAGTGCTACAGGTATTGCATTAATGAATCAAGATATTGCCTGCTATCATCAGATACCATTCTAGGAATGAAATGAGAAACATCAGGTCGAAGATATCAATGTATAACCAATTGTGTCATGGGATGATACACATAATGCCAAAGTGACAATAGCAGTTCAGTATCAGATGGAACACCTACCTGTGTTCAACACAACACTACAACACTACTCTATATTTCTAGAAATCCCCTGCCTGCACATATATGATGTGGCAGTATGCTTGCGTCAAATACAGCTATGTTGGGATCACAGAATGGTTTCATGAATTGCCTTAATGTCCCTGTTACTGTTCCGGGGGGTTACAGAAGAACCTCTGGAACCAATCTATTTATGCAAGGAAGAGATTTTTTAACCACACAGATGACCTCAAAAGCCATTTTGGGGTAATATACGGATACTTTCTGGCAGTTCATCCTTCCGCAATGTTAAGGGAGAGAAACTTACAGTTCAGATGGCCTTGCTGTATGATATCTGTAAGACAATGGAGGCAAACAATGTTGAGAAACAAACCCTGAATGAAATTGGTCCAAAATGGTATCATGAGGTTCTACCGCTATTCACTCACTTTCTGGCAGATCTCCTGTAACCAAATCAAATATTAAGTGTTAATGAGATATGCTTGAAAGGAGACGAAACACCAACCTGGGAAGCTGTATGTTCAATGACACCTACTGAGTTGGTGTTACTTGAAGAATGGCAGGAAGATAACATGTCGAAGGGCTTTATACATCAGTAATCTTCACCATTCATAGCACCAGATCATTTTGCAAACACGCCAGATGGGGGATTACTGGTCTCCAATAACTATCATGATATATAGAGTAGGACAATGAACAATGGATATCTATTGCCCCACTGATAAATGACCTGAACTTTGCATCCAAAGGTTATGACATCTATCGAGATTGATGTTCACTGGGCATAGAACCTTCTACAGGTTGATGTGGGTGATACAAATAATTCTCCCTTTTCAATAAGATATGGACTGATTGAACCTAACATTATTCAATTCAGATCAACAAATGCCCCCTCAACATCCAAGGAAATATCAATGGAACACTAAGGGATACATTGGACGACCATACTTCTGCATGCCCGCATGATTAACTCGAATATAGTAATTTGGAGGAGGAACGAGAAGATCATGGTACATGGACTATGCCCCTCCTAATGCAACCTGGGCCGCTCTGTGTCAAGCCTGGGATATGCAATGTACACAAGAACACATTAGCAAAAGAGATTTCCGTCCGGGCGGAATGGCTCCGTCAGAGTGGACGCGCGCTGTCAAAGTCGTCAGAGATACCCCTGTGGCGGATTACTTCATGCCAGGCCACACTACCATGCGTTGCGTTGCATATCACCCTCCGATCGCTGTTTCACTGTTTCTTCTTGCTCTGTCGGTCTCCTATTCTTAACGAACACTCTGGCGTTGAAGGCCAATTGTGACCATACATGGGAATGAGTTCATTGGGCACGAGCTTGCATCGGGATTGTAATGCGATGAGTGACGCTGTGAAAACCACTCCACGCGTTCCTTCTCACAGCGCGCAAAATCCAGTTCTCTTTTTACTAATTATACACATCATTCCAAGTCGCCAGATCTATGTGGCTATTGACAATCCATCGCTCATTCCGTCCGTTTCCTAGCTTACTACTAGTAGCTATCTCCGGAATTACATGCGCGCAGCCGACAACGTTTCCCATGCTGACAACTTGGAAAGCGATGGCTGCGGGTGCTTTTACCACTTGTACAAATGTTGAGACGGGATCCAAGTTACCCGAGTTTTCAGGTATTGTGGTGAGCGCCAGGGCTAACCAATTCTCAACAAATGCTCCCTCCTTGTTTTGGAGCTTGATCTTGAATAGTGATTGCAGTAGCCATGGCAGACACCCATTCAGCGCGCCATAACACCTTCCTGGGAGTTGCTTTACCCACACCCAGTCGTTCCGTCGATCCCCTCCGCGCCAGCTCTGGCTTTCTGTGCATCGACACATCTGAGATATGCGTTCACATTCTGAACCCTCAACTTGAACCTTAATACCGTGGTAACTACAGAGCTCCATTGTGTGCAGGTGTTCATCCAATAGATACATCTTTTTACGACTCTTTTGCTGTATACACTCACGCGTGCTGCAGTATATTGCCACGCGGAGCATTGCGTCTGGCGTATTGTCTAGTAATGCTCTGAAGTCTCTGATCATAGCATCTGGGTGCATTCCATCACGGCGGATTTGTGGCCCCATGAATTCAGGCTTCGCATATGACTGGGAGCCCAGGAGGGCAGCCAGATTTGAACCAGAACGGAAGACTTTGTAGGCGGCAGCGATGTCCTCGCAACGCTGAGCTACGGTTTGGATATTGAGCTCTCTGATTTGGAAGCAGAGAATACGATGCTGAAAGGTGATTACATGTCGAAGGTAGTTGAGATTGTGATTGGAGGCGTTCCAACCGTCCCTGAGGTTGGTTTTATGTGCTTGTTCATGTCTCTCGGCAGAATACTATTGCCAGGCTCCATATCGAGGAGTCTGTTCAGCCCACTCAGACATCCAATGGATCTTGGGAAAGTTGAAGTCGGCATCTTACTCCTTGGAGATATCTATCTCGTGGCTGGTATAATCTCGCCAGTCGTTCATGTCGCACCGCTTCTTGGACTGTGTCCAATTTAAAGTATTTGTTTCCTCATCTACCTTTCGCTTCTTCACAAGTTCCGTTTTCAGGGCATTGGCTTTGGGCTTCGCCTGTTTGCGGGCTCGCCTGCTTAAGAAAACATCTTTGAAAGTGTGAAAATGAAGCAAGGCGTCCTCCATGTAGTTCAATATTGAATCATCGTGAGATTTATGTTGAGCATACATATAGAATTCTAACAATGCCTGGGTGCACTCAATTGCATGATTGACTATGGGACGCTGTGCGGGGCTTCCGCCTCGTAGAAACTGGCCGATAACACCAAGCAGGAACCGACTCATTTCCTTCATCTCCTTCCCATTCCATTGAGAATCTTCCTCATATGACTTATTTCTTAGTGTGAGGTGGTGGTAAGCAGGCATGGATAACCAGATTGCATTGTACTTGTTGAGCCATTTGTGCATCTTCATGAAATGGACAATCCACTTCTGAAGATGGTCAAGCATGCCGATCTGCATTGAATCGAGGAGGTTGGGCTTAGAGAGTGTGCTCACTATTCAGAGAATCTGTCGAAACACGTTGAATTCTCGGTGAACGTGACGCAAAGAGAGTCCAGCTTGGGCAGCCTTGGCATTTGCATCGCTGAGCGTTCTATATAGGTTGTCATCCTGCTGGGGGTGTTGCTTGTCAGGATGCACATAATATCCAAGTTCATTCTTTAGACAATTGCACCAAAAACAGACATGCCGCTCAACATGATGTAGGTCGCTATACTCTGGGCTTTTTGCAAGCCATGCTGCCAAAACCGGTTAGCAACGCCTGAAGTTGCCATCTACACAGAGAACGTTGTAATAACCGCTCTCGGTGCTGGGATGTGGTTGAAAGGTTTGTGGCTTGAGTACCCGCCGGAGTACTTCCTTCAGCACCTCTCGGTTTGTTTGTCACTACTCATCCAGCCGCTTCGGAGGGAAATTGAAGTTCTTGATTGGAATCGGTAGGAGAGTGGCAATTATGACCCTGTGCATTGCGGGAGTCTGGCGGATCCTCGAAGATAGATTGCCAATTGTCATATATACAGGCCACTCTTTCTTGTCGCTAGTATAATTCGAAAGATGTGTTCCGTCAGACATGAAGATCCAAGGACCCAGTCGTTCCCAAACTCCTAACATTGACTAAAGGTCGATTCGCATGTTATAATCCTCGAGTATCTCTCCTTACCTCTGTCTCCCTCCACAAGTCCACTGTGTGCATTTCGGTATAGGGGCGTTTTCGGGGCGTATCGCTGTTAAAGCAATGCTGAGGTGTGAAAATGAGATGCTCGGCATAGGCTGGCTACCGCATCAACCATCTCATGGTTTTGATCATGTCTCGACTCCAGTATTTGATAGGGCGTTGGTGATTGTCATTCCATCCTATATCCTCGAGAGTGTGAGTTCCCACTCCCTGAAAGCCTGATCATCTGGCATGATAGCCACAAGCTTCTGGACACAATCTGCATTTTTGAAGCTTTGGAAACGCAGAGCGGTGTTTTCTTCCTTCAGCACGTTGTCATAGTATGTCTTCATACCCTTCTTCTTGGTCCCACACTGGATATATCTGTACTCTTCACGGGTCGCAAACGGGTGCAAGGGATCGATCTGTAGGTTCGTCTCAAGGCAACCGTGAGCGTCGTGTTCCTTGGGCTCAGCAAGGTAATGGATCAGCGGAGCTCTAGCGCAGCGGGATCTTTCCGTCCGCGGCAGAGCTTGCGGTGGTTGAGACTCCGAGTCTGCGATGTTTTGAAGGTGTTCAACGTGGGGAAATATGTCCAAGTCTTCGACTGGATCTTTGTTAGAGTTGAATTCTATACACTGAGCGGGTTAAACGTGTCAGGGTGCGCTGCGAATATTCAGATTCTTCTGGCATGCAACTTGAAGGTGTTCAGCATGGTGTATTGTGATATGGTTAAGTCGCCAGCTGTCTGAGGTGAATATCATTCGGAATGGAAATTCAGGGCCACAGCAAGGGGTCGTCTCTGGCATTGTCGACGACACGCGAGGAGTGGAGTACACACGGTAGACAGGGACGAAAGTTGGAGCTGGGCCTGAGCAACCTTGTGTGTAAGCTGATGATACTTTCAGCTAACATGTTGAGCCTCAACATCATCACAAGGAGAATCCTTACACGCCGGGAGTTGCAAAAACGCTGCATGATCCCTGCTCCATAATACCATCAATAAACTAAACCCAATAAAAATAAAACCAGTAGAAAACCCATAAATAAAATTCACCTTGAGCGATCCAAAAACCTCGCGGCACCTGTAATAATAAATGCCTGAGATAAATAGCTTGAAACAAAGAAAACGAACAGGACAAGAACCCTACACGAATCTGAAAGCAACAATCATCGTGTCCTCTGCAACAGGAGGACTGGTTCACTCCTCGCGTACCAAGCAATGTGGGCGCGCATCAGGGAGAGGGACATCTGGGAGACTGTGGTCACCTGCCAATCCAATCAGCCGCTGCTGATCCATATCCACATCGACATCCACATCCGAGGTGTTTCCGGCTGCCTCAGAGGCTCGGAGAGTTGGCACCACCGGGCGAGGGTTTTGCGGCGTCACAAGCCCCAAATGCTCCAGCCCTCTGAGAGGATGAGTCTCCGGAGGTTGTGGTTGTGGGTGGGGCTCCGGGGTTTGTGGCTGTGGGCCAGGTGCTGGAGGTTGTGACCGTGGGGTATGGTCGCGCATCTCCTGGCCTTGCTCAGGTAGCACAATTGGCTGATTGTCTATCATGGTATCAACATCGTCAGCTGATGTATTCACCATCTCCCTCTGGCCAAGCGTCCGAGGTTCTGTGCCATCATCCTCATCCTGATCCTCCTCCTCATCCTCATCCTCCTCCTCCACCTCCTCCTCATCTTCCTTCGCTTCATCTTCCTTCTCAGCATCATCACCATCCCTTTCCATATCCACATCGCCATCTAAATCGACGCCGTCCAGTGAGTCCACTTCATCCTCCATACACATATCCACATCAGAGACAACTTCGGAGTCATATTTGCCATCCAACTTGGTTTAGTCGGTATGATTATCTGAGGAAATTGACACAGCGGCCGATGTTTCCTGCTCTGAATATTCCCGCTCTAGTCAGCCCTCCATGTCCGAATCTGCCGCATACATTGCTTTCTGCAACTGCACGGCAACGGCACGAGAGATATCATCTCCTCTTGGGGTTCGATTAACAATACCTTTCCCTTTACAGTTTCCGTTCCCCTTCCCCTTCCCTTGCATGATTGCCTTCCCCTTCTCTTTCCCCTTGCCATCCTTTGTACCCATCCACTTCCCGGTCCCTTTCTCACCACCCTACATGTCCTCCTCACCCTCGCTGTCATCATCCTCATTGCCATCGTTAGGACGGCTCCTTCCACCACTTAACGCTCCGGGATCCGCCCATTTGTCAATATCATCATCCACGTCAATTATTTCATCCCAATTCAGTGGGCTAACGGCCATGAAGTCGCCTGGCTTGTACTGCCGGCAGCTTCGTGGCTAAATCATTGCCCTGAGATCATCGCTACCATACCAAGAGAAATGGTCGTCGGTGCGTCTAACCTTCACCGAGCTGGTTATCTGCGGATTGGAGCGATCGACATGATCCCTGAAGGCTTGCGGGTTGTCCCACCTCCAATTGTTCATTGATCGCGTGTTTTGTCAAACATTGGCCCCAGATATGAGCAGAAGGCTACCCACCACTGCCGAAACAGTGAACTCCTGCTCCTGCGGTGCGGCCACATCAGTTGTAATTTTGAAAAGTGCACAGTCGTGACTTGATCAAGAAAGGTTATATCTCAAAAGAAGTCCTAGGCACTTTCATCCTTGATGCCGCAAACATTGTATATCGGTATGAGTCGACGGAAATATTCCGAGATGAATCTCTTGATACAGTCCCGATCCAACGACAGGCGTCAAGTTATCACCAATGTCGACATTTTTGCCCTTGCAGTTGCCTTCCCCTTTCCTTTGCGGCTGCCAATTGGTGCCATTGTTGTGTGTTGAAAATGAATCTACATCCGAGGCATTAGCATTATGATACAGTTGCATATAGTGGAAGCAAGCCCCATGGGAAGGTACAAAGTTGTGTAGGTTATCGGGTGTGTTTTCGAACAAGAGGCGTTGTTTTGAGCAAGTCACATGATGTCGAGTCCAGGATGCTGTCGGTGTGTATAACACGGGAGGAAAAGGGAATGGTGGTGAAGGCGGGAAGAATGGATACATATACATGAGTTCTTGCGATTTTGTTCATATCCTACCTTTCATTGGTTAATGAACACAAAACGGCCCAGCCTTGATTGTGCACAACCACCAGGCACTTCATGAATGAGGAGCATTGAGACGAGATTTAGTATTCGCGATGAAGTCAGTTTGCCACACCGGGTGTTACCTTGGCATCTCATACCACTTGTGCCGCTCTGACCTCATACATCCCGAAGCAAACTGAGTAGTTCTCAAGTTGTCCCAACTGTCCAACCATCCAACACAGCTACCAACGCCTAGCGGTGGAAAAAGCACATGCAACTGATGTCATAGGATAGACAATACGTCATTGTTCCCATTGCGATGCATTTAGCTCTGCCAAAGGGGATTTCAACACGGAAGCTGAAGATATACACATTCGATGGTTCGAAGTATTGTGCCAGGTATGAATGCAATAACATGATAATGGCGCAATGAAGGGTTAAACACCCTTCAAGCGGTGACAATAGACCTTTAGACGTTGCTTTAACAGTGAATAGCAATGATGAGTTTAATCTGAGTTTAATTTGATTGCAGTTAACCCCATAATTGAATGCTTTTGAAGGGATCTCGTCACCAAGTATTGTCAGGGTTTAGTGTCTAGCGCGGTCTACACTGCGCCTCCTTTTTCTGTCGAAACCCTTCCTGGTCGCCAAAATAGGAGTCTACCTCGCCAGCCGTTGCATATGCATGCACAGGCAATTATTCCTACATTCTTAACGTGGAATATTAATATCGGACTATGCCTTCCCAAAGCCCTCACCTTGACACGACTCCGGTCGTAAGAAATGCTCGAAGTCATGCTAATAGTCAGAATGAAGAAAAGCTTTAGCCTTCGGGAGATTCTCAACTTCCGCCTGTTCACAGCTGCTTTTCCGTACCGGCTGGCTAAAGGGATTCCTCTCAAGGAGGGAGTTCTGTAGCCTCTACAATCCAAGGACAGATCTCCATCCACTCAACTTCGCTAAACAATTCTCATGTTGCAGATATCACTCCATGTGTGACTTCCATCCTGTCCGCTACACAGCGACTGTCAATAAATACTCTAACTGTTACCTCAGTCAGAAGCAGTTATAGCACACTAGCACCTGGAGGAACTTCAATGCGTCGCCTTGTATCCAGCCCCGCATTCGGCATTGCTATCACTCCCACTCCTCTTAGCGGTCTTGGAAACCTATCTACCCCCTTCCCTAATCGAGAAGCCCGCGAGACCAATACAAACCCACTCCGAACCCGAGCTACCAAAATGAATCGGAGACAGGGGCAGTGTCAATTGCTACCGCAGGCGGTGTCTAAACCTCGATCAGTGTTCTCCGGTGGTTGCAGCATCCATCGATTTATTCACTCGGACATGACGCGTCTTGTGTTTGCAACATGCAGAATGCTGAAGCTCTACATGTGGAACAGAAGGCCATTTATGAGTGCAAGCAACTTGCAGACCGTAAGTTATACAATGCGACCCGTTTCGAAAGCATTAGCTGAAGCCCCTCACTGGCAGATAATAGACACGTACTGGCACACCGCAATGCAGCAAAACAACATTTGGTCCATAGCATTTGAGGTGCGCATAAATGAGATCTTGAAAGATGAATGCCGAAGCATCATCCAACGTTGGATATTACACACTCAAACCGGTACCAGGTTCGAATACAAGTCGTTCAGGTTAAATCCGATTTTATTCCGTCAGCAAGGGATAACATTGAAGAGCTTTATGATCTCCACTGCTTTGAATTAGCCGCAGAGCGTTTGGAATTCATTGATTCCCTTCTGGCAGACAATAGGTATCTTTTTCCTGTAGCAGAGCGTGTGAAAGGTGGTGTATGTGGACCAAATCCAACTCGGAGAGTGTCAAATGCTGTGAGCGAATGTCCAGCGTCCAGTTTACTTTCTGTCGGAAGCAATCCCGCAGGTTACCTACATCATATTTTATCACTGGGCGAATAACCGTGGTAAGTGTGCTGATAGATTTTATACTTCCATGATTAACGACAAGGACGGTCATATACCCTCGCCCGTGAATATGTTTACCTGCACTGCATTTCGCCATGCTCTCCTGGAGTGGCAACAGAACAACGGTGTTCATGCGAAAGCTTCCAAGTCACAGCTGAAAGCGGACAGGCCTGATCGCTCGAACTACATCGATCATAAGAATGATGGTGGTAAGAACGCATCCTGCTGCCCTGCAAAGGGTCCCAAGTTGTTAACCTCGCCTGGCGTCGCGGACACATACACATTCTTGATGAATACCTGGCACACACCACCGGAGCGCTACCAACACAGGGTGTATAACATCGCTCTTACTACAGTGTAGCGTCAGATCCAGCAGGCTGAGAACCCAACGCCTGCCATCGTGATCCGCACGGAAGCAGTGAGTGTGGACAATGCTATCCTTCTTCACTATTCGACGTCCGAAGTGGCGCTTGAGGCGCGTGAGATCAGAAGGACTGACCCAAACATCCGGATAGACAACAATAGCACGGATGACGAACTGCATTTCGGGATTGCAGGAGGCACCTGGGATTTCGAAGAGGATGGTGAGGGATGCGATGAGCGCGATGCCATCCACACCGCCAGCCACCGACAATCCCCTGTGACTGAACTCGAGAGGTTTGACTTGGGAACAAGTGATGTCGACGGGTATGATGGCGAGGACGGCGATGATGGAGATGCAGATGCAGATGAGACGGAAGAAGCATCGCAACCCGATGATGGATCAACGCAGAATGTGCAGGACTCAGGGCATAGTAGGTGTTATTGACGGGTAGGAATGCGACGATGCGGATGCAGATCTGCAGGAATCCACATCGCAAGCCGATGATGGATCAACGGAGAATGTTGAGGACTGAGGGCATCGTACGAGAGAGTGTGAAGATTGAACAGTTCATCTCAGACGTGTAAAATACGATAATGGCGAAGGAAATTCAAAGGCAAGTGATGTATCTGAAGCGAAGACTGTATTGGAATAAGTGACAAAACCTGAAAGTTAAATATAAATGAAAGTGTGGCATGTGGCTATCGGCCGATGAAAGGCATAATCATCGCCCAGCATTGTGTAAACGGCTACTGCATAACTGAAACCCCTGCGAAAAGTGTAACATACGTGTCGTTCTGATGGTGCGTATCCGTCCCGACATTCCGGACGCAATGTATAAGAAGCCTGATGCCTGACTGGCGAGGGTAATATACAATGCGATGCGTCGCAAGAATAAGAGGCACTGCATAATAGCCGCCGCATGGGAGTTATGCTATGCGATTCTCCATCAGAGGGAACAATGTTCCGTCAGAGTCATTGGAGCCGTCCGGAACACACAGGTGTTTCAGATGGAAACTAGTGTTGTTGCCGATTCACTTGCCGATATTGGAGCCAAATTATATTGAGAAGGAATATGTATCAGATTAAGGACAAGGTCGAAAGAGTAAAGAATTGGAGTGTGGAATAGAAGCAGAAGCACTTCATAACAAATTGTCCGTTTGTAGTGAAATAATTTCTCAACTTTTGCAATTACTGTGAACATGTTATTCCCAACAATTCCAAGAAGCCAGAACCACTGTTGAGATTGACAAAGAATTATAAAGCATATGAATACGAATCGGAACATCATGTGGCCTTTCAATCAGTGGTGAATGCTTGTATGAAAGCTCCAGTTCTCATACCCTGCAATTATGAAAATGAAGTAAGTATTGAAACTGATATGACCAAGTATGTGTCTGCTTGTCTGATCTTCAAATATGGCAATAAAGGAGTATTACACCCTGTTGGAAATTGTTCAAAGAAGAATATTCAGTGGAATGCAATTATAATAGACATGATAATGAGCTGATGGCGATCATTAAGCCACTTTGGAAACGGAGACCGGAATGGGTAGGGGCTATCTGTGCTCTACCGTTATACACTGATGTTAATCAGCTCACCTATATAACAATGCAGAAACTTCTAAATTGACGTTATGTAACAAGGACAAAATCTTTAACCTGGTTCGACGCCGGGATAGTTTATAGAACAAGCAAATCGAATGGAATGGTTGATCCTTTACCAAGTGGGCCCGGAGAAATCTCTGAGGGAGATATCAATGATGAAAAAGGTTGGAATTGGTGGTTCTACAGCCAATGAACCTACCAGAACAAAGATATGTGTTCGCAGATCGTTTGCGAATAAAGTGCTGTCCCTCTATTCTCGATCGTGTGATGGAAGCATATGTTTCTGATATTCTCCAAAGGACAATATCGGAGGGAATTCAAGTAAATGGTGTTATGAAAGATATTACATTTCTGGAGTCCTTAGAGAACGATGGATGAATACAATACAGACAGCTTATATGTACCAGAAAGTAACATTGTACAATTCTGGATCATACAGAAATATGATGTTTCACCATTTCCCGTATATCTGGGACAACCGAACATCTTCAACTACCTGGACTGACATCATTAATGAGAACCAATGCTGTGGAATGTTGAACAATGTGAATGGAATTACCGCAATTATTAAACAGCCTGTTCATTCAGTCATTGAACTGTTGGAGTCACCCAACCATTGGCAGTGTCCAATATACCATACAAAAATATCTCAATACATTTTGTGGTTCACCTATCCGACTGGGATGGGTCAAATGCACTCTGGGTAGTTGTTGATAGAATGTTGAAGATATAACATTTCATGACTCGTCATATGACCATGCATGACTTGGGATTTGTGGAGTTATGTGTGTTACAGATAGTACTCCACATTAGACTTCCATTGACAATTGTTTTAGATAGTGGACAAATGTTTGAATCTGTCATTTGGGGACTGGTGTGTAGAGTTAGCAACGGTTCCTGTTTTGGACCCAGCGGGTAGTATAGGTCTGTATGGCAACGGCCTTACCCCATCAGAAATCGACGATTTTTTAAGCGAACCATCACTTTAAGGTCACAAATATTGATTAGAGAGTTTAGTGTTTGGCATGTGAAATATGCAGCTTTACACGGCGGCATCTTTTCGCCGTCTCCGATTTTCGATATCTCTTATTCTCAGCAAGCAGCGGCCATATAGAAACCAGGAATGTTAGAACAGAACCAGACCGTTGGTTGTTGGTTCACCATCTGCAAGATGACTGGCTACCGTGGCTTTCTTTTGATGCGTTTGCTGGAAACAATGGAAAGTCTGAGTCAACAATGTGTACCCCATTGATTGCAGTTCAACATACAGATCCTGACAGGTCATTTGTGGCCGAACTGACCAATAAATGTAGCCAATGTCTCTTGGATGCCGATTAAATTTAGGAAACAATGGGACCTATTCATCAGCACCTCTGAATCGAGATGACATGCAGCCAGGAAGGACAGAAAGATGGAGCAACTCGAAAACGAACTCCAGTCAAATTTATTCTGACCCAATTCATGACATTCTTGCATGCCAGTTGTATCCATACAACCAGAATTACATGGATCTTTGTTGGAAGGGATTGGGAATATTTAGGTATGTTTGTGGAAAATCCACTGATGCTTATGAGTTGTAATCACCTGAGTTGGTATGAAAACATTGTGCACAACCTGCCTCACTTCTTGACCATGTAGTGGAGGATCATTCAGTAGCACCGGGATTTGATCTGACACTGGAGGTGGAAGTTGATGGTGAAGAAAAGTATTAGGTCTCGGGTGTTGATAATAGTGGATGGCATTGAAATAAGCTACCGTATCGTATACACTGAATGGGGTGTAACTCACGAACTTGAAAACATGGGAAGTATGTGAATGTGTTGCATGCAGTGCGAAAGTTTCAGGAACAGTACCCTGGGAAACCCGAACCACTGGAAGCTGTCCCCAGAGGACCTCACACCTCAGGGTGGGATACTGTCACATTATGTTTGGCGAATGATTCCGTGAGATGTACAATGCTACATTGTTGGGAAAAGCAAGAAAGAAGTGATGTTACGGAAAGAAAGACAGGTTGGGAGATGCCGAGGTGGTGTGAGGTTATGGTGAGATGGTGACACAATGATGGGTTATAATGAGAAATTAGCCGAAGGTGTTGCGATGTCGGCCGAGATTGTGTGGTTGTACTGACAAGAGTGGTGTCAGTGGTGTGTAAGATCATGAGAAAGGTGGATGGTACATCGGAGCATGAGGAATGATTTGAGGATGGTATATCAACTGTATATAATTAGAGGTTGTTTGATGTTGGAGGATTTCCTTTTCTTCTCTCATCACTTGCTCTATTGTATAGCAGAGCATGCATGCCTTTCATACAGCTTCTAATCCTGTCTTGAGGTCAATCTTTGAAACAAACCTCCAGTACCGTTGTCTTGATTACAACATCAAAATCTCTGTTAACAATATTACCTACACCGGATGGTAGCTATTGCACGATCTGCTTTTTATTAGCACGTGCCCTGAACCTCCAAGACTGTAGTTATCTAGATCAAGTATGCAGAAACATAGTTGAATGTATGTAGCTCAGTGAAATTGAATGTGTCAGGTGACTCGAATGTGTACTCCGTAGAAAAGAGCAAATCAGTTTGGTAGTGTCATCAAGTGCAATTGCAAGTATACATGGATGCACATTTGGTAGTATAATAGATAATATGCTAATTGCAATACGCAGCTATGTACTGAGTGTGATTTTGGTAGTAACTCGGGTACTTACTGAGCAGTGTCTTGTAAAGTAGCTATCGGTTAGTCATCATGTACAACTGGAAATGTAATTTACAGCCTGCCGTAGAGTGTACTGGAAAAATGCATTCCAGGAATCCTAGAGAGCGGACTTGGGAGTGCACATTTAGAACATTGTAGGAGGATGCTTTGAGGAGAATTGTCACATATGCTGAGAGTGTGGAATGGCCTGCAGGTGAAAATGTCCCTGATCAAGTGTTGAGAGTGTAGTTGAAGACATCTTTGAAGCTTAGTTATGGGTATATAGTTAAGCAGGATGACACTGTGGCACTTAGCACAGCTGCAAGCATTCTTGAAAGCATGACTGGGCATATACGTCTAACCAGATTTGGAGTGTGCTATGTTGTGTGCCATTATGCAGGTTGGGCATGTTCTGTTGGGTACATTTCAAAAGAATATTGAAATAATGTCCAGAACTGAACATGGGAATAGACATGGTGGTGTAGATGGGAGCAGCCACAGAGTCTGCATGGAAATGTATACAAAGATGATTCTGAGTATACAATCAAATAAATACAGATACGTTCTTCATACTATATTTGGAAATATGCAATATACTGAATTTGGCACTGTCGATTCACATTTGATTAATGCAGCATGATATACAGTATAACACATATCGAACAGTTATATATAATAGTATTCAAGTTTAACTGTAGAGCAATCAAACCTCAAAGTGCCACCCATCTAATCTGCTAAGAATTACTATCCAACAAATAGCTTCTCTATCTGTTATCTATCATACAAGAGGAATCTTGAGGGTAATTGCTATGTTCTGTGCTGAAATGAATATAATGGCAATTCTTTAAAGCTAGCAAACATATATATACAAAAGGGTTCACACTGTGAATGCATACCAATTATATATGTTTCACTGAAAAAATATAGGACAGCAGAAAAGATCCAGTCAGACTGAATAGTTCTACTGGCTCCCATGCGAGTAGCAAGGCCAAGCATGTATAGCAATGCTGAACATGTAATACCTATACAGACACACTAAACATTGCCCAATTTATAATCACCCTCCCATATGTATTAACATGTTTTGTTCTCATTACACATTAAGGTATGTATGAAATATACTTCAATATGCATACTTTCACATCCCTGCCTCCAATCAACAATATGTCCAATATGTATTATTCAGTAGTGCAAAATATTACAATTTTAGCATTATTGTAAGCCAAATTGAACACACCCCAACAACTAGTGGAGACATCTGACTGTTGGCATCGAATGGTAAATGTACAGATAGTTTTACCCATTTCATGTTCAGAACACTTTCACATGAGCGAATGACATGTAGACATAATTTGAAGGGATGTTGTTCATTTGACGAATCAAACCTATATCAATCAGATAAGTACCAACTGTCAATCACTGAGATCACTTTGTGGTGGCTGTATAATGATGACACATACAACTATGTATGTATAAAAGATATTAGTGTAACCAATTGGCAGTCAGTGTACAGCTGTCCCATTAGTTAACTAATAGTTAGTAAGAGGTTGCACCGAGTATTAATGTTCAAATCCACAATTTCTTTTGAAATTCACCCCACAAGTATTGGTCTGATTACAAAGTCTGTTATACTTCAAACGTACATAAATATGCATACATTCACCTTCCTCCATTGAATTTTCAATGTCCACTATATGCCTTGCATTGGTTCAGATTCTGCTGAATGTAATAATAATAACGGATTGTTTGGCACAACAGAAAAATGAATATTGGAGGTACTTTAAACTGGAGGGTGGGTGGTGACAGTATGTATAGTGATGGACAGTATCTGTATAGAACACGTTGTGATCGCACTGAAACTCATGGCATTAATTGGGAGGATGATAGTTGATTTGGCAATTGTTGATATTTTACATTATGTATTATTTGTCCAGCCTTGCTACACATGGTTGGCCTTCTTACCCTTATTTAGCCTCGACTGCACTATGTTAGCTTTCCATTACCTGCTCTGAATAAAGTGTATAATTGATGCATTTCAGCTGGGCAACATGTTTTGCATATACATTGGCTAGTCCCAGTACCTAGATATTACACTCTATTTATAATACAACTTGCTAACATAGTAGGGGTATGTCATTCATATTCTGGTAAGTACCTATACTTGTATACAACGAACAATAATCCTATAGAAACAACTTCTTGTAGAGATGATAGTTCGACAATGCAAATCAATAGCATGATTCATGAATAGCAGATCAAGTATATTAGACTTCCATAATGACTAGATTGCAACAAAATCAATTCTATTCTCCATACTTGATTCTCTCCATTGCATCGTAATCAATACACCAGAAACCACTCTGCCATAACTTCATCATGAGGTTCCCTGGATGTTTTGCAGCATTCTTCTGACTCGACCAACTTGTATAGTGTCAATCAGGTTTTAGTGTACTCTGCAATTAGCTGCATTGGACTGACGGCAGGTGATGCATCAAGAGGCAGGTAGCAACAATGTGATAAAGTTCACTGACTAGAAGTCTGAACTCTTGATTAATAATTTACCTTTATACTACTTCACAATATTAACAGACAAATTTGCAACTCTATCTACCCATATACCATTCAACAAGACCATATATCGGTATAAGCCATTAACTGCACTTACAAGACAATCTTAGGAACATTCTGACCATCTTATCAAAACTACTCTCAAGTATACTGTACACAATACTCTAAAATGCTCTCGCTTTTATCCTCCATATTCGCTTTATTATTCACCCCAGGGTGCATGTCCAAGAATCCCCTAGATCAATATTGAACTCGATGCTCTGCTTGAAACTTTGTTTCTTCTTCTCAGTGCATCTCAAAGGATACAATCAAGTACAGTACCCAGCCTGGTTCCTGGTGTGTGCTCAAGCATACTTTCAAATATCCTTCTCACTGTATCAAATTGCTTTCAACCAGTCTGCATGATTTTACCTTGCCATATCAGCTTCCATAATTGTCTAAGGTATATCTTTGAGAATATTTACCAGCAGTACTTTCATTGATGCATACCAAGACACTCCCAAGACAACTATCAAGTAGACTTACATATATGCTCCCAAGGGCACTCCCAAGCATACTTTCAAATATAGTTATAATTACACACTGTGGTCTACTCCTGGCCTTCTACAATACTTTCTTAGTAACCTCCAGAAATGGTCTCAAGCTTAACTCTGAGTTCACTTGTATGTGGACCTCTAACTTGGTCTGATGTAAACTTCAAGTATTTTCTACTATACACTCACAATCAGAATATGAAGTCTGCTTCCAATTTCACTTGATGGTACTGTTCCCACCTACTTGGTTTTACAGTCCAAAGTATATGCTCCAGAGGCAAGATTCTGCCAAACTCACTTTACTTCAAATTGACATGAATGTTGCAGATGGCAGCATCCTGTGCAATGCTGAGAAGGAGGCACAGCATGACAGGCAATGCAAGGCAGGTCACGTTTACATGGTTCGAAGAGGTATATAGTATATACAGGCTGAAATTGTAATCTTCATTAAAATGATTATCTGCGGGTGATTGTAAGCTCCACCCTTGTATTGAGATTTCTTGATATCTCAAAATGTTGATTAAAAATGCTGATATGAATTCAGCAGCAATCATATACTATGGGATTTTGGAAACAGCAGATTTCCATTGTAGTGATTGGAGTACTCTGTGCAGACAGTGTCCTATCTAATGTGAGCTGTCAGCTGTAAATGTACTCCAGGGCTCAAGATGGTGATGTCAGAGGTGATGACAAATATGTTGTGGATTATTTCCCAAATAGCACTGTGATAAATTAATTGGCTATATTACTGTTATCATCCATGTTTCCTCAGAGGTGCAGTACTCAAATAGCAAAAATTTGATACACATTATAGCTTTCCTTCAACCAAACGCTCTCTATGGACACCAATACAGTTTCCTATACATCACTTAGTTATGTTCTGCTCTCCCAAGGGCGGTACTCTCAATCATGCCATCCAGCAGACTATCAACCATGCTATCCAGCTGGCTCTCCAGAAGGGTTTCAAGCAGACTCTCAACGAAACTCTCAAACAGACTCACATTAATCGTGTGTACTGTACATGAATAATTACTAACAGTTGCAAATGATTCAGGTACAAATTCATTTCTGACTACAAGGCATATCACGTCCCTAACACTAATGAATTCATCTTGCTAGAATGAATGTAGACAATAAGAGAATGACATTATAGAGTATTACACATTGAGCTTGCTGTGTACGGCATGAGGGGGATGAGATGAATGTAATCTTTATGTATACTGATGCTGATATGGATTATCTTCCTTGCAATGGGATCAATTCAAATGAGTACAGTATACCACTTATTACTACGAAGACTCATGTCCATCTCATCAACCATATCCCCATCAAATGTTTACTATGCTATATATAGGACAATACCTGCATTATAAAACTCAGTATGGTGGTGGCTTACTGCCCCCTTCAGTATGAAGCAATCCTAAACCCCTCAACTTATGATATTCAACCAGTTCACATTATGTCCAGCCAGCTCCTAGGCAGCACAATATGATTGCGTCCAGCCAGTGCAAACTGAGCCCATTCAGATTTCGTCCAGCCAGTTGTATTTGAGTCTGTATAGCCAGGCACGACCAATCACACCAAGATTACATTCAGCCAGCTGCGAGCCAGCCTGTGCTGATCACATCTACCTAACCAAGAACCATCACACAGTGAGTATGCCAGGGTTGTCTAGCTTGTTTTCAGCTAGCCAAAAGTCACTGCATCCAAATCATATTCATTTGACCAACAGCCAGCTCATATAGATCATCTCGAGCTGCCCAGGAGCTTGCTTATCTTCACCACATGCAGCGAAATTAGAGCTACTTCATCAAATGCGGATGCCACAACATTGGTAAAAGCGCAAATGGAGTATAGGTGGTACAATAAACCCAAGCGCAGCACGTAGCAAACCTCCCGTGGCCCCCGGTGGGATGCGCAGCTGATAGTCATCTATACTCAATTCATGGAGGTCTGTGCGAGGGCCTATGGAACTATATATGGCTGCTGCCTCGAGATTGACCCATACATAACATTACTACCTCCAGTCATTGTTGTTAAGGCTGTACAGTACACACTATTGCTGCAAGTCTAGTGTTAGCAACGGGTCCGGGTAACCCGCCAGCGGTCCGGGTTCGGAACGCTAACACGGTTCGGTTTGGATCCACAACAGTCCGAAAACCCAACCCGCAGCATCTTGGCGGGCCAAACTTGGACCCGTACCCGTCAACGCGCAGGTTTTGTCGGGTTTGGCTAGACCCGACGGTTCTAATCGCCGGTTCCGGTATTCGGGTATTTCTATTTATGGTCGCATTCAGATATCCTATTGCTAATCGCAAAATATTGACATTGGTAGATTGTTGTCCTTTTCTGATGTATTGGCCGCCTTTATAATCAAAAACAAGTGAGAACCGGTCCCTGCCCCATCCTGAAATGAGAGTCAACGGCGAGTCAATGATTTTTGGTCTTGCTCCTTGGGTAATCTGAGCGGTAATTGGATTCAGACATTCATAAATGAGGTATAGGCTCCCTTTATATGCAAAAGAGAAAGTGACACACTCCCTGCCCTATTCTGAAAATGAGCATCAACGGAGCGTCAACGATTTTTGGTCTTGCATCTTGGGTAATCTAATTGGCAAATGATCGCAAACATCCATATACCGTGAATTGGCAGCCTTTATAGGGAGATAACAAGCAACGTTCTCGTCACAGCCTCCCGGACAACCACAATTTAGTTCATATTCAAAGTTGCAACCAAGTGATACTAAGCGTTTTCGCCAATAAAACCGGTCACAAGTTTGTATATAGCCATTAACGGCCACATAGCGCTTTGATTAACCATGATGCAAGTCCAAAAATCGTTGACGCTCTGTTGACGCTCAGTTTCATGATCGGGCAGGGAGCGTGTTCCTTTTTTTTTGGCCTATAAAGGCGGCCAATACTCTCAGTATGCATCAAGATGGCCAAATCTCTGATTAATTACCTGACTTACAAGACCAAAAGTCGTTGACGCTCTGTTGACGCTCAGTTTCAGAACCGGGCGGGGAGCATATCGATTTCTCTTTTGCCTATAAAGGCAGCCTGTAGGTCATTTATGCATCTCTGCGACCAATCGCCATGCAAAGTAACCATGATGCTAAGCCAAACATTGTTGACGCTCCGTTGACACTGATTTTGCCACGGGCGTATCCGCAATATGGAACAATTCACTTTGGCATACTATATTAATAATGGTCTTGTGGCAGCCGTTCTGTGCTATTCATGTACGTTCTCCTTTATTACTACATTGTTCTTTAATGATGCATACAAATATACCCTTTAAAATATACTTTAAAGTGTCCGCTAATTGTAGATAATGATAATACTCAAAAATCCCGTTCCCTTCAGTCAACTCTCGTCTTCGCTGTCAGATTCACTCAAACGGCTGCACTCGTTGACACAATGGCTGTCAGCTGCATTACCACGCAGCTGATAGTGTACTAACCTGTGAATGGACCATCATGAGTCAGCAAATCCGGAATAAAATCTTTATCGCGCACGCGATCGTTGGCAAAAATGCAGGGTTGGGATGCAAAGTATGTATATACACATATGCGGGTGGCATACCTGCTGTTTCGGACCTCTCATCGTCATCAGCTGGCACAGGTGGCGATTCGGGCCGCGGTGGCGCCCGTTTTGGTGGAGGTGCACCCTTGCCGTTGCGCCTCCAGTGTGTCGCTGGATTTTTTGCGGTGCCATTTTGGCAAGGAAGCCAGCCGTCCGTTTGATTTTCGCGAACCATTGCCGGGTGTCTTTCGATCACGACCTTCACCTTGTTATGCGCGGGAAACTAAACACCCCGCTTCTTCTCTTCTCGGACTTCGGCGCGAGGTTTCTTGATGAGTTGTTGTGTTTCCTCTATTGCGGCGTGTGATATCCCTCCTTTGGCCATTTTGGCCATATTCATGGCAAGAGGCATGTCGGACTGTTCAAGCTGTACCCGACCTCCTTGTCTTGCCATAGTAGCTGACATGTTGAAAACCTCCAAGAAATTAGTTGCTGCTGGTACAGTGAGATCGGGGTATTACCTCAACCATATACGACTCCGTAGCCTCCTCTAAAGTCTTTAAAGCCTGTTTCGTCCATTCCCGGGGATGGTTATCACGAAATTCGTCTGCGAAAATCCCAGAACTGACAACATTGTGATGTTCACTTTCGCGGACTGTGCGGACAAATGCCTTGGTCGACCATGGAGATTTGCCGTTACAAGAAGCGATACATTGGTTACGTAGCTCTCTATGTACCCCAGCTGTGCGTTATATTTTCAGCCGACCATCGTTGACACAGATATGGATTGACTCACATCCGATCGCATGCTGCTTCTTATTCTTGCTGCTTCCGGTGTTACGTACATTTTTTTAAATGTGCGTCCTGGGTCATGTTTTCGGTGGCTACAATTGCAGCGTCGCGGTGGACTAACTGGTGTCTGCGTTGCTGCTGAGTCTCGCCAAGAGGCGCATTGCGTGAAGCGCCTGTCGTTCGGCTCGATTCAGCTCCAATCGCACCTGGAGGAAGTGTTTCAGGATCCATGGCTTGTTGTTGTAGAATCGTGAGGAAGATGATGACGAAAAGAAGTGGGAAGTGCTGAAGATTATCTAGTGAGCTACAAGTCAAAATGGAATGAGTGAATGCCAACTTGCACGTTCAATTCAAGCTGAATCCTGCTGTGTATAGCCGCAGGGGATTCCAACGGTCGCGCGATTTCAGTAAGTTGGTCTGATGTTGTTTGTTTGTTTACAGGGTTACATCGAGTTGAACGACAGCTGATATCTGCTGTTTGATAGATCTAAAAAGGTCATTCTTCGACGGAAAGGATGTCTGGTGATGTTTGTCTCATGACATTGCCGGGATCGTACATGAATCACACGCTAATTATCAAGTTATAATGTACTGTTAGCATGACTATTCCCAATGAAGTGACGGTCAAAACGCTGATTTTGCTTTGTTCGAATTGATCAAACCTACCAACCTTGACACAAAGGACGCAGCTTGCCTCCATGTGGTCCATTTCTTGCAACATCCAACATCTCGCCCAACAACAAGGTCAACACAAGATACAATGGTCAATGCTCCGAAAAAGAACCTTTCGCCACTACCAGCAGGCAAATATGGCAAATCGACAAAGCATTCCACACGACGCCGTCATCAGGCGAATAAAGGCAGGGGTGGCTTGGAGGCAGAAAGGGTCCGAGCATTGGGAGCATTGCTCAGCTTACGATCCAAAAAGAAGCTTGCGGCGGAAAAACGACGGGAAACGCACTTGTTAAGCAACGAAGAGAGACAGAAATGCATCGAGGATTATGTGGACCGAGAGACCGCAGTGGCAAGAAAGTGAGTTCAAGACGCAAAGACAGCAATGATGCAAGAGCAGGAACATATGGAAAATGTTGAAAATAAGACGATCGACAACCACTAAGGCTGAAATAACATTTGAGGAGACGTTGAATGCTATCGGAGACAGTCTGAGTGATCTTGCAAGTTCCGATGATGAGCAGGATGGGGAAGACGAGGATGATGATGAAGAAGATACAGGGCATGGCAAGCTGAGCGAAGATGACGAACCTGGCTGGGTGATGGGCACAATCTCCAAAATGGTACAGCACCGCATGGAGAGCTTTCGGCAGAAGCAGCTGAGGCTTGACGAACTGACACAACCGGGATGGGGGGACGCGGCCGACCACTTCCGTGAGAGAGATATGAAGTACGGGACGACTGAATTGATGATTCCGGCTGTTGGGAAGCCCCAAGAAGACTTGACTGCAGCCACACCATCACCAACAACATTTGGAGAGCTTATGCAAGCTCTTGATATCGTCCCCGGACAATCACAAATGCCGCAAGTGATGTCTCGACAGGTACATAGACAAATGAGGCTGGGTTCTGAGAAACCTCAGGCAGACAATTGCATAGTACCGCCGATGCTCGCCGCGGTGCCTGATTCATCACCGATAGAGATTGCGAAGCCAGTTCAACCCGTAAGCTTTTACCCCTGCATATAGCGTCCCTAGCTAATGACTATATAGATATCGGATTGAGACGATGACATGTTGACGGCTCCAGCGTTACCGGAAGTGTAGGTAGCCAAATCTGTAGTTTTGACGATGTATTTCGTGTAAAAGCAATGTGTGAACCTGTTTTGTTACGTGTCAGCTCTTTCTGGATTTCAGTGAGCAAATTGTGAAACAGGGTGATGCGTCAGTGTGTGTGCAAGGGTCGTACGGGCCATCCGAATGTTCTAGACTCCAAATCAGGTTTATTGACGAATGACGATCTTTATATGGTGTTGCCTGATACGGATAAATGATAAAGCAAAACGTAAAATTGAGACGAAATTTACTAACAGAGTTTAAGTCAGTGATGTCATACGACTGATAGACAGAGCGGTCAAAGCACATGCGAAACTCGGACAAATGACAGCCGACAGGCTGCATTAATCCATGTAGCCAACTAAATATCTCTTCGCTCAGACCTCCTGCACATGGTCGAGAAATTGAAAACTGCATATGGTACGTCATGGAAATCGAGGAGAATGTGCTGGAAAAGGAATGGTGAGGAAGTGAGGCTATGAATATCTAAAACTAGTGCATGGGGTGTTATGCCGCAAATTGCCGGCCGAAAGCGTTGAAACGCGATGGACCTACGTCATTAATCATGTAAATTACGTGTATAGTGGTGGCTCAGAAACTGAGAATTCTCGAAGATCTTGGATTCAAATGATATTACATTGAAACTGTATACTGGCTGCCAATAGAGGCTATATGCATTTTTTGTACAATGTTTGAGCACCAAATGACTGTTAGTAGGTGTCTAAGGTAAGCTCAAAGGTGAGCGTCAACGGAGCGTCAACGATTTATAGTCATATCCATTCAGTAATCACCAGGCTGCACAGTCGCATCCATCCAAAGAAGAAGTATTGGCCGGCTTAGTAGGGAAAATGGAAAGCCACACGCATATTGCCCCGTGACAGAAATGAGCATCAACAGACCGTCAACGATTTCTGGTCCTACATCCTGGATAATAACTGGGCTGTGCAGCGGCATTTAGCCAAAATCATACTATTGGCGGCCTTTATAGGCAAAAATGCTATGGATGATATCCCTACTACCTCCTAAAAATGAGCATCAACGGAGAGCCAACGATTTTTGGCATTGCCTCATTGAAAATACAGAGGGTTTCGCTGCATCCTTGACTCATAATCGAACTATCGCCTGCCTTTCTAGGCAAAACATGGTTGTGCCAACATCGGGACTATGTCCTAAACACGAGCGTCAACGGAGCATCAACGACTTTTGGCCTTGCATCATGAAAAACACAAGGGCTGCGTGGCGATATTGAACTATCATCGAACTGTCGGCCGCCTTTCTACGCGCAAATGGTTGCGACAACATCGCCACTATGTCCTGAATATGAGCGTCACCGGAGCGTCAACGACTTCTGGCATTGCATCGTGGAAAAGGCAAGGGTTGTGCGGCGACATTGATCCATAATCGAACTATCGGCCGCCTTTCTAGGCAAACATACTTCCGACAAGATCGTACCCATGTCCCACAATGAGCGTCAACGGAGCGCCAACGATTTTTGATTATGCATCTTGGATAAACTAACGGCAATGGAACGCAGATAACCCACAATGAACTTATCGGCAGCCTTCAATGGCCAAAATGCTAGTTATGATATCCCGTCCGCCTCCTACAATTGAGCACCCACATAGCGTCAACAGTTTTGGTGGATGTTCAGAACGCCACACTGCAATGAACTGCATTGTGCTGTTCCTAAATCGAGTTTTACGCGGTCAGTCTTCGCAATCTATCCTTGTATAGAACTTCACAAATATGTATGCAATGTCTTACAGATCTGATTTTTTTGTTTGTAGTTGTAGAGTCAATATTTAAGAACTCGCAGTCTGCTTTACTGTATCGTCACATTCGCCAGGCTTTCGAGTCGGATCAACCAGCGTTCTAATTCTTACCGCCATGTCAGATTCCAAATCATTGAACACCTCTGTACTCGAGGTTATGATCTCTTCCAGATATGAACGTGTCTTTATTCGTGATCTGAGCGACCTTACATTGCAAATCATTTTTGATGCTTGGTGGGCTTCAATGAATGAAGACTCGAAGCGGCCGATTGCTTGGAATCATTCTAGACATGCGCCGTCCTGGCAATTCTATTTACACTGCGGAATTGAACAGACCGACAGCCCTGGCATCATATGTATTGTTTGTCATCAAGTTCTTCGCCATCCATCAGAACATGGGACCAGCTCAATGGGGTAACACTTGCTTGCAAAAGCTCACATCGGAAAGTTAAACGAATTAACAGATTCAGAAGTTACTGAATTGACTAGTACGACGGTTGATGAAACAGCTTTAGCCATCTTGAAGAGGCAAGGAAGTCGAGCAATCACAATAGTAAGTTTGCAAATGAAATTCAGATTTGACATCCAGTTCAATCCATATTGACCGAAACGGCAGACAAAACGTTCCAAACTCGCAGATAAGGACTTTGACACTTCCGAATTTCACCAAGACACGTGGAATCGATATCTCATGTTAGGATTTGTGACCGCTCATATTCCATGGAACGCTATATCAAATCTCGAGCTACGGTGGTCATATAAAGCGTTACGCGATGATCCAGTGTTGCCATCCGCTACATCCCTGAGCAACATTTGCCGTAGGGATTATGCACTGACAGTGGATGCAATTAAGAAGCAATTGCCCTCACGAAACAAAGTTAGTTTAGCTTTGGACGGATGGACATCAAGGAACAAATTGGCCATAAAGTCAGTCATTGCTTACTATATGGATCGAAATTGGGCATTGTGCGAAGTTCAACTCGCTTTCGATGAGGTTCATCTCCTGTTCTGTTCCCGTTTCGAAAGCTAATTAAGGATGCTAGATCAAGGGCCAACATACTAGAGCAAGGCTAGCTGTACATTTGAAGGATGTTGTGGATCGTTTTGAGCTCACCGATGGCCGTTTGCTCGGTATTACAACGGATAATGCTTTCTCAAATTACTCGATGACACACGAGCTGCAATCAACACTTGAGGCTTCAGGAATCGAGTGGCCTGCATTGAGGAACCACATACCATGCATGGCGCACGTCATACAACTGGCTTTGGGTGCATTCATGAGCAGTCTCAGTGTAAAAGGCCGCACCAAGTCTTGGGAAGCCCATGAGCGCAATCAGCAATTTGGAGAGAATGAGAGCATAGACATCGGGAAGAGTCAAAGACATCGAAAAGAGGGCAATGCTAGAATCAATAAGGTGTCGGCCATGAAACCTGGTTTGGCAAAGATAATTGAGAAAGTACGTATCTCATGATATTTTGACAGTCCTGAAACTGACCTTTATATAGCAGAGAATTCTTGCTGTATTAATTACACTCACACCTGGTCGTCGAAACGAGTTCATTGACTGTCAAAGAGCCAAAGTCCGCATTGCAGTACTTCTGATTATGGATGTGAAGACACGTTGGAACTCTACACTGGAGTTACTCGAGCGGGCCTACCGATTAAGGGAAATCACCCGTGAGTGGCTTCAAAACCCAAAATACACCGAATACCGGCCACTGTTCACAACTCAAGATGAGTGGACGATTGTGAAGTATGTCATGGAAGTATTGAGGCCATTTCGATATTGGACCCTTTGGATGTCCAAGAGGCATACAGTCACATTCCATCACATTATCACAGTGTACAATGACATGTTTGATCACATGGATGGCATGATGCGAGCTTTGGCTAAGAAGAAAACTCAATGTAAAGAAGACTTGTTCTTCGCGGTGAAGTTAGCTCGATAGAAGCTGTCAAAATACTACGCCGAAGTGACTCCAACGACGGGCATACTCCTAATTTCTGCACATATACTCGATCCTTTCCGCAAGTTGCGATCGTTTCGAAAGTGGGACAAGGGAATGGATATCAATCCTGAGGACGAGACATCCTATACCACCCAATACCAAGAGGCATTTCTGAAGTATGTGGAGAATGAATACTGCGCCAAACATCGAAGCGTGCCCGAAAATAAACTCCAAAGCTTACCGACCAGCAATCGCATCTCCTCTGCAACAGCTTCACGATCCTGTCAATCATCTTTTGATTCATATGATTTGTCCAGCGATGATGAGGAATACCTAACGCCTAACAATGTGGCTGAGACGACATCCGAACGAAGTGATCGTGCTGCGTGCTTATTGACCGCCGCCAGGCTCTATTTGAATTCGCCGCCTGAAGCACCAAAGATCTGGGGGCAAATCAATCCAAATCTCAATGATTACCACTCAGACCAAATCGAGTTTAGCAGTACGTTTTGGATACCGGACATAACCGACTGGTGGCGTCAACAGGAGGAAACGCACTCAAAGTACGCCGATCTCTCTAATGTGGCGCGCAACATATTCTCCATCATACCACATGGTGTCGGAGTGGAGGCCAGTTTTTCCCTTGGCCGAGATGTTATCGGCTGGAGGCAGTCAAAAACCACAGGCGAGACTCTTCGCGAAAAGGTCGTTGTAAGGCAGTTTGCCTGAGCCAATAACCGGATTTTGGCTGGCACTGATCCAGAATTGGATAACGCAAACACAGAAAACGACTCGGAAATGAAGAAAGAGGCGGATGAAAGGAAACTGCACAGAATGGCCAAGGTTCACGACTTTTTGGAGATGTGGCAGGGCAGCCAAAACCTACGTGCTACACAGAAGAAATCTCGCGCTCAAAACAGGCAGATGACCGCCGTAGGATACATTTCGGACACGGAAGAGATCGTCAAAGCATCCTGGTCACTCTTTCAACCTGATGGTGCGGCTGCATTCAAATTGTCAGAAAGATCTCCTTTGCCACCACCTTTGTCTGCAAAGGACCTGCCTGGAGGACGAACTCAAAGCTTAGATGTCCGCCGAATCCGGAGAATCAACCGTCACCCAGTCGAAAGTGACGAGGATAGCGCACCTGAAAGCATTTCGGACACTGAAGATTGACTTAACTGGAATGGGGACTTAGATAATCCAAATGACAGCGAAGATGATTGCGCGGCAGACGTTGAATCTGATATGGACCAAGACAATACCATCGAGGATCGGGAATCCCCAGAGCAGCGGGATGTGAGCGCCGCGCCAAATGTTCCTGGATTGATTCGGCCTACACGGAAGTCGAAGACACATGCTGAACAGGTGTTGGTGACTGTCAATGCAATTGAAACGAGAAGGAACAAGGGAGTGAAGAAAAAGTAGAACAGAATGCGTGAATGTTTCACCAGCTTCTTTATGTATCTTGACTGAGTGTTTTAGTTAGAGATATATTATGGGCGAATGGTGAGCAGAAGCTTGTAAATATCGGTTGGTAAACAGATGTATAGCAGGCGCAATAAACCTTTTGGCAAGACACATAAATTTTACTCCTGTGTGAGCGAACAGTGCAATTATATTACTGCGCTCGGCTTTACCACAGGGCCGAGTCTTAATCTGGCAGAAAGACATCTAATAAGTTCAAATGATGATGAAAACCACTTTCGATGGCAGCAAATGTTGAATGGACAATACAGTGAAATGAGCATCAACGGAGCGTCAACGATTTGTGGTCATGTAAGTACTGCAATTAAACAGTGTTTGGGTCGCTGTTAGGCATGACCGATGTATTGGCAGCGTTTATTGGTAAAAGAGACAGCAACACGGTCATCGCCCCATTCTGAGAATGAGCGTCAACGGAGTGTCAACGATTTGTGGTTATGTAAGTACGGTAATTACACAGTGCTTTGGTCGCTGTTAGGCATAATCGATGTATTGGCAGCTTTCATTGGCAAAAGAGATAGCACTACGGTCATCACCCCATTCTGAGAATGAGCGTCAATGGAGCGTCAACGATTTGTGGTCATGTAAGTACGGCAATTAAACAGTGCTTGGGTCGCTGTTAGGCATAACCGATGTATTGGCAGCTTTTATTGGTAACAGAGACAGCAACACGGTCATCGCCCCATTCTGAGAATGAGCGTCAACGGAGCTTCAACGATTTGTGGTTATGTAAGTACTGTAATTAAACAGTGTGTTGGTCGCTGTTAGGCATAATCGATGTATTCGCAGCTTTTATTGGCAAAAGAGATAGCACTATGGTCATCTCCCCATTCTGAGAATGAGCGTCAACTGAGCGTCAACAATTTGTGGTCATGTAAGTACGGTAATTAAACTGTTCTTTGATCGCTGTTAGGCATAATCGATGTATTGGCAGCTTTTATTGGCAAAAGAGACAGCACCACGGTCATCACCCCATTCTGAGAATGAGCGATAACGGAGCGTCAACAGTTTTAGTTGTTGCATATTTGGTAATCAATTCATCGCGCTGATCTTCGTGTTCATAACGGAATTAATGACCGCCATTATTGGCAAAAATACAATATACCAAAGGTAAAATACTGATTCCAAATTAATCTATATTGCAAGTTGAAAAGCATACAAAAACACATTATTGGTTGTTGAAAACGCCATTTTAATATAATACAATTAACAAACTCCAAAAACAAGAGCCTTATTTGAATCTATAGATGGACCCGCTGGGCGACCCACTGACGACCCGCCCAATTCAGACGGGTTGGGAGTTTACATTTGAACCGTACCCGAGTTGACGGTTCGGGTTTATTGACAACCCGGACCGCCAATTTGGCAGTGGTTCGGTTTGGACCCAGACCCGGACCCGAAGTGACGGTCCGGAACCGTTGCTTACACTATGCAAGTCCATACGGTAGGCCACTGGCATTTGAATGCCTCCCCTATACCCTGCTTAACAGCCTGCTTGATAGCCTGTTTGAGACAGACACGGTCGAAAGAGCAGCACTTTGGGAGGATAAGAGTGTTCCACCCCTAGCATTTGGCAGATTGCAAACTCTGAGCTCTTTGAAACTTTGGCTAATTGAAGGCTCTAAGTGTGTGAAAGCTTTGGATAATAGAAGGCTCTGAGTCTGTGGATACATCAATGCTAAGATTGACATAGCTTCTCACCTGTTCAGAGCATCTCCAGGAGTGATCATTAGAACGTACTAAGAGGTGCAATTCGGAGCGTTCTTCGAGTGTAGCTCCAAGCTTCATGTCAATCTACAATGAAGTTCATTTGGAAGTGGTGTGGGATGCAGTATGATATATCGTATTAAGTTGACATACTCAGATTCGTGCGACAGTAATGTAGTCTTCTCGCAGGTCTATTGGATGTCATAGTGCCATTCATCAAATATGCTATTGATTACTGCCACAACAACTACTGCTCTGTGAGTTATGAGTTGTATAAGGTGATTTTCCTAGTTGAGCCGAACATCAGCCTATTGAAATCATCTCTATGGTGTAGATTGCTAGCCAATCAAGATCATATCCACAAGAGTCAATTGTTTGCAGAGATCTCTGAGCCAGCCCATCCAGATGGCGTTCAGCCAGCCAACCCTGTCCAACTTGAATGCATCAAGTTGAGAACAAAACCGTTCCAATTTGGTCCAGACCATTGGAAGCCAGCTAGTCCAAATCGTATCCACCTCCCACAGGGCAAGCCTGCCCGAATTGCATCCAGCAATCACTTCTAGAATATTTCCAACACGTCGAGTGGCAGCCTACCTAGATTGGGTCTAGCCAGCTTCGATTGGTAACCTCTAGTAGTTGAGAGAACCGCAATCAAGCAACGCACTCAAGTTCATGAATAATGACTGAAAAAGACAGTCTTCCAACCAATGAGCATTCGGTAATGTACCACAGTATGAAGCTATGCAGCAACACCAACCAATGAGCTCATTTTAAGATGACACACCATGTGTATTGATACTAGATAGTAATACATTTGGACCAGTATTTAGAAGCAATTAGTAATTGTATAGAATAGTATGACTGTATTACTGTCAGTTACTTTACACATAGTGATGTTCATATAATAAATCAGATTGATAATAATACATGAACATTGTTGTGTAATAATGCAGTAAAAAAGAAAAACAGTAATAAAGTAACTGAAATATGTACAAATTCGGAATTAATGCAAGTAATGTACGGTAAACAATCAGTGTATATGGATCATGTATTGTACACAATTTGTATGTTTACTAGCCTTTGAATGTTGACTTCATGTAAATTGTTCCAGATCATGTAATAACAATTGAATAGCACCACCTTTGAACAGCCTTGATGTATTGGATGGCCAAATTAATTCCATCCACAATCTCATCAGAAATGGAAAATATTTATACAATTCAATATAGTGAAAGTGAATATCAAGTGGCCCAATCATATGTCTATAGAAAGCATGCATGAAGTATATCATCTACACAATGATGGATAAACTTTTTCTTTTATTTCACTCACTTTGCACCAACAACTCAGAACATGTTCACTAGATTAACAGGAAATACAGATATGCCTGTACATGATATCCGATTAGTATATAGATTGCCCAATGTATTCAGTATAGGTCAATGACTGTTACAAGAACTTACTCTTGTACTGGAATGCATATATTATGCAGCTAAAAATGGCCATGGCTATGACAATACCAGGAAAGCAGTTCAAAAATACATAGTAGATTGGAACTGGGATGTGTATATTGACTACAACATACATACCAACAACAATGTCAATGTGAAAACCAAGACTGAAACTACTACCGGTATTAATACCCACAGTGATACTGAATCCTGTAAGACGTAATATAAATACTCTGTGTAGTACTCTGTGTGCAGAGTCCAACATGCCAATAATTATCTCGATGAAGACAGTTGAATACATTGAAGTAGTAGTTGTAATACAGCCTACCAGCTTGCTGTCGACAGTATTATATGTGCAATAACATGATGAGTTGCCAGAATGCCCATATTATTATGGCTTTGCAGTGAACAAGGCAGAGCATGGTTGTGTTGGGGGTTCATCTCTACCAGTAGTTACTATATGAATATTCAACTACGAATTACATGACAAGTTATATAACACTGAGTCCCATAAAACAGATTTATGAAGTGACAATGATACAATCAGTCAAGTAATTGTTAGCAGGTATTCAATTGAGCAACGTTTCAATTGATCAATGTTTAACCTGATCTGGACCTTCATGGATTCATTCATGATGACATAATTGTGCTGGCATAGTGGTAATGCAAATGCGACATTAGTGGTATATATAAATATCAACCACACCTACTATACCTCATTGAGCAGGACAACACTCTGACAATCTGAACAGCAGATAAATATACAGTATACGACTAAGCTGAATTAGTAAGGCTATTTCATAACACGAGGGAATACGAGGTGGGAATTGCGAAATATCCGTTAGTCGAAATCTCCACCCACAGTCTTCGATGGCATACTATTCTTGGCTCTAGATGAGCTGCCAGAAGCTACTCTACACAATGGTTTGGCTTACTATGTATTGGAACACAAAATGGTGTCATTTTCTACATTGGCAGAGTTTATTGTTATTGCTGATTAAATCTCTGGGACAATGCTGAATATACAGATTACTGTGAGGTATTTAATAGCTCATGAGATATTAACACATACTATAATAAGCAGTGATGAGACAATGTGTTATCAGATGTTCCAACTACTGAACATACGAAAGCGAGATGTCCAAGTTAATGTGATGAGCTGCAACTGAGTATAATGGATAAGATGAAGAGGATGGCCCGATAAGGGAGCATAACAGTGGAAAACTAGTTAGGCAAAACCACAATATCTGGTGAGATATGTTGCTTCGTCCCAGAAACAGAATCTCTGAGAGGATTTCTGAAACAAACAAGGTGCCAAAACAGGAATTCTGATGGAGTATCGTACTGAGGATTTCACTACAAGATGCTCACAATCTTTTGACAAGGAGAACAACAAGTTCCAACCGCAATCCACACTTAGACATGAGCTGTGGGGAACACCATGGAATATTATGAGATATTCCACCCCCAACTTCAACTCCAATTACAACCGTGAGAAAGATCTATTACCTATAACCACTTGAAGAACATAGCCCAAGCCAAATTGCTGTCAACATCATTGCATGCCCCCTCACCAACCATTATTATCCGAAGCATCACCGAACATCATTGTATGGCTGTCTGGATACCAATCAATGTAACACTTAAACTACTATTAAAATCTTCTATTGGCATTTATTCTTCTCCTTATAGATTTCCCTGCAGATCAACTTAAAGTTTGGAGAGATCTCTTCACTATACTTCCCCGAAATAAAGATTTCAAGTAATTTGGTAATCAACTGAATACATCTTTCGATGATTGTAGCTATTAGTTTGCTTCTAAAATTAATTTCAGAATATTCAATCTTGGAATAAAACATTGCAACAAGAGCACAACAATTGGTGGATAGATGGCTGCACTGAATCCAGTGAATGTGGTATTGTGTATTGTGAGTCAAGAATCCCTGTAGCAGGTTGTAGTTAAATACTGAGTTAACAATTGAAGATGTAGTCCTGCAGAAACTCCAGCTGAGTATAACCATATAGGGGTTAATACAGTCATTAAGCAGACTATGCGTTGGAATTTGATGTATTTAGAACATGTACGGCAAAATATACATCAGGTTCAAGTATATTCCAAGTAAATCTGACTGTTTTGAATCTAGCAGAATATAGGATATCAACTTAGTACAGGTTAGTCTGGGAATTATTAGTATATAAATGCAACTAGACTCAGAAATTGTCATTAAGCTGATTGAAGCTTGTGCTAGGTATAATTCCTGTGGCAATATAGAAGTAATTGACAAAATTGACTGAATTTACAGTGAAATATGACAAGTATATACTCTATCAACTGTATGAGGTATGTTTGAAAGTAAGCTGGGATTTGCATAAAATACCATTTAGAATGACAACAGCAAGATAAGTCAAACAGTAGGATAATACATTTGGAGATTGCTTTCAGAGACTGAATCTAGTACAAGTATCAACTCCAATACCAACTGCATCAACAATACCTGGAGGACTGAATTTGAATTGTCATTGTGGGACTTAATAACAAAATGAGACAACAATGACAATATTATACCAACTGTATGGTAAATTACTAAGTTAGTGAAAATGTACTAATCTGTGAAAATGACACCAACTGATTTGTATAATACTGACAATTTGACATGGTACAAACTAATTCAAATATTAATCATTCTATATAGTACAGAATACACAGAAACGTATATCAGACAGCTATACTAAAATGATGAAGGTCAATCAAAGATTCAGCTGAGAGTAATACTGTATATTCAGATTGAGTTTCCATGTTGACTTTCAGTGGAAATTTAGAGTATCTGGGAGATTGCAAGACTTCGCAACAATCAATGATAGTATATTCAAACTGAACAGAATCTGTAAGATACAATATAGCTCAGGCGTACAATTGGTACATTATAGTTGAAGATTATTTTGGTGATATACATATTAACTATATCTTTGAAAATGGACTTGACATATATAGTACTACATACTCAACTGCAATATATCTGTATGTACCTATAATTCCTCCTTGGTATTTTCAGATTTACTACTTCAATTAATACAGTGAAAATTTACTTGCACACAATGCAATATTATAGTCAAGGAGTAATCTGGTAAAACGGTACTATTTACTCAGGATGTACTTTCTATTTGGTTTAGTTCAATCATTGTAGTATAAGATTTACTTCAATAGTAACATTTAACTCAATGTACTAATCAGAGTATTAAGATAAGAGACACAACCTTTGTTTTATAAGTATAAAGATAAGACCATTGATGCTACATCTCCAAATGAAGACTGCTCAGTAATGCCAAAAGCTATATACCGGATGGCGAGACATTTGCGACATCAACGGTTCTGGGTTACATAGCTGCAGTACAGATTGGACCCCTACCGCAGGCTCTGTGCTGGGTATGGCACCCTGATCGATGTTGACACCCAAATTCGATTCTGGTAGCATCCTGAATTAGACTTAACACCAATTGATGTTGGCCCTATTTGAACCAGGCAGCAGTCTTACTTTGCACTTTCTACATTGTGGTCTCCAAATCAGTTGTTCAGTTCTGATTGTATCGTTACATGATTGATATGTCAATTGAGCATTTTCAACCGCACATTCACCTGCCACTGTTAGTTATGCGTACCGACCACTATTGGTTGAATCTCTGGGAAACAATGCCCAATGTGATTCAAAATTTACAGGTTTTCAATTGCGGCTCAACCAGAATTGATTGGATCTCTGATCAGAATGCGGGAGGTGTATGAGTAGCAGATACTGCACAATCAATGGATTGATTATGTCACGACAAAATCAGAACTCAGATACGGAATTGGCACCACGGTTGGCAGCTTATAATGGGAGATTGTGTGGGCTAAAACCGGCCCAATTCCAACAGTCAGGGATGGGTGGGGTATAACCTATTGGAATGGTCTGGTTCTTAGTTGGAACTGTAAACAGCCCTGAACTTAGAATTTGGAACCAGTTCTAACACTATAAGCAATTGAAATGCAAATAGGCCGCAATCAATTCCTTAGAATGAAAGTTGGTACTTGAATATTGAAGTTACTACTCGCCTAACTTGTACAATACTTTATCTCATATATATCCTGTTTCAAGCTTCTCACATTTCCTCCTACCTGTCACACCACTCACCATGTATAGTTTGGAGCCGACTGATGGCAATGTGATCTAATTACCGTAATCTGTATGAAGATTGGAAGGCTTTCAACTATACTAGTATGCAAATTGATCATTAGGGTGCATTGCATTCATATTCAAAGATAAAATCCTGTAATACCATACTATAAACAGATGTGTCAGTAGTGAGTGTCTGGAAGTGATGAACCCAAGGCTGAGTAGAAACGACTCCATATAATAACTCCGGGATGGATGGAATGATGGTTAGTGTTGATAGACTATGTGCCCATAGCAACTGATTGATGTAATTCATATTCGACTGATATTGGTTTCTTAATCTACGTCATGTGAGTTTGATATCTTCCTTGGTAGATATCACTTACTTTGACAGAATTCTTTTTAGACCATCATTGATACAGTATACCTTACATCACAATTGAACTTATTTATAGAGTATTTTGTTGTATTATCAAAACCATATATTGAATAATAACTAGTTTCAATATATCAATTTGATTAAAATTAAATTTGAACTGTCATAAATGCAATGCACATGATCAATACTGTATCATACAAACAGTTCCAGATTACCTGGCTGTGATGCAGATTCTATCAGTCATGAATTGTTAGGTATGTTACTGAGAGCTCTTGAAGTAATAAATAGGTATAATTGTGATGTGCCTACAAAGAAATATTCAGATGAATATCGGAAATATGGCAATGTTGAATTAATCTACCTGTTTATTCCTAAAATCAACATTGAGGTCGCTTTGAATTTGGAATGCAGTAGAAATCTTATACGTATTTGAAAATAAGAAGAATTTTACATACAACTTGCTAATATTTAATTGACAGTATGTACAATATTGCACCATGTTGTTCACAGTATATGGTCCTGGTTTTTGATTTTATAATCTCCAAACATGAATGGGCTGATTTATCTTAACAACCGATTAAGAAATTTGACTGTTCATAATTGTTTCGAACAAATGCAATTGAGTATGGCAAAAATGCTAAGATAGATTTTATTCCATATTACTGATTGGAAAAGAATTCATACTCTGCTGACTATCACTGGGATAAGTAATCAAGCTGTGATGACACACCACATGGACAGCAACATTTCAGTTCATAAATGATGACAATTTGAATTTATGTGGATGTGCATTCTACATTCATTGATAGATATTGTTTGATCTGAATTTGAGAAAATCTGTGCTATCATCACCCTTCTGAACAGTAAATGAAGTTGCTGTTATATCATGGCTATACTGTGTCATGCGATTGATAATGAATATAGCGCTACCCCCATATTCTGATTTCAATCAAATATTCAATTCTGTATACAAGACTTTATTTTCCATGCACTTGTATGCAGCACAGTACTGATCACACTCACCAAATACGACTTCAATTTACATTAATCATGTCCACTAAGTTTACTGTACTAAGTTTATTCAAAATATGGGAGAAACGAATAACTATTGTATAGTTGATTTGAACATTGGATGCTCTGAATTCTATTTTATGTCATTTTCACTTGTCTACTTTAATTCAATATTAGCAACCACCAGCATTTCAGTTGTATCAATGGTATATTCCTCTGGATCAAGTGCTCCTACAAAATATCCATTGACTGCCGAACTGATTCGGTCTGCATTATGTTCAGGTCCCATATACTCAATTGTAATTCACCATTGTTTGCTGGCCTTTACTCAACTGTACCTTATCCATTTTCAATACCCTCTGGATATATTGATCTTCTTTTGCTGCAGCTTCCTTTCAAATAATCGAATTACAATTATTTCGACAATGTTCTCAATCAATTCAATCTGATTATGTTCAGTCTATGATATAGATAGGGATATATTTCACAGAATATATATATGAATGGATAGTAATTATTCAAATACGGTTAACAATATTAATCAGAGTAATCATACTTGAATATATAGCGGACAATATATTCCGCAACTACAATGATTTCCCCAGATTCTCATTTGCGGGTACAAATTCCATGTTATGTCTTGAGTATGATTTGCAGTGAATCATTTAACATAAACTTGAGTTAAGTAGCTTCATAAACAGTTACACCGGGAAAAATGACCTTACGCGACGCGTAACTCATAGAGAAGCTGTTTTTGGGACGGTTATTCATAGCATATTTGACGCGTGGCACTATGAATGTCCTATGGACCTACATGTTGACTAGATTACTATGATACGCATGCGATTTGGTGCGCTGGATTCTATACATCACATTGCATACAACAAACTTGAAAGCAAGCTGCCAGATACACTTCATTGCACGCTCCCAAGTACACTCCTGATTGCACTCGATTACACACTCCCAGCCTGCTTGACTGTATGCTCCCAATTCCTCTCGATGGCACACTCCCAGTCTGTTTGACTTACACTCTCAAGTGAGCTCTCAAGACGCTACCAAGTACACTCCCGGGCATGCTCTCAAAGACTGTTTCAATTGCACTCGATAGCACACTCCCAGCCTGCTTGACTGTACACTCCCAAGTACACTCCCGGGCATGCTCTCATGGACACTCCTAATTGCACTCGATGGCCCACTCCCAGCTTGACTGTATGCTCCCAAGTAAGTTCTCAAGATGCTCTCGAGCATACTCCCGAGCACGCTCTCAACTCCCAATTGCACTCGATGACACACTCCCAGCCTGCTTGACTATACACTCCCAAGTAAGCTCTCAAGATACTTCTAAGTATACTCCGAGTACGCTCACAAGCACACCTCCGAGCACAATCTCAGTACACTGCCGGGCATGCTCTTAACGACGCTCCCAATTGCGCTCGATGGCACACTCCCAGCCTGCTTGACTGTACCCTCCCAGTAAGCTCTCAAGACGCTCTCAAGCACACTCCCGAGTACGCTCTCAGGTACACTCCCTATCTCACTTGACTATATGCTTATATGTATGCTCCGGGGTGCTCGATCCAGAGACTTGCTGAGTTGCAGGTGCCAGGCACCGGTAGGTGGGTGGCGGGAGGCGGGTGGCGGGTGGCGGGTGGCGGGTGGCTGGTGGCAGGTGGCGGGTGGCGGGTGGCGGGTGGCATATGGTGGCCGAAATCATGATGTCGGTCGATATCATAGTCTGAACCTTATCTTTAGTGCGGCCACCGCGACGAGATCTCACGATGCCTCATGGTCATGGTGTTGACAATTGCAGCCTTAGATTCTGCAGGGAAGGTAGACAATTGGATCTTGGGGAGAGCACACCTCGTATTCAGATTTTCCAGCAGAATCTCGTACCCGCTTCCCATTGATTGTGGGTGTATGTGTGCGCATTCGGTCTGGGGCTGATGGAGATGATGGTGATGGCGAAGGCGAAGGCGAAGGCGAAGGCGATGGCGATGGCGATGGCGATGGCGATGGCGATGGTGTTGGTGATAGTGATCATAGTACCAGAAGTACTTATACAAGTAGGCTGGCTACGTCAACGTCAGCATCAAAGCTTCCACAGACTTAGAGCCTTCTACAAGCCAAAGCTTCCACAGACCTAGAGCCTTCTATTCGCCAAAGCTTCCACAAACTCAGAGTTTTCCATCGACCAAAAGCTTCCCGTGGAAAACTCTACTCCTCCCGAATATGCTCCTACAGGCTCGAGAGCCTTGTTGAGCAGTGTTTGGTGGGTGGCGTGTGCGTATGGCATGTGGCAGGTGGCTGGTAGCGGGTGGCGGGCGGCCGAAATGATGACGTCGGTCTATATCATAGTCTGAACGTTATCTTTAGTGCGCCCACCGAGACGAAATCTCACGATGTCTCACGACCATGGTGTTGGCAATTGCAGCCTTAGACTCTGTAGGAATGGTAGACAATTGGATCTTGGGGAGAGCAGATCTCCGACTCAGATTTTCCAGCGGAAACTGCTGCTTGCTTCCCACGGATTGTGGGCATATGGGTGCGCATTTGAGACGGGGCTGATGGTGATGATGGCGATGGTGATGACCGCGATGGTGATGGTGTCGGTGATGGTGATCATTGTACCAGAAGCACTTAGACAAATAGGTTGGCTACATCAAAGCTTCTACAGACTTAGAGCCTTCTATTAGCCAAAGCTTCCACAGACTTAGAGCCTTCTATTAGCCAAAGCTTCCACAGACTTAGAGCCTTCCATTAGCCAAAGCTTCCACAGACTTAGAGCTGTCCATTAGCCAAAGCTTCCACAAACTCAGAGTTTGCCATCGGCCAAAAGCTTCCCGTGGAAAACTCTACTCCTCCAGAAGCACGGCTCTCTCAAACGCGGCTCTCACAAGCAGGTTTTCAAGCAGGCTCTAGAGCAGGTATTCAATCGCCAGCGGACTCTCATGCAGACTCGCAGCGATAGTGTGCACAGTACCGGTATAACAGCGAAGACTGCAGGCAGTATTGACAAGTATAGGTCCATCGCTGGCCGGCAGCCGTATATAGTTCCATAGGCCCACGCGCACATCTTTATGAATTGAGTATAGATGACTATAGGCTGCGCGTCGCGCAGAAGTCCACGGGAAGCTTGCTATGAGCAGCGCGTGTGGGCGTGTGCGTGTAGCGCAGTCTATAGTCGATTTGCACTTATGCCAATGTACTACACAATGTCAATGGAATATATATACGTAACTATTTTGGAACTCGCAATAAAAAATTACTGTATGGTGCAAATCCCATTGTTCTCTACTGGATATCATATACAAACAATCACTGCCAGTTTCTAACTGCTATTATTACATGGTAATGGCTCCAATATAGTACTTGAAATATTTCCTTGCAGGAAGGCTATATATTTAATGGATCATGCCACTGCAACAGACAGAGTATAAATTATCATTATATTGTTCATATACATTGTCATAAAGAGGAATACTTCTGTCTCTTCATCAGCAACAACTCTAGTTTGCGTCAGAAACACCTGGGTGTTCCGGACGCCTCTGACGGCTCTGACGGAACCTCGTACCCTCTGACAGAGAATTACACGCTTCCCATCGCCCAGGTGATGGGTCGCGTTGCATAGCATCAGCAAAATGTATTTTAGTCACTGGAAGCCTCCCGGAGTGTCTGAGAGGATGTGGAGTGTAAACTTAGATGCGTCAATTTCAGGAGAGTATCAGACCCTAGGAGGGCAGTCCTGCCAGCCTTCAGACTAACTGGGAGCACCGGCGACAAGCCTGGGAGCACCTTCAATCACAGTCATGTATTCAGTTTGCATTCTCATCTATGTATCTATGTATCTATATAGCAACCCATCTACACACACAATATCTGGACCGGCTGCAGGCGGTGCTTGAGAGCAATTCGAGGTGCGCCTGAAAATGACGATCGAGTGAACTCAGAGATATACTCCGAGGCTGTGATCGAGCAACTTTGGAGATGCACTTGGAGGCGGTAATCGAGGGTATTTGGAGATACACTTGGAGGGCGTGATCGAGTGAACTTGTGGAGGCCGTAATCGAGCGAGTTTGGAGATACACTTGTTGGCCGTGATCAAGAGAGTTTGGAGATATGCACTTGGAGGCCATGATCGTGCGAACTTGCAGGCCGTAATTATGCGAGTCTGGAGATACACTTGGAGGCCGTGATCGACCGAGTTTGGAGATACCCTTGGAGGCCGTGATCGCGCGAGTTTGGAGATGCATTTGTGGAGGCCGTAATCGAGCGAGATTGGGGATACACTTGGAGTCCGTGATGGAGCAAGATTGGAGGAGTACTTGGAGGCGTTCGCTGGACGGCGCGCCGGGACTCAATTCATCAGTTAGTTAACTCGCAACTGTGGGAATGTGACAACATTACTTTACCTTCGAACTTATGGAGAACTGGGTGGTGGTGGTCGATCGGTAGGGAGGTACGCCGGAAGCTGAGGCTACATTCAGGGGTCAACTCGAAATCGTGAGAATGAATGGACGACAGACAATCTTAGATGTATGCTGTACTCAGTGTATACTGCACTCAGTGTTAACTCATGATGACGGCATGGAGAGATAGAGAGGGATGACTTAACTTTGTGTTTTTGCGATGATGGTAGAGTTGTGGACAAGAAAGTGAGAGATGAGGGATGAAAATGAGAACGATATGGAGGATATGAGCGGCTATGAGAAATCAGCTGTACAACTTGCCTGATTGGGTTTGGAAGACCTGGTATCGGTTTTATTACCGGCCGGATCGGGACTAGTACCTGCCGTATTGGGGATGGTCAATTGACTCGCACACGAAATCCTCCAAGTCCCAGTTTCTCATGATGATTTCCCCCATCTCCTCTGATCTCTCTCTTTCTTGTGCTCAACTGTACCCGCACCTAAGAACACGAAGTTAATTCATTCCTCTCTATCCCTCCATGCCATAATCATGAGTTAACACCGAGTACAGCATACACCAAGTACAGCATTATCCCAAGATCGACAGCCGCCTCCAAGTACTCCTCCAATCTCGCTCGATCATAGTGTGACAGTGGATCTCCAAACCCACTCGGTCACAGCCTCAGAGTGCTTCTCTGAGTTCACTCGATCGCGGCCTCCAAGTGCATGTCCAAACTCGCTCAATCATGGCCTCCAAGTGCATGTCCAAAGTTGCTCACTCACGGCCTCCAAGGGCATGTCCAAACTCGCTTAATCACGGCCGCCAAGCGCATCTCTGAGTTCACTCTATCTCGGCCTCCCAGTGCATGTGTGAGTTGACTCCATCTCGGCCTCCAAGTGCATGTCAAAACTCGCTCGATCACGGCCTCCCAGTGCATCTCCAAACTCGATCGCTCACGGCCTCCAAGTGCTTCTCTCAGTTCACTCGTTCTCGGCCTCCAAGTGCATCTCCAAACTAGCTCGATCACCGCCTCGATGTATATCATTAAGGAGCGATGGTGGGTGTACGGAGATACAGGGGAAACGGAGAGGGAATCAGCGACGGTGGGTGTACGGAGATACCGGAGAAACAGAGGTGGAATGAGCGATGGTGGGTGTGCGGAGATACAGGGGAAACGGAGGTGGAATGAGCCAGACGGAGTATATATTCAGGAGACCCCGGGGCAGATAGACAGCATCTCATTTTCATCTCATCTTGTCATACACTGAAAATACACACTCTATCTTTCCCAACTTTTGGTCTCAGTAGCTCTTGCCGAGATTTTGTGGATCCACGCGATCGCGTGGATCCTCATGGCAGGGTAGTATCATATCTTCTCACCTTCTTCCTATGCTCCTCGAGCGTAATGTAGAAGGAACGTGAGGAGAGATTTTTGCAGCATCGCCCATTGCAATCCCGATGCAAGAGTCTACCCAATCAGCCCATTCCGACCTATGGTCACAGTTGGCCCCAAAGCTAGAGTGTTTGTTTAAAATGCGAGACCGACAGAGCAAGAACAAACGGCGAAAGGGGGATTGCAGGGCCGTATGCAACCTGTCGCGTAGTATTGACGCCGGGCTCGGAGTAAATCGCCACCGGGGTGGCTCTGACGGCTCTGACGGAGTGCGTCCACTCTGATGCAGTCATTCTGCCCGGACAGAAATTCTTTTTGCTGATGTTATTAATTAGATTTTATGCAATGCCGCTATATTAGCAATTACGCAACTTGTTATCTTTGTTGAGTTTTTTCAAATCACCGTTAAATCGCATATAACTAATCGTGACAAAGGTACTACATCAGTCACCAACTGATTCTATGGAATAATATGGAAGAAACAATTCCATTAACATTTGAAATATAAAAAATATTGAATTTTGACTGCTTCTGTTGAGATGATACTTGGCTTATGAGTTTACATGTATTCCCAATGGATAAGTATTTGAGGCAATCTATGTGATTATATTTCATCATTAGGATGACAAGATTCTGATTATTCCAATTAATGGCATCTTACAGTATACAGTAACACATTCTCTATTGTGGAAAGTTTTGATGGGCTAAATTTAGGTGAGAAATCAGTTGAAAGCAATAGGATATTGCCACAATGAAATGTACAATACTATCTGCTAGCATATTGTGTCTGCCAATTTCAAATCTCAATCTACTATATCCACAAATTCAATTACTTGATCTAGTTCTGTCAGAGTCAATGCTGTGAAGAACATATATTGTATTGAAGTGGCTAGTATTCAAGCAGTAGACATGAGTTGTGGGTAGTAATAGTAAACTTGGATGTAGTTGTTAGATAAAAATCCCACCAGGAATTGGCAGTGAATCGACTTACCATTAGTGTTGATGTAGAGGGCATTAAAAAACTACGATCTGTTATAATTGTGATGCCGCATTTCTTTGTTAGCTTGGAGATAGATAGTGTTTAATTGTACATAATTATTCTATATGTGAGTCTAGCATTGACTTCAGAGTTAACAAATAAGCTGGTATTTTTGTTACATGTGTGGGTGACATGAACAGGAATCTTACCCAGAAAGTAGTACTGAATGATATGATCAAATTGAGATGGGTTAATATGTTTTAAACATTTTACATAACTTGGAATGTTTGTATATTGGTTTACAACATCTCTAATACAGCTGTAGTGTGTAGAGATATATTCTAGCGGATAAATAACAAGCACCACAGTAAATCGTGGGCATGGAGATTATCAGGCTAGTAGCATATAATATACTCAATTATATATAGAGCACTGCGTTGTGTATAACAAAGAGCTGAAAAGCTTAGTGTGTATTTCATTGGATACACTCTTGGGTATGGACTCAAGAATACCAAAGATAATGATATTTCCTATTATTCAGTCCATCATCTGCATCCAAGTTCTCTCAGTGGACTTTTCTCACTTCTCCCATACATTTGGTTGGTTGTAGTTTGAAATACAATTTTGATTTCACAAGATCTTCCTGGGATGATGGCAGAACTCCCCTGCATTTTGTATTGGTTTCATTCTTCTATAGAAATCAGAATGATTCTTTTAATAAGCAATATCCAAATGAATAATCCATATTCAAAGGTAAAACATAAACTCATTACAATATATACTCCTTCCAATCCACTCTGACCATTCGTGGTTGATATTAATCTATGATTGCCAGAAAACTGCTAATGGTTTTGAGCAAGTGGCAAGCTGCAAATTGACTCCATTTAATCTTTTGTGCATTAGTTATATTGTCAGCAATGTCTGTACCTGAACTTCTCAACACAACTTAGACAGTTCATTAACCAATTATCGGAAGATTGGGTGAGCTATGTTACTTAGTATTCATTGATTACATGTTGATATCGATGTATCATTACTGCAATATTTCTCAAAGTCTATATTAACGCTGGGGCAATCTGACCATTATGCAACCTAGTGTTTCATTTGTGCTACAGTGAAGGAGAATACAAATAACACTACTAGATGTTACATACATGTCACCATTAGGAGTACTTCTGTACTCTATAAGTGTAGCATTGTCTAAGGACATATAATCTCCAATCAGTAATTACATTGTCATGGTAATGGCTGTGGCAATGACTGAAATGTAATAAATCATAGGAATGCTGGTTATCATTTTGGTAGTGATGGAATTTGTTGTAATAGCAGTGGAAGTATTTTGTGGAGTATTTATATATCTATTTATCTGTAGCTCCGGAACAATATATCTGGTTATGCTCCTTGCCATACATGTGATTTGTTATTTTAATGGTTAACTCTTCATACTGTGCTGTGGCAACAAAGGTGGTGTCAGAGTCACGAGATAAAAGACATCGTCCGAAATACAACCATGTGTGATACACAGTGCACAATATGCAACAACAGTATACACTTTATAGGATAGTGGTTTCTTGGCATTCTGATGCATTATCAATTGGTGGATTGTTTAAATTGCTATCATGAATAAGTAATTATATACACCTGATACTATACATAATCCTGCAAGCTGCAAACATTGAACACAGCTGCTAAAATCAATTGATCGCAGACTTCCACACATATGTTGCAGTATACTTTAGATCGGACCCAGTTGCATACTAACAGCCACCTTGTTGGTCTACAATTGTGTAGCCTTTCAAAATACCTTCATGTATAATGCTGACTATGTTTTCAAGACTACTTCAACTTTACACCAAGATAGCAATCATGTTAATGCTGGCATTTAGTATATATCATTAACTTGTAGGCGTTACATACCCAAGTGGAATTCAGTAAGAACATATAGTGAAGTATATGACACAATGCTTGAAGGGGATCTAAGAGCAATTGTGACATCACAGAATGGTGGGGCATACCTGGCATACAATGTACAGTGTGCTGCAATCATGGTAGGCACTAATATATAACCATTCCCATTGTATCATGTCCAATACTGGGTACAAACCATCTGTGAGGCAAGATATTGTATCTGCTAAATCAAAATGAAAATATACAAACCACTGCATTCCCCCAAACCATTCATATCTTGGTGAGCATTCTTTCAGCATGTCTACAGTACTGGAATACTCAACCAGGAACTCACTATTCTCCAGGTTAGCTAAGACCCATTCCAATGCCTTGCATACTAAGTTTGAATTCAAGATAATCAAGAGAATACAAGAAATGTGAAAAGAAAAGAATGAGAAACACTCAAAATGCCAAACAACAACCTTTCCAACCTGAAAGGCTCTCATGATTCATGTAAATCACACTAATCGGCAACTAAGAGTTGTTGAGATATGTTTCATGCTCCCAATGAGTGTATAATTGGGCTATTTTAGCAAGTTGAACTGACCTCTGTAATAATGAATGGTGCTGTTTAGAGATAAGTATTCAGCTGACTTCTACTTTTCCAAACTGTTAACTATTATATACCATACAGACAATCAGCAGCTGCTGCATCAACAACAACCCTACTTTCCGTCTGAAACACCCGGGTGTTCCGGACGGCTCTGACGGCTCTGGCGGAACCTCGTACCCTCTGATTGTGAATCAGACGTTACCCGTCGCCCAAGCGACGGGTCGCGTTGCATACCTCCCATGCGGCAGCTATTATACCATGCTTCATATTCTTGCGACGCGTCGCATTGTATATTACGCTCGCCGCTCCGGTGTCAGGCATACTTTCCTTTGCGTCCGGAATGTGGTGACGTATACGCACCATCGGAACGACACGTATGTTACACTCTTCGCATTGGTTGCAGTTATGCAGTAGCCATTTACACAATGCCTGGTGATGTCTATGCCTTTCTTCGGCCGATAGCCCCATGCCGCACTCTCATTTATGTTTAGCTTTGAGATTGTGTCACTTACTGCAATACAGTCTTCGCTTCGCATACATCGCTTGCCGTTGCAATGGTTCCACCATTATCGTATTTTACATGTCTGAAATATACTGTCCAATCTTCACACTCTGTAGTACTATGCCCTCAGTCCTCCACATTCTGCGTTAATCCATCATCGGCTTGCGATGCTTCTTCCTCCTCATCTGCATCCGCATCATCGCCATCCCCACCCTCATACCGGTCGAAATCACTGGTTCCCAAGTCAAACCTCTCGAGTTCAGTCGCGGCCCGTCGTCGCCGGCTGGCGGTGGGGATGGCATCGCTTTCGTCACCTTCATCTTCGAAATCCCCGCTGCCCCCTGGCATCCCGAAATGCATTTCATCATCCGTGCAATCGTTGTCCATCGGGATGTTTGGGCCAGTGCTTCCGATCTCAGGTTTCTCAAGCGCCACTTCGGAGGTCAAATAGTCAAGAAGAATAGCATTGTCAACATGTGCTGCTTCCACGGTGATGACCACGGCAGGCATTGGGTTCTCCGCCTGCTGGATCTGACGCTTGACTGTGGCAAGTGTGTTGTTATACACCCTCTGCTGGTACCTCTCCAGTAGTGTGTTCCTGGTATTCATCAAGAATGTATACGTGTCTGCAACGCCAGGCGGGGTTAACAACTTGCGACCCGTTACAGCGCAGCAGGATGCGATTCTACCACCGTCATTCTTGCAGTTGAAGTAGTTCGAGCGATCAGGTCTGTCCGCTCTCAGCTTTGACTTTGAAGCTTTTGGATGAACACCTTTGTTCTTTTGCCACTCCAGGAGAGCATGGCGCAACGCGGTGCAGGTAAACATGATCAGTGGCGAGGGTATATGACCGTCCTTGTCGTCAATCATGGAATAATACAATCCATAAGCATACTTACCGCGGTTATTCGCCCGATGATGAAATTGAATGTAGATTCACCGCGGGATTGGTTCCGCCAGGAAGTAAAGTGGACGCTAGCCATTCGTTAGCAGGTTTCGACTCTCTCTGCGTTGGATTTGGACCGAGTACACCACCTTCCACACGCTTCGTGATAGGAACAAGACACTTATTGTCAGGCAGAACGGAATCAATGAATTCCAAACGCTCTGCGACGGATTTGAACCGGTGGAGATCATAAATCTCTGCTATGTTGTCCATTGCTGATTGAATAAAATGCGATTTGATCTTATCGACTTGTGCTGCAACCTGGTACCGTTTGAGCGTGCAATATCCAAAGTGGGCCGTTGCTTTAGCATACCTATTTCAAAATCTCCTTTGTGCGTGCCTCGAATGCTATGGACCAAATGATGTTTCGCTGCATTGCGGTGTTCCAGTACGTCTCAATTATCTGCCAGTGTGGGCCTTCAGGTAATGCTTTCGAAACACGTCGCGTTGCATAACTTACTGTCTCCAAGTCCGGTGCACTCATAAACGGCCGTCTGTTCCACATGTAGAGCTCCAGGAGTCTGCCCGTTGCAAACACAAAACGCGTCATGTCAGAGGGACCAAATCGATGGATGCCGCGACTGCCGGAGACCATTGATCAAGGTGTAGACACTCCCTGCGGTTGCAATTGCTACTGCCTCTGTCTCCGAAACTGTTCATTGGCTCGGGTTCGGAGTGGATTTGTAATGATCGTGCGGGCTTCTGGATTAGGGATGGGGGTAGGCAGGTTTTCAAGACCTTGGAGAGGAGTGGGAGTGATAACAATGCTGGATGAGGTGCTGGATACAACGCGACGCGGTGAGGTTCCTCTGGGTGCTGGTGTGCTACGACTGCTTGTATCCGGCGTTGCGGTTGGAGTATGTGTTGACCGTCGCTGTGCAGCGGACTGGGTAGAAGTCACGCGTTGATTGATATCTGCAAGGCGAGAATTGTTCAGCGAGGATGAGGGGGTGGAGTTCTGACCTTGGATTGTAGAGGGTAAGGAACTCTCTCCTTGCGAGAAATCCCTCTCGCCAACCGGTACGGAAACGCATCTCTTAGCAGGCGGAAGTTGAGAATTCCCGAAAGGCCCACACTGTTGTTGATTCTGACGATTAGCAAGACTTCCAACATTTCATACGACCGGAGTCATGTCAGGGTGAGGGCTTTGGGAATGCATAGTCCAATACAGATGTTCGATGTTAAGAAAGCAGGAACAATTGCCTGTTCATGCATATGCAACAGCAGGCGAGGTGGACTCTTATTTGAGCGGCCATGGAGGGTTTCGACAAAAAAGGGAGGCGCAGTGTAGACCGCGCTAGACTCTAAACCCTGACAATACTCGGTGACGAGATCCCTTGAAATGCATTCAATTATGGTGTTAACTGCGATCAGATTAAACCCAGATTAAACTCAGCTTAAACTGAGCATTGATATTCACTGTTACAGCAAGGTCTGAAGGTTTATTTGCACCGCTTGAAGGGTGTTTATGCCATCGTGGCGCGATTATCATCGTATTGCACTCGTTCTTGGCACAATACTTCGAACCATCGATTGTGTATATCTTCAGCTTCCAGGTGGAAATCCCCCTTTGGCAGAGGTACAAGCATCGCAAAGCGAACACTGACGTATTCCCTATCCTATGACATCAGTTGCGTGTGCTTTTTCCACTGCTTGGCGTTTGTAGCCGTGTTGGATGGTTGCACAGTTGGGACAACTTGAGAATTACTCAGTTTGCGGCGAGATGCACGATGTCTAAGCGATCAATATGATGTATGATGCAAAAGCAATGCCCGGCATGGTAAACTGTCCTCTCTGAGTGTACTAAATCTCGTCTCGAGGCTTGTCTTTCATGAGGTGCCTGGTAGTTCTGTAAGATGAAGGCTGGGCCGTTTTGTGTTCGCTAACCAACAAAACTCACAAGTTGAACGTTGAACCAAGAAATCGCCGGAAGTCGAGTATATATATCCCTTGTTCCTGCCTACACCTCCTTTCTCTTTTCCTCCCGTATTATACACACCGACAGCATCCTGATCTCGACCTCACGTGACTTGCACTAAACCACGCCTCTCGTTCTAAAACACACCTGATAACCTACACAACTTTGTACTTTCCCTCTGGGCTTCCTTCCGCTACAACTGTATCATAATGCTAACGTTTCGGATGTAGATTCATTTTCAACTCACAGCGATGGCACCAAAAGGCAGCAGCAAAGGAAAGGGGAAGGCTAGGGCTAAGATGCCGACATCGGTTATAAATCGACGACTGTCGTTGGATCGGGACGGTATGAAGGGATTCATCTCGGAACACATCCGTGGACTCATATGGATATACAATGTTTGCGGCCTCAAGGATGAGAGGGCATGGGACCTCTTTTTTGATATAATCTTTCTTGATCCAGTCACAACTCGCCACTTTTCACAATTCCAGCTGATGTGGCCGCACCGCAGGAGCAGGAGTTCGCCTCTTCGTGAGTGGTGAGCTGCCTTCCGCTCATATATGGGGCAAATGTTTGACAAAACCCGCGACGAAATGAACCATTGGAGGTGGGACAATCCCCGTGCATTCGGGGATCAAGTCGATCGCTCCCATGCAGAGACAACCAGCTCTAGGAAGGTTAAACGCGCCTGTCAGCGTTTCTCTTGGTACGGTAGAGATGATTTCAGGGCAAAGATTGAGCCGCCAAGCTGTCGGCAGTACAAACCAGGCGACTTCCTGGCCGTTAGACCACTGAATTGGGATGAGATGATTGACGAGGATGATGATGATGACAACTGGGCGGATCCCGGTGCGCCGAGCGGTGGAAGGATCCGTCCTGGCGATGGCAATGTTAATGACGATGCCGAGAGTGAGAAGGACACGGAGGGCGGTGAGAAATGGACCGGGAAATGGAAGGGAACAAAGGATGGGAAGTGGAAAGGGAAGGCGACTGAGGCCAGGAAGAGGAAAGGGAAGGGGAAGGGGAAGGGAAACGGTAAAGAGAAAGGTGTTGTTTAACACACCCCAGGAGGAGATGATATCTCTCGTGCCGTTGCTTTGCAGTTGCAGAAGGAAATGTCAGAGGCAGACTTTGACACGGAGGGCTAACTAGAGTGGGTATATTTAGAGCCGGAAGCATCGCCCGCCGTGTCAATTTCCTCAGATGATGATACCGACTCTACCGAGTCGGACGGCGACCATGACTCAGAACTTGATGTGGATATGTGCATGGAGGATGATGTGGACGCACCGGACGGCGTTGACATCGACGGCGATGTGGATATGGAAAGGGACCGTGAAGATGGGGAAGATGAAGCGGAGGAGGATGAGGAGGAGGAGGAGGATAATCGCAAAGAACCTCGGACGATTGGCCAGGGAGAGATGGTAAATACATCGGCTGACAATGTAGATACCATGGTAGACGATGAGCCAATCGTGCTACCTGAGCAAGGCCATGAGATGCGCGATCGTACCCCACAGCCTCAATCTCCAGCGCCTGCCCCACGGCTACAAACCCTAGAGCCTCCCCCATGACCACGAACTCCGGAGACTCATACCCTCAGTGGGCTGGAGTTGTTGGGGCTTGTGACGCCGCAAAAACCTCGCCAAGCGGCGCCAACTCTGCGAGAAGCTGAGGCAGCCGGAAACACCTCGGATGTCGATGTGGGGCAGCAGCTACCCGGCGAATCGGCAGGTGGCGACGATCTCCCCGTTTGCCCTCTGCCGGAGGTTCCTCTGCCGGATGTCCCTCTCCCTGATGTCCCTCTCCCCGATGACCCTCTCCCCGATGACCCTCTCCCTGATGTCCCTCTCCCTGAGGCGCGCCCGGATGGCACGGTAGGCGAGGAGTGAACCAGTCTTCGCGTTGCAGAGGAGGCGTGCGTTCGGGTTAGAGTCGGGTTCTTTTCTTTTGAGTTTCCTTTGCTGTAATCTAGTCATCTCAGGCAGTGATTAAGGCATGCGTGGAGGTGTTTTGTTTGTTTGGGTTAGGGTTGCGGGCTTGTTCGTTTCCTTTGTTCTAATATATTTGTCTCAGGCATTGATTATTACACGCGTCGCAAGGTTTTCACATTGCTCAGGGTGTATTTTTCATTTATTCATAGTATTATGGGACATCGCGCATGCAGTGTTTTTGCAACTCCTGGCATGATAGTGTTGAGGATCAATAAATGTCTCAAGTATCGTGAGCTTATACCCACACCAGACTGCTCAGGCCCAGCACCAACTTTCGTCCCTTTCTACAGTGAGTACTCCACTCCTCCTGTGTCGTCGACAATGGCAGAGAAGACCCCATTGCATTTCTCCGACTTTTGATGCCAAAAGAAGTTCACCTCAGACAGCTGGCGACTTAAACATATCAAATTACACCATCTTGAACACCTTCAAGTTGCAAAGATTCTGACTGTTTGCAGCGAGCCCGGACGCGTTGAACCCGCTCAGCGTCGTGAATTCAACGCTAACAAAGATTCAGTCGAAGACTTGGACGCGTTTCCATACCTCGAACACTTTGAAAACATCGCAGACTCGGAGTCTCAACCACCGCCACCTCATCTGCTGCGGACGGAAACATACCCCAGTGCTGGTGCTCCGCCGAGCGGTTACATTGCTGAGCCATGGAAACGCAACACTCAGGGTTTCCTTGAAATGAACCTACAGAACAATCCCAACTACCCGTTAGCGACGGTCAAGAGTACAAATATTTCCAGTGTGGGATCAAGAAAAAGGGCATGAAGACGTACTATGACAACGTGCTGAAGGAAGAAAACACCACTCTGCGTTTCCCAAGCTTCAAAAACATGGATCGCGTGCAGAAGCTCGTGGCTAGCAGGCCAGATGATCTGGCTCTCGGGGAGTGGGATCTACACACTTTCGAGGATATGAGATGGACTGACAATCACCAACGCCTGATCAAATACTGGAGTCGAGACATCATCAAAAGCATGAGATGGTTGATGCGGCAGCCAGCGTACGCCGAGCATCTTATTTACGCCCCTCAGCGTTGCTTTAACAGCGATACGCCACCGAGACGCCTCTATACTGAAATGCACACAGCGGACTGGTGGTGGGAGACACTAGTACGCAGAGATACTCCAGGATAATACTCCAGGATAATAACATGCTAATCGACGTTGAAGCAACGCACAGAGTGGGGGATACACTGGTTCCCTTGATCTTCATGTCCGACTGAACACATCTCTCGAATTTTGCTGGCGACAAGAAAGAGTGGCCTGTATATATGACATTTGGCAATCTATCTTCGAAGATCCGCCAGATGCCCTCAACTCACAGCGTCGTGATGGTCGCTCTCCTGCCGAATCCAATTAAGAACCGCAATATTCCTCCGAAGCGGCTGGATGAGCAGCGGCTGGATGAGCAGCGGCAAACAAACCGAGAGGTGCTGAACGAAGTACTCCAGCGGGTACTACAGCGTCTCACCTGTAAGCACAATCCCAGCGCTGAGAGCGGGTATTACCACCTTCTCTGTGCAGATGGCAACTTCAGGCGTTGCAATCCAGTTTTAGCAGCATGGTTTGCAGATTGCCCTGGGTATAGCAATCTACATCATCTCGAGCAGCATGTCTGTTTTTGGTGCGAGTGTCCAAAGAACGAACTTAGAGATTATGTCCCTCCTGAGACGGGACACCCCTGGCAGGATTACAACGTATATCGAACGCTCAGCGATGCCATCACCAAGGCAGCCAATGCCGAACTCTGGTTGCGCCATGTTTACCGAGCATTCAACGTGTTTCGACATATTCCCTGTATCGTGAGTGACCTCCCGAATCCCAACCACTTCCATACAATGCTGATCGGCATGCTTGACAACCTCCAGAAATGGATTTTTCACTATATGAAGACGCATGAACGGCTCGACAAGTATAATGCATTCTGGTTATCCGTGCCTGTATACCACGACCTCACACCAAGACATAAGTTATATGAACAAGTTTCTCAATTGAATGGGAAGGAGATGAAGGAAATGAGCCGGTACCTGGTTGGAGTTGTAACCCAGTCTCTACGAGGCAGAAACCCTGCTCAGCATCCCATGTTGAATCACGCAATTGAGTTCACACGGACATTGGTAGAATTCTATATATATGCTCGATATTAATCACACGATGATGCAACATTGAGCTACATGGAGGACTCCTTACGTCGTTTTCACACTTTCAAAGATGTTTTCTTACTCGGGCGAGCCGGCAACAAGGTGAAGGCCAAAGCCAATGCCCGGAGAACGGAACACATGAAACAGCGAAAGGTAGACGAGGAAACAAATACTGAAACTTGGACACCGTCTACGAAGCTGTGCGAAATGAACGCCTGGTGGGATTATATCAGCCACGAGATAGTTGTTTCCAAGGAGTTAGATGACGACATCGACTTTCCAAAGATCCACTTGATGGCTCATTATGTCGAACAGATTCCTCGATACAGAGCCTTGCAACATTATTCTGCCGAGAGACATTAACAAGCACATGAAACGAACCTCAAGGACGGTTGGAACGCCTCTAATCACAATCTCAACTACCTGCCACAAGTAATCACGTTTCAGCGTCGCATCCTCTGCTTCGAAGTCGGAGAGCTCAATCTCCAATCCCTCGCTCATCATCGGGAGAACAGCGCAGCCGCATGCAAAGTCCTCCCTTCCGGTGCTGATCTGGCTGCCCCCCATAGCCCTCAGACATGTGCGAAGCCCGAATTCATGGGACCCCAAAACCGCCCTGATGGAAAGCATCCTGACGCTATGATCAAAGACTTCAGAGCATTACTCGACAATACGGAAGACGCAGCGCACCACGTGGCAAGATACAGCGGCACACCGGAGTTTATCATGCAGAAGAGTCGTAACAAGACCTATATATCGGATGTACAACTGCACGCAATGGAGCTCTCTATTTACCATGGTATTAAGGTTCAAGTTGAGAGTTTAAATGGTGAATGCATATCTCAGATGTGTCGATACACAGGAAGCCAGAGCTGGCGCGGAGGGGATCGACGGAACGACTCGGTGTGGGGTAGGCAACGCCTGGGGAGGTGTGATGCCGCGCTGAATGGGCGTCTCCAGTGGCAACTGCAGCGACTATTCAAAATCAAACTCCAAAATGAGGATGGAGCTTGTGTTGAGTACTGGTTAGCCCTGGCGCTCACCACAATACCTGAAAACTCGGGTTACTTGGATCCGGTCTCGAAATTTGTACAAGTGAGAAAAGCACCGGCAGCCGTTGCTTTGCAAATTTTCAGCGTAGGAAATATTGTCGGCTGCGCGCACGTAATTCCAGAGATAGCGATTAGTAGTAAGACACCAGACGGACGGAACGTGCAATGGATTGTCAATAGCCACACAGATCTGGCGACTTGGAATGATGTGTATAATTAGTAAAGAGAATTGCATTTTGCGCGCAGGTAGAAGGAACGCGAGGAGAGATATTCGCAGCGTCACCCATCGCATTGCAATCCCGATGCAAGCGCGTACCCAATGAACCCATTCCGACGTATTGTCACACTCGGCCACAACGCCAGAGTGATCTTTGAACATTGGAGACGGACAGAACGCGAAGAGACAGTGAAACAGTGATCGGAGGGCAATATTCAATGCGACGCGTTGTTTTGATGCTGGGCGCGGAGTAATCCCCCACCGGGGTGTCTCTGACAGCTCTGACGGAGTGCATCCACTCTGACAGAGCCACTCCACCCGAACAGAATATTTTCTTGCTGATGTGATTGCAATTGCTATCTACTAAATCAATTCACACAGACTCAATACATTGTAACTCTGTATCAAATTCACAATGGGCATGGTGTAACTAGGTATATTGATCATCATACTTACACTATATCGGCCGGACTCTCACATAGTTGGGATTTGAATTGCTATTGTTGTGCACAAATATTTGTCAGTTTCAGCAAAATGTAAAACATTAGAAAAGTCAGATATACATGTCCCACACATTCAGGTCAACCTCATCCATTCTGCTAACTTAATTCTCATACTTCCAGACCCGCCTGCATTAACACCATGTACACTCAGATATTGCAAACTCATACTCAGGTTTCCCAGAATGCATCTACAGCTGGGAAGGTATATTCAAGATGCTATAATAATCAACATATTTGATATTCAAATTTTGAAGTAACTGAGAATTCTGGGCAACTCAGAAGCAAATCATAAGAGCAGTGGTGACCTCTGTGAAAGCTGAATGCATCATGGTGATTGGATGGTTAATTGTCAGAGCAGTGAGCCTTCGAGTCCTAGGTCTGCAAGTGATTTCACGTATCATATTCTTTTGTATTTGACAGTGGTATGTAACATTTACCTGCTGATTTATAACCGAAATTTTTTGGATACATTAACTATCTCAGCCTATTGATCTAATTTCATCTGGTCAATCTGGTTGCCACCAGCACTCCAGTTGGCTCAGAGGCGCACATTAACATGCCAATTGTGTGAACATCGATATACTATGCATGGTTGCAATTAAATCAACTTTCAGGCTGTAATCTAGTGAGATGTGAGATAGAATTGTTAGGGGGGGCTTTGAGTAAAGCTGCTTGTACTTATGCATGGCCCTAGATCCCTATTTTCATTTATTTCTTTTGTTGAAAGGGTGCAGTTCCCATTTGTAGACGCTTCCACCAGTAACAGTCCAAGGTATTATGTTGCAGTTTCCAATCTCTCGGCCAAGCGCAACGGTGACACACATTGCCCACTTTTCTCTGTTTCAACTCAGAGGGTGCATTTACCTGTGTCTGAATTTGATAATTTCTAACAATTTCCATGTGCTTTTTCGATTGCTTAAGTTGCTTCTTAGATAGCGGCAAAAGAATTCTTCTTCCTTTGTGAGTACATCTACGCAGATTGCTGGCATAATTCTCCCAAGCTTTCAAGTATGGTTTTAGACACTCTTCTGTGGCTTGTAGCGTTTGATCTGCTCGCGTCAGCCTTCTCACGCTAGTCTCACTTGTAACACCTCTGGATGTCAAAGATTGCTCTCAACGGGCCCTAGTGGTAACGGTTACTCCTGTGGGTAGATTGTCGATATGTATTATCAACCCATGTTTGTGTCCATTAATAGGCACTAGCCACCAAATTCACTGAGCTGCGAAGATATAGAAATTATCTCGGCAATAGAATATGATTCATTCAAGGCCATATTTGATGAAGTCAATTTTGTTCTCCAAAGGATAGGGTATTACCAGGTGCAGGGCTGCCTCTACCAGAAGCTAATACATATAGATATCATAAAAACACAGTAATACATAAAGGTCTTATGTTGCTGGTTGGTATTTGTTGGCTTCTCATGGCTCAACCATATTTTTCCATTGCTGGAGCACACTAATGCCTGTATCATCATGTTTGGGGGTTTGTATACCCGTATTGCCATTCTATGATTCTATCGCTATTTGGATAGCAATAATATAGTTGCGGCTTACATTCAAATGAATGCGTGAAGAAATTATTACCATGTATCCCATAGGGTATCGTGTCATACGAGCATGTGCTTTTCAAGCGTTATGCTCATAATCAGAATCAGGCTATCCATTGTACTCTATCCGGGCAGACAAGATATCAGATCTTAACTTTCACTTGATCATCTTACGACATGTATGGCTCGGTAATTGGAAAAACTGACTATCATAGCTGCTCAGTGCTTTTTGCAAATTCATGCCTCACCTTAAAGGCTGTTCAGTCTGCATCATAGATTTAATAGACGACCCACCGACACTATCCAAATGTAGATTAAATAAATTTTGCTCAACATTAACATTCGAGTCTGATGTCACATTGCCTAACTGTCTCTAGTCAAAGAGCAGGGTTGCGTCTGGCCTCATATCAACACCCAATCATTTGATCTCTCAGTCACACCCTGCGCAGGCCAAGACTGTTTTCTTTGGCTGCAGAGTTCCCAGGTGGATCCTATCTCAACATAGGGAGAGGCCAGAAATCCCACATGATGGCATAATGGCTAACGACTGCCTAGTTTGCGAGTGGAGGTATTCCTCAGTCCAATCAGGCATTTCCCTCCTAGTATATGGAAATCAATCTGGTTGAAAACCACATGCTCAGTAGAAACAAGCTTCTTTCGATCTGGCAGCACTGTTGCATCATTTCATCAGCTGCCTATCAATTTCAAGCTTGTGCTTTCAATCAATGTGCTGAGGAATGTGACTTGCTAATCCAATCGCGATGTGTCCCACTGTAACCCCACCAAGAGTTATCATGATGGGTATATGTTTGGAGATCCCTACACGGCTAGGTGTTGTGCACATCACATGACCTAAGTGACATAACATGTATCCACTGGGTTATTCGAGTACTGTAGCCACTGTTAAGAGAAACCCCCTAACAACAATGGCAGATTCAAAATGAGTACACTCAGAGAGGTACACAGAGAGCCTTAGCATACAATGATCAATGCTGTGAACATGCTGGTGGAAAGTTGCGCTTCCAGACTGTAACAGATAGTGATCGGAAACGCCCTGGTAGTGGACTCTAAGTGCTTTTGGGGATGCACTATGCAGGCAGTGATGTAGTGAAATGGGATGTGTATGAGGATGTGGTGAATCTGGACACTGTGGATAGAATGGGAGGTACAATTGACAGCGGGGTCATGTTCGGTTGGCAACACATAATCGTTGGGATGACAACAACCAAGCATTGCAGGCTGTGCTGAGAGATGGTAGAGTAGCGGGGAGAAGAACACTGTTGATATTGGGCTGATTCTAGGATCAATATGCTTCACATCATTGCATAGAGGAATATTGTGGGATTATTGATCTCTGAAATCATTGATTATGGTACAGTTGTAGATGACAAACATAGAGACGTGGGGTAGATGGTGCAATCAGTACAACATAATACACAATCAGAGAGTGTTGTAATCAGATAAGTCAATTCTTCCGAATGTGGCAGGCATCCCTTCAATGTATATAACCAGGTATACCTATTCCAGGCATTCCCAACAGAATCAAGTAGGTGGTATTCTTGATTTCGCTGATGTTCTTATGATATATCAGATTGTTTTAACATGATTTTCATCTTTCCCTTTATTGTGGGTATCGCTACCATCACTATAGAACGGAAATCTACCGTATCCACAACTCACGCTATAGCAGCAAAATGTGAATTGGTCAGGAAGCAATACCCAGTCCTTTGAGCCGATCATGTTTACCTCCCTAATAATGCAAATCATTTTGTGTGATCTTAGGTTTGGGTGGAGCTGTGCAGTGTACTTTTGGACTCTGAATGAACAGTCTCAGAACCTGATACATGATCCTGCAGTAATGCAGGTTTAGTTACAAAGCTGGCAAATAATATGTATACAATAATTAAGTATTGGAGCAGATGAGAGATGTGCGCATGTCTGCCAGAGACTTTGAGAGTAGCAGACACCAATGCACAGCTCTGCAGGAAACTGTAAATTTGACATTACATTAATTCAGCAGTGGTTCTTGCAGTTTCATAACCAGATGGCATTTTGTGTACCATATTCATCATATTTACAGTCCTATGATTCACAATATTGTAAGTAGATATTCATTTCCTATCTCAGTCTCATGAGATTGAAACATTTTTTCAATTTGGTAGCAAACAGTACTCGAACATAACCTCAGGATAATCTGCAGATGCAGTTTGGGAACTTAGGGATGGCCATGGAGACCATGAGGAAGAAAGTGGAATAAAACATTGACAAGGTAAGATCAAGCAACTTCGGAGAAGTACTTTGACTCGGACAGTGTCGGAACTCAACACTGCACTTTGAGAACATTATCATGTATACAGTGAGAGGCACTTGAAGCCCATGATCGATTGAGTCTCATAATTTACTTCTAGCCAGGGATAGAGCAAATGTAGAGGCACACTATTAGACTGTTACACTGCAAACATCTCAATGCAATTGGAGCCTATAATCTAGGAAGTTTGGAAATGCACTTGCAAGCACTAGGAGTCTGTAATCAAATGAGCTTAGAAATGTCTTTTGTCCTTAAGATCCAGCATGTTCTGCAATGCACTAGGGGGACTTGATTGAGCATGATTGGTAATGTACATGGGAGCAGTGGATCAGATGCACCACATGAGGAGTGTTTGCAACAGTTCCAACCCACTTGCAACGTCACAACTTTGCCTCCAATCAAGGATATGAGTTCTGACTGTATCGTGAGATGATGTATACATTGATTCTGCAGTTTTAGCTACAGTTTCATCTCCCGTGTTCAGATATGCAATCTGACTAATATTTGTGCTGTCGCTATCAACAACCCACAAATATCGCTCAAAATTTGCCCTTATTTGATTCCCACAGCACAAATATCTTTCAGATCGCAAATCTGAATGCTGGAGGCGACAGAGCTTGTATCACTGCACAGTATATGTATTCATCATGTCATGATACGCTCAGAAATCAAAAACTTGACTGCAGCCAAACCTGTAGGAACAGTACAGTTGGAACCGCGGTCTGCTTCTACCCTGGCCCAGAAGCCACTTTTCTTAGTCTGGTCCAGGTAACACCCTGCCATGACATGGCGGGTCGGGTCTTTGGATGAGTCTGGGACCAATCTGAAATCATGTTCCAGGCCAAACCCTGACGGCTCGCTGGTTACCTAGACCGGTTGCTAACACTACACATTAGGCAAGACATGGTCATTAGTTAACATGTTCTTGTGAAAACGTAGATAGTTGAACACAATAAGGTCTGATCAGAGATGACTGACTGGCTTGGAGTAGAATGATAGTCAATAACAATATAATGCAGAACGCTCAGTATGCATCACTTAGTGTGTGCTGACCTCGGTGTATTGTGTACATGGTGCATGGTATAGTTCCAGTATGTTGTGTGAGCTGGTAGCTCGAAAGTATGACATTGACATATCGAGTGGATTAACTAAACTCTGTATTCTTCATTAATGCTAGTGTTCAGGACAGGACTGAGAGAGATGAGAGGATATGAGGGTAATTAATTATTAGAAACTGGGACTTAAGTGAATGGGGTGCGGAAGTCAATAAACCATGTCCAATATAACATATATAACGTCGAATCCTGCTCTTCCAAAGTCTGATGTACGTTTCACAACAAACAATTTCGCACGTCATAACCCTGACATCTCATATGCACTCATATCACCCTTATTCTTCCCACGTTCATGCCCCTTCTTTCTTTCTAGTCCACCACTCTAGCAGGATTGCAGAATCCAAAGTTAAGTCTTTCCTCGGGTTGTCTCCATGTTTCAATGATGAGTCATCGTCCATTGCAGGAAACGCTGAGTTGTGTAGCCACTCAGTACAGCTTCCGCCCAAAGAGGGTGTCATCTCTTCATTCACACCATTATCAGTTGACCTCAGAATGTAACTTCAGCTTCTACGGTTCCTCTGTATTACATTCACAACCTCCAGCCAGATCTCCATGACGGCTAAGAAGTATACAATACTCGGAACATTTCCCTGTTTGCCAGTCAATGAACTGATAAATACTCTCTCATCAGCATCCACGGCTCCTTGCATCGGTCGCATCCAAGTCCTCCTCCAATTTTGCTTGATCATGGTCACAAAGTAAATGATCATACTAGCCTTATCATGTCATCAGAGCGCAACTCTACGTTGACTATATTACTGCTACCCTAGATCGCAATAAAGATGATTGAATATGGCCTGCAAGTATGAATAATCGTAACAATGAAGTTCATTTCCACAATTGCTTAAATAGGTCAATGGAGTGCAGCTTTAAGCATGGTCAATCATCGCCTCGCAGCATCTCTTCAAACACCCATGACTCCAGCCTGCAAGTTCACATACTCATGGTTTCCCAAGCGCATCTCCTAACCTGCCGGGCCACTGCTTCCAATGTGCATGTCCGTGCTTGCTTCATTGCGATCCACAGGCCTAGCACAAATTGGTCACAAGTAGTACCTGCAGCCCATCCCAATGTATCATGTGTAGATGGGTAGCTGTAAGATGCTAGAAAATGCATATACCTGGAAGGGAATAAAAATGGAATCCACAAGTATGAAAAATTAGTGAACAATAAGTAATAGCTATGATTTCGGGGCACACCAGCAGTGGGCCAAATGAATATTTGGGTATTCCAAGATGGCACTACTGTGATTAGAGGTGCATCTATACTTATTGCTGGCACTCTGAGCCTGGTCATCTGTGTGTCCAGACAGGTCACCAGCTCTCGCGTGTGTAAACAGACTTCCACTCAGTATTCTCTGGCATGTCAGCAATTCTTCGAGGTGCCCCCAGGCCTTTCAGAAGTTCTCTCAGGCTTGTCACTAGTACATGCAGATACTCCAAGGTACATATAATAGCCACAGTATCTGCGAAATCAACTCTGCGATTTGACCACCCTGGGATTCTGGTCCGACAACTTTCAATTACTCCCAGAGTGAAGGAGACACTCCACTGATAATGCGGTGATGGAAACCAACTATGAAATCATGCCGAGAGAATCTGACTGTAGCGAGCTCTCACAGTCAGCCCTGGCTTGAAGACAGTTTTCCCTTCCACTGAGATTGTATAGTGATTGTGACAACATGGTAACCAATCTCCATCCAAATTGAATACATCAGAAAAAACTTTGTTCACAGTGGCTGTCGAATTTAGAATGTTGTTATAGCTTCTAGGTAGTGACATTACTACATATGTAGTTTGAATTGAGGAGTTCCACAGGAATGAGTTGAGAATATTCTTGGAGCAAATGGAGCAGATGTAATTCAATTGTCTATTCTCAGCCACTGTAAGAGTAATCTGGGCATCTACCCACTGATATCTGAGGTGGTAAGGAGAAACCATTTCAATGATGCATAATGAATTGTTACTGGTCATATTGCAGATCAGGGAGAAATCATCTACAAGTCTGCCTGGCAACTCAGATCATCAGTAACTACTCTTCAGTGCATTCTAGCAGCTTAACTGGCCATCTAGAAAGTTGTAGCCCTTTTAGACCAAATCATTTGTTAATAGCGTAACACAGTAACATTCAGAATTGCATGTAGTAAGTACTTGCAAAAGGTGACTTGTGATGGCAAGTGAGTAATTGCTTATGATGCAATTCAGTAGCTTAGAAGATTCCAGAGGTGACTGATTAGTGGGATGAAGCATGTTGTGAGAGGTGAGATGTTCATGGTGACATGCAAATTGCATGATGAGCCTATATATTAACTAAGTATATCAATAACTCCCACCATAATGGGTTCCATTCTGTCCAAATAGCCAGATCTAACACAGTCCAGGCTAGTTCAGAACAGGTCTAGATAATTTGGGCATTTGTCTGAGTCTGGTTGAATGATTTCTCAAATGGAATTCAACTGGACCTGGATGGATCTAGGTGCTACTGGTTGGCTGCAGCTCTGGTGGAACCATTGGAACCAACCATGGCCAACTGGTTAGCAGTATAAATCAATTGAATCACCAAATGGTGGAAGAGTTTTTAGAAATTTATAGGTATAATTGATAGTGAAAGTGCCTTCAAAACTGACATTATAACCATAATATTCTATTCTATATTGGAAAGCAACTGCTTTCCAATTGAAAATAATTTTGAATTCAATCTAAATAATTTATTACCACTGTACTGTACTATTCCCAAATTAAATATATTTTCAAATATTACTTTGAAACAACATCAGTGATTGTGGTGAAATTGGTAACAGATACTACAAATTGTGAATGTGTAATAGTATGATTGTTAGTAGGGATAGTAAAACCAATACTTCAATTCAGATATATTTTCAAGGTTATTTATCTTATGTTTGACTGTCATTCAGCAGCTGTTGAGAAATATTCAAATTCATTTGTTACCATTAACTGACTGTGGGTTGTTCAATTGAGAAATTTATTATCATACTGAAAGAAAATTTAGAAATATCAAAATATTTAATATGTTTGTTTCTAATGCTCTAAGCAGCCAGAACCAAATGCGGTTCTAGTTTATTCACATGCCATAATTGCTACCTGAAGCATATTATTAATTGGAGTAATTTGCTGGATTTTTCTGTTGCTGCAGTGAGTTGTTGCTCTGGATTCTTATCTGTTACTTCCATACTGGAAAATAACTTAAATTTATTGAATTTCAATTTGTAGATCAGCTATCTGAGTCCAACTTTGAACAAAGTGATAACATCTCAAATTTCCATATGCCCTTAGTATACACATAATGGCTATCCGCATTCAATGCTTAACACATTGCTCAGGCTGTTGCAAAATTATCGGCAGACGTAGGTTCACAGACAGTTACTTAGTAATCGCGCTTTTCACGTTCCACCCTTATCTGCGCAGGATATCCGCTAACCACGGTGGTGGTATCATGTGCTACCACAAACAATCTCACTTCGTAAACCAACCATACATGAGCACCCCCATTTTGAAGTGACCTAGCACTCTGATTTTCCATATGCAAAGTAATGTATGAAATTACACATGTACGGAGTGCGTCTGCCAGTTGGCGACAATATATTTAGAGAAGAAAGATCGGAGCGATCTCTCTCGCTTGTTTTTATTGCATCGGGTTTTAGCTCCGGGGAGGTGAGTGATAAGGAGGTGGGCCGATAACAGTGGTTGGTGATTTAATCCGAAACAGAAAAACAAAAATAGCTGCTTGATGGTGTACTCGTAGGAAAGCTGATTTGTATGAACGGTGGTTGTATTGTGGTTGTCGCCTGGTACGCATGGTGACAACCGAAGTTACCACACGCAGCTCTCGGGATCCGTAAACGACCCATTAACGGAATGCGCTCATCCACAGACAGCGTGAATCCGCAACGGGGTGGAACAAGCCCCGGAACAATCCATAACTGAATATACGGGGGACACCGACATCGATACTGCCCCTGTCCTTGGAACGATCGTCCACTGACAGCGGAACGCTAGTGAAGAGGAAATTAGTTAAGCGAACAAATTGTGCATGTTCCTAGATCTGCCTAAGCAATGAATTTCATAATAATATTGCAGATGGCAACGGCTCGCCTCAGCTCAAAGGGCAATTGTTTCTACGGGATTGCACTCGCTAGGAGGAATAAATGCATATAATTGGGCTATGCCTCCTAACAGTGGCAAGTCGTCTCAATGGAAGATACATTCGATCACGAATTCAAGATAGGAATCTACCTATACACTACCTATGACTCCGATCCCACTGGCTCCATTAGGTTTATATTGTTTCCTTGTCTACCCTCCGTCCTCGCGGGGTCTCGTGGGTACTTTTTACTCGTGCACATCAACCGTGTGCGTCACTGCGCCCCATTCTATTTCACGGTTCTATGTGCATCACTGTGTCGAGCGATCCCTGTAATCGACCCCACCCAAATTCCGTCACACCGAAATTTGCGTCATGATTGGCGGGTCTAACATCTGTTCTAGGAATGTTCCGTGGTTCGGTGTGCATTTCTCCAATGGATTTTCCAGAATGCTCGCTAGCGTTGCAGATCCTGGTGCTACCATCGACTGTCCTGTGATCTGTTATGCATCCCCAATCGCAGGATACTTCCCCCGCACATTCAAGTTGCGCTTCACCCTACGAATCAAAGCTCTGCCAGGTCACAGAGCATGCCTGTTGATCATCCCCATGATCCTGGCTGGTGGAGCATTAACTATGGCTTAATTCACAGCACTAACAGTCTAATACCTTATCAAAGGCAACAATCCAAGATATTATCGATATCTTGAATTATCATATAGTCGCTTAGATAGTTTATTTTATAGGTATTCATTCACGTTCGAGATGCCTCAAACTTAACGGGCTATCTAGAGACGGTTGTGGTCGGGTTCGCTGTACCTACTGTTAGCGATGCGCAAGGTGTCATTATACCACAGCTACAGTTGATCGCCGAGCGGTACCGATGCGGGGTAGACGCACTACGCTGATCATATTGGTTCCTTCCACAAAGCGGATCACAGTCGGCAGATCAGGAATTAATGCCACAACGATGAATTCAAGTTCGTTACATTGATATACAGATCGAGACCTGCGCAGTCCAGATAACTTCATTTTTCGAACGTCGGAGAATATTGCGTGGGCGCTAAATGTAGAGCCTAGTTGTTTTTTGCAGCTTCAGTACACTAGGCATCTCAGCAGCACACTCTGGCGATATGATGGTCCGGGCCTGGCGGGGAGGAATGTTGGCATATGACGAGGGATTCAGTTTTTTGTTTTTCTCGTAATACTTTCTCATCCATAGCTGAAAGTTGATATTCGTGCTCCTCAAGGAACGCCACAAGTTTTCCAACTCTAAGAGAACCCAAAAACGATAACCAGATAGAGAATCCAATCCAAATGCTCACGGATAATGTGACCAGTTCCTAGCGCTAAAAATGTTGTTGTGGACTACGTTCATGAAGAGGTGATGATGCTGGGGTGGTGACATCAAGCCGCAGCTCGCAGGGAGTAGTAGCGACATCCAACTCGAAAGGCGGTTGTCCGCGTGGTTCATAGTGAGACATGTGCCCAGCGGGTATACCGGAAGTATATTGCGATGAGGTTTGAGATCGTATATCCCCCGGTGATCCATAGACTGTCTTTTCCCCGAATTGCATCGACCTCCAAGTGGTCGGTGGCGATGATGGTGGCTGCGGAATAGGTTCCCGGGGTATAGCATCCTGGGTAATAGTTTCCCGGAGATCATGGCTCTCGTCGTGTCGCTTATTGCGAAGGTACACAAGTCCAAGAATGAAACCAGCTAAAACAGCAAGTCCACCAACGGTCGCACCAGCAATTGTTCCAACGTTCGAGGATGGATTCGGGGTTGACGTTGGGATATTGGTAGGCGGGGGGGGCATGGCGTTGGTCACAGTGGATACTTGGTTGGGACTGGTGAGAGGATTTGACTCTTGTGATGTCGTCTGGCTGGCGCTTGACTCGGATGTAGTCGGCCTCGTAGTCAATGAGACAGAACTTGCAAGAGTCTCTCCGCTGTAAGTAAGTTTAACTGCGCTGGAGAAACTGGTACTCCAACACCCGTAATAAATATATCCGTTTTCGAACTTATATGTATAGCAAGCGGGTTGAAGAGTGAAAGTACTATGGAATTTCTACACGTTAGATGCTACAATTCACCCTGGGGTATGGCTTCATACCATTTCAAGATCAGCTCATCGGAGACACAACCATCATCGCAAGATACAGTGCGGGCAATGCAAGAGGTGAATATACCACCTCCGCATTCCTTATCCTTAGCGCTTAAGGATGGACAACAAGCAACAGCACTCCTAACTTTGTCTGCAACGCAGCTCATCCCTTCAGCACAAGTGACCGGTATGTCTATGATACGGTGTGTCAAAATCAGCACTCTACCGGTGGATTGTATTCAATGGCTCATCCACCTACTGTGGTTCCCATTAACATATCCGCATGTACGAGGATCACGACTACTTGCTTGTCTACCAAACAAGTCTCTTGGCTGAATCAATCGTCGGCGTAACTCAGGTCCAGCTGTCGGCCGCGGAGTCCATGCAAGGTATGCCGGAGGAACTTGTCCTATAGGTGTCGGGCCTACCCCGGGCCACGGAATTGCTTCTGTAAGGAAGGAAAAGCTTGATAGAGCTATAACGACGGGTATGAGATGCATGCCCAAGCGGGAAGTATGCGGAGGCCAAATCATTATGTCGGTGCTGTCGGTATGGCGCAGAGATCGACTTCCACTGCTACGGCCGATAACTCAAAGAAGGTGGAGGAAAGCAGTAGAGGATAGAACCAACAATTTGGAGTAGGACCATAATTTGGACAGCAGGAAAATGGGACGCCCTATATTCCGTGTGGATGGATGGGTGTCGATGGTCGTGTCGCCTTGCATGGCGAGAATCGTTAAGACCATATGAGTGGACAGTTACTGGAGAGCTGAACATGCAGAAAAGCCAGATGCAGCTGGCGTGGATCGAGAAGCCATCAGCGCTCACAACCAGTCAATGCCGATACCTACCATGTACAAGTACAATTGCTTTTTCTATATCAGTATTAGAGTAAAATTGTCCCGTCCTAAAATTGCCTTCCTACTGTAACGAAACTTATCCACAACATTAGAAACATGAATCCTATTAGCTTCGCCCCTTTAATTCTCTACATCTCGACGGTGTTGTCGCAATCCCTAATGCAGGCTACCGAAAACCGCTCCGACCTGTCCACTTTTCGTCAGCTACTTATCAACAATCCGGGACCTGCGCGGACTCTATTGTCGGAAACACCAGTTGCACCAGGGGACGAGAAAACCGTGTTGCTTCCTAACAACGATGCCTTTATTAAGTACGCACAACAAAATGGACAGACAGTTCAGGGTTCTCCAGAAGCTATTTTGTCTGCGCTGCTTTCTTATCACACCCTTAACGGTGGATTGACCGACGAGCAACTTAACCAGCCTGGCGGTATGACGGCACCGAGTGGGCTCCTCGACGACACTTACAACCACCGTGTACTAGTCAACGAAACTGCGCAACCCCAAGATGGACAAATTGTTCTCATCACTCAAGTTGCAGGTCTCGGACAGTTTCCTGCTCGTGCCAACAATCCGATATACGCCCAATCTGGACTTGGTAACCAAATCAGCGTGGATCCAACTAGCTCTGAATGGATCGGTGGCCGATTCCATGTCGTGGACGGGTGATAATGTCATGTCTACCCTGATGGTTCATGGCTGAAAGTTCTCAGGTTTTTGACTCTTCCCCGTACCTGCTCGAGAACAATGGACGCGGTAAATCTTTCCCGTTTGTTGACATGGTTGCAACGTACAAACCTCACGGAAAGACTCGATACTTCAATCAACGTGACCTATCTGTCTCCATACAATGCAGCATTCGCCGGCATAAATAATTCCTATCCCTTGGACGATATGTTGGAGGACCTACTATTCCATACCTTACCTGGGTCCATATACACGACTGAGTTAAGAGATGGACAAATCATTGAATCACTTTCAGAGGGAAAAGAGGTACAGGTTACAAAGGATGAGAACGGTACTGTAAGCACTACACTGTTGCTGAACCCACATTTTGAAATTACCCGGCAAGGCATTCTGACTGGCATAGTTCTATTTCAATGAAGCGAAGGTCATTGCTGAAAATATCGTAACTAACAACGGAGTTATGCATGTTTTGGATAAGGTATTTCGTGATCTGGCTGTTGCATGCAGGCATGATCACTTATTATGAATAGATGATGGAGCCACTCAATGCGACAAATGCGACAACCCCTCCTACGAACAGCACTCCGATCTCCAGCACTGTGCCAACTGTTATCGCAGCCAGCTCGACAACTGTGGTGCACGGGATGCATATTGCGGCTTTTGTTTTACTGATTGCTTGGGCAGCTTTATATTAAGATATGTTATCTATCGACCTTGCGCTGCATTCACCAATGAGTGGAAATGGTCCTATTAATACTCCAGTTGTATTTACTCTTCGAAGCTTCGTTAATATTAATATGCACTGACATTGACTCCGCCATTCCTGCATCATAGGTGATAGACGTTTGTCCAATCGTGAACTCAGAATGGTGTTTCTCTCATGCTCTTTCCATCGTTTCTCTATTACAATTATAGTGACTTCTCCTTACGAACCACACAGGGTTAGAGTACAATATCATGAATGCTCACCCTCTCACGCCACCTGTACTTTGATAAATGGCCGCGTATAAGTGCTTTCGTATCTAGGATGTACTTTGGTGCGGCTGATCTTGCGCAACTTTGCAACCAAAGAAAATGCACCACAGGACATGCACCTTGATGCACCACTGTGCAACCTACTAAATTTGGAATACCGTTTCCTCCAATCCGGCGATTTTCTATTTATGGCATATTCCGTTTGGAAGATATGGAGGATGCGAACGTGAAGTACTTTGGAATAATAAAAGCTAGGTACTTTTAAAGTAACTTGCTACTATCAAACTACGTGCAAGATACATGACCGTGGTGTATGCTGTTTTTTCTCTAAACCCAAAATACCCCCAGTATTTTGATGTGTCACATACAGGAGTACATACATACCTTTCTAATGCACATGATTAAATACATAAGCACTCTGTAGACTACATCGACCAGTATGATTATGTAGTCAGATTCGTGTAATTACCGCTGTTGTCTAATGTTCAATAACAAATCACATGATCTACATACATGACATAGATGGGTGCGCTACGAAGGTTCCGATAAGTGACGGTAGGCAGCTACTTCCAAGCCGAGGCTTGTGATTAAACACCTGAGGAGCCAGCAAATGCAGACTGGTTTAATTATGCAATACTGTTGTTTGTGAGTGACACTGCATACATCTCGGGGTCATACTGTACCAATTATCCAAAGGGATAGCGGTCAGAGGGGTGTATAGACTTGTAAATCTCATGATAGATGCGCTGTATTTGACCCAGATTTTGTCAGCCAACTAGAGATACATACATATTCACTCGAATACAGGGTAAACCATGCTGATTCGGCTAACGGCGTATCAATTTCTCATATATGATAGCCACTACCGGCAAGTATACCTCAAAATGGAAACCAAGTATACGAATACTCAAATAAGTTTCTATTTTCAGACAACACACCTCAGTGTGAGTAACGCTAACTCAGTCGATGTTGTATTGTATTCTGGTGAAAATAGCAGCGTACCTGACTGTTTATTTGTCAGGTAAAATTCTAAGCTTCAACTGCAGGTACTTGTGAATTGTAACCATCGCCCTCACCCACACCTACCCATCTTCTTCGATATGCACTATCCCGCCGTTCAGAGCCTCTTGATAGCCAAATTATTATGGAATACCGTGATGGTGTAAAACAGCTATCCAGGCTGACAACTGATGAAGAGAGGTGTGGTCATCTAATATCACTCGTTTAGAATACTGCCGCACATGTTGAATGTGAATGAAGCTCTCAGTCAATCTCGAGACTTTGTATAAACCTCGGAACAAACTATGTCAAAGTTGAAGATATCTGAAAATAAATACCGTATCGTAGCACTAGAGTTGTGTTAACTTCGGCCACAACTTCTACCTCGGACAGAAGAACAGTCCCTGAATCCCTCCTGAAAGTATTATAGCTACCTATACAACAATGTGTGAGAATTGACTCCAGACAAGTGCACTTTGCCCGGGAATGGACAACAATAGAGGGCGAATAGTTATCAAACTCGTAATGAAAACTACGGCATTGCATACAACATAACAGACAACTCTAGTATACTCTGGCAGTTGTTATACCGCGATAAGAGAAGATGAGACGCACTAACTGGAACGTCCCAACTAGCGTCTAATTTGCTGGTAGGAATTCGATACCAGAGCCAATATGGCTAAAAGTAGCATGGGAGGGTCTGTAATGAGTTGGGCAATATCATTACGAATGCATGGTGGCGTATATAGCATACTGCAGGTACAACTTGGGGAGATGGCGGTTGTAGGATCAGAGCACTTCTACAGTTAGGGGCGCTTGAAACTTCTTGTGTACAAGTAACCATATTATTTGAATGCAGCGTAGGGATAAAGGGTGAGGCCTTCACTACATGAAGCTAGGCGAGGAAAAACTATATTTGCGCTAATAGTGAGTGATTTATTGGTCACCATGGGTGGCAGTCTGTCAATCAAGGGTGTGGTCTAATTCCGTACAGGGACGGAAATAGTCCGTCTCGTCCGTCCGAAGGCTTCCCCTATACCGAATTACAATTTATGAGCCAGGCAAATCTAGGACTATCTTGCTCTAGGTATTATAAGCCTTACACGGACAACCTGGCGGCACATCTGGTTAGCTGAGTGATATTACAATGATCGAGTGATCGCAGTATCACCTCGCTGACAGCAGCTACAGTAGCCCTTACAGCCGCCGATTTGCCCTTTAGGCACTAAATGTAAACACGTATGCAGATGAGTTCCTTCATACTTGTGCTAAACCCCCAAATGGAGCTATGTTTTAAATTAGCCCGAACCGAATATGTTCGCAAATTCCGGTAGGTGCCAACAGTCTCCTTGGTGAGAGACAAAGACTGGACGCCCTAGTTTATCTCAATTAAAGACATGGATTGGGCGACAATTTCGGGCTTTGTAGGGACTGACAGGTGGACGGACCGTTTCCACCCTGTCCTGTACCGATGAAATTAACGAATTTTTGCCTAGCAGAGTACATGTATATTGCGTTTGCATATCGTTTGAGCTAGGAGAGCATGTGTTTTAGTGTTATATCATTATTTAACCCACTAGTGCTAAAATTTGATAGTTTGATAGATCCGTTGTCTGATAAATTGCGGGCGTCTTAGTTTCTGATTAAATTATTTTTCGTTATATTTGAGGCGGGGGGATGAACAGTACCTGGGCGAATTTAATAATTTCTGAATTTATTTTATCGTTGCTGGATGAATTCATTGCATTTAATTTGAATCGCAGCCATAGCTCAATAAGATAGTGAAATGACAGAGCATAAGCTATCTTTCGAGAGATCCATCTTTAAGCCTGACATTCAATTACAAGTCAGTATGGCTTAATTCAACTAGCAAACGACTGAAAAGATTTCAATCCAATAAATTCATCCATTCGGAACGTTCCACACATGCTATCTACAGGCCGTTGGAGGTTTTGGAGAGCCTCAATATACTCTTAGAATACTGCACATAACAGTGTACAGATAGTCATTGGTTTGTGTCTTTCAGTAGGCTAGCATATAATTCTTAAGTGACTTGGGGTCCTGCTCAAGCTAGTGATCACTTTGGCAAATATTATTTGAGTATGTTGTGGTAGTGGCAAAAGTTCGCAGCATAGTATCTCTTAACAATCACGAAACTGATTCCAACCACCACTCCTGACCTAGTCGAAAACTGGGTACTGATATTAATTGAGTAAAATGTTAATTCGGAGCAAGAGCCATTACAATGATGAATAGGAATTTGAAGTGTAAGCAACTGCTACCTTTCATGCCGGACTCTCACCCAACAACCCCGAACGGTTCTTTCAAGAGTGTATTGTTGATGTGTTGTTGTATAAAGTGTGTAGACAGCTAATGTCACTGTTATGTGCTAATGAACTTCGATATGGAGATAGGTATCCGCAAAATTTGCTACGCTATGCTCCGCTTAGGAATGCGAGTGAGATGGGCTCTCAGTATCACAAAAGCAGGGATCCCCATTCCTACGGTGAACACAGCAATCAGCGTCTAAGATGGGCTGATGTATCCCAACCGAGACTGGACAAAACAGCACAATGTAGATGGACGGAGCAGTTTCAATGTTTGCTGTAGGCTCTTTTACTGCTGCTCAAAACTTTCCTCTCATTGTCGAAATTCTTTGGTGTGTCGCATACGTGTTGCCGTTGATGAACGACGATCGACGTGGGTATCATGTGCCGCCGGTTCGACAACCAAATCCGGCTATCGGCACGTTTTGAAGTCAGCTGAACGTCGTTTTTCAGCCCTACACTAGAGTAGTTCGCTATGCAAGCTGAAAGCTGCATCGAAGCTTATTCTCTGGTTGCGGCATGCTAGTTCAAGACAACAATTACTCGCACATTATACTGCGTGGTATAGCACCTCCCGCGGTACTAACAACTAGATAACTAGAGAATGATCGGTTGGTGACGGTCGGTTGGAAGATTCCAAGACATTTAACTAAACAATCTTTAAGGTTTGCACATCTGGAAACTTCTAAACTATCCGAAATATCCGTTTTCCGTTTGGGGATGTTCTCAGCTCGGCTAGATCGGTTGGAACAGTAAGCACAATTTCTATCATACAGGGTATCCTCCATCACATACTACCGTGCTGTTCTCTTGTACTTATGTTTTTGCCGCATAAGCACGTGTAAACATGTCCGCAGCTAGTGCTTATCATCTCAGCCGGAATAAAATAATCACAAGCGGCTGAATAGAATCGAAGACCAGATAATTAGCTATCGGTTGTTATATGAGAAATGTTGGTGATAGATGGTACTCATAGAGGTACTCCGGGCGACTTTCTATATAAGCTGGCGCCACAGACTGCAACCGCGAAAGTGATATATACACTCAGAGCCAGAACATCCAAGACAAAGCCATCCTCCGCACGCTTTATACTAAACTCAGCGTCGGAATATATTCTTCGCAATGGGCTTTCTCGAGAAGATTCCCGATTCTCTGGCCGAATTCTACGACCCAGAACCCAAACCCTTCAACTGTATGCCACGGGCGGAACCGTCAACTTCACCTGCGACATCTTTTTCTAACGTGTGCCCTGGGACGGAGATCTGAAGTTCGAACTTCTCGGATGGGTCGGGCCCCGGGGCAATGGCAGCCGGGCATGCGAGGCGGACAATCAATTCCCGGGGAGCTCCGCCATCTAGCCGGCTCGCCCGGAGGCGGAGGGGGTTATTCAGGTCCTGTCATACTCTAGTAAGAGTGAATACAGTATGATTAAACAACAACAACGACAATCAATTCCCTATCCGCCTCCAAGATCCCTACGTAGATGTCATCATTGTCACTGCGAATTACCCTGACGGCAAATTCGCTCTAATCTACCCATTTGCCGAAAAAGACTTCCATCCACCCATCGGTATCGAGAGACTCACAGCCGGCGTCCGTCTAGCTAATAGCCCTCAGCTTATCACGCCTAACACGACGCGGCTCACCGAGACAAGCAATGTGCCTTTCTAGATCTCCGAGAGCGCAGAGGTTCCCACGAGGGGCTCGGTCAAGGTCACCTTCGACAGCGTGTTCCTGGGCATGGCGAATTCCGGCATCAAAGGCAGGAATATTGTCTGGACATTCCATCCGATCGAGAGAGGTGACACGCAGGTGGTAGTTACTATACATGGTGTCGAGGCTACCTTCATCATTCAAAAGACATATGACGTCCTATTTTCGGCTTTGATGAGACTTCGAGGACATCTATATCACTATAAACAGCAAAAGGTACTAAGATATGCTTGTATTTAAAGAATGGTAATCGAAGTATCAAAAGCAATAAAATATTTAGATTGACAACATGGCAAAATATTGTCACATAAGTTCAAGGATATATAATAATTGTATTCTTATCAATATCAGAAGTAATGTCTAAGGAACTCTTCTCTCCAAAGAGATTGAGTCACATAATATACACATATATATGAGTGATTGTCTGTAACCAAGATTGCAGAACAATAACCTTACAAGGTAGACAAAAACTCGTCCATGGTATGTAGCAACAATGTCGCAATCAAACCAATACCAAAACTAGTAATAAAGAAGTCTGCTGAGGTACAATATTACAAATAAGAACTATATAGAGCAATACAGAAACATTCCATCGGCAAAAGTGCAAATCGACTATAGACTGCGCTACGCGCACACGCGCAAACGCGCAGCTCATAGCAAGCTTCCCGTGGACCCCTGCGCGACGCGCAGCCTATAGTCATCTATAGTCGATTCATAGAGATGTGCGCGTGGGCCTATGGAACTATATATGGCTGCCGGCCAGAGATGGACCTATACTTGTCTTTACTGCCTGCAGTCTTCGCTGTTATACCGGTACTGTACACACTATCGCTGCGAGTCTGCATGAGGGTCCGCTGGCGATTGAATACCTGCTCTAGAGCCTGCTTGAGAGCCTGCTTGAGAGCCTGCTTGAGAGCCTGCTTGAGAGAGCCGGGTTTGAGAGGGCCGCGCTTTGGGAGGAGTAGAGTTTTCCACGGAAAGCTTTTGGCCGATGGCAAACTCTGAGTTTGTGGAAGCTTTGGCTAATAGAAGGCTCTAAGTCTGTGTAAGCTTTGGCTAATGGACAGCCGTCGACGGAGAAGTCTTAGCGCACATAACAAAAATTATAAGAAAATCATTTCAATTACTATTCTGACCGTGATGCAAGACCTGTGAGCATCTGCTCCATCCATACTATTTCTGCCTCTGTTTCTCCAAAGATTACGCCCTCTGCACCAGGATTTCATACATTCCGAAGCCTGTATAACATTATCGGGCTTGATTGGGTTTAGGCTAAAGATATACAGTA
>Ga0307515_10000625_pt1 | contig 82537 bp, 62 predicted proteins | sample 17_EM_MG_FD_194513 | JGI IMG/M metagenome (GOLD analysis project Ga0307515, IMG submission 194513) | Populus trichocarpa ectomycorrhiza microbial communities from riparian zone in the Pacific Northwest, United States - 17_EM | ecosystem: Host-associated > Plants > Roots > Unclassified | place...
AGCTGTGCTTCAACTATGTGAATCTGTTTGCGGCGGCTTCGGCACAACGGTTTTCATGGATAATGCGTTTTCAACAGTTCCTCTATTTCGCATTTTGCGACGGAAGGGGATTGGAGCGTGTGGTACCACACAACAGAATGCTGCTGGCTGGCCTGAAGAGCTTCGCAGTGAGCGCCCAGAGGAGGAGTGGGGCAATACACAGGCTATCGCTATATGCCCACCTGCGATTGACAAGAACGGGAATATCATTGTGAGCGATGGTGCAGATGTGCTTTGTATGCGGTGGATTGACAACAACATTGTGCAATTCATGACTACTGTGCATCCCGCCAATGAATCCAGCTTCAGCCTCCGCCGCAAACCACGTAGTACGAGCACCAACGCCCTCATCGCCTGTAGGATCTTCGACGTTGATGAGCATCGCAAGGTACTAGCTATTCCCACCGTTGTTAATGACTATAACCACGGTATGAATGCGGTCGATCTAGCAGATCAGCGGCGAGCTGCGTATTCAGTACACCAATGTACACGGCACAATTGGTTTTCCCTCTTCTACTTCCTACTCGATATTTTGCTTGTCAACACACATATCCTTTTTGAACTTGCCCGCCAAGAGCGCTTTGTAGCTGGTCTCGATAGTCAAACCATCAAGGCGACCGAGAGTTTAAGTCACCGTCCTAGCAAGCCATACACTCCACTCAAGTTCCGCCATGAGCTTGTGCAACAACTCACCCTGAGTCCCCGTCTAAGGTCCACCACCTTGAAGAAACCTCGTATCCGCCGCACATACACAAAGAAAACCGGCCAGGTCTACTTCTCGAAGTACACAAGGTACATGGCACATGCTTTGGCAACCGGTGCACCAGCACCAAGTCCGATTCTACAAGAAAGCGATCCGGAACATACTCTGGTTGAGCCTGAGCAGCACCGCCATCTAGAGCACATGGAGAAGCGCCGCAGCTGTATTATATGTAGACTAGACTTTTGTGCTGGGGTAAAGAACGGCATGAGTTCTCTCTGGCGGACAGCATATCAGTGCCATGCATGCACACCACCTGTTGCTTTATGTGCACCCCAACTTGAAGATCGAGATGCCCTTGAGACTCTCAGCCCACACAGTACATGTTTCACTCGCTGGCATGAGCGGTAGATAGATTGATGTAAATAGCTTTATACATGGTGCCGATCCTCCATACTATAATAAGCTAGTGTATGCATCGCACCAATTTTCCACATGTCTCACCGGTCAAAGGGATAACTCACAATGCCATGGTTTCATTCTACATAATTGGGTTGACAGTGGGAATTACAGCAACATTAAATAAACAGTATATAACTAGTTGAAAGCAGTTCTGGAAAAGGAAGCTATGAATTCTCAGATGATCAATGTCTGTAGAAGGTGGTTGGAATCATAGTGTAGAACATGAAATATATTCTAGTTATGAAGGAAACGATTTAAAAGGTGACTGCGCTTGGCACTGCCACAGTATTTGGTAAGGTGCAATGTTGCTGTGAAGTAATATGCTAAACCAAGTTACCTTACTTTCAACTAAATGTTGCTGGAACTCATATTCTACAATAAACACTAACACTCTGAAGAATCATGTGGAATTCTCAGATTAGGTTCACTGACCATTTTTTAAATATGGTGATGGCAAATATTATAAATGCTTCATATGTAAGATAAAAGTTGTTGAAAGTAGTAACTTTACACACACAATCAAAAGTTACAACTCATACTGGTGAATGATAGGTGACTTCCTGTCCAAGTATTACCCTGCACAGGATGAATTTATTATAAGTTATTTCAATTTGACTTCAGTTCATTATTCTAAATACACATCAATGATCTAGTAAATTAAAAATGTACCTATAGATGGTATATCTACTACACCACCACATGACAGTACTTCCAACAAAGAATAAACAGACATGTAGCACTCTGTTCAGATATGTCTCCAATTGTAACAGGACATACACATAATATTGACTCAAGAGGTATTGCTAATGGGATGGTTGCACATTGGAGCAAGTGAGTATACATGGAACATGAAGGGGTATGATATTCAATAGAAATCTAAGTGCTTTAGGGAGGACCTACATCCACTGTTACTGATGCAGCCTCGGGTGACATGTCACCATTGTGTTTTCCCCCTCTCATAGCACACACCTCCTTCGCTGCCAAAGACAGTATAAGGGAAGAGAAGACAAGGAAATCAAGGAATGAAATAATCACTCAACATATGCACCCTGATGCACCCAGAAGTCCCACAACCAATTGGTACAGCTCAATGTTGATATGTTGGCCAATCTGGAGCAAACCAAATCTTCACCTCAAATGGCAGTTGGTGAGACACATGCTGACACCATGCTTCCCAGGCCAAGATACAATCAGATAAGAAGAAAATGTTGAAAGAAGAGTACAAATGAAATATCCAAACTGCTTTGTCCTCCATAGCTCCACCCCTGAACTATTTCCCTCTCCACCTGTTTCAAACTGGGATGCCATTGGTAAACCTTGTCAACCAGATCTCAGGTGATTTCAAAGTGTTCTGCCAGTGCCAAACTCATGCGTATGAAGTTGCAGCTGACGCATTCAATCAGGTAGTGCAGGTTTACATAGCACCACCGAGAGTCAAGTAAATCGTTGGCTTCCCATGCCTCTACCTCTCCAACTATCATCAGATATGGTACTGGGAAGGACTGATCTATTCCTGGCAGCATCTAGAAGTTGACAAGTGATACTGGGAAAACTTTATCATTCCGTATAGTACCAAGGGATCTAGGAAGCGAGAATTCTTATTGAAGATCTTACTCACCATGTATAATACAGTCCATTCATATTGGAGCATCTTCAATGGCCTGGATGTTTGCATGTTGTTGTTTGAAAGCTAAACTTTCTCTCCAACCACAAAAGTTATTTGTTTCCCACCATCACACTGCGTTTGGGGCACTTGAACCTCAACTATTTTTTCATGGAGAATTCTGTAGGCCTCTTCCATGTTTGTCATTCATGAGTCAGCCCACACCTCGAAACTGGAACTGGAAGGCTATGGTGGCTTCGATCGCGTCAAAGGACGGTTGTTGACATTTGTTCTGAAGATCGTCTATGGTGTGATATTGTAAATGGAGTGAGTGTACAAGAATTCTGTAAGCAGTAACACTGTGATCCAGTTGCGTTTCTCAACGTTGTATGATGCTAAAATGTCCTACTCGTTAGTGCAATTCTGCCTCTCAGCCTGGTAGTCTGACAGTGGGTGGAATGCACTCAACAGTCGGTGACTGATGCCAAAGTGGGAGCAAACTCCGTTCCAATATTAAATGCTAAACTCATTGCTGCAATTGCTGCAGACATTGTGTGCTACACAAAGTTTGCTGATTATATGTTCGAAATACATTTGTGCTATCTCTGGGTATTCAATATCTTGTCTGGAGGTTAGGGAGATTGCAATGATAGTCGAATGGTCGACGGTTATGAATATCCCAATGCTTCCCAATGACATTGACTTTGGGCAGTCAGTCACAGTGAATCCAGCCCAGGCTTATAAAGATGGTAACAGTGGCATGTTGAGTCCACAACAATGTGTGATATAGTGCTTTGATTTGGTAGCACAACTCACTGTCTGCCAGGTACTTCAGTATGTCTGACTCTATCACTGGCCAATCAAATATCTTGATATCACTGTAGCAGCCTTCGGGGCTACAAAGCGACTGTACTTAGAATTGTTGTGGAATCGGCTGGACATTCAACTACTTAGTGCTGGGGGAACATATATTCTCCTCTCATCGGTAGGAGCTCAATTGATTGATCTCCATTTCCTCTCCTCAGCATTCATAATATCAATCAAGGTCTGATAAATTTTTTTCGCTTAAAGGTAATTCCCTGGGCTGAATTGATAGCCAGTGGAAGCTTATATTATAATTCAACAATGGTGGTAAGTGCAAATGAGGCCGGCAGCCTTGATGTTGTATGTTCAAATGAGATATCACGGTTGGGTCTTATTAATGGTCCATCTGCTCCGCATGACTAGCCATCCAGGTATTTGGTATTGAAGGCCTCCGAAGAGACCATCTCTACACTCCGAGTCTGCTGCTCGGAGGGCACTTTTGACATTTGGTACTACTCAAGATTCTTATGGTCAGATTGTTCACGGATCTTACAGTGCTCTCCCTTGATGTAGTGATCGCATTGGTTCAAATCCTCCATGATTGCCAAGTGCTTGTGATTGTATATGTCGTAGTTCTATTCTGCACTTGATCATATTCAAAAGGAGAAGTTGAACATTCTGAGAATCCGGAAACTGTAATCCTTGTTTGGAATGCCCATGATCATGACACCGGTTGAATCGGTTAGCAGAATAATCAGCTCTGCATGTTCAAAATACCTGAGGAAGGGTGTATTGCTAAAGGCTGATTTCAATTTCTTGAATGTGTGTTTGGCATCCTGAGTCCATTCACACTTAACCTCTTTAGACACCTTCAAACTGACTTCTTTGTTTAGTTGAGCTGATATGATGTCATTATGTTTGCATATGTCCCACTGATCTGCCAGTAGACGTTCGCGAACCCAAGAACCACCTGCACCTTCTGAACACACTCCTGGATTGAGTAGTCCTTGATCATCCATATCCAGTCCATTTCAAGTAGCATTCTGTCAAGTGTAATGACATATCTGGGAAACCTGACCTCCAAGACTACAGAATGGCTCTTTTTGGCTTCACCATAGTTCGTGGTAGAAACGGGTCCGGATAACCCACCGGCGGTCTGGGTTCGGTCGGCAAACACTGTTTGATTTGGTTCCAGCCCCTTCCAGGAACCCGACCCGCAGCTTCACGGCAGGCCCCACCTGGACTCGTACCTATCAACCTGCGGGTTTTGCCGTGTTTGGCTATTCCCATCGGTTCTTATCACCAGTTCAGGTTTTCGGGTTTCAGTTTTTATGGGTGCATTAAGATATCTTACAGCTAATCGCAAAATGTTGACTTTGGTACATTATTGACCAGTTTTGATGTATTGGCTGCCTATAATCAACACAAGAGAGACACGCTCCCTGCCCCATCTTGAAAATGAGCGTAAACGGAGAGTCGATGATTGTTGGTCTATTAAGTCAGGTAATTGATCTGAGGCTTGGTTGTTGTAATGTATACTGAAATTTTTGGTCGCCTTACTGCATAGGAACGGTAGCTTCGACATCGCTACTATCTTCAAAAAATAAGTGTCAATGGAGCGTCAATGATTATTGTTCTTGTAAGTAGGGTATTGAATGATTGAATTGAGTGTTGTTATACATGATCACAGTATTGGCCGCCTTGATAGGCGAAAGAGAAAGCGACAAGCTCCCTGCCCAATCTTGAAAAGAAGCGTCAACAGAGGGTCAAAGATTTTTGGCATTGCATCATGGTTAATCAAAGCGCGATGTGGCCATTACAGTCTGCATACAAAGTTTTGATCAGTTGTATAGGTTACAACGCTCATGAACACTGAGTCGCAGGTGTGAAAGTGAATTATGTTGTGATTGTCCTGCTGGCTGTCGTGGGAACATCTCTTGCTTTTTTGCCTATACAGGATGCCAACTCCTGGTTTATAGATGTCTGCGATCAAGCGCCACTTAGATTACCCAAGATGCAAGACCAAAAATCTTTGACGCTCTGTTGACACTCTGTCGACGCTGATTGTCAAGATGGGGCATGGAGTGTGTAGCTTTCTTTTTGGTCACAACAGGTAGCCAATATTATGATTATGCATAACATCGACTGAGTCACATTTCAATTACCTGAGTTATTGGAGCAAAATTTGTTGATGCTCAGTTGACGCACATTTTGCCATGGGTGTATCCACAATATGCTAGTATTCAATTTCGCATCGAATACCAGTAATGGTGTGTTGGCAGCCATTCCATCGTCTTGATGTACTTTCTCCTTTATCACTACATTGTTCTTTAATAATGCATATAAATATATCCTTTGAAATATACTTTCAAGTGTCCACTAATTGTAGATAATAATAATACTCAAAAATCACATTCCTTTCTATCAAGGCTCGTTGTCTCAGGCAGGTTCGCTCAGTAGACTGCTGTCGTCTGCAACATTGTTGTCAGCTGCATTACCACACAACAGATAGTGTACTAACCAGTGGATGTTCCTTCATCAGTCAGCAAATCTGCAATGAAATCTTCATTGTCCTTGCGATCCTTGGCATATTCATCAAGATTGAAAAATTGAGTGTTGGGAAGAGGAGTATGTATATACTCATGGCCGGGTGGCACCCCTTTGATTTCAGAATTCTGACCTCCCTCATTGTCACCAGGTGGCACAGGAGGCATTCCGGGAGGAGGCGGCACCGGTTCTGGTGGAGGTACACCCATCCATTTGAGCCTCCAGGGTGTCTGGGGATTCATTGCTGTGCCATTTTGGCAATGAAGGCCGCCGTCAGTTTGATTATCATGAACCATTGACGGGTGTCTGTCGAGAGCAGCCTTCAACTCTTTACGCGCAAGAAACTCGACTCCTCGTATCTTCTCTTCTCAGTCTTCCGCACAATGTTTCTTCAATAGATATTGCATTTCCTGTATTGCGGTGCATGTACACCCTCCTTTGGCCAATTAGGCCATATTCAAGGCAAGGCGCATGTCAGACTGTACTAGTTGTGCCGAACCTCCTTGTCTAGCCATAGTAGCTGATATGTTGAAAACTTACATGAAATTAGTTGCTACTTCTAAAAGTGAGGTTGGTTATTACCTCAACCATAGATGACTCCGGAGTCTCCTCGAAGATCGTTAATGACTGTTCCGTCCACTTTCACTGATGCTTATCAAAAGACTCTTACATGAAAATCCCAGAGCAGACGACATCGTGATGTGTGATTTCGAGAACTGTGTGGACAAATGCCTTTGCCAACCCTTGGGGTTTCCCATTACGGGCAGCGATAAATTGGTCATGTAGCTCTCTTCATACACCCGCTGTATATTATATCATTACTTGACAGCCGTCTTCCTCAGTATCGAGTTACTCAGATCCGATTGCATGCTGCTTGGTATTCTTGGTGCTTCCGGTTTTGCATAGCATTTTCAAATGTGCTTGCTGGGTCATATTTGCAGTCGCTACTTTGGCAGTCTCGCGGTGGACTAACTGGTGTCTGTGTTGCTACTGTGTCTCAGCGGGTGCACAATGTATGACCCGCCTGTCGGTCGGCTCTTTTCGGATCCACTCTCACCTCCCGGAGCTGGTTGTGCATCCATGACTTGCTGTTGTTGAACTGGTGAGCAAGGTGATAACAAAAAGAAGTGGGAAGTCCTGCGGAATATATAGTCAGCTTCAAGTCAAAATGGAATGAGTGACAGCCAACATGCAGATTCTACTCAAGACGAAGCCTAAAGTGTATAGCTGCCGGTTGCACGGGGTACTAACTGTCCCGCGATGTGCAGTAAGTGTGTCCGACGTTGCTTGTTTGTTTACAGGGCTACATTGTGGTGAACAACAGCTGAAATCTGATTTTTGATAGATGTACGTGAGATATTCTTCGATGGAAAGGAAGTCTAGTGATGTTTTTCTCAGGACATGCCCAGGATCTTACATGAAACACAAGCTAACCATCGACGCATGTTATGCGGTTACCATTACTATTCCTTCTGACGTGACGGTCAAATGCAGATTTTGCTACGTTCAAGTTTATCCAATGTACCAACTATGACATAAAAGACACAGCTTGCCTCCATGTGGTTCACTTCTTGCAACCTCCAACATCTCGCCCAACAACAAAGTCAACTCAAGATACATTGGTCAATGCTCCGAGAAAGAACCTTTCGCCACTTCTGGCGGGCAAATTCAGCAAATTGACACTGCATCCCACAAGATGACGTCACCAAATGAACGAAGGCAACAGCAGTTTGGAGATTGAGAGGGTCTGAACCTTGGGAGAACTGTGTTGCTTATGATCTAAAAAGAAGCTTTCAGCAGAAAATAGATGAGAAACTCACTTTTTAAGCAACCAAGGGAAAGAGAAATGGATCAAGGATCATGTCGATAGAGTGATCGCTGAGGCAAGAGAGCAAATTTAAGATGCACAGACAGCGATTAGGCAAGAGTAGGAAGATATGAGAAATGCTGAAAAGGTGGGATCGACATCTAAAAAGCCTGAAAAAACACTTGTGGAGATGTTGAATACTATCAGAGACGGTCTGAGCGAACTTGTAATATCCGACGATGAGGGGGATGGGGAAGACAAGGATGATGCTGAAGATACAGAGCTGGGCAAGCTGAGTGAAGATGACGAACCTGGCTGGGTGATGGGCACAATCTCCAAAACATTCGAGTACCACATGGAGAGTTTTCGGCAGAACCAGATGTGGCTTGATGAACTGATGCAACTGCAATGGGGGGATGCGGCGAACCAGTTCTAAGAGAGTGATATGCAGTACGGGACGGCCGAATTGAAGGTCCTGGCGGTTGTCAAGCCCCAACAAGACTCGACTGCAGCCACAGCATCGCCGACAACATATGGAGAGCTTTGGCAGACTCTTGATATCATCCGCGGACAATCGCCCACACCGCAAAGGACTTCTTCGCTAGGATGTAGCCAAATGTCACTCGGTTCCGAGAAACAACGGTCACACAAACGCAAAGCGTATTGTCCTCCGGACGCGGCGCCCGATTTCTCTCAGCTTAACACATTGAAGCTGGTTGAACGTGTATGCTTTTACAGCTGCATATTGCCTCCCCAGCTAATAACCATACAGAAATCGGATGCCAACGAAGAAATGGTGACAGCTCCTGTGTTGCCGGAAGACTTGGTAGCCAAATAGTTAGTTTTGACGACGTATCTCTTTGAAAGCAATATAAGTGCCTATTTTGCTACGTGCCAGCTATTTCTGGATTTCAGTGACCAAATTGTGAGACACAACGATTTGTCAGTGTGTGTGCACCAGTCGTACAGGCCATGCGAAAGTTCTCGACTACCAATCAAGTCGACAGACGACCAATTAACATGATATCGTCCTGCCTGTTACGGTTAAGTGAGAAATCAAAACCTAAATATAAGACAAAATCTACTATCAAAATATAAGTTAGTGATGTCATACGAGTCATAGATGTAGCGTTCAATGCGCAACCTGAACCCGAATGAATGATAACCATCATGCTGCTGTAATCCATACATCCAACTGCATAATGCTCCACCCAGATCTGCTGCATATGGTCGAGATTTTGAACATTGGTTATGGTACATCATGGAAATCGAGGAGAAGGAGCTGGATAAGCAAAGGTGAATATGTCGGCCCAAATATATCAAAAACTACTGGATGGATCAATACGCCCCAAATTGGCGGCCAAATGCATGGAACTGTGATTGGTTCACGTCATTCATCGCTCACAGTAGGTGTATAGTTGTGGCTCAGAGATAGAGAGGCCTCAAAGCATTTGGATACAAATGATTATACATTGAAATGATATATTGGCTGTCAATAATGGCTATATGTATTTTACATACAATTGTTGAGCATCCAATGACTGTTATTATCTCTCCAAGGTGAGTGTCAACAGAGCATCAACAATTTTCAGTCTTACATGTTTGGCAATCGAAAGGCTGCAATATCACATTATTCCAAAGAGCAAGTATTGGCCGTCAGATAGGTAAAAAGGCAAGCAACACGCTCGTTGCCCCATCCTAGAAGTGAGCGTCTACGGAGTGTCATTGATTTCTGGTCTTGCATCTTGGATACACACTGGGCTATGCAACAGCATTCACCTACAATTACAGCATTGGCCGCATTCATGGGCAACAATGCTAGTGAGGATATTGCTAGTACCTCCTGAATATCAGCGTCAGTGGCGCATCGACGATTTTCGGTCTTGCATCTTGGATAAACAAATGGCCATGCAACAGTGTTAATCCAAAATCACAGTATTGGCTGGCTGTATAGGTAAAAATGCTAGTGATGATATCACTCCTATCTCCTAGAAATGAGCGTTAACGGAGCATGAACAATGTTTGGTGGTGCATTGTGAATAATCAACGGGCTGTGCAACAGTGTTAACCTATAATCAAACTATCGGCCGCCGTTAGGGGCAAACAGACTAGTGAAGATATAGCAACCACTTCCTAGAAATGAGCGCCAACGGCCCATCAACAGTCTTTGTGGGGGCTCAATAACCTACACAGCAACGAACTGCACTGTGTGCTTTCTAAATAGAGTTATCAACAGTCAGTCTTCTCTATATGTCCTTGTATTCAACGTCACAAATATGCATGCAATGTCTCACAGGTGTGAATTTTTTGATGCTAGTACCTCTGGAGTCAATATTTAAGAACCAGTGTTCTACTTGACTATAATGTTCCTTTTGACAGTCTGTCAGGTCAAATTGCCCAGCGAAACAATTCCTACCACGATGTCTGATTCATAATCTGTATATACCCTGTTGCTAGAGGTGATGATATCTTCCAACAATGAATGTGTCTTTATTCGTGATTTAAGCAACCTTACTTCACAAATCATATTTGATTCATGGTTGGCTTCTATGTATGTTGGCTTGAAACATCATATTACTTGGAATAATTCTAGACCTCCGCCTTCGTGGTGATTCTATTAGCTGTGCAGAATTGAGGAGGCCGACAGCCCTGGCATCATATGTATTGTTCGTCATCAAGTTCTTTGCTATCCATCAGAACATGGGACTGGCTCAATGGGGAAACACTTGCTGGCAAAAGCGCACATCGGAAAGTTGAACAAATTTACAGAGCCAGAAGTTACCAACATGACTAGTTCAACAGTCGATGACACAGCTTTGGCCATACTGAAGTGGCAATGAAGTCGACGAATTACAATTCTAAGTTTGCAAAGGAAATCAATATTTGACATTTCGATCATATTTATATTGAATAAAATGACATACATAATGCTCTAAACTACGAGTGAAGGACTTTCAAACTGCCGAATTTCACCCAGACACCTGGAATCGCTACCTCACGTTAGGATTGGTTTCGGCATATATTCCATCGATCTCTAAATTGAACCTGGAGCGACCACTGTCAGATAATGAATTACGATGCGAATTGGTGCTAGGGTCCGCCAGCACGCTGAGCACCATTTGGCGGAGGGAATACACACCGACAGTGCATGCAATTCACAAGCACTTGCTGTCAAGAAATAAAGTCAGTTTAGATTTAGACGGGTGGACGTCGACAAACAAATATGTCTTATCATTGGTCATTGATTACTATATGGATCAGAATTGGGCATTGGGAGAAGTGCAACTCGCATTTGATGAGGTCGATAGCCTATCCTTTTCCTATTTCGCAAGCTAATTAAGCATAATAGGTCACAGGTCAACATACCAGAGCCCAGCTAGCCAATCGTTTGAAGGATGTTCTTGATCATTTTGAGTGTAACGAGAGCAGTGTACTTGGAATTACCACGAATAATGCATCCTCAAATTACTCGATGACTCCCGAAATACAATCAACCCTTGAGGCACCCGGAATCGAGTCGCCGGCATTGAGAAACCACATATCATGCATGGCACACGTCATTCAGCTTGCTTTAGGTGCATTCATGAGCAGCCTAGGTGTAAATGGCTGGACCAAGTCTTGGGATGCCCATGAGCGTGATCAGCATTTTGGAGAGACTGAAAGCATAGACATTGGGAAGAGTCAAAGACGTCATGAAGTGGGCAATGCTAGAATCAACAAGGTGTCTACCATGAGACCAGGTTTAGCAAAGATAATTAAGAAAGTACTTATTTCATGATATGTTGAAAGTCCGGAAACTGACCTTCGTGTTGCAGCGAATGCTTGCTGTGTTGATCACACTGACACCTGGTTGTCGACACTGGTTCATTGACTGTCAAAAAGCCAAATTGCAAATTGCAGTACTACCTATTATGGATTTGAAGACAAGTGGAATTCAACACTGGAGTTGCTTGAGTGATCCTACCGATTATGAGCATTCTCCCGCGAGTGGCTCAACAATCCGAAATACAATGATTACTTGTGTCTCTTTACACCACAGGATGAATGGACCATCGTCAAGTACATCATGGATGTTTTATGGCCATTCCAATACTTGACCCTGTGGAAGTCAAAATGGCATAAGGTTACTCTGCATCACATTATCACTGTGTACAATGACATGTTCAATCATATGGATGGTGTTATGTGAGCTTTAGCGAAGAAGAAGACTCAATGGATGGAAGACTTATACTTCACCATGATGTTTGCACCGCAGAAGCTGCCCAAATGTTATGCTGAAGTTACACCAACAATGGGTATGCTTACCATTTAAGCATAGTTCCTTGATCGTTTCCGGAAGTTGCGATTGTTTAGAAAGTTGGCCAAGGGACTGGATATTAATCCTGAGGACGAGACTTCGTATACCACGCAATACCAAGAGGCCTTTCTGTAGTAAGTCGAGAATAACTATTGAGTGAAACATAGATGTTTGCCCATCATTAAACACAAAAGCGTATGGGGCATCAATCACTACTGCTCCGTGATGGCTTGTAGATCTGGTCAATCTTCTTATGATCCATATAAACTGTCCAGCGATGACGATGACTATATAATGCCGAAAGGTGCGGGCGAAATGACGCCGGGACGAATCAATCGCGCCACACGCATATTCACCGCCACAAGGCTCTATTTGAATTCACCGCCTGAATTACCACAGAACTGGGATCAAGTCATTCAGAATTGAAACGATCACCACTCCGACCCTGTGGGGATTAGCAGGACATTTTGGATACCGGATATCACCGACTGGTGGCGCCAGCAAGAAGAAACACACTCATAGTGTGCCGATCTCTCCAATGTGGCACGCGACACATTCTCTATCATACCACATGATGTTGGAGTGGAGGCCACATTGTCCTTTGGGCGAGATGTTATCGGCTGGAGGCAGTCAAAAACTATATGTGAGACCCTCAGCTAAAGAGTGATTGTAAGGTATTTTGCTCGAGCCAATGACGGGATATTGGGAGGTGAAGACCCAGCATCGGATGCAATGGCTGCTGGCAATGACTTTGAAATGAAGAGCGAGGTGGAGGAAAGAACATTGCACAGAATGGCCAAGGTCCACAACATTTTGGAGATGTGGCAGGGCTGCCAAAACCTATGTGCTACACAGAAGGAATCTCACACTCAAAACAAGCCAATGACAGCCATAGGATGAATTTCCGATACTAGAGAGATCGTCAATGAGTCCTGGTCACACATTCAACATGATGGGGCTGCTGCATATAAATTGTTGGAAAGATCGCCTGTGCCACCAGCGTAATATGCGAAAGACCTCCCTGGAGGCTGAAACCAAGTATGCAATGTCCACCAAATCAAACAAATCAACCGCCATCCAGCAGAAAGTGATGAGGATAGTGAACTTGAAAGCATTTCGGACACCAAAAGTTGGCTTGACTGGAATGGCGACTTGGATAATCAACATTACAGCGAAGAAGACCGTGAGGGAGACAATTAATCCCATATGGAGTGAGGCAAGGGGGTGGACGATCCGAGAAACGCAGCTCAGTGCGATGTGAGTGCCGCACCGAGTGTCCCCGGATTGATTCAGCTTACACGGAGGTCCAAAAACATGGCTAAAAAGTTGTTGATGACGGTCAATACAATTGAAACGACGAGGACTAAGGGAAACAAAACAAAGCAGGACAGAATGCGTCAATGTATTTTCAGCAGGTTCTTTATGTTGTTTGACCGAGAATGTCATTGAAAGAAATATTATGGGATACTATCGAACAGTCGCATGTGAACAATGGTTAATAAACAGAAGTATTGCGGGCAAAATGAACGATTTCGCAAGATGTATAAATTTCAATAGAATGAGAGTGAGCAGTGCAAGACTATTACTTGGCTTGGCTTTGGCAAAGGCTGAGTCTCGATCATGCAGACAGGCAAGTGATATATCCAAATTATTATGAACCCAATTATCAATGGCAGCAGATGTTGAATGGACAATACATCATAATGAGCATCAACGGAGCGTCAACAATTATTGGTCTTGTAATCACCGTAATTGAATAGTGATTTGTTTGCTTTTATGCTTAACCAATGCATTGGCAGCCTCCATAGGCGGAAGAGCCAGCGGCACGGTCACTGCCCCATTCTGATAATCAGCGTCGATGCAGCGTCAACAATGTTTGGCTTTGCATCTTGGGTAACCTAAGTAGCGATTGGTTGCAGACATCTAAAAATGAGGTATTGGCTGCCTTCAGTGTCAAGAACAATGACAACATGTAACTTGGCCTGTCCTAAAAATGAGCGTCAATGGAGCATCAACGATTATTGGTGTTGTATCTTGGTAATCCAACTGGTGATTGGTTGCAAACATCCACAGATGAGGTATTGGCCGCCTTTAGGGGCAAAAACAATAGTGACATGTTCCCTTCCCCATCCTGAAAATGATTGTCAATGGAGCGTCAATGATTGTTAGTCTTGGATCTTGGCTAATCCAAGTGTCGCTTTGTGGCAATAATTCGTATACAATCTAATCACAGCCTTTTCAACCGAAACAGTGCATGACATATACGTTACCCCATCATGAAACTGCGCATCAACGGAGGGTCAACAATATTTGGTCTTGTATATTGGGTAATCAAGGCATTGCCCTGATACAAGAGCTCATAACAACACCAATGACTTCCATTATAGGCAACAATACGATATATGAAAGGAAAATCACAGATTCCAAAATAATCGGTATCACAAAGGGCAAACCCTGCAAAAAGAGATTACCGGTATACATACGTGATTTTGATAAGATACTATTATTACACCGCAAAAGCATCAGCCTTATATGACTCTATAGATTGACCGGCTGACAACCCGCCAAGTTCAGACTGGTTGGGATAATTCAATTGAACCGTACCCGAGTTGACGGTTTTGGTGTATTGACAACCAAGACTGCCAATTTGGCAACGGTTTGGTTTGAACCCGGACCCAGACCCGAAGCGACAGTCTGGAACCATTGCTAACACTAGCCACCATGGCCACATCCTGTATGTCATACTGCCACTAGCTGTACTTGGTCTGCTTGTTACCCCACATCGGGTGAGTAAATCGGTATATCTTCAAGGAAACAGCAAAGACCTCAAATCAACACCGAAAACAGCAATCAGTATCAGTATTCGATGTTACTGGTGCATTGGTTGACTTGAATAGCACACTACTATAGTTGAATTGCCCATACTGGGTGTGAAACACAGTTGTGAACATTCCAGATTGCTCCATCTGGATCCGGGGATATGGATTCCAAATGCTTTGTTTCATGAAGTGCTCGGCTCAACTCAATGTGTCAAGCATCTGCGGGGTGTGTGGGAGTGGATATTGGATCTTCACTGTCCCTTTTGAGTTTGCTCTGCATTATATGCAATGCCACAGTCTGGCATCATTTGGCTTGACAAATATAACTGATACTTCTGCAGGTGGTGATGATTGCTGAATCAACCTTTTGGCTTCGCTTGTCTCAATGTAGACATTGAGAGTTTCTAACTCTACTTGCAAAAGATTGTACATTGGCCCATATAGTACATTAAAGCCTGGATGCAGATGATTACCATGGGCAATTGGCCGGTGTGGGGCAAAAGTCACTGCCATATATTTGTGGAATACATCCACATAGTCCTTGTATGTTGCAGGTCGATGACCTTCATCATCAGTATATAGGGAACATGTGCCAGTATCGGTATCTTAGCCTTTCTCTCCAACATGGTATTTGGGATGTTGGATGATGATTAATAAATCAATTCCGAGACCTCCAGATCATGTGGTTCACCGAGGAACAAGCGAACCTCAGCAAGTGGAACAACATCCCAACAAGAGACAGTGAGTCACAAGCAGCCATTCCAGCATACCCAAGCGAGATTCCTCTTCCATTGCCAATCCTCCTGCTAACCCCTGTTTACTCCTCCCGTGGTAGGGTTGTTAGTTTCAATCTGACTTGGATCTTCCAAAAAGGAGACTGCCATGGTTGCTCCCAGCAGTCCACTGCTTTCCCCTATTCATAAGGTGAGAATCTGAATGGTCTCATCAATACCTAAAATATCGTTGAATGTGGTTGCTTCATGTAATTCAATGTCTGGAGTGAGACTGTCCTCACATGTGTTCGTTAAGTATCCATCTGGATCCATCTGGAACTACAACTTCGAGTGGAGTGTGACTGTACTCCCACCACTCTTTTGCAGCTGTACATTAGTATATTCACCATTTTTGCCATCGTAATACTGCACTATCTTACCTGGTCACTGTACTTCTCTTTCAGCACATGCAGTTCTCAAAGAAGATAATGGAACAGTAGCCCAGTCGATCTCTGGGTTTCGGGTCAGTCACCTTGGTACTCCCAATACAACATTACACTTGCTGACCAGGATGACCAGCACCTGCAGTATGTGGACTGCGCCAGATTGATCCATATATTCGACAGTCATTATCGATTTGCAGCGTTCCCATGTGTGCACAATCAACCCACCATGCAAGCCTCGAGTCCTTTTGTGTGCTGCATCATGTGGCGGTTCGAGTCAATTGAAAAGTTGTTGAGGAATGAAAGTGCTTGTAGTGTCACAGTTTCTCAGTGCTCGTAATCACTGTGATTCTCTGTGACGATTTTGAATCTCGACTTCCTGAACATTGTGCTAGGTATCTGCTCTTGGCATTCCATACAAATATTGACATGACATGAGAGAATTCAGACTCTCAAAGACAATGCTCGGTCTTCAGGAAATGCAATGTAGTAGAACTTTACTCCACATGGCCATCAATGCCCTCATACACAATGACTATAATCCAATCTTCAATTCATCCATCCACTCTCGCCAAGCCAGATACCTGGAGAGGTATGAATGTTCTTCTGTCGATCATCATTCACAGTGCACCGGCATATGGATTGTTTGCCATCTGATGAAAGACTGAGGTTAGCGGAGAACTTAACAAGTATATATTTTGGGTTCCGGAATGATGTATGTTTTGGTGTGCTGCGGTATAAGTAATTTCTATCAGACTTCCATGTTTCATATAGCTCTGTTGAGAAAAATGCTGCTGGGGTGCATCTACCATTCTTGTTTTGCTGTAAATTGTGGGTGTTTGGTACTTCGGCCGGCTCACATATAGATGTTTGAACCATGTATTCAATACACCTTGTTGAGATGATTCTGCAACCTGCTTTTGCAGTGGATGTGACTATTTCTGCTGAGACATCTTGCTGTATGGCTTGAACTCTTAATCTGTGGTGTGGTAGAAATTCTGTACCATGCTGTCAAAGTTTTCATTCATCTAAGTCAACGGCATAATCTTGGACTTTAGTCTAAGTCAGCGTCTGGTACAAGCTGTATCATAGTTGTACATGTTGTCCTGCAGGAGTCCATCCTGCAGTTCTCCAATTTGCTTTGATTCAAACAGTGCAGACCCTCACTGGTTCATTTACTGCTTCAAGGATATTGGTTATGCACCTCATTGCCCGGTGGACTATTTGATTCTAATCACTGTACATCTTCTGCGTTTTGTCTGACAATACCTTGAAGTTTCCCATACTAGAATCTGCGTCCTGTCATACATCTCGCGGCTCATTCACTGGGTCAGCCATCTATGTCTGCCTGCGTGCCTGCTCTGGGTGATTGTTTGATGTGGTTTGAAGGTTTATTGCATACTTGACAATGTCGGAATATCTGTGCTGGTACAAATAAAGGTGTGATTGGCAGTTAGACCACATTGTATCCAGAAAGTGATTATGCTCCTTTGTTCCACAAGAGTGCTGTTCGGAATGGGTCATTTCAAAGATTTTTGAATTATTGCTTCTGGTGGAATTATCTCTCTGCAGTATTACCTGTTAGCTTTAATCATTTCAGCATCCTGCTATCAGAATTGTGTATTCTGTTACATGACGTTGTTGAGCATTTCTTGCAGCTCCTCTATCATGTTCCACATGGCTGCAATGTCAGATTTCCAGGTAGGCTCAAGCTCACCCAGACTATTGTTCAAATCATATTCCATGTCTACTGTGAACTGTTTCTTGTTGCAATTAGTATTATCATCCATTTCATCCTCCAGAAGTATAATGACTCATTGGGTGAGAATTGGGGTTGCTCAGGTGAGCAGTGATCTGAGGTTTTTCATGCTCAACAGTTTACAAGTCAAGCACAATTCACCTTTTACAGCGTTATTGAAACCCATAGTAGACCATTGATGGTTCAATTGACATGCAAGCCATGCATTTGTGTTAGTTGTGTTGTTTTTCGAAAATAGGGGTTGAACCCATCTATCCTTCTAAGCAAAAGATATCTGACAACTGGAAAATTGAATATTGTGCAATGGAATATAAGCCAATGCATGTCACTAGACATATGACATGGTGTTACAATTGCCCATGAGAGTAAGTGAGTATAAATGGAAAATTAAGTGGTAAGATACTCAACACAGACCTAGGTTCCATTGCAGTGACTGATATATACTGGCGTGTGCCTGCCCTCAGATCACATGTCACCATTCCACCCATCTTCATTACAAAGAATCTCTCATCCTGATGCTGTTTGAGACTAACTTGCAGGGGAAACGGTTTATATCAATGCAACTACATTGTCCAATATGTATTATAACTACTCAGATCAATGGTATTCATAGTTCCTATTATTTTTCATATACATCTTTCAACAGACTGAATTATGTATCCAGGAATCAAAATCATATATACAATAACACCTAATGTATCAATTGGAAATGATTCAGATTGAATCTTTCCATGGCAGTAGATGCCTAATGCATCAGGCTCAATGAAGTTAGTTTTAGGCTTGACTTTGAGGATTGGATTGACGATGATTAACATATCCTTAAATTATTACACTTTTGGAATATTTTCAAATGTACCAAGTTCCCTTTAGCATAACTTACTTTGCAGGCACACCTCCATATTGAACAGATGTGGCTCCCAAATGACATCAATAGTCAAATATATAGCAAGATACATATGTCATACTGATATTGCTATAGGCTGATTCAACCAAGTGCCAGTATGATGACTGAGCCAGTTCAATGTGCTGCCGAGATAACTCATGGGCCAATGTGTTGGGTGATCAGCTGGCCTCATCTCTGAATTGCACAAGATTCATCATTTCATAGAGTATCTACCATATATTGAAAATGTGTTTACATGCTCTCATTGTGCTGATCCCAAAATGAGAAGTACATTCCACAAACCCTGACAAAGTGGAGGATAAGAGAACTGGCATTGTGTTTACCCCACTAAGGAATGCTGACATTACTGGTGCTGGGTTGAAATCAGACTTTCCAGAGAGATTCTGGTGACAATAGTTACTGTGTTAGCTAGCTGGATAGGGAAATATAGAAAACAAGTCTTGGTTACTATAATTTAATATGGGTCTTATTCAATATGTTACCTAACTAATTATGTCCCAATGGGAAACTCCACTTATCAACTACTTGATAACTCAGAAACGCAAAATATTTACTCCCTACTCATTCAGTACATTAATCTTGATACTCTGTATGCTCAAGGTGGTTGAATATTCTCCAACCAGTTTAGGCATCGGGCTCTCTGTATTATCTATCAGCATTGGCTTTCAAACAAATCGCATTAGCTGCTCTTGAAATTAGTTTAGAACTTATTCAACAGCCTGCTGTAATAACCAAGAGTTGGAATTATGAAAGATCGATATAACAATCTATTTACATTGATAGTGCAATATCTGGGACTCCAGTTCTGCCCAAACTATTGAAGTTATTCAAAAGCAGTATCAGTCAGAAATACTAATCAGGGGATTAATCAGGACTCTAGTAGTGAATTGCATTTCTATTCTTATCTGCTCTTACATGGAAAGTAAAGTTACCATAAATATAGCTTTGTAAACACTGTTAGGGGGAGAAATGCAGGCATTTTGCGAATTCTGCCAACTTCATTACCATTGAAACCAGTCCGATTAATCCATTAATACACTGGATGATATCATTAAGTGATAGATGTACAGGAAGAGTATGATATGAAAATTGACAACATTGAAGTCTGTGAAGACGGAAGTTGAGGAATGGCACTCACCAGGACATTATGAGCTGTGGGGTCAATGATTCTCAAGATTTCAATTGCAATGAAGTTTCTTCCATATACAGCTCTGAATGTTACTATCAGAAAAGTCCAGAAATTTCCAGTACAAGTATGAACAACCAAATGGATAGATACCAAGTGATCAGATAATAATCGACTGAAGTCAAGAGACTAATTGGAGCTTTAATTGCAACAGGTGGGTGACACCTGTTAAATACAAGCTGATTGATTAATTATTCCAACATTCTGACATACAACTGTCGCAGAAATTCAGAAATAAGTTGACCAGACAGTGGGAAGTTAGTAACAAATCTTTCATAAGTCAAAATTACAGTTTAAGGAAAATCAAATACAGAGGCATATATAAGCTTTAGCTGAACTGTGGAAATTGATGTCTAACAATCCAATCCTGACACAAACGCCAGGTCAGAGTGTGTTGCAGATTAAAAGAAAAGGAATAATCATTGGGAGAGAGAAATCTATAGCATTTGCTTGAATGGGCAGACATTGTTCACAACACATTTTATGACTTACATGATCATGCTTGATACTTTGTCAGAGATAAACATCATTCAGGGGCTGCAAAATACTTTCCACTGTAGCATAATTTTAGTGTGATATTAAAAGAAATATCTGGTAGGTATTCTACATGAGTCAAAATACCACATGGGTTATGGCGGTAACATTACCACTGATATTTCTGAATACCTATATATGGATAATGAGAAAGAGACATAACAGGATAGTAACAAAGTCAATGACAGTTACCAAATATTCAAGCATAATGACATGTATACCAATCATAACTAGATGGAGAATATCTTGTCATATTGTGTCCTGAAAGGTTAGATTGAAATTCACTCTGTAGATAATATCAATTGAATATCTACTGCTATTATACTGTATATTACACAGAGTCTATGTTGTGTGTTATATACATTGTAAGTAAGAGCCATTGTTTCACTGTACATTAGTACAAGTATACTATTTTGGAGAAATACATATCTTCTAATGATATAGATAGATCAAATTAACATCACTAAGCTGTCCATCAGTGGATTTCAGGATTCACTGTTTTTGGGAGCCATGCTATGCAACAATTAATGAAGACTAGGGATTCCAATTTACTTAGTTGAGGATTTTATTAGTGACAGTTGATATACCAACATGTGGATTTTAGAGTAAAGGTGCAAAATACAGTCAATATGGTCATTAATTGTAAGGTTAAAAGATATATACCCGGGTTCTAGGTATACATTAGCAGATACTTAGGATAATTGGTGCAGCAATGACATGCAATGGTATATGTACTCAACAGGATGGCATTTATATTACTATTAACTTTACATTTACAATTTCCATATAGTACTTATTGATGATACCTATATTTTTAAATACCAATGCTAATTAACTTAAACTGTTTAGCATCAACTATTTCTCATTGGTTTATTCTTAGTGCATTGTATATATCTTCATATGGGAACTAGCTCTCTGAATACTGCAGTAACAACAATGTCAATTGCAAATATATTTCATGACATGATTAGACTATATTCTAATTCCTGACATAATTCTCATCATATTTACATTTCAATTTATCTACTATTTCCAAAGCTATATACACTCTATTCCAAACTCAACATAGCTTATTCTGTAAAGTATAATATATATGATTCTATAAAGCAAAATTTATATACCAATTCATATTTCATTAAAAATTGTATCAATGGTATACAGAACACTTCCAATATTCTTACCCAGGATATCGGCAAAGTAGTAATTGCCAAGTACTGTACTTTTCCAAGTTGCAATATTTCCTTTAATTAGAAACTTGTCCAGTAATTGAAATCCATCAGAATTACCTACAATCTCAATAGATAAGTATATCGTAAGATATCATAGCCAGAAATTACTGGATTGGTTGTATCATTTAAATTCAAATACCAGACGTATTATTTCATTTGTTGTTTGCTAGCACCTAATGTGATCTACAACTATATTGCTCTATAAATATAGCTGCCAGTGGCATGGTCTTACAATTGAAAAGTTAAATCTATTAGCAAATTAAAGTTGTTTAAATATTGGTCTATATTTGTTTCAGTTTGCAAGTTCCAATCTGTTGATAAATGTGACTATGTAACCAGCCCAGATCCAGTTACTTGTAATGTACACTTAAGTAGCTTATATTATATATGTCAATTTCCAAATTTTTCTGTTCATTGTCACTTTTTACCATGTACTACCATATACAATCATCATTGTATCAGTTTTCATTATAACAAAGAGCAATACCTTCAATACAATTATTCTTTACATACAAATTCCAACCAACTATTTATATAACATAGTACTTTTCACCTCAAAAAGTACTAAAATGCTTTATTCTATTGATATTATCAACTACAGGCTATTTTTAAAAGGTTTGGTATAATTATGTAGCAGTATTTATTAATTTTCATTCAATCTAAGGTATCTATATATCAAATAGTAATTGTTATTGGCAAATTTTATAATTGAACATCTAGTGGCATCTGGTCAGAAATTTAGCAATCTATCTGAGATACTATTGTTACTTTTTAACTATATTGGCTGTTTCTTATTGGTTGCTAATGGGTTTAAATTGTATTGATATTTGGTAATTAACAGTATCGGGTTGTAATAATCTCTCAATATGCAATGCTGTAACTATCATGGAGACTTGAAATTAAATCAGCTGAATCACAGCAATACTCCTCAGGTTACTTCAATGGGTTTAACTAATGTAAAAGTTAGGAAGGATATGGTGGGTTGAAAAGAGTAGAGAAACATGTAAATTCAATAATGATATAGGTACACATGATCAGAGGTTGTCTTGTAGACTATTTCTTAATGAATCCATTAAATTACAATATATCTACATATTCTTGATATACTTTCTTCAACAATTGCCATACTGCATAGCTGCCCTGTGATATCAGTATTTAACCTGCACAAATGAAACTTATATTGAATACACTCTGACTGAGACTCTGACCATCCTAACGTTCATCAATGTAACTCCAATAAGTTAAACTCTGACATGGTCCCTCATAATTCAGCCTGTGATACATATATCCATATCATGCAGTTGATAAAATGATCTCTTACAATCGCACTTCAAAAACATTTAACTGACTGGTGGAACATTACTGTGGACTATCATTCCGATCAAGGTGACCGTACTAGGTATGGCTCTAACAAGTTCAAAACGCGATGAGAATATATTATGGATCAAACTAATCCAAGTTCAGTATGTTTCAATCAACATGTCAATTCTATCCAATATAATACTTCATATAATCACATAGATTGGTACTGATTGAATTTGTATATGTTATCCTCAATATAGCAGAACAATACATAGCTGTAAAAATAATCAAATTTCCACAATGTTTCTGACTCTGTGCCATTTATCTTGACTTTTTACAATTTCATGGTTCCTGGTTTGCACAGGAAATCATAGATAATTCATATCTTTCATGACAATTCAATTGTGATATATTGTCCACTCAATTATCATCCTATTACCATGAAACCCTACTATATTGATTGTATTATTCTGATGAATAGTAGTTACCTGGCTTTGGAGGTAATATTCTATTTCATGTAAGCAACAATTAATTCCAGAATATTAATTCCCTTTTACCTAAATATTGTAAATTTGACAGCCATGTTCACTTTACTGCTTCTTCTTCCTTCACAATTAAAAACTCCCACATTGTATACATTCTACCCTATATTATTACTTGTGACACCTTCAACTTATTCTTTGCATTGCTGGCTGACAATTGGTAAATGTAACTCTGTAGTGGCGAGGTTAAAACAGTCATATAGATTAACTTCAGATATCCAAAAATGGAATATCAAATAATCAATAAACTATTATTTCCTAATGATCTACAGTAATAATTGTGTTTCAAATTCATGGTATTTGTTTATTACTCTGTAGTTGGGAAGTAACAATCAAAGTGATACAAAATAAATTGTGGAATGATTTTACAAAAATCCTCCTAGATAGACATAATATCAGTAAAACAGAATCTAATCTAGTTAGTTCGAGTGCTATAATCTCTTTCAATTTGATTCGAAATCACCATGTTTCACATATTATTATCTGTAGTACATATTCAGCTGTGTTTGAAGTCTGCTTACTATTGTTAACCAGATGAATCTGATCAACTGTCAATAGTTATGTTTAACGGTGATTTGAAGAACCCATACTCCAGATAGATTTGCAAAGTTGCAGAAGATATGACATGGTAGATATGTGGTTCTTACCACTGCATGGCTTCTGTTATATATCTTGAAGATGTTTATATTGCTGGTGCTAGTAAGTAATGTGAAAGAAATTCGAGTGTAATTGATGCATTGGTGAAATAGCTGGCAATTAGAATAAAGTTGGCAACAAATACAACAAAGCTTAATAGTTAGAATATATTACATCAAAGGAGCAAGCTGTGTATCTCCTTTATTCATTATATTTGTGCAAGTGATACCAATTTGAAGTTTCATTCGGATACACTTATTTTCAAAGAAGAGTATCCCTTACACACTCACTTTCTGTGGATTGGTTGCATTCCGCTTGGGGATTTAGCGGTGAGCATGGCCCAGCGGTTGTGATTGGCGGAGCTGACCTCCTGTATGAGTGATCATCTGTGAGGCTGTGTAGCGGGGCGCAGTTATATTCATGAATCATGATATTTTCTCAACACCGTTCACTCAACAGAGGCTGTGCTTGAGCCACTGGCTGGGTATGACTCACATCTGATGTAGCAAACTTTTTAAGGCCATGAGCACTGTGTTACTGGTGCGATACCTGTAGCTACATTCAACTTGAAGTGCCGGATCCACTGCAGCAGATGCCACCAAAGCGGAAGCCATTGGAAAGCTCCCCCACCATACCATCCCCGCTACAAGTACTACAACCGGTACCACTCAACATATGCGAACCAGATCCTCCAGAGCGGCTGCTTGTAGGGCAAGTGCAGCAGTATCTGAACTTGTATCAGCAACAGCGGGTTGGAATAGGGAAAACCATCACTGTCATTATGATGATAACGATTATGCACCGGAGTTCTTTCCTCAGGCTCAGGCTGGCATGAGCATGAATCCTGAACCGCTGGCAAGCGAACCGACAAACCAGCCAACTAGACCCCAGAAGTGAGTGGGGAGAAAAGTTGCTGCCTGCACCCCACAACCTCAAAATGTTTCCTTAGAAAGGGAAACTGTGGCGCGGGTTTCCTTTGAGCCACTTGAGTGGGGTGAACACAGGATGCACGCTCAGCTGCCACCTGGTTATCAACTGAGAGTAAATGAGGTGTGTGATTGTTCAATTGGAGTGCTACTGGCAGCATTTGACCTAACAGCTTGCAGATGGTTGCCGGTGATTGGTTTTCTCTATTTTGGACCGAAACCGACTGGCTGATTCTGGTTGCAAATACCAACAAATATGCAGCCAAGCAGCGAACACCAGACCGCTTGACTGGAGTAACACCTAGGCCGCTTGATGGGTCATGGCAACCGGTGACAGGTGCAGAAAGGAAGGAGTATGTTGCGATAGTATTGGTTCTCGGGGTTTACAGGGTGCGATCCTACTGTGATTTCTGGCAGCGTAGCCAGACTCACTCTCAGCCACTGGGGAACGCTGCTGCAGGTAGCAGGCACAGAGTTAGATGGCCAAGGGTATGGGGACCTGCACCCCAGGACCAAAATCACAATGAATTGTCATGGATTCCGAACTACAATACCTTCAGTACTTCATCCTCACGGCATCGCTTCACATCAATCAAGCGGTACCTACATGTCAGCGATTCTGATCTCACCCTCACAGACTTGGAATGGTATCAATATCTTGAGCCACTCTGCTCATCCATTCGCAAATGTTTGCAGGAGCTAGCAGTACCAGCAACAAATACTTCGGTCGATGAAATGATGGTACAATTTTTTGGTCGCAGCAAACATACCGTTCGCACGCCCAAGAAGCCTATCAAGGAAGGATTCAAGATCTTTGCGATATGTCAACGGGGATACACCTACAACTGGCTGTACTGTTCTCGTACAATGGGAATTGCAGAGCTTCCACCACACCCCACCCCAGCCTCAACACAAGCTGCAGTGAGTCACCTCGCACTTTCACTGCCATACGAAGATTACGACTTCAATGTTTACACGGACAACCTATTCACAACTGTTCCTTTGCAACTTGAGCTGAGGGATAGAGGCATTGGAGGTGCCGGAACGACGCGTGCAAACGCCTTTCCTCGACACCTTCGTTGCCTTGATACTACTGCAGCGTGGAATACTGTGTCTGGTAGTGCCACTGCAGATGGAAAGGTGCTTGGTCTTGAATGGCAGGATCAGAAAACGGTGCAAATGCTGACGACTTTACATCCCCTGAGTAAAAAGATCAAGAGGAATAGAAAGCAGCCACGTTTGACTGGCACTAGTAGAGCTGTGATCCGCAGGCATTTTACTTCCACCTGTATGGAAGTGGATATCCCATCTGCTATTGATGACTACAATCACTTGAGGAGCGGTGTAGACATCGCTGATCATTACGGTGAGGACTACTTCACTCAACAAACCAGTCGCCGAAATTGGCTGCCGCTATTTTATTGGCTTCTGGATATCGCCATCATCGACGGCTTTCTGCTTGCATGCAGCAAACTCAGTGCTACTACTACTCGCTCTGGTCGGAAAAAACTTCCCCTCACACACAAGGATTTCCGCCTAGAGACAGCACTGCAGCTGGTTGAGGGAATTCAGCAGGGAATAAGGCAGAAACAGCAGTAGGGACACACCCGTACTGCAAAACATTCCCGGCAGAAGGATCACCTATGTTACTCCCAAACCTTTGCTGTCATAGAAGTCCCCACTACTTGCACATATAACAGTAGTATAGTTAAGGCAGGGAAGTGGAAGGAGTGTGTTGATTGCAGGTTTTCAGATCGGCAACGGGGATTAAAGTCTCTGCTGCTGAATGGAAACAGGAAGTGGGCTACTTATGGCTCCTTTGCATGCACACTGTGTAGCCTCTCATTCTGTAAGAAATGTGCAGCAAAGTATAAGTACTAGTGTGATTTGTAGTGAGGAGGAAAAGCTCAGCAGCCTCAGCGCTGTGAGTGGACAATGCAATTTTTGTTGCTCTCACTCAGGCTGCTGAGTTTTGCATGCTTTTGATATCACTCGATCAGTAATCACTAATTAAAACTGCACTGAAACCTCCTCTTGGGCGCTGAAAAAATGCAACCAATCTACAGAAAGTGAGTGTGTAGGGGATAGTGGAGAAGTTTAGAATTATCAAATTTATACCTGGATAAGATTCAAATCATTTTGAGCATATTAAATATCACTCACCAAATTAATTCTTATGGTGTGCTGGATTTTTGAAATTTGTAGTAAGAGCTACTGTCCTATATTAATACCACAAGATTTAACTTAACTTGGATATTAAGGGAACAATTTTGATAGTATACCAACTTTCACAACTATATCTCACCATTCTGTATTCAAAAAATATCTCATTTTCAAGTTTTGTTGTATCTAGGTTGGTGAGAGAGACTGGATATGTGATCTGGAAGTATTATATATCAATGGAACCAAGCATTTCTCAGCATTATTCTAGTATTTTACTCAGACTAGTCTGTAGAACATAATATTATCTAGCGAATTTTGTGACCAGTGTAACTAACTACAAACAAATCAGGCATTCTACTCATTACCATCTGTGGTGGAGTATACATTATAGTTGGACAAGGTTGATATTCATCGGAAAAAGTGCAAATTGACTATAGGCTGCACTACGCATTCACGTGCACACCCACAGCTTAAAGCAAGCTTCCCATTAACCCCTGCACAACACACAGACTATTGTCATCTATAGTCAATTCATAGATATGTACGCATGGACCTATGGACCTATCTATGGTTGGCGGCCAGAGATGGAACTATACCTGTTGTTGCTGCATGGAGTCTCCACGGTTATACCGATACTAAACACACTATTACCGCGAGTCCACTTCACAGCCCACTGGCACTTGAGACCGCCCGCTGGCATTTGAGTGCCTGCTTGAGAGCTTACTTGAGAGCCAGCTTGGCTGGGAGCCAGCTTGAGAGAGCCACACTGGGGCATACTTGAGACAACCATGCTTCGGGCGGAGTAGAGTCTTCTGCAGGAAGCCTTTAGCTGACGGAAAACTCTGAGTGTGTGGAAGCTTTGATGCTGATGTTGACGTAGCCAACTGCTTGACAAAGCGCTTTCGATACCATCGCCATCACCATCACCAGCACCAACACCATCACCATCACCATCCTCATTACCATCACCATCATGACCATCGGCCCTAGACGGAATGCGCACACATATGCGAAACATCGACGGAGAACTGGCTGCAGATTGCTATGTGAAAACTGAGTCGGAGATCTGCTCTGCGCAAGATCCAATTGTCTACTTTTCCCGCAGTATCTAAGGCTCCAACTATCAACACCATGACCTTGAGGCATCGTGAGATCTTGTCATGGTGGCCATGCAAAAGATAAGATTCAGACAACCATATTGACCGACGTCATGATTTTGGGTAATATATGCTGCCTGCACCCTGCCAGACGCCACCTGCCACATCCCGCCCGCCATCCACCAAACACGGCTCACCATATGCCACCAGCTTGAAACCTCCCCGTGCCCAGCTGCTCGAGTGCAGCTGGGAGGGTACCTGAGTGTGTGCTGGGAACTGTACATGAGAACAACTTGGTGGTGTACTTGGGAGTGTCTTGAGAGCATACATTGGAGTGTACAGTCAAGCAGGCTGGGAGTGTGTCATCAAGTGCAATTGGCAGCGTAATTGAGAGTGTGCTTGGAAGTGTGCTTACTTAAGAGCACCTTGAGAGCTTCCTTGGGAGTGTACTGTCAAGTGCAACCAGGAGTGTACTCTAGAGTGTACTTCAGCATGTACTTGGGAGCATGCAATGTAGTGCATCTGGCAGCTTGCTTTCAAGTGTGTTGTATGCAGCATGATGTATAGTATCCAGTGCATACAATCGCATGTGTATTATGGTAATCTAGTCAATGTGTAGTCACATAGGACCTCATAGTTCCAAGCGTCAAATATGCAATGAACTACCATCCCGAGAACAGCTTCTCTATGAGTTGCATGTCGCATCAGGTCATTTTTACTGTTGTTGCACAAACTTGTTCATATATAATTGTAGTCAATTTTGATTTTATAATTATAGATTAATTAGTATTAATTTGTTTATCTAAACAAATTATTGCTTTATCTGGGAGATATTGTTACTAGTTGAATAAACTAGTGAACCATAATATAATAAGTATGACAGGAGAGTATAAACTTGTCATGGTTGGTAATAATGGTGATATCTGTTGATCAATTAGATAGTGAGTTGCAGATGGTATTAGCATTGGAAAATGAGACCATTCTATCAAGAGCAATACAATCAACTTTATACTCGATATGGCTAACATATTATCCAATCTCAAAGACTGAACCTCTGAAAAGCTATTTCAAACAATCTGAGATTATAAGTTAACAGCGCTCTGAAAGACTCCCCAATGGATTTGTTAAGAGGCTGCCTGACAGGTGCAGGGATGAAGGGTTGCAGGGGGGGAGCTCAGCCTTGTAGCCAGCTTGCCCGGAGCCGGAGGGGTTAATCAGTTCTGTCACACTCAACATTGGGAAAAATGACCTGATGTGATGTGTCACTCATGGAGAAGCTGTTAATGGAATGGTGATCCATGGCATATTGGACACGTGGCACTATAAGGTTCTATTGACCTGCCCATTGACTAGATTACTATGATACCCATGCAATTATGTGTGCTTGATACAATACATCATGCTGCATTCAACAAACTTGAAATCATACTGCCAAATGCACATCTTTAGATGCTCCCAAGTACACTCTGAAGTACATTCCTGATTGCACTCCATTGTACACTCCCAGCCTGCTTGACATATGCTCTCCGGAAGCTCCCAAGTAAACTCCTGACAGGCTCCCTTGGACTCCTCCGAGTTGGTTCTCAAGCTCACTCTCAAGAGGGAAGACACTCCCAATTTCACCTAACTGTATCCTCCCATGTGGCGTATGGTGTGTGGCAGGTGGGGAGCAGCATATGGTGTCTGAAATCATAACATCAGTTGATATCATAGTTTGAATCTTCTCTTTTGTGTGGCCATTGTGACAAAATCTCACAATGCCTGATGGGCATGGTGTTGACAATTAGAGCCCTAGATTCTGCAGAAAAGGTAGACAATTCAAACTGGAGGAGAGTACATCTCTGACTGAGATTGTCCAAAGGAAACTGGTATCTGCTTCCAAACGATTGTGGGCATATGTGTGCGCATTTGGTCTTGGGCTGATGGAGATCATCACCATGGCAATGGCAATGGCAATGGCAATGGCAATGGTGATGGTGATGATGATGGCAATGGTGATGGTGATGGCAATGGCAATGGTGATGGCAATGGCAATGGTGATGGGAATCGTGATGGCAATGGCAATGGCAATGGCAATGGTGATGGTGTTGATGATAGTGATCATAGTACCAGAAGTACTTAGACAAGTAGATTGGCCATGTCAACATCAACATCAAACCTTCCACCAACATAGAGCCTTGCACTAGCCAAAGCTTCCACAGACCTCAAGTCTTCTATTGGCCAAACATCAGCAAAATGTAAATCGGTCCGGAAGCCACACGCAAACCTCCTAGAGACTCCAGTCAACCTCACCAGTGCTTCTAAGTGCTTCCAGATGCTTCCAGCCCCCCCTGGAGCTAAGCAAAGTGCTCTCAGACTCTCCAAGAGCAAGCTCAGGTGCTCCAGAAAGCTCCTGCAGGCATGGAGGTACATTCAGGATGCTACGAGATTTGACTTATAGGATACTCAGATTTTGGAGCAGCTGAGACCTCTGCGCAAGTCTGTGGGAGACCTCGAGAGCAGCTGAGACCGCTGCGCGGCTCTGCCGTAGACTTGGCGCCATATTGTCACAGCAGTGGTTCTGTTGGTTCTATAGGAACAAGGCATTTCATCGGTCATATGTCTTTGTTACAGTCACAAGATTCGCTGCCTCATAATATGGCATGCATTATTTTAGTATATCTATATATACATATGGTCAATCTGGCCACAGATGGTAGTCGAGCATAATCAGAGAAGGACCTGGAGATACCCTTTGAGAGAACCTAGAGATGCACCGCTTGGAGGCCATTGTGGTGAAATGACGCAGATAGAAGGCAGAGTGCCTACCATCAACATTCCAGCACACCTCTCGCTACATCCAAACGGATTTCGTGAGATACTGCCATTCTAGCTCATCGAGCGTAGGGAGAAGGTGAGAAGATATGATACAACCCAGCCGTGAGGATCCATGCAATCGTGTGGATCCACAAAATCTCGGAAAGAGCAAGTGAAACCAATAGTTGGGAAAGATAGAGTGTACATTTTTTTTGTATTAAGATGAGATGACATCTATCTACCCTGCAATCTCCCGCATATATACTCCCCATCGCTCAGTCCACCTCCGTTACCCCTGAATCTCCGTACACCCGACATAGCTCCTCAACTATGTACTTAGAGGCCATGATCGAGCGAGTTTGGAGATCCAATTGGAGACCGAGATTAAGTGAACTCTGAGATGCACTGGGAGGCCGTAATCGAGCGAGTTTGGACATCCACTTGCAGGCCAAAATCAGGTGAACTCAGAGATGCACTTGGAGGCCGTGATCATTTGAATTTGGAGATGCACTTGCAGGCTATGATCGAGCAGGATTGGAGCAGTACTTGGAGGCAGTCGATTTGGAGGGAGGCGCAATGGCAGCTGAGACTCTATTCATCAGTTAAGTTGTAATTGTGGGAATGTAGAGAGTTGAGTACAACATCCACTGAGAGATGAGAAACTGGCTAGGAGCGGCGAGGCTGTCAATCTTGGGATGATGCTGTACTTGGTGTATGCTGTACTGGGTGTTAACTCATGATCATGGCATGGAGAGATAGAGAGGGATGGCTTAAGTTCGTGTTATTAGGTGATGGTAGGGTTGAAGCACACAAAAGAGAGCGATCAGAGGAGATGGGTGGAATCATCATGAGAAACTGGGACTTGAGAGAATTTTGTGTGCGAGTCAATTTACCATCCCCAATAAGGCAGGTACGAGTCCCGATCTGGCGGGTAATTACACCGATACGAGGTCATGTAAACCTAATCAGGCAAGTCGTACTCCAGATTTCTCATTGCCGATCGTATCTTCCATATCGTTCTCATCTTCATCCCCCATCTCTCAATTTCTTGTCCACAACTCTTACATCATCGCGAGAACACAAAGCTAAGTCATCCCTCTCTATCTCTCCGTGCCATGATCATGAGTCAACACCAAGTGCAGCATACACCAAGTGCAGTATACATCAAGTGCAGTATACATCAAGTGCAGCATACACCAAGTGCAGCATACACCGAGTGCAGCATACACCAAGTGCAGCATACACCAAGTGCAGCATACACCAAGTGCAGCATACACCAAGTGCAGCATACACCAAGTGCAGCATACACTGAGTACCATACACACCTAAGCTTGTCTGTCGTCCCTTCAATCTCACGATTATGAGTTGACCCCTGAATGTAGCTTCAGCTTCCACCGTACCTCCCTACAGATCGACCGCCACCAGCCAGTTCTCTATAAGAGCTTCAAAGGTACAGTCAACTTGTCACATTCCCACAGGTTCGAATTAACTAACTGAAGAATACAGTCTAAGCACCTGGTGCGGCTCCAATCTATCGCCTCCCGCTCAACCACCTACAAGTACTTCTCCAACCTCGCTCGATTATAGCCTGCAAGTGCATCTCCAAACTCGCTCGTTCACAGCCTCGGAGTGCATCTCTAAGTTCACTCGATCCCGGCCTCCATGTGTATTTCCAAACTCGCTCGGTCAAGGCTTCGGAGTGTATCTCTGAGTTCACTCCATCCTGGTCTCCAAGTGCATCTCCAAACGTGCTTGATCGCGGCCTCCAAATGTATCTCTGAGTTCACTCGATCTCGGCCTCCAGTTGCATCTCCAAACTGGCTCGATCAAGGCCTCGGAGTGTATCTGTGAGTTCACTCGATCATCATCTTCAGGTGCACCTCGAATTGCTCGGAAGCACCTCCTGCAGCCAGTCCAGATATACCCTGTGTAGATGGGTAGCTATATAGATACACGGATGAGAATACAAACTGAATACATAAGGTTTAAAAATCATGGAACGATAACTAGTAGCTATGATTTCCAGGCCCACCAGAAACGTTCCCAAAGAAGGTGTTCTTCCGAGACTGCTCTACAGTGATTCAAGGTGCTCCCAGGCTTGTAGTCAGCGCACCCAGGCTTGTGGTCGGCGCTCTCAGGCTTGTCCCCGGCGCTCCCAGGTGCTCCCAGGCTTGTGGTCGGCGCTCCCAGGTGCTCCCAGGTACACCTGAAGGCCACTGCATCGGTCCAGTAAACTTAGGGATTTGACCACCCTGGGATTCTGGTCCGACAACTCTCAGACACTCCCAGAGGCTCCCAGTGACCAAAATACATTTTGCTGATGAAGATTCCAGAAACTCAGAGTTTTCCATCAGCCAATAGCTTCCAGTGGAAAACTCTACTCATCCCCAATATGCTCCTGCATGGTGCATCAAGAGATATATTGAGTTGTAGACACTGGGCACTGGGAGGCGTGACACAGGTGGCATATGGTGAGTAGCGATAGAAGGCTGGTGTGTGGCAGGTAGCGTGTACTGGGTGGCGGGTGGCCAAAATCTTGATGTCGGTCCATTTGATGATTTGAAACATATCTTTAGCATGTCCACTGAGACAAGATCTCAGAATGCCTCATGCCCATGGTGTTGACAATTGCAGCCTTAACTTCTGCAGTACGGATAGATAATTGGATCTTGGGGAGTGCAGATCTCTGACTCAGATTTTCCAGCGGAGTCTGCTGCCCGCTTCCCATAGGTTGTTGGCAGCTGTGTCCACATTCGGTCTGGGGCTGATGGTGATGATGGTGATGGTGATGGCCATGATAATGATACTGATGGTGATGGTGTTGGTGAAGGTGATTACAGTACAAGAAGCACTTAGACAAGTAGGTTAGCTACATCAATGTCAGCATCGAAGCTTCCACAGACTTATAGCCATCCATCAGCCAAAGCTTCAGCAAACACAAAGTTTCCCATTGGCCAAAAGGCTTCCTGTGGAAAACTGTACTTCTCCTGATGCGAGGCTCCCTCAAGAAGGCTCTCAGGGAGGCTGTCAAGCAGGCTCTTGAGCAGGGTCTCAAGAAGACTTGAAGCAGTAGTATACCGTACCAATACAGCAGTGAAGACTGCAGGCAGTGACGACTGGTATAGTTTCATCTGCAGCTACAAGACATATATATTTCCATAGGCCCACACGTACATCTCAATGAATCTACTACAGATGACTATATGCTGCGCATTGTGAAGGGGTCCACGGGAAGCTCGCTGTGAGCTGTGTCAATGCGTGTGTGTGCATAATGTAGTCTATATTCAATTTGCACCTTTGCTGGTATAGTAAGAGTGAATACAGTATGAATAAACAACAACAAGTCTGCCTGACAGGCTGTCCGACTTATTCTCTCATATAATACATGATACTCTGCCTCAATCACAGTTGATCAGAGATGTTCTCTGTGATATATTTTTCTGATATTTGCTCACTAATAGTCTGATTGTAATACCCTCTCATATTCTCTTGGAAAATTGATTACTCTGATACTCTTTAATAAGCATACTCTCTGTACTGGGTAGATACAGAAAAACTATGTATGATGTTTACTTGACATATTCTATCTGACACTCTGGTCTACATTGACTTGCTAAAATTATAATAAGAAATAATATCCCTTTTGTTATTGGAAAAAGAATTAGATTATGTGCCAGATATTCTCAGGTGAAGAGTGTTTCACATATCTTAAATACGATCTTCTAGCATAGCAAGTAGGGGAACTATGTATATATGTTCCGACTGATATGTCAAATTTCCCATTGGCCAACAGGTCAACTGATTGGCAAAGCAGTCAACATTTTGTCATATGGTTCTACCTATTTGCCAATGGGAAGATGTTGCATATGAATCAACCCACTGGCCAACCGGGAAATTTAGTGTATAGATCAACCTACTGGTGATGCATCAGCAAAAACTAAACCTCCTTCATTGGATTTATTTAGTGTATTGTACCCACAAACTCAAAAAAATCAAATTGAGGTTTCCCTGCAATATGGCATTCGATTACTCTTCCAGAGTGTTCAATGAGTCGTCTCGATGCTGGGTTCAAGCGGCATGACCAGTTAACCCACCGTTGCAAATGAGTCAATGAGTACTTGCTGAATGGTTAACACTTCCTTTGCCAATATCCCAAATCATCTGTCGGCATACTCCTATGTCGCTCAATTCAATTTGTCTTCGCGATGATGATACTACTCGCTACATATGTTTAATGAAGTGTGTACGTGTTGTTTTCGAAGACCCTCATGGCATAATTTGACCAATGATATTTACTGTGCAGAAGTGGTTCACGATAATGAATTTATTCATATAAAATGGTCAGTACCTTGCAGTTCAACTGTCACGGGAGGGTTCTGCATCAATGCGATTATGATTTCACGCGTTTGCGATCAGACTTCATTAAACCATCAGTTCTATTACATTTACTACTATTATGATATATCGGCGAAACCTATAATCAAATAGCACACAAAGGATATTCTAAATGCGATCACTGCCACCTATCCTTACCTCCAAGCAACATTGCACCCTCTACAATCGTACTTCCGTTGACTAATCCCATACTCCCAATGCTGGTCATGTTGGTGAGGCTGGTCATGTCGTTGCTGTTGCAGTTGCAGTTGCTGCAGGAAACGGGCTGGCTGCTGTTGGCGATGGCTGTCCTGCCGATAGGCCGACAAGCTAAGAATTGCGTGCTAGCATCAGTGGCAGCAACAAAGCGGTTGAGACAATGAAAAGAATTGTCGGGCTGTTTGATCAGCTCCTCCGGGACCTGATCAATGAAGTTCCTAACAATGCTGCCCCGATTGTAGTGAGGTTGCGCCATCGCTGGGTCCGTACCAGTTGAGTGGATCCTTCAGCGAATTGTCGTGTGGATATAGCGTATCTTTTTGGGTTGAACCTCCGGGGAGGAAGAACAAAAATCCATGTCGAGACGACAAAATACATATGTGCATGTATTATTAACCACGTGTTTAATGTTTCTTGTATCACACTTACGGTGTGCTCCACCCCCGGAACCAAACCCCGGAGGGAACTTAAACTCGCCTGTTTTCACGGCTGACAGACACTGGTGGATGGCCGTCGCGGTGAATGCAATGAATGTCAGGTTGATTTTATCAACTAATAACATATCGTTCATGTCCCTTTGTCATATGCCATAGATGTATGTCGGGTGAATACGATCCTCAGTATCAGTCGCTGCATTTCGAAACTTGCACTCCTTAATTGATCGTCCAGACAACAATCAAACAAGATGGGAACTTTGAACTTCTCTCAGGAATGTTTGTGGGGCATGTAGACCAGTCCTTGGCTAATAGCAAGGCTAACATTTTGTGGATCTCAGTAGGCGACTGAGTTCGAAATCTGTAACAAGAGTCGATTGACGCAATGCAGTGGAATCCCATTGCGGCACAGGAGCAAGTAATCTTCGCGACAGCCTGATGCACAATCTCAGCGATTAAAACAATCTTTGAGATGATTCATTAACTACTGAAATGTAGGCACATGGAGGGTCCGAGTTTCTCTGAGCTGGATCGATCCTTGCCATTTCCTCATACCACTAACTATGAATCTGGGCGGTCTTCACTGCATTCGTTGCAAAGGGATTCACAAACATTACCTAATTGATAGCTATAGGCTTTACACGTGCCATGACCATCGCTGGGTCGCCTGACAGGGTTGTCTGAGCGTTGTATTCTGCGCCAACCATAAGGCCTATCACATCATCAACAAAGGGCTGATATCGCCGCAGATTTCCAGCTTTCCATTCAACCAATTGCTCACCGCCTGTGTTTCAATCCCTCCTCTCTTGAATATATACATTAGCGGGCGAATTGAATCATTCAAACGTTTAATCAGATACCTTCTTGGACGACATCGGTGCAGGCCGGCTTTCATCTTCCTCCTCTGAGACAATCTGGACCTCCCGACGCTCAGGATGTAGGGGTAGCGCTGACATAGGAGTTGATTGAGTTGCCGCGACTCATTTTCCAAGTGTTGACGTGAATGAATCTTTTGATGGCCGCGTGGCCATTTGTGTCCTGGATGCTCCCCGAAGTGGCTTGTCGTCAGATTTTGAATTGTCATCGTGACGATCATTGGAATTGTCGGGTATCGTGCTGAGATCATCGTCCAGATCCTCTTTGTGGATAGAAAGTCTGCTTCTCCTGGTGCTGGAAGGAAGAGGAGGAGGAGGAGGAAGAGAAGTGCAGCGGCATCTTGTCATGATTTAAAAATAAGGCAAGTGATAAGTATGAAAAAATGAAAGGAGTGACTAAAGGAAATGTGAATGAATGTAGTGTAAGTGAAATAAAGCGTTGTGTGAAAGGAGGAAAGCTTTGATATGATTGAAAGCATGGTCGTGAGGCGTCTTTTCATCCCGTTGACAATTACAGCATCATGGCTTGTCCCACCACCCACATTTCCAACTCCTCGGATGGACTGGAACTTGGAACTATAAATGGCAGGTGAGAAGTATTCCACAGTGTTGTTGATTGGCTTCCTTTGACGAAAATAGGTATCGCAACGGGCAACAAAGAGGGTGCTTTTCACTGATTATTCAGGCTAACTTCTGCTGGGAAATGATACTGAACTACAAATTACTTGATAGCCATACACTGAGTCCTATCGCTGCCAATATTAGTTTCCCAAACACACACGTCTCAACGATTAATTCCAACATTGTGAACTCTCAACTGAGCCCATCATGCATGAATATGAATGATGTAATAATAGAATAAACAAAATACCAAAAAGAGACCCAAAACCTCACCAAAAAAGTCCAAATTATTGCCCATCCGTCCACCCTCCACAGTGCCAGCAAAATACCCACCTACAACGCAAATCCTAGAACCGCCATCCAGCCAGTGCATTTTGTTCTCACAACGACTAGTTTGCAGCTGGGCAGATGCTTGTAAGCTTTCTATTGGCCAACGAGCCTACTCCGGGAGGATTCACCACATGATTGTGCACACATAGCCACGCCACGTCCTTATCAGCAATAAGGCTTTGCTCATAATCAGCAAAGAGACGAAGAGCACGGTTCCAGATGACTTCAAGGTATTGCTGCTGTCTGATGATCATCCTTTGAAGCATCTGTTCAAACTTTTGGAAGCCTGTTTTTGTCATCGGGAAGGGTCTTGGATTTGGGCTCCACGTCTCACCATCATCATCCGATTCTCCCCCGATATTGTTGATCATTTCCTCCGCTGGAGGTGGGAAGATCTGATCCAGAGGAAGGTAGATGCGGCCACCACGCATAGGTGTCTGGGAACCAGCTGTGCCATCGGCTTGTTGACCACAATAAATGACTCAACACAGCGTTTGGTTGAGTAATTTCATCACCACCTCGACTCCTCTGGCAGAAGTCTAGTTATCGATGATTGGGGAAACATTACGGGCACACGGACTACCATCTCCATCAGGCCCTCGCGGGAGCCCCAAAGCTCTCGGATATTCCGGCTGGGGTCTTGCAGTCCGGCAATTTCAGCCTTCAAGATGGAGAAAATGCTTGTATCGACGATTGTTGTTACTATCGAAAGTCTCGATTCATCATCCCCAGGCCAGTGGCAAGTGAATAGCTGAATACTGTCTTCACCCACCCTCTTCCCAGCAATGTCAGGATCCACATAGGCAATGGTAAAGCAAAATGCCTCGACAGGGAAATCAATCCAGGTGTCACAACGCCCCTTTCTCGGAGAAAACCTGTGAACCGAGGTTTCTTTCTCGTCGTCTTCGGTATCTATACATCATCAGGAAGAACAAATGAAGCATCGGGCTGATGAAATACATACCACAGTGCGCCAGATTCCGCTTCTTAGTCAGGGTTTCTTTGAGCGTATTCTTCCTACAGTGCAGGCCCACATCCGCGAACTCATCTAGTGCTGTGTTGATTTTCTGATGATCGAGGATAGTCTTGGCTACCATGTACCATTTCCAATGCGGCCATTGGGACGCGAGATCACTGATTTGAGTAACACAATGATCGATTAGGAGATCCCATTGCTCGGGGCCAGCACCTTGCTTGTTAATGCTGCTCATGGACTGGGCAATGTCCCAGATGCGCTCCCTCACTTCATTATCTATCAGGTGTGTTGTCAAGCCACACTTATCCTGCCAAATCCCCATCATTTCTGCTACCCATTGGCTGACTCCAACACCAGCGTTCTCAGCCCAAACGCGTACTTGTACAGTCGGCATCTGGATTGTATTAGCATCAGCGACGACTGATTTCGGCAATGAAGAAGCATCGCATTGCATTCTAGGTTCCCTACAGTGGTCAATGATTGAGTGGTGGAGATCGAATGCTTGTTACTCGAAACAAACATTGGCAGTGTTGAATATACTGTCAAGAGTGATGCGATGCGGTAGCTGAGGTGAGGAGGGTGTGTCAAAGGTTCTGGAGATTTTAAGTAAGGTGGGAAGGCAAGGCGAATATATAGATGGGCTTGGAGGGTTTTCTTGATCCGGCGACATCAGCTTCGCTGCAATTCAGCTAGGGATCAATTTGCTTTGTATCATCTAAGCACCTTGATTCGTCGACTGGACACTTAAGTTCTTCCTAAGGACAACTCAAAGCTTGCTCTGCGGTCATATCTCACTCCTTTGTCCTTGCTCGAGTGGTTGTACCTAGCGATGACGTCACTGGGTCGGTATATAAGCAGAATGCATGGTTCATGTATCATCTGAACTTCACACAAAGAGGCAACCATCGATCAGGCAATCGGCATACGAGGGTCTTGTGATGCTGCAAAACAATCACCGTGAGGAGTTGAATGCAGATGCAGTATGCTTTTCGAGATCCGAGGGATGTCGAAATTGAGAGAGCAATTAAACACTTTGCAAACATGTGAAGGAGGATGAGAGAAATCCTATGAGAGTAGTAGGACCCCTTTTGGGCAAAGTAAATCGAGGTGTGGCTTTTTACGCGGACCATCCTGCTTGTAATGGTATGCGTAGCTAGAAGACCATCCAGAGGCTTCTTACTATTGTTGGGACATTTCATTGTGCTAATGAAACATAGATGTATGTCGACAGTGTCTCTACTACTTGAAGAGGTATTCCCACATCGGCGCTTACATCACTCACCTCTGTCGCGACCACGTAGAGAGGATAGTATACTTATCAGCTGATCAACCGCCAGATGATGGTTTACCAATCGAGCACAATAGGATTATTCTTTCCTTCTGTCATGAACCGCATCGCGACCCGTGTCTCACACTTCCGACTATCATCCCAGCGATACAGAAGCCCACCGCGAGAATGCGTGTATCGATCCAGAACAACATCCAGTTAGGCCACGTATTTATGGTACTACACACTTCGACAACTGTCTAGCCGGCAGGCCTGTTGGTAACGAGTATTTTGATATCGTCGAGGGTGAAATTGAAATATGGTCACCATTGACTTGCGAGGAGGAGTATCAATTAGCGCACTGGTGCATCAAGCACAACCTGAGCAGAGCTGCTATCAACGAGCTTTTCAGGAACCCTACAATGGCAACCGTCAGCAACCTCACTTTGTCCCACACTTCTTTCAAAGGGTTGAATGAAATGTCCTACCCAATGGGCATCGACTCATGGAAATCCGGCACATTGTGTTACAATAGATTGGCCGATCCAAACAACCTTCGCGACGATGATTACATACGTTTCATTCACCGCAATCCTGTTCAAAGCATTGAGTTCCTCATGCAACAGCCTGCGTTCAGGGAAACTATGTCATATGCTCCAGCCAAAGAATTCAATGATGCTGAGGAACGTATCTACTCAGAGGTGAAATCAAGCGACTGGTGGTGGAATGAAAAGGTAAATTAGTTAATTTTCATCATAGCTACGATGATTTTGACCGCTTCAACAGCTTTGGCGGACGTTTGGAGCTATGATTGTCACATGATTTGGCAGTTCAGACCAGACACATCGTACCAACTATTCGGGCAACAGGAAGGAATGGCCAGTATATTCACATCGCAGAAACACCGACTTGACGATTAGATCAAAGCCATTGAATCTCTCGAGCATCCTTGTTGCCCTTCCACCCATTCCTCCAAAATCTGACTTTAAAGGACATGGAAAGAGAACTGCCATAAAGGAACAACATATCCCCAAACAAGAGGTTTTAAGAATGGTCCTCAAGGTTATTTTTTGTCCGCTTCACGCCGTGATACACAGTGGAAAGCGCATGCTTTGTGTGGATGGTCGGATGCGGCAATGTTTTCCTGTCATCTGTGCGTGAATGGCTGACTACTTCAAAAACATTCACTTACACTTGATCAAGCAGCCCCATTGCCCTGTGTGCGAAGCACCGAAATCATCGTCGTGGCAATTAGAGACTATCGGCTATACTTCCAAAAGATGATACTCGTGAGCCAGGGAGATGAGACAGAGAGAAAAGAAGCAAGACAATATCTGGAAGATTGAGTGGTTAGAACCTCAGAAGGAGTCTTCTGGAATATGGAATGCATCGCTCCGACGACTCTTATCATACCCGATATTCTTCACACCATGTATCTCGGTATGCTTAAGCAATCGTTGGACTGGGTAATGTCCTCCCTTAAACAACATTCCAGGATCGACACATTCAACTAGCTCTGGGCGATGATGTCTCCATATCCTTGCTCTGGTCGAGTCAACAAGCCGTAAAGCCAGGTGACATTATGGAGTGGTGAGGAGATGAAATCACTGGGGCATGTGATTGTTCCAGTTATCCCGGCAATTCTTTTAAACCCTTCAGTGAGCGAAATGATCCCCTTTACACAAGCCATGTTGTGCATCAAGAACTTCGTGTATTTTCACGTTATCGCACAGTACCCGTACCATACAGAGAGCACGATCAGATACATGCAGAATTATCTGGAGGAGTTTCATCGTCAGAGAGATGTTTTCAGTCCATTCCGCGCCAGTTAATCTACAAAGAAGGTCTCAGAAGCCTTCGAAAAGCAGCTTACTTTGGACAATCATGAGGAACGGGAGAGTGACCCCTCATCACACAATCTTTCTGCGGCGGCAAAGCATTGTCGCATTAATGAACATACAATGCTGATGGAGTCATGAATTGCACAACATCTCCTCGACCAATTGGATTTGATCTGTGTGAAGATGTATCTCCTGAACCACTTCTCTGACCATATCAGCCAGCTTTTCAACCTCGGAAATGTAAGCTCTGAACTCCCAGAAAGAGTGATGATTAATTGTAAACAAGCGTACCGACAATCGAATTGTCATGAGGCCACCGTGCAGATTTTGCAAATGAAAGCCCGAAAGGCGGTGTTTCAGTATCGAGCACTGAATGCAAACCCTGCAACACAACGTCGCATCTATGATATGCCTCAAACTAAAGCGCCTATCAATCGAATAATGAAAAACCTGCGACCAGAAATCAGGACCCTTGAAGACTTGGCCGACTGGTGTGCAATTCCACAACGGGAGCTTCAGAATCACATTGCTTGGTGTTTGAAGAGATTTGCCCACTTCACAGATTATGTCGATCACGATCACTATTTCAGTCATCTCAACAATGAAAAATGCATTCGGTACAATGCGGTAGCAATTCCGGAGAAGTCTTTTCAATGGGACGAGCAAGCAGTTCATATGGTTCGTTGCACTGGGTCCACAAGGTGGAGAAAGCATAAGCCACTAAGAAATGATACCATTCTTCCCTGGGTGGGGACAAGTCCGGATAGCCACTTGAGGTCGACTGCTAGAGGCATTCCCGCATGGTCAAAGTGTCTTTTCGTCGTCCAGGATGCTCAATCAAGCGTTGAAGGGCTCATTGCCGTGGTTCAGACGTTTGCAACAGGGCTGATACATCAGACTGCTGGTATGGTGATTGTCGAGGCGAGGCATGAACCTCCGATGCAACCGGTACACGACGGCAGCTGTCGTGGCGAGCCTCTTCTTGCAGTCGGAACCACTCATATCGTCCCTCTAAGTGCGATCCAAGCAGCTGTACACCTTCTTCAGCTGAGGCCACAGCCAGATAGCTCGTGGTGGTACTTGAGCAACACGATTCACTTGAATGCTTTCAATTTGTTGCACATGTAGATTATTTGACTCGATGCTTGAAGTCATTGTTGCAGCAATATATGGACATCTGCTGAGTGTTTACTCTGGGTGTCTTAAATTTTGTAATGGGAGTTGTGCAAGCTTGTGTATAATCGATATCTCAAGGGATTAAATAGTTAAGAATATTCTCGAAATCAATGTAACAGTTGAAATAACCGTTGAAACAATTAAAATCCTGTGGAGTAATGTGGAAGAACCAAGTGCAATAAATTAGATTAAATGACTACACACATTTTCGAGATGTCATGACGACGTGATCACACCATTGAATGCTTCGAAGCGTGGTGGAAGATTGCAACTAAGTCGATCGGATTAATTGTCGATAATGTGGTGTAGGACTGGTGTGTGGGGTCCTTTTTCAGAAACCAATTTCACTTTTTGCTGATGTGTGGTCAACTGGTGTACCAAGGTCAGAATGCTAATTCCTTCCACACAATTACTGGTATACACTCTCAGCCACCCATTCAATCCATTCTTCCTTCTGTCTCTGCACATGCCATCCCATTGTCACTCTTGCTATACTTTGTTCTCCAACTGTTGTATTGGCTCTCTTTCTTGCACTCAGTCTGCTAGCTGCTCGAGCTCACTCTTGACCTGGGATTCAATGTACCAAGGCAATTTCAGTCTGGGTGGTCAATAGTGAAAAATTTTGAGTCATACTCATCAGCGTGACTATATACAATTCACTGAACTTGATTCTCCTAAACACAGGAGTGGAAGTCAAGGTAGTCATTGATTGTTGTAGCTGAGGAAATATTGGGTGGAGTTGAAAGAAGAGAATAGCATAGACATGATAATGAAGTAGGGTGATGTAGAAGTTCAACAGTTGAAACAATGTGGTGCTTTATTGGGCATTCCCAACCTTGTAATTGGCACATTGGTCAGTACCCTCAGTTGGTACATAGGTTGACCTATTCAGCAAGCTGACAATTCGGCATATCAGTCACCTGTTAACCAATGGGAAAATTTGGCCTGTGGGTTGGAACAGATATACAATGTATGACTTTGAGACTACTTGCATTTCAAACTATAGATGTCCTTCCAAATATGATACTATAAGGTAATAGTATCTTGATGATATAATCCTTCTACAGATTTGAGTGTATTGTACTGTGTGATAAAATATACTATTCACTACAGATATTATACCTCTTTGAAAGGGAATTGCATATACATTTCATATACAGAATACTGTGTGATTATTGAAATCAATGTATAATATTATCTAAATAGTGTATTTAATATGGATTGAATTATCAGTATAAAGACTTTAATCTTGATACAGAAAGCTTACTCTCAGTTATTTCAATTGTTACCACTCTGTTTGAACTCATTACCAATTCTAGATATCATCCTGATAGCTACAGCACATTCTCACTGAGTAATCTTGAATATTTTTACTATTTGTATTATATTCAAATCAATCTTCAAATATTGTTGTTGTAATTGGTATGGTCAAGCTCTGGAGGGTAGAATTTACTGTCTGGGCTATATAATGCAATGAATATTCCATAACATAATCAATATACTTGATAAGCCAGATTGCTATGATAATATTCGGAGAAACGTGATCACATTTAACCATTCACAATAGTTGAGGGAAACTTAAATCTAAGTAAGGAGATATACGAAATATTCAAATTATTTATATCTTCCAATTTATTTTACTTTTGCAATCCAAGGCTTTATAAGTAGGCTGATAGTGTGAATAAACATTGTATATGGTTAATTTGTTGGTTAGAACACTCCCTGGCTCTTTACTTTTGATATGTCAGCATGAGTCAATCTACTCTATATTTGCATCACTCTCAGAGTTACTCTATTACAAGCAGTATAAAATATGATATATCAGATAATATTGAATATATATTTGGAGTTGTTTAATAACTGATATTAGTAGTGCCGATATCAGTACTTAGTGAAATTTATTAGTCTATAAGACAAGTTAGTATTACTTCTGAAAGATACATTTGCATGTTATTGGCAGTGTACAAATTATCAGTATAATATTTTTCCAAAGGAATTTTGTTTATTTGACTGAAGTGAAATCATAACTTAGTTGAAATTGGCTGAGTACAGTGAATTTTAGTGGTTTATTTTTATTACCACAATGATGTACTTTCCAATGTATTATTTTCTTCAATTTATTGTTACAGTATTGTTTTCATTATGCCATTCCCACTGTGTTATTACTACTATATGATTGTCTAGCCACATTAATATGTTGCTAATATAAAATAGAACTGATATCACTGTAATAGCTGTACTGCTTATATAAAGTAGACACAAGGATGCTAATTTGTCAAGTGAGTATACAGCATGATATTATACCTAAACTAGGTCTCGTTGCTCCCACAGACCAGATATTATTCTTTCAACAATTGATAGAGTGTATAAATAATATATGCTTACAAATGTAATATACTAGCAACTATGTAAAGTTGGTAGAAATGTAGAAATGTATAAAGAAATAATAAACAATAAAAGAGAGAAAAAGAATAAAGAGAGATAAAAACAATCCCAATATAGTATGTCCATTGAGAGTACAGATTGTTATGAATTGATTTCAATGGATTATTCGGAATCTACTGACACATAACACAGGGTGACTTCCCGTACACATCGTTCAACTAACAACCAAATTGAACTTTTCGATATCATTTCAATAGCAGTAATTTAATCTATACTGGTACCCAGTAATGATCCTGCTACTCTTACTGCTAGCAGATTGCAATTGACATACTGTAGTTCTATTGTCCAACTGTATAAAAAAAATATATAGATGCAAGTCTATAATTAATGATCAATTTCTTGATATTTTGATTTTTGTAATATATTATCTATATTGTCTTCTACATTGACTTTTATAGCTAAGCAAAATATTATATCATGAAAAGAGCAATATTTCCATTTCTGTATATCATAAAAGTTACATCATGTTGTATCTTATTTGACTCAGAGTTACTAACAGCAAGATTTTATCGCAGGAACATCTTTTGGGAAATTGATCCTCATTAATACTAAATAATTTACTTTATCTTGTATTGGGTGAAGTAAAATTTAAGATTCAATCCTACCAATGAAATGCAAATTAGCTATAATCTTTGCCAGTAACAATATTCATGATACTTTTGAACAGCTTCATCAGCAACAGCCCTAGTTTCCGTCAGAAACACCTAGGTTTGCTACATGGCTCTGACGGTTCTGATGGAACCTTGTACCATCTGACGGAGTATTACGCACTTCCAGTGGCGTTGCACACTCACCTCTTTGGTTTTGCCACCGGAATGTGGTGACGTATACGTACCATCAGGATGACATGTGTGTTACACTCTTCGCAAGAGCTCCAGTTATACTGTAGCCATTTACACAACGTCTGCCGATAATTTTGCCTTTCTCCGGCCGAGTGCCACATTTTACCTCTATGCTATTGCTAGTTGTTGGATGCCGCACTCTCTCTGTGTATGTTTAGCTTTGAGATGTTGTCCCTTGTTAGAGTACAGTATTCGCTTCAGGTAAATCGCATACCGCTGCATTTACTTCACCATTATCGTGTTTTCCAGGTCTCAAATATACTGTCCAATCCTGACACTCTCTAGTACTATGCCCACGGTCCTCCACAGTCTGGATTGATCTAACATCGGATTGAGATGCTGTATCAACGTCATCAGCATCTACATCATTGCAATGATCGCCCTCATACCCGTTGAAATCACTGGTTCCCAAGTCAAACCTCTCGAGTTCAGTCGTGGCCCTTCGTCACCAGCTGGAATTGGCGATAGCATCGCGCTCAGCGCTGTCATCACCTTCATCTTTGTAATCCCCGCTGCCCCCTGGCATCCTCGAATGGAGTGCATTATCAGTGCAAGGGTGCTCAACCGGAATGTTTTGGTCAGTGCTTCCGATCTCTGGCCCCTCAAGCACCCCTTCGCAGGCCAAATAGTCAAGAAAACTAGAATAGTGAACACACGCTGCTTCGAAGCTGATGACCCCAGCAGGTGTTGGGTTCTCTGCATTTTGCATCTGACGCTTGACTGTAAGAAGAGTGCTTTTATACACTCTCTGTTGGTAGCTCTGCAGTAGTGTGCTCCAGGTATTCATCAAGAATGTATACGTGTGTGCCACGCCAGGTGAGGTTAACGACTCACGACTCATTGCAGCGCAGCAGGATGCATTCTTACCACAATCAACCTTGTAGTTGAACTCGTTCCAGCGATCAGGTCAGTCCACTTTCAGCTTTGACTTGGAAGCTGTCGGATGAACACCTGTGTTCTTTTGTCACTCCAGGAGAGCGTGGCGCAACGCAGTGCAGGAAACCATGATCAGTGGTGTGAGTATATAACTGTCCTTGTCGTCAATCGTCGAATCATAACATCCATCGTCATACTTACCACTGTTATTGGTCCGATGAGAACATTTGATTTTGATAAACCCTGGGATTGCTTCCACCAGGAAGTATAGTGAATGCCAGCCATTCGTTTGCAGCTTTCGACTCTGTCTGCATTCGATTTGGTTTGTGAACACCACTTTCCACATGCTCCGCTAGATGAAATGGATACTTATTGTCTGGCACAGGGGAATCAATGAATTCCACACCGTCTGCATCGAATTCAAACCAGTGGAGATCATAAAGCTCTTCGATGTTGGCCCTTGCTGATTGAATAAAATGGGATTTGACCTGATTGACTTGTACTCAAACCTGGTACCAGATTGAGTATGTAATATTCAATGTGGGCGATTGCTTCAAGAGACCTCATTCAAGATCTTCTTTGTGCACGCCTCCAATGCTATGGACCAAATGTTGTTTTGCTGCATTGTGGTGTTCCATTACTTCTCAATTATCTGCCTGTGTGGAGCTTCAGCCAATGCTTTCGCAACGCATCGCATTACATAACTTCCCATCTCCAATTCCCTTCCAATCATAAATGACCATCTGTTCCACATGTAGAGCTCCAGGAGTCTGCCCGTTGCAAATACAAGATGCTTCATGTGTGAGTGACCAAATCGATGGATGCTGCAACTGCAAGAGACCACAGATCGAGGTGTAGCCAACACCTGCAGTTGCAATTGCCACAGCCTCTATATATGATTCATTTCTGTAGCTCATGTTCGCAGTTGATTTGGAATGATCACGTGAGTTTCTGGATTAGGGATGGGGGTTGGCAGGTTTGCAGGACCGCTGAGAGGAGTGGGATTGCTAGCAATGCCGGATGCGGGGCTGGATATGACACGACGTGTTCACAGTGTCATTGTTGTTCCGCTGGGTGCTGGTGTGCTTCAACTGCGTGTACCCGGCATGGCGGTTGGAGTAGATATTGACAGTCGCTATGTAGCGGAGATGGCAGTGGCAGTTACATTGTGAGTGATATCTGCAACGTGAGAATTGTTCAACGAAGATGTGAGGGTGGAGTTCTGACCTTGGAATGTAGAGGCTATGAAACTCCCTGCTTGAGAGGAATCCCTCTCACCAGCCGATACGGAAATGCGACTGTTAACTGTGGGAAGTCGAGAATTCACCAAATGCCCACACTTTTGTTGATGCTTACGATTAGTTAGAGTTCAAACATTTGTTAGGACCGGAGTCGTGTCTGGGTGAGGGCTTTGGGAAGGGGTAGCCCAATATTGATGTTAGGCATTATGAATGAAAGAATAATACCCTCTGCATGCATATGCAATGGCAGGCGATGTAGACTCCAATTTGACCGACCGGGGAGGGATTCGAGAAAAGAGGGAGGTGCAGTGTAAACCATGCTAGACTCTACACCGTGACAATACTCGGGGATCAGATCCTTTGAACAGGATTCGATTATAGGGTTAACTACCCTCAGTTTGAACTCAGATGAAACTCAGCATTAATATGCACTGTTACAGCAATGTCTGAAGGTCTATTTGCACCGCTTAAAGGGTTTTTCTGCCTTCTTGGCATGGTACTCTCAGTATTGCACATGTTGATGGCACAATACTTCGAACGATTGATTGGTTTTATCTTCCACTTCCCGGTGAAAATCCCCCTTCGGCAGAGCTCAAAGCATCGCAAAGCCAACAATGATGTATGCCCTATACTCTTATATCAGATGTTTGTGCGTTTTCCACCGCTAGGTGTGTTGGTAGCCATGTTGGATGGTCGAACAGTTGGGACAACATGAGAACTACTCAGTTAGCTGTGTGATGCACGAGGTCTGAGCAGTAAAAGTGGTGTGCGATGCAAACGCAATTCCCGGCGTCGTACACTTCGCTCACCACGAGAACTAAATCTGGTCTCGAGGCTTCCCATTCTTAACATGGCTGGTGGTTGTGCAAGATGCAGGCTGGGACATTTTGTGTTCATTAACCAACAAAACGCAAGATATCAATCAAAATCATCATATCTCACAAGTTGAAACAAGAAATCGCAGGAACTGGAGTATTTCTATTCCATCTTCCCGCTTACACCTCCATTGTCTTTTCCACTTATATTGATAACACCTCCGGCTTCCTGACTTATCTCGACATCACGTGACTTGCAACAAATATACTCCTCTCATTCCAAATCACACCTGATAACCCAAACAACATTGTATGATCCCTCTGGGCATCCGTCTGCTACATACAACTGTATCATAATGCTAATGCCTCGGATGCAGATTCATTTTCAACTCACAGTGCTGGCACCAAAAGGAAATCGCATAGGAAAAGGGAAGACATCATCAACGGCAAACATGCCGACGTCAGTTATAAATCGATGCCTGTGGTTGGATTGTGAGTCTATAGAGTGATTCATTTCGGAACGCATCAGTGGACTCTTACAGATATTCAATGGCGGCGGCGTCAAGGATGGGAGGGTATGGGCAGACTTTTATGATATAATCGTTCTTGATCCAATCACCACTTGCCACTTTGGACAATCCCAGCTGATGTGGCCGCACTGCAGGAGCAGGAGTTAGCCTTGTCAGGAGTGGTGGGCAGCCCTCCGCTCATATATGTGGGCAATGTTGCACACAACCCAAGACCAAATGAACAATTGCAGGTGGGACAACACCTGTGCCTTTGGGGATCAAGTCGATCACTGCAATCCGCAGAAAATGAGCTTGGGGAAAGTTCAACCCAGGGGCGAGCATTTCACTCAGTATGGTTGCAATGATCACAGGGCAAAGAGTGAGCCACCAAGCTACCAGCAGTACAAGCCAGGGAATTTCCTGGCCGTTGTACCACAGAATTGGAGTGAGAGAATTGACGAGGATGATGATGCTGACAAGTGGAGAGATCCCGGACTGCTGCGTGATGGAAGGAGCCTTCCTGGTGATGGCAATGACAATGATGACAGCGAGGGTGAGGAGGACACACAGGGCTGTGAGAATGTGCCGTGAAAAGGGAAAGGAATACAGGATGGGAAGGGGAAAGGGAACGAGATGGAGGACGGGAAGGGTAAGGGGATGGGGAAGGGGAAAGCAAACAAGGAAGGGAAGGGGAAGGGGAAGCGAAAAGGTAAAGGGAAAGGTCTTGTTAAACTAAGCCCAGTGGGAGATGATATCTCTTGTGCCATTGCTTTCCAGAGCGGAAGGAAATGTATGAGGCAGACTCGAACACGGAGGGCTAATGAGAGCAGGTTTATTCTGTACCCGAAGCATCGCCCGCCAGGTGAATTTCCTCAGATGATGATATCGACTCGACCAAGGAGTCGGACAGCAAATACCACCCAGAACAAGATGCTGATGTGGATATGTGCATGGAGGATGATGTGGACACAATGTGCGGCGTTCAATTGGACGGCAATGTGGATATCGAAAGGGACAGTGACAATGAAGAGTAGAATGATGAAGAGGAGGAAGATGAGCAGGAGAAGGAAGACGATGAGGAGGAGGATGAGGAGGAGGATGATAGCCAAGAACCTCGGACGATTGGCCAGGGTGTGATGGTAAATACTGCGGCTGTCAATGTAGATACCATGGTAGACAACCAGCCAATCATGCTACCTGAGCAAGGCCAGGAGATGCGTGAGAATACCCCACGGACCCACTCTCCGGTGCCTGCCCCACTACACCAAGCCCCATAGCTTCGCCCACGACCACGAACTCCAGAGACTCATCCCCTTGGTGGGCTGGCGTTTTCAGGGATTGTGAGACTGTGAAAACCTCGCCCAGCAGTACCAAAGCTGTGAGAAGCTGAGGCAGCCGAAAACACCTCGCATGTGGATGTGGAACAGCAGCTACTCGGCAAATCAGCAAGCGGTAACAGTCTCCCCAATGTCCCTGTCGCCGATGTCCCTGTCACCAATGTCCCTCTCCCACGGGCGCGCCCAGATGGCTCGGATGGCAAGGATCAAACCAGTCCTCACGTTGCAGAGGGGGCAATGGTTGTTCAGTTCAGGTTAAGGTCGGGTGCTTGTCTTGTTCATTTCCGTTGTTCAAATCGAGGTAGCTCAGGTCTTGATTATTATAAGCGTCGCGAGGTTTTTAAATCGCGCAGGGTTTATTCCATTCCTGGGTGTTGTAATGCGTTTATTATATTCATTGTATAACAGGACATCGCTCATGCAACAATTTTGCAACTCCTGGCATGTAAGGTACCTCCTTGTGATGACGTTGAGGCTCAATAAATTTCTCAAGTTAGCCGAAAGTATTGTGAGCTGACACCCACACCATGCTGCTCAGGCCCAGCATCAACTGTCTTCCCTTTCAACAGTTGAAACTCCATTCCTCCTGTGTTGTTGACAATGCCAGAAAATTCCCCTTTCTGTTACCCAGAATCTTCATGCCGAAAGAAGTTCACCTCAGACTGCTGGTAACTTGAACATATCACATTAGACCATCCTGAACACATTCAGGTAGCACGCCAGAAGAAACTGACTATTCGCAGCGCGCCCCGACGTGTTGATCCCACTTGGTGTTATGATTTCAATGTTCACAACGATTCAGTCGAAGGCTTGGTCAAGTTTTCTTACCTAGCACACGTTGAAGACATCACAGGCTCAGAGTCTCAACCACTGCCACCTCCTCCACAGCGGACAGAAACATACCCTGGTGCCAGCTCTAGACTGAGTGATTACATTGCTGAGCCAATGTAATGAGACACTCAGGGTTGCGTTGAGTCGAACCTTCAAAACAATCCCTACTGCCGGTTTGCGACGCGTGAAGAGTACAAATATATCCAGTGTGGGATCAAGAAGAAGAGCATGAAGACATCATATGACAACTGGCTGAAGGAAGAAAACCCAGCTCTCCGTTTCCCAAGCTTCAAAAACGGGGATGGAATCCAAACACTCGTCGCTTGCATACCAGATCATCAGGCTCTCGAGGTGTGGTCATTACACACTCTTGAGGATACCAGGAGGAATGACAATCACCAACACCCTATCAAATACTGGAGTCAAGACATCATTAAGAGCATGAGACAGTCGCTGCGGCAGCCAGCCTACACTGACCATGTCATTTACGCCACTCAGCATTGCTTAAACAGCGTTACCCCACAGAAACGGCTCTTTACCACGATGCACACTGCAGACTGGTGGTGGGAGACACAGTTAGGGAGAGATCCTTGAGAATAATAACGTGCTAATCGACGTTAAGTCAACCCTCAGAGTGAGGGATACAGTGGTTCCCTTGCACCTCATTCCCGATGGAACACAGCTCACAATTGTGCTTGCAACCAGAACGAGTGGCCTGTATTGGTGACAATTGGCAATCTATCTGCTAACATCCGCCAGATGCCCTCAACGCACAGCGTCGTAGTTTTCGCTCTCCTGCCGATTTCAATCAAGAAACACAATATTCCTCATCAGTAGCTTGATGAGCAGCTGCAAACCAACGGTGTGGTTCTGGACATGCTAGTCTGACGGGTACTCCAGCTTCTCACCTGTAAGTCAAATCCTGGCACTGGGAGCAGGTATTGCGACAGTCTCTGTGCGGATGGAACCTCCAGGCGTTGCAAACCGGTTCTAGCAGCATGGCTCCCTGATTGACCAGAGTATAGCGACATACATCATCTCAAGCGGCATGTCTGCTTTGGTGCGAGTGTCCAAAGAACTAACTTGCAGGTTATGTCCATCCTAACCAGCAACACCCCCGGCAGGATCACAACCTATATAGAACGCGTAGCGATGCCTACACCAAGGCAGCCGATTCGGAGCACTCGTCGTGCGATGTGCATGGAGGATTCAATGTGCTTAGACCAATTCCCTGTATCGTGACTGACCTCCTGAAGCCTGACCTCCTCCATAGAATGGAGATCAGCATGCTTGACAGCCTGCAGGGGTGGATTTTCCACTGCATGAAGACACACAAACGGCTCGACAACTTCAATGCCAACTGGTTATCCATGCCTGCTTACCACAACCTCACACCAACAAATGAGTCATATGAGGAAGTTTCTCAATGGAATGGGAAAGAGATGAAGGAAATGAGCCGGTACCTGCTTGGAGTTGTAACCTAGTCTCCACGAGGCGGATGCCCTGCTCGGCATCCCATATTCAATCACTCAATTGAGTTCAAATGGGCATCGATAGAATTTTATATGTACACTCGTTATATATCTCACGATGATGCATCATTGAGCTACATGGAAGACGGCTTGTGATGCTTTCAAACCTTCAGAGATGTTTCCTTACTCTGGCCAGCCGGCACAGAGGTGAATGCCAATGCCAATGCCCTGAGAACAGACCTGGTGAAGGAGCGAAAAGTAGATGAGGAAAAAACAGCTGAAACTTGGACGCTATCGAATAAGCAGTGCGAAATGAAAGCGTGGTGGGATCATATCAGCCACGAAATTGATGTTGCCATGGAGTTAGATGCCTTCTTCAGCATTCCCATGATCCACTTGATGTCACATTGGTTCGAAAAGATTCGTCGATATGGAGCCTTGCAACAGTTTCCTGCCAAAAGACATGAATAAGCACATAGATGGAACCTCAAGGACGGCTGGAATGCCTCCAATCACAATCCCAACTACCTGCCACAAGTAATCACCTTTCACTGTCGCATTCTTTGCTTTGGAATCAGAGGGCTCACTCTCCAAACCATTGCTCAGTGTCAGGACAACAGTGCTGCAGCCTGTAAAGTCCTCCCCTCCGGTGCTGATCTGGCTGCCCCCCCTGAGCTCTGAGTCATATGCAAAACCCGAATTCATGGGACCCCAAAACCGCTGAGATGGAAAGTATCCTGACGCTATGATCAAGGACTTCAGAGCATTACTCGACCATACGCAAGACGCAACGCACCGCATGGTAACATACAGTGGCACACGTGAGTGTATCAAGCATAAGAGTTGTAACAAGACGTATACATCGGATGAACAACTGCACGAAATGGAGCTCAGTATTTACCATGGTATTCATGTTCAAGTTGAGTTTTGAGAAGGTGAACACATATCACAGATATGTCGATGCCCAGGAAGGCAGACCTGGCACAGAGGGGCTCGACAGAACGACTGGGTGTGGCTAAAGCAACTCACAGGGAGGTGTCATGGCGCACTGATTGGGCATCTCCCGTGGCAACTGCAATGACTATCCAACATCATGCTCCCAAATGATGACAGAGCTTTCGTTCAGTACTGGTTGGCCCTGGTGCTCACCACAATACCTGAAACCTCGGGTGACTTGGATCCCATGACGAAATGTGTACTATTGAGAACAGTACCGGCAGCCATTGGTTTGCAAGTTTTCAGCGTGGGTAACATCATCGGCCATGCGCACCTGATTCCAGAGATAGCTCGTAGTAGTAAGACAGGAGACAGATGGAACGAGCTATGGCTTGTCAATACCCACATAGATCTGCAGACTTGGAAGGATGTGTATAATAAGGGAATAAAGAATTGGATATTGCGGGCAGGTAGAAGGAACGCGAGGAGAGATTGTCGCAGTGTCACCCATAACATTGCAATCCCAATACAAACCCGCACCCAATGAACCTATTTCGACATATGGTCTCAGTTGGCCACAAGGCCACAGTGTTCCTTGACAATGGAATAATAACAGAGTGAGAAGAAACGGTGAAACTGCGAACGGAGGGTGATATGCAATGCAACGCATGATATTCACGCCAGGCACGAGGTAATCATCCACTTCGGTGTCTCTGACGGCTCAGAAGGAGCCATACCCTCTGGACGAAATTTTTTTTTGCTGATGACTGTATTCAAATACAGCTAAATAGTGCAATTCAATTTGCCAGATGGCACCAACATATAACTAAGATACTTTCCAGTATACATTACAGCTGGCTGAATATAAAAATCATCTAATAATGTAATTCAGAACGATTATGAATTATTCAGTTGACCCAAAGTTTTTCAAACTCAATGAAATGACTTACAATCTTTTCTGAGTAGTATAACAAATGATTTTTCATAACATTAGTTGAAACTCTATTTTCATCCAGTTTCTTGATTATAATGGCCAGAGATATTAATTCAATGATAACAAGGATGTATTCTGTTGAAATGAATACACTATTATGATACTGCTTATTGTACACACTTGTAATAAACCATCTTATTGATCATTTTAATCAATTATAAACATCCAAGTTATATTCATTATCTTCTGTAATTAAATTCATTCATTATAGTTAACAGACCATGCAGTTTGGAGTTTATCTATTCCTGTAGGTGGATGACTCTGGTCATGTTAAGGTGTGGCTCTGTTGCATTAGGTGCGGCTCTGTGGCATTAGTGCGGCTCTGAGGGAGACTCGTGTATTAGTGAGTTCCAGCGAGATGTCAGTTCGATCATCAATAACATTCACTTGTATACATTCAGAGAGGCTATTTGGCCACATTGGTAGCAACACTCGATTTCTGACGGCGTCACAAGCATCAGAAGCAATCAAAACACAATGCATGATGGCGGATTCTCTTGGTGCATCTTCAACCCAGTGGACTGCTGGCGGCCCGGAGGCATCGCAGAAGTCCTCTGACTTCGCTGCCCATCCTACTCTGCATGACATGCACGACACGCACAATGTCAGTTTTACCAACAAAATCGGCAATTCAGAGTCAATTAGGTTTAGCAGCAGGTTTAAGGCCTCAACCACCGTGGGCTTCCAAACTACAGAACTTCGCAGCACTGAATTCATCACGAACCGAATCATGGTCATCGACGACGGCCTTGGAGTCTTGTCTGACCTAGCAATGAACCGGATCAGGGCTCCAGAGGACATGCAGTTGGAGATGATTGATGCTAACCTCTCCGAGAGCGTTGAAAATACCTAGAAATTCGCCAAGATTTGTGACCTCAACGAGAGCTTGGCGACTAAAGTCAAGGACTTGGAAGAGACTGAGCCCGTCCGAGACGGCCCAAGCAGGGAACTAGCGGCCATTCAGCAGCAAAATGAGGAGTTGGAGGAAGACCTTCCGATTGAGAAATGGTGATCTGCCAGGGTGGAGAGACGGCTCGACAAGTGAAAGTAGGAGCCAGATACAACGGAGCAGACCGACATCGCACAGCTCCGGCTGGAGAAGGACATGCTGCTGCACCAAGTCAACAATCTCTCGTCAGAGAAGAGCAGCCTGCAATCCGAGTCAGGGGTGTTCGAACGTGCCATTCAACGACTGACGATCAACCAAGTACAAGCAACTCCGGTGCCGAACACCTCCCAACCACCTACATATCAGCAAAATGTAAATCGGTCTGGAAGCAACACGCAATTCTCCCAGACACTCCGGGCGACCTCACCAGTGCTTCTAAGTACTTTTGGATGGTCCCAGACCCCCCTGGAGCTAAGCGAAGTGCTCTCAGACTCTGCAAGAGCATTCTCAGGTGCTCTCAGGAGCACCTGAAGTTATGGAGGTGCATTCAGGATGCTACAAGATTTGACTTATAGAATCGTCAGATTTTGGAGCTCCTCAGACCACTGCGCAGATTTGCGGGAGACTTCGAGAGAAGCTGAGACCGCTGCACAGCTCTGCTGGATACAACGAGAGCAGCCGAGAGCGCCGCGCAGCTCTGTGGGAGACTTGGTGCCGTATTATCACAGCAGTGGTTCTTACAAAACCACAAGGCATTTGGTCTGTTACAGTCACAAGATTCGCTACATCATAATATGGCATGCATTTTTCAAGTCTCTCGATATATGTACATACAGTAAATCTGGCGGCAGATGGTACTCGAGCATAATCGGAGGAGCACCTGGACACACCCAGTGAGAACTTAGAGATGCACGACTTGGAGGCTGTTGTGGTGAAATATTGGAGCTAGAAGGCAGAGAGCCCACCATCAACACTCCGCCACACCTCTCGCAGCATCCAAACGGAATTCATAAGTGCCGTTCTAGGTCGAGGAGCGTTGGAATCCGGGGAGATAATATGATAGAACCCAGCTTTGACAATCCACGCAACTGCGTGGCTCCACGAAATCTCGAATACAGCGAGTGAGACCAAAGTTGGGAATGATATAGTGTGTATTTCCATTGTATGATAAGATGAGATGGAAATGAGATGATGTCTATCTACTCCGGGGTCTGCCGAATATATGGTCCCTGTCAGTCTGGCCACTTCCGTTACCGCTGTATCTCTATACAACTGCCATCGTTCTTTGAAGATGTACTTGGAGGCCGTGATCAAGCGTGTTTGGAGATGTACCTGCAGACTGAGATCGAGTGAACTCAGAGATGCACTTGGAGACCGAGACATCGACTGAACTTAGATATGCACTTGGAGGCAGTGATTGAGCGAGTTTGGAGATGCACTGCTTCCAGGCCGAGATCGAGTGAACTCAGAGATGCACTTGGAAGCCGTAATTGAGCGCATGGGGAGACACACTTGGAGGCCATCATCAATCAAGATTGGAGGAGTACTTGGAGGTGGTTGATCTGGAGGTGTTTGATCTGGAGGCGATTGATCTGGAGGCGATTGATTTGAAGGCGGCCAATCTGAAGGCAGTCGATCTGGAGGCAGTGAATCTGGAGGCAGAGAATCTGGAGGCAGTGAGTCTAGACGCGGTAGATGAGGAGGCATGTGCAATGGAAGCTGAGACCCTATTCATTGGTTAACTCGCAATTGTGGGAATGTAGAGAATTGAGTACAACATGGTCCGCTGAGAGCTGAGAGACTGGCTGGGAGCAGGAGACAGTCGATCGTAGGATGATGCAGTACACAGTGTATGTAGTACGCGGTGTATGAAGTACGCAGTGAATGCAGAACACAGTGTATGCTGTACTTGGTGTATGCTGTACTCGGTGTTAACTCTTGATCATGGCATGGAGAGATAGAGAGTGATGACTTAACTTCGTGTTCTTAGGTGACGGTACAGTTGAGGACCAGAAGGAGAGAGATGATAGGAGATGAGGCGAATCATCATGACGAACTGGGACTTTTAGAATTTCGTGTGCGAGTCGATTGACCATCCCCGATATGGCACGTATGAGTCCCGATCCGGCGTGCAATTACACCGATTCGATGTCTGCCCTGCCCAATCAGGCAAGGTTTACCCCTGATTTCTCATATCTGCTTGTATGCTCCACATTGTTCGCATCTCTATCCCCCATCTCTCTCTTTCCTGTCCACAACTCTACCATCATCGCAGAACACAAAGTTAAGTCATCCCTCTCTATCTCTCCATGCCATGATCATGAGTTGACACCAAGTACAGCATACACCAAGTACAACATACACCGACTACAGCATACACCGAGTACAGTATACACCGAGTACAGCATCCACCCATGATTGTTCATCTTCGCTTCATTCCCATAATCAGGAGTTGACCCCTGAATGTAGCTTTAGCTTCCGGCGTACCTCCCTACACGATCGACCGCCATCAGCCAGCTTGCCATGATAGCTCAAACGTAAAGTCACCTTGTCACAATCCCACAGTTGCGAGTCAACTAACTGACGAAGAGAGTCTCAGCACCCGGCGCACCGTCCATCAATCGCCTCCAAGTACTCGTCTAATCTCGCTCGCTCACAGCCTCCAAAGTGTATCAACAAACTCGTTCGATTATGGCCTCCAAGTTTGCACTATCACAGCCTCCAAGTGTTTCGCCTAACTCGCTCGAATACGGCCTGCAAGTTCGCACGATCATGGACTCCAGTGCATCTCCAAACTCGCTCGATTACCGCCTCCAAGTTCGCATGATCATGGCCTCCAAGTTCATCTCCAAACTCGCTCAAGCATGTCCTCAGAGTGTATCTCTGAGTTCACTCGATCGTCATTTTCAGGCGCACCTCGAATTGCTCTCAAGCACCGCCTGCAGCCAGTCCAGACATACTGTCTGTAGATGGGTAACTATATAGATAGATTGATGGGAGTAGAAACTGAATAAATGACTTTTAAAAATCATTGAACGATAAGTAGTAGCTATGATTTCCGGGTGCACCAGCAACTTTCCCAAAGAAGATGTCGTTTTTCCGCGACTGCTTTGTCGTTGGCGCTCCCAGGTACTCCCAGGCTTGTTGTTGGCGCTCCCAGACTTGTCGTTGGCGCTCCCAGGGGCTCCCAGGTGCACCCAAAGTTCTCTCCGGCGCTCCGAGGTGTTCTCAAACTTATCATAATCACTCCCATGGTACTCCACTACCAGTCATCAGAGATCCCAGTTACTCCGAAGACCGGCCGGAATGCCCTCCTAGGCTCTGATACTCTCCTGAAATTGACGCATCTGAGTTTACACTCCACATTCTCTCAGACACTCCTGGAGGCTTCCAGTGACTGAAATACATTTTGCTGATGCAGGCGAATTCGGGATCCGTGGCTCCTCTGAACCGACATCTGGCCTATTCGGGAGCCAACCCCTGGCGCGTCTGAAAGCCGTGGCTTCTCTGTCATGTTTTCTATCCTTCCGACGTATGAGGGCAAACAAACCTTGGATGATGTCACTGCCTTCTTCTTTGCTTTGGAGCGACATTTCAAGATGCAGCCCAGGCCATTGGATGGGTCGGCAGAACAGGCTGGGGAGAGCAATCAGTGCTACAACTGAAAGGCAACGCAGCAGTCTGGGCCATGCATGGCTTCCCAATGAGTACGCCCATCGAATGGTCCACCTTTTGAACAGAGTTGAAAGCTAAGTTTATTCCGTCCAACGCCTTGGACCTGGTCAAACACGAATGGGAAGATCTAAGCCTACAGAAGGAAGAACGTGTCACAGAGGTTAACGAGGGTTTCGATCGCCTGCGTTCAAAATTGGACCCTCACCAGCCTATGCCTGCCGAAATGTTAGCCGACGCTGATGGATATATGATTGAAAAGGGCAACCAGCGCGTTTATCAAGACTTGGTTCGTTATATTGGCATGTGCGATCGGACTCCAACCCTCGAACAGCGCATGGAGCACCTCGCCGCATTGGACACGTCTCTAAACAAGTCTCAACCTGGAAGTGGCCCCAACAATACCACAACTACGGAACCTTCAGCTAGGAAGATGGACTCCAAGAACGGTGGTACAACTGGCACAGTTGGCCCGGCTAAAGACGACGGTTCAGCCTGCTATAACTGTGTCCAGCTGGGTCATCTCTCTCGCAATCACCCAAGCTGCGACATGATGAAGAAGCTACTCAAACAAGCTTTGGTTGGCAAAGAAGCCCCAAAAGCCAAGTCTGGACACCCACGTGAAGATCAGAAACTGGGAGGTGCACTAACCGGTACAAAGGAGAGTGGGCGGCTTGCAGAGGAAAAGGAGGCTAAGCAGTAGACAAACGGTGAGGCGGAGAGCGAGTTGGAGAGTCTCTCAGACTCGGACTCTCAAGCGGGAAAAGGCAAAGGAGGTCAGTAGCTGCGGCTGTACCTCCCATAACAACAACATCATGTACGGTATCGTCAAACAAACAGTGTGGCAAAGTTGTGCCAGATAGTCAATGCAAGTTTTCACCCGTTACCACCTCTTGAAAGTTAGTAAACTTGATGACTCAGTGGTCAACCTGCTAAGGTTTAATGGGAAAATAAGATACCAAACGAAAGGAGAATGGTGGAGCAGCAAAATGGCAAGGGTAGTGAAGGATGATGGTGCGTCAGCGAACAATGTGGGGCGGAAGTTCATTGAGGAACAAAGACGCCAAGGTGCCGCCCTGCATGCAAAGAAAGCGGGATGGATGATTGTGGAGACATCCAATATCAAGGAAAAGGATGGCATCAAGAAACGCCGAAGAGTCAAATTGAAACTACGACTCGGTGCATCATATGTCTATTAGGCCAAATTTTCGATCTATGACATCATGGGCTGTGATATTGTGCTTAACAAAAGATAGATGCGTGATATCAATCAACCATATCAAATCAACCATGACAGCAATGAAATGTAGATTGCCGATAACCTCTGGGAGGAAAGAGAGGATGGCCGAGTTCATTACTTGCCTGGTCTATGCCCCTTGGACGTTGACGAAAAATTTGTGGAGCAGGACAAATTCATGGGCATACACATTGTACGGAAGGCGGAACTTAAAAATGTGTCCGCCCGCTATGTGAAACCGGCCATCTTGATCAATATACACTACCGCCGCAATGGCGGTACACTTCAGACAGACAAACCGCCAGGCGAGTTTCAGGAGATCTTGACAAAAATCCGGGGCCTCTTCGGCGAACCAATATTTCCAAATGTGCAGAAAGGTGGGCAGGCCGATTTCGAAACTAAAACAGACCCAATTGGCAAAATACAGTTCTGCTCACCATACCGCATCTCCCCACGGGAAGAAGCAGAGCGTCGGAGGCAGATAGAGAAGGTGATTGGCTGCAGTCCGATTCAGCTTTCTCAAAGCAATTTCGACTCACCGGTATTTTTCGTGCCAAAGCCTGACAGTACGCTGCCCTTGTGCATGGATTATCGTGCAGTAAACACCATACCAGTCAAGGATCGTTGTCCTCTCCCACACATCGAGGATTTACTCAACTCCATGCACGGGTCCTGCTGGTTCACTCAATTGGACTCGGCAGCTGCTTACCATCAAATTCGCATCGCCACAGCCGACAGGCAAAAGACGGCCTTCACCACTACATTTGGTTTATACCAGTGGCAAGTCCTGCCGGTTGGCCTGGCGAATGCACCCAGCCAGTTCGTGCTCATGATGAACGGCATCATGGAACCAATGAAAAGCAAATTCATCGTCGTACACCTTGAGATTATTGTAATTCACAGGAGTATACTGGCGGAACACGTCATACATGTCCGAGAAGTGCTTACTTTGCTGACAGAACATGGTCTCAAAGCCAGACATGCAAAATGCGCCTGGGCTTGTCAGAAAGTTGATTTTTGCGGCTTTGACATTGACGTGGATGGCATCCACACACAGGAGCATAAAACTCGTGTGGTAATGGATTGGCCTCAACCCGAGAACAGTAAGGACGTCGGAGGATTCCTGTGCCTGACCAGTTTCCATAGAAAATTCAGTGAACAGTACGCTCACATTGCGATTCCATTATACACGATTGGCACTCCTCCGAAAGGAAAAGGTGATGTGGGGCAGCGACATGGAGAACTGAGGAGAATCTGGCACACTCCATTCTCTTGGGGTAGAGAATGCCAGCATTCTTTTGACATGCTCCAAAAGGCACTCTACAATACTCCTGTCCTTGCTCTACTGGACCCCAATGCCAAATATTGCCTGCATGTCGATCCTAGCCAATATGGATTCGGTGCGGTGCGCTCTGAGGTGCAAGATAAGACAGAGAAGGTACTGGGTTTTTTCAGCTGTAAGTTACACGATCTGGAGACGCGATACCCTGCATTTGACAGAGAACTATTGCGCATCCGAGGTGCAATATTATACTGGAAATTCAACCTACACCGAGCCAAGCGGCCATTTTGGTACACACCGACCATGCAACCTTGTGTTGGATCCTCACCCAACCACACCTCACCGTACGTCAGATGGATATCTAGATAGTCCGACAGAATATTGACCGGATGGTCAAGCACATCCCAGGTGTCACGGATCAGGTTATGGATGCAGTGTGTCGCCGCCTGGATTTCCGACAGGAGCGATGCAATTCAATCTCCCTGGATATTACTGTGGGCGGAGAATGGGTTGATGACATCAAGGCAGGCATAATTGATGCTGAATGGTTCGGGCCTACTGCACATTGCTCGGTCAACCGAAGTCCCCGCCCCCTGCCATCCACTGCATCTACCAAGGAACGCAAATTATGGGTGGCTGCGCAACGATTCTTTTTGGAAGAGAATGGCATACTGTGGTTAAGTGGAGATTTGGAAAAGACATAGGTAAACAAAACAGCAAGGGCAAAAGAGAAGGAGGAAGATGGAAAGGCAGATGAGAGAGGATGGTTGTGTATTCCAAGGACGATGCAGCGACGAATCCTCCATGAAGCCCACAACACGCCAGCAGGGGGACACTTCGGTGCTGACCGAACATTCTGAGGTATAAGAGAGCGATATTTCTGGAAGCAAATGTGGCGCAATACCCAGCGATACGTTGCAGGCTGTGACTTGTGCCATTGAACTAACCACCGGAGTGGGAAAACCATAGGCCCGCTACAACCACTTCCAATAGCCAAAGGCCGTTGGCAAAGAATTGGCATCGACTTCGTAACCGACCTGCCGATCTCGGAAAATGGCCCCGATGGCATTGTAACGTTTGTTGACCACATGACAACGAGAGCACAGTGGCGAGCCTGCAAGAAAACAATCGATGCCCTGGCCTTCGCGCACATATTCATCAACGACATCATCCGCCTACAGGGAGTGCCTCAAGAGGTTGTATCGGACCACGATATACGCTTCACAGCAGACTATTCGAGAGAAGTTGCGAGGATTCTGCAGACGAAGCTGCTCATGTCTACTGCGTTCCATCCAGAAATGGATGGTTTCTCTGAAAACTCAAACAAGACGGTTGTACGCTATTTGCGTGGCTTCGCAACTCACGATTGAGCCAATTCGGATGACTACCTGCCATCAGCGGATTATGCTTACAATTCTTCAGTACACCATTCGATGAAGCAGACGCCTGTTGAACGTGATCTTGGTTATGAGCTTCCTTTGCTGCCAGACTTAATTGCACACCTCCAACGACCGTAGGCCAATGAATCAGTGAAAACGTTACAAGGCCGTGAATTTGTCAAACGATTGCGGCGCATCTTGGGAGTTGCCAGGGATGAGCTGTGCAATGGTCAGGATATACAGACAGCTGAGGCTAATAAGTCACGATGCCTAATTGACCGCACCATCACCACCGGTGCGAAAGCTTTTTTGTGATACAAAGGATTTGCCAATCACATACGCCAATGTCAACCCCACACAACGCAAACTAGTACAGCGTGACATGGCCCATACGAGATCCTATGAATACGCAGAAACACCGTCCAACTATATCTCCCAAACGATATAACAATCGATGACACAGTCAGTGTCAGCAGAATCAAGGTTGACTGCCTGGATGATCATAGGGTTGCCAGGTGGCTGCCGCCTCCGCCGGTACAGACTAGCCACACAGGCACAAGTTATGCCGTGGAATTAATCGCAAAACACCAGCCTTGCTCTGACGGAAGTAGTTGGGAATACGAAGTGAAATGGGATGGTTGGGATGAGAAGGATAATACATGGGAGCCAGAGCAGAATATGGCAAAAGCAAAAGAGACCATGGAGCAATATTGGAAGAAGATAGGCGGACGGCCAAAGGCAATGGGAAAAGCGACACAAACAATGGCATGAGGGGCATGATGGTGTTTTGTTCAGGGTGTTTTGTTTCTTCGAGAAGTTTCTCGAAGATGATTGGAGAAGGTTATGATGTAGGTTGACAACTCTGGTCATGTTAAGGTGCGGCTCTGTTGCATTAGGTGTGGCTCTGTGCCATTAGGGCAGCTCTGCGGGAGACTTCCATATTAGTCAGTTCTAGCGAGATGTCAGTTCGATCATCAATAACATTCACTTCTATATTTACGGAGAGGCTATTTGCCCACAATTCCTGTTAACTTCCATTATAAAATACGTTATACTAGTATACTACCAGCCAGTATGATATATTTGTACTGTTCAAAAGCTTATGGCAGAAGTTTATAAGTATGTTGAGATTCTCAACACCCAATTAGTTTTATCATAGCCAAGTATTATACACTGTATATTACAAATTTATCCCAATCCTAATCATTCATGGAAGAGATCAGAATAAAATTTTGAATTTTTCTATATATTCAATCTGGTTCATATAACAGAAAGAAATGCATTGTTTATAGTAGTCTGTCTATACAGTTTATAGCAATTTCTTAAACACTGCCATATTCATTGGATGTGAAAATATACTAAACTTAGAGAAGTTGTATAATTGATGTCTTTATAGCTATACTTGATAGTATAGTTATTATCAATAAACCTAATTTGGCAATTAAGTAAAACAATATCAAAAACTGGTTTCTAATTATTATTGCAACATACAATTAATTACCTATAAGAATTCTGCCTTGCTAATATAAAAGGAAAATATATGGGCAATACAATAGAAATTGAATTTCTGAAGTATATGTTACATAACAATACAGTTGTACTAGTTCCAAACAATATTAAAACAACAGTGCAAATTCCAAGACATTTAAATAAGATAGAAATTCTACGATTTCTGTCATTCTTTCACTTGTGCAGTTTTTTTAATACAGAATTGGAGGTAAACCAATTTTAAATCATAAATCTGCTTACATTGAATGTCACTGATAAGATGCTCTTTCTATATAATATTCCAATTATGTACTTTAAACTTCAATCATATAGCATTTGAAACTAATTATTTATATACTTATATTAGCTAATATATATAAGTCAAATGTTGGTATAGTATAACAACAAAATAATAATCAATCTGTATATTACATTAAGTTCTTAGTATTAAAGGTAGGTAATATTGTTATAAACTAACAAATCCTCTATTATGTATGTCTAGCAATTATTACTATCCTATAAACATGAAAATTATACTCTAAATGAGTTTTTTAAACTATACCAATATTTACAGACTCTCACAATATTATCTATTTGTCTGCTATCTAGATCTGAAATTGATGATTGCTTGAATTGGCACCATAGTTCGTTACTTTAGAAAGCATGTTATGTATCTATATTGCAGTACAGATGGAAATATATTGGATTTCATCAGTGGCTGTAGTATAATCTAAATACGAATATAATAGCTCTGAAGATATTACCAAACAAGTATGTTACTTTATTTTGAAATTGATTCACGATATAATATTCGGTATTAGCAATTTAATATCATAACTGTCTGATACTGACTAACTGTTAATAATACAGTCTCTTTAATCGAGTATGGAATATATTCTTGAATAATACCGGATATGGTAATGTGTAGGTAGCAGTGGGAATATTGAAACAGTCAGAGATTAAGATTTCCTACAGACTGGTCACTATATTAGAAATCAATTATTGGATACAATTCAGTTTCAGAGAGAAATTTCACCGATAATATCACTATTAGAGTTGAAATTCTATTTAATACACATTAAGCATTGATTTGAAATAACACATACTGCACAGACCACTGAGGTTCGGATGTCAGCAATCAACACAGGGTGTCTGTCCTGCTGTTTTTATGCCTCTGTCAGTGTCAACAGGGCAGTGTCCAACAGCAAATGTTGTCTGCACCATCAATTTCAATTCTGCAATTTACAATTATGATACCCTATGCCTTATGCTATATTATGATGCCCAGGGCCTTATGCACTACCATCATTACCATAACCTTGTGCATCTCTTCTACAGGTGTCAGCATGCGGTGTCTAAGTTCAAATTACCAGTTAGCAACAGACAGTATCTGAACTGCAGTGGCCAGTGAGGTAGCTGAAGTGTATTATTACCGATTGAAAACATAACATAAACATTATTAAATTATTATATCAGGAATAGGAAGTTGTACAAAAAAATATAGCTTTATTGCTGCACTGTTGATCAATTAGCACTGTCAGCGCTACTGTATGTTACTTCACACTATGTACTACCATTATGTATGATATTATCCTGGATTATAGCATATTACAGTAAATTTATTTATCTTCTTACTATTTTCAGCATATTATATCTGGGATCTACATAACATTGTTTACAATGCAGTTTGGAATATATTACTCACTCAGTATGATATGGATCATGGTTATTTCAATATTATACTCTGCTTATTGTAGTAACAATTTGGATTCTGATTAACTGTTGCATATGATAATGTGTATAGATATATTAAATCCACTGACATTTCGGAACACTTCTATTGAAGCAAGGCAGCTGGAATGTTTCAAAGAAGGAGATAAAGTAGATTTGGAGGGAGGTTAATCCAGTGCACATATTGTGGGTAACTATGTATGCTTCAAACAGTTCTATGTAAGGTTGGTTAGAGTTTATAATAACCTACAGTTGTTGTTGTGTAATTGAATACACTCTGGAAGGAGAGATCACATGAACATGGAGAAAATATCCCACTTCTGTTAGTATACTAGGATATATTATATGGGTTTACTAGAGTATTCAATTGAAGGCTGTAAATTATAGCTAACTGTAGCTGGTGCTTAGTAACAGTTAATTAGAACAGACTGCAGACAATGCTCTGTAGTCGTTAAATAGGAGTATGTGTTATTTATATTGTGTAGATGTTGGAAGATGGTCAATATTGGTTGAGAAGCAGTAGAGAGGAACTGGTAGGTACCTATATCTGGTCATGCTAGGTTTCAAATATACTGAGCCAGAAATAAAGTATCATCTTGTAATTATAAACACAACAGAATACCATCTAACTTGAAAAGTTCCAAAGAAAATAGACATGGAAACCAATCTGACTGGAGAGGAATACAAGCTATAATTTCTGACATATTAGCATTAGTACATAGAAATAAACAACAGCATACCAAGACTCAGAGATAACATTGAATATCAGCATAGCTAGGAACTATATACAGAAATCATGAGCAATACACTCAATAGAAAATTGAGGGATTCTCATCTCATAAAGAAGGTGGATCAGCAAAATACCGAGTATTCTGGAGACTAGGTGTGAACATTCCTGGTATTCCTGTCCACTTCACAGGTACATCATTGCTCTTTCAGTTCACTCAAGCCCTCCTGATACTAAGAGAAATATTTTGCGCTGATTCAAGAGCATTTTCAACTGCTCAGGATAGTTTCAACTGTAGCGGTGGTAAATTTAGAATAACACAAATTTTGTCAAATATAAAAGTCAAGTTTCAACACTATGGTGATTTTTGCAGAAGTTTTCCACAGTATCTTGTGCTTAGTAGTTTAGTTTTCTCCTGGCTTGTAGGTCGCAAAACTGCAATAATTTCATTTCATTTCCTTTGAAAATTCGTTTTTCACATTTATACCATAATTGCCTATACCTTACTTTAACATATATTTTGTATATTATCTTTTGATATATATACATATCGTCATGCGGAATGCAGGTGGTACCTCAATGCACTTCAACGTACATACATCATCAACTAGTGTTGTGATTCCTGGGAACCTGCAAGAGTGTATGGGAGTTGTTGAACCAGAATCCCTCCAGAGTAAAATTTCAAAGTTGAAAGGAGCCATACAGAGGCATTGAGATGAATCTGGGAGTGGAGAAAACAAATCTCCAAGGTTATTGAAGATCTGGTGACAACTATGAAAGCACCTTGAAATCATGGCAACAAGCCCAGAGTACCTTATACTACTGTAGGGTAGTTGGGGAGAATTAACATATTATTTGAAATTTCTCTGTGTGAATCTGGTATTTGTAGTTGTTGCTCATTGTTAAATCAATCCGAAAGAGATATATTCATAGTGAATCTGTGTCTACAGATTAATACATCCATGTTTCTATATATCTATGTAGCTATCCACCTACACATAATCTATTTGAACAGGCACCAGACAGTGCAAGAGAGCAATTGGAGGTGCCCACGGAGATGGTGATTGAATAAACAGACAGATGTACTGGGTTGGCAAAATAAAGCAAACAGAGATACAGTGCAGAATAACATAATCAAGTAGGCTTTAAGATGGACTTGGATACAGTGATTGAGTAAGATAGGTAATATACCCAGAGTATATAACAGACTGAACTTAGGAATACACATTCAGGCGGTGACTATATGTAATCGGAGATGCACCTGGATGCCATTCTCCGGCAACGATGGTGATACATTTCGAATTCTGTAATTGAGTCAAATTTTAGGACTAATTGGTAGGGGTTAATCATCATTGCAGGTATTAGAGAGGGAGTCAGACTGGATGCTAAGACTCTATTCATTGGTTGACTTGCAGCAGTGCGAATGTGACAATTGGAATTGACCTTTGGGCATGTGATGACGTTGCTGTAACCAGATAATCTGTTGGGTAGTATGTTGCATGGGAATACTATATGTAGGGCTCAGCTAGTTATTGCAAGAATGATGGGAAACTGGCTGGAAGGCAGTCAATCCTGGGTGGATGCTGAATTCATTGGAAACTTGTAATGGTAACACAGATAGTGTGAGAGGGATGCCTTATCTTCATGTTTTCCAGTGAATGTATAGAGGTATATGACAAAGTGTGAGATGGGGAATGGGATTGAAAACAATATTTAAGAGGATCAGTGGATGTGGGAAATCAGCAGTGTGACCTGCCTTATTGGATTTAGAATACCTCATTTCACCATTTATACCTACTGAAATAGGCACCATTTATTTTGTAATATGTATAGTGAATAGACTTAATCACAAAATTGTCTTAAGTCCCACTAACTCATGATGAATTCCCCAATCTGCTCTTCCCAATATCTTGTTCTTGCCATCAACTCTGCCATCACGAGAGAACACAAATTGAGATCATTTCTATCCGCCTTCTGACAGCTTGATCAAGAGTGATCTTCTGGTATAAAATCAACAGAAGGTAGACAGTTTTCCACTTCCAGCCAATCTTAACTTAGTTCATATCACTTCGTAGGTGGTGGAATGTTCTAACCTTCATATTGTCACAATTATGGGCTACCAAAACAGTTGTCTTGGCTGCTGCAGACCCTTTATGACAATCTTCAGCCTTCAGATTGTCAACAACAAGAACAGCTATCATTTGACTTGTATGCTGCATCAAAGTAAACCCCAAGGTTCACCAAACTGTGGAATTCATTTTTGCATGATTAGTGTCCACCATGTGCATCTGCACACCTACTCCATTACAGCATTCAACTGCATCTGCACACATCCTTGATTACAGTCTCAATGGGTATCTCCAAACTCACTTCATTACATTTTCAAAGCGAATCTCCAAACTTACTTGATTACATCTTTCCAGTGAATCATTGAACCTGTTCAAACACAGCCTCCACATGCCACTTTTAACAATCACAATCACAGCCTTCAAGTGCATCTTCGAACTCTCTTAATTTCAATCTTCAAGTCCATTACCACACTTGCCCAATTAAGGCCTCCAAGTTCACACAATTACAGCCTTGATGTGCATCTCTCAGTCCACCCAATTGCCATCACCAGGTGCTCCTCCATTTCTGCTCAAGTACCATCTGCATATGTACTAAGTGTAGCTGCTTAAAGAGTTAGACATAGATGGAGAAAATCTACCATATTATGATATAGTGCACTTGATTATGAATGTGAAAAACCAATGTCTAACAAAAATAAATATGATAGATGACATGGCATGTGGTGAATATAGGACAGCAATAACCACTACTCCAAGAATATAGTGCCATGTTTATATTGCCTCTCAGACTGGTGCAGATGTCTCAACTGCTTGCACAGTCTCTTACATGCCCATGTACAGGTAATAGCTGCTTCAAATATTTGACTATCTTATGTGACAACTGTTGTAGAATCTTGAATGCACCTCCAGAAATGTCGATGCTTTCAGAAGCAGCTGTGAATGCTCTTAGAGTATTAAAACACAATTTGATTTACTTCAAAGTGGGTTGGAAGCATCTGAACTTCCTTTGAAATAGTACTCAGGTGAAACACAGTGTCTGTGAGGTTTACATATGGTATCTGGACTATTTTACCATTCACTGATATACACAGAGTGTACAGAACTTTACACAACATGAATATTGTGTAAACTTGAATGTTTCCATGTGGAAACAGTACTATTCAATCTTGGAGATAATGTAATTGAAGAACTGTAGAAATGCACTTGGAGGATATACCCAAGCAGACTTGGAGGTTGAATATAATTGACTTAAAGATGCACTTGAAAGCTGTATTTGAGCAAACTTTGAGATGGAGCAACTGTGGTGACATATACACTTGGCAGTCAAGACAAAGTCAACTGGATACTAGACTCTGAGGGTAATATAGAATGAACTAAGCGATTCACTTGCAGGCCATTATCAAGTAAACTGGTAGATAGAAATGGCCCAATCCAGATGCGAATGTAATTGGTAATAGAGGGTATAATTGGAGATATGCTTGAAAACTGAGAATACCTGAACTATGAGAAGAATATGGAGTCTATATTTGAATAAACATCAAGATGGGGATAATGCAAATTCTGAAATATACATTGAGGCTGTTAGAATGTAAGCAGGAAGATATACTAAAAGGTAATTAAACTAATTTGAAATGTTTGATTTGAGCCAGCTGGAGATGGCAAATTTGAAGTGACAAGAAATAGAAGCTGACATCATCTTTATAGAATAAGTTACAATCCAGGGATAAGTGGGAGACTAGACATGGTCAGTATTGGTTAATTATCTTTATTCAGTAATAACTCTCTACTATGAGATACAGAGAAACCAAGAGATTATCAAACTTGACGACATCAGGTATTGGCACAGTTGTGTGAAAGAAAATAAGAAATGGGTGATCAAGATAAGAGGAGGTATGGGAAATAAAGATGAAAGGGTGGAATGTAAAGAATTTTATGTATCAAAGTGAATTTACCAACCCCTGTATGACAACAATATTTGCCAATCCAGTAGGTATTGTTTCAAATATCAGAGTAACAAAGTGAAATTGGGTAGTGTGTATTCATAATTTCCCCCTTCTGATCAATTACTTCCAATTTATTCCCCATCGCAATCTCCAATATCTCATGCATAACTACACTTTCATTTCTGTCTGAGAATATGAAGTGAAGTTTTCAATCTCCATCTACACATCTTATATTAGTGAATTAACACTGAGTATCTAGATTAACCATCTCTGGCAAGAAAGCCATTCTCTGACTCCCTGCATGCAGACGATAAAGTAATTGCTGAATACAGTATCCCCTCCCAATGGTGGGGATGGATTTGTGTGCAGGTATCATGTGAATTGGTTTAGAGTTTAGCATTGCAGAGCCCAATACACTGTTGTTCTTGTGTACATGTCAATTAGACTTAAAGACAGTCAGTGAGTGTTAGGTCAAAAGTGATGTTCCATTCAATGGACATGGTACAACAGATCATGAGCCCATGAACTTCACCGATTTAACAAAGGGAACTCAGATATATTACATCATCATATTGGACATGGCGGAGTACCAACACACTTGATGTATGTATAGGTAACAAGATGGCTGGATTGACAGCAATTTCAATTAATCAGTTTGATAGTATAAACAACACAAGCTGGAGTTTGGAAACCAAAATCCTCTTTAAGTGGAAAAAGGTTTTCAGCATTGCAAATGGTAGGGAGGTGGCACTGGATGTAATAATCAGGATATTGTGTGAAGCATGGAAAAAGGGGCATGGTATTGCATAGTCACCCATTGTTCCTGTGATGGAGATACCATTATGGTGGCAGTATCATATTCACAAAGATGCAAAAAACACTTCACAATCTATTAGAGGAAAATTACATGTTCCATGCAAAGTTAAATGTGTGGGTTTATACCGCGAGATGTCAGTGGTGAGGTTCAGTGATTTCGAGATGTTGAATGAATTAGCATCAAGGGTCCATTGATATGTGAGTAACTTTGACCAGCAAGTAGATAGCTTGACCTAGATGATTCCACTGGGCAGAAATGCCCACTACCCAATGATCTGTAAACTAAACGATGATGTCTGGAAGGATTTCACACAGGTACCGAATGGCAAGATCACTACCATGGCTGATAAATCAGAGGTGATTGCTTCCCCAAGGAAATCCTATAAAGTGCAGCTACCAGAGGGCATTAATCCAGAGATAGCAGCCATGTTATCAAAGTTGTTAATAAAGAGAGAGAAGCGGAATTCAAAGCAAAGTTAGTAGTCATTGAAGTCCCATGAATGTGGCTGTCAAAGCAATGCTTGCAATTCAGACAAGGAGTTATGTTCAAGTCAGTGTACCAATTGGAGTAATATCCAGCAATGCTACAGATGCCATAAGGTGGGGCAAATTACCAGTTATTGTCCAAGTACTGCACTGCTGGAGAGTACAGCACTAGCAGAAACCACAGCTAGAGTGACAGCAACCACTTCAACTGAGAACTATTGGATGACTGTTATGAATTGAAAGAGCCTGTTCAACAAGAGCTGATATTTGGATTGTGCAACAACAACTCGCATTGGTGGAGATTTGGCAAATGTTCATGTATCACCCCAAGTATACCAAGTGAGCCAAGTGGGAGATCTGCACAGTTGCTGGAATATTAGTACATAGAGCCATCAGGCAAGGAGATGTAAAGTTGTCCCTCTTGCAGCCTAGAGGCTATGGGAATACAGTAGTTGGGAAAATGTGGTGTATGTAGAAGAAGTTGAACACAACCGGCTATTCCAATTGCAGCTTCTGAATCACTAATTGTGTATTGTCCCAGTCAAATGTGAAGGAATCATGATGTACAACTAATCACCAACAGATAGTGTTCAAGGTTGAGGCACAGATGCAAGATAACTTGAGCATGTTGCACAGCAGACTCGATGGTTATTCCTGTTGGATGGAACCCTGCTCGATGTAATGATTGCCAGCAAATGGCATGTTGTCAGGGGATCAATGTTTCAGAGGAGCTTCAGACACTGTGCATTACTTCAGAGGAGCCATATGCACTGTAGATAATTTGTAAGAAACGTGAGGTAAGCTATATTGTCATTTTCGATAGAGTTTAGCACTAATAGTTGTAATACCACACAAGTGTAATATGGGGACAGATTTGTGTGTGGCGATGATGAGGATACATTGACTGTTGAGTGTTGTGGAATAGCATGCACAATAGTCCTTGTATACATGTCAATTAGACTGAGGCACAGCCAGTGAGTTTAGATCAATGGAGAGGCTCAGTTCAACTGACATCGTTCAATACCAATGTGTCTCTGTAATATAGTACCATTGTAAAGGCACATATGCCCAGAAGTGCCAATGTATGAGAATAGATAGTATACAGTTGCAAACGTGGACTTGAGTGATCTTTTAGGTATGTTGAAGAGTATGGGTTTCTGTATAGATCTGACTGCCGGAGTGGCAATTTATATACACCACCGCGTACCCGGCCTCGGGTCATGTCTCGCCGTTTCATTATCCCTCTCTTTAGGGGCAACACTGCTGGGCTGCCAGAGCCAGTATAACAGAAGTGAAGGAAAGGGAAACAAAGAATCAAACAATGATCCTACATACACAATCGTACAAACCCATATGTCACACAACCGATCCGTAAAGCTCACCGGTGACCTTTCAGCGGTTCTGGTGCATGGGCATACCCCACCTCCATTTCCAAGTGGTACAATCTCATGCCGATGCCATTTGTACCGGACTGAGATCCAAGGAAGAGAAGAAGAGAAGAGAGAAACAAGAAACATCCAAAAGTAATCCAGTCCTCCATACCTCAACATCCTAACCAATGTTCAAACAACCATCATTCCTGTAGCTCGTATCTTGGCGTACATCTTTGTTTGAAACATCATGGCAGTAGAGCTTCCCCTGATGACTGGACATCGATGGGAGCTTCTGCTGCCGGCATCTGTTATAGCCATCGGTGAACATCAATGGTATTCATCAATAGCATCTCATTTGCCGATATCAAATACATTAGCTTCTCTAAGATCGTTCTACTTACCAAGTATATTTGTACCTGCACTGTCTGAGCTCTCTGCAGTGCTTCCGCATACTCAGGAGAATATGTCTGAAAGCCAGGAGTCATTGGCAAGTGACATTGACTTGTGGATGCAGTGTGAGGCAGTATTCATCTTTGGAAGTCCCCTTCAGTGACCATCCAGTCGACTTCATTGCTGCACACTCGATAGGTGGCTTTAACAGAATCTTAGTCCACTTGGGAGAGTTCTGTCAACTTCTTGGTGCATGTCTCAGTTGACTTTACGGTATGGACATGGCTGTCACCCTCTTTTAATGTTCGTTGCTCCGCTGACAATGTAAACACAAATCCAGTGAGAATTGCCATCGTGGCTCAGTAGACTTCTGAACTTTGGCAGACATTTGGTGACCTCATTCGGTACATCTCTTTGTTGACCGACTCATCTTTCGGCAGCCTTCCTCTCTGGACTTCAGACAGCTTTAACTTTGCTTGTCTGTTGGCTGGTCTAGGTCTGCTTCCTTCATCACATTTTTCCACTTGCTTTCGTCACATTTTTCCACTCGCTTTGGCCTTTTTGTTTGACCCGCTTTGTGTTTCGACTTTCCTTGTGTTTAGTCTAGATTTGTGTATCGACTGGCTGTGTGTTGAGCCTTCAACTTCTATTCGCCTTTTCAGGCTTTGCTTGGTCTATTCTCATTGTCTCGGACTTTGGGCTTTGGCTGTGAAATGACTGATGTGATTAGTGGTACAGGGATGGTGTAGACTTCGACAATTTGTGATCAATGTAGCTGTTGGTATTTGAACTCATCTCGATTGACTGTAGCGATTATTCTCTAGGTGGGCTTATGATCTTCCAGATGATAGGTGCATATGTTGAGTTCTCTTTAGATATGCTTATCCCCGCTGTCTAGATGCATTTATAGCTGCTGGGCTTTTCTGTTGGTAGGTGCAGTCCGGCACTTCATTTTGGCACCTCTGGTAGGGTCATCCTTCCCTTTTAAAGGTTGTTCCTCTGCCAACAACTTATCTCTTCTGACTAGTTTAGAGCTTGGTAGTATGGTAGCTGGTGCATTCATCAACCAGAACAGTATGACTTGGTACTCGAACTTCCCATACTGCGGTTGAGTACTTGTCGCCATAGTTGATTTGGATGAGGTGATAGGCATTACTAAGTTTCTGTCGACCATCTCCGTGATCAGTGGGAGAGGATATCAGTTCTTCACCAGGGTTGTATTGAGAGCTCAGTAGTCCACACCCAGCCGCAGTCCGCCATGCTTCGTCTTTGCAAATGGGGTAGGTGCTGCCACTGCCAGTTATGATTGGCAGATTGTACATTTGGCCATATGGTAAATTGAAGCCATACAACGAGTATACACACTCTATCATTCCCAGCTCTTGGTCCCACTTACTCTTTCCGAGATTTTGGAAATCCACAGAATCTATATAGTTCCTCACGGCCAAATACCCTGTCATCTCCTCTCACACTCTGCCTATGCACCTTGAGCCAGAACCGCGATTCCTCACGACTATCCTCAGGATGTCATGAATGGTGCGGTGTCAGTGGTTCCCATATCTTTGTTTAATATGTCCACATTGTCCATGTATCACACAGGGATGCGACCACCATAGATTCTTGATATTGAGCTGGGATGCAGCCCCCATCATCTGTCATTACCATCTCCATGTTAACTATGTCTGTTCCTATTCTCATTAGCCTTGGATGGATTGCAGGTGCTTTCGCAGAGCAGAGATGGGCGGGGGTCGCAGGATGGCTGGATCACACGGTTCATTGCAATAGACTACCCCGGTTGTCCTGTTTCTCGTTTCATATCTTGGCGAGCCGGTAGCTGTCATTCATCCACTGTCACTGAGTCACTCTTCTGCTGCAACCGCTGCCAATGCTCCTGGACACGCATTCAACATCCTACGGTTTCCCTCACTTGTGGTGATGCCTTCCAGCAATGCTCCCAGCAACTGTTGACATTCTTCAAGTCATATGTTTAATGGCTCGACCACGTCCTCATTAGCTCAGGGATGATTGAATGCTGTAGCGCCAAGTCCTTGTATACCCAGGGAAGGCTCACGATTTTTGTTTACCTCACCGCATTCACACAGAGGACTTGTGCAATCTGTTTCTGGAATGGTCTCCCATTGCGGTCTATTTGGTGCTTGTAGCGCAGTCAATCGACCATTGCTCTGATCAATTTCTAGGTTTCTTGCGATGGCAAGCCCAAGACTAGATCATATTCTTCATCTGGATAACTAAATTCTCCAATTCGTCAACTGGTGTAAGGTATTCAGATTCCGAACCAAGAGACTTGCCTTTCGGCTCTCAGCATACATTATCACCTGGCCAGGGTGGGGGTGAATGCCGGTTCAGGTGGTAGGTTCAGTTTCTTGAGAACGCGTAATGATATAATGATTCTCGTTGCACCGAAGTCACTTAGTGCGTTGACTTGCTGCCCGTTGCCGTGTATATTTCATCCATGGACTTCATGAATGATATGCACCAAATCAGGTCTGTCAGTGCCACATAGGTATTGGTTTCACATCGGGGCTGGACCTTCCACAATGACTCTTGAGTTGAAGGTGATTCAGTGCGGTTGTATGTCATTCAAGGTTGCAGATAAGGTTTTGTGGGCTCCGCTGCTGCAACAAGTGCTTATGGGTTTGCCTTTCATCTTTCGTAGACTTCCTTTGAAAATCACAGCGCATATGATCAGTTGGCACAGCTGCTTCCACTGGGCATATTGGGCATGTCCGATTTTGAATTCCCAGTATCAGGGTTGTTGGAATTACTGGAATTGGTGGAAGTGATTTCCACAGGTTCAGAGATGGATGGTCAGAAGTTGCATTTCTTATCGCCGATTTTCTGAGACTCTCCCAATTGCCATTCCCATTGCTGTCCTCCAAGCTTCTTCGAGGTTGCTAGAGTTGTAAGTTCACACCATGTCCTGACTGAGAATAATCTTTCAACTTCACTATTGGTTCTTGGTGTTGCTGATCCAGGTGTAAGCTTGTGTCATTGGTTATAGGTTCTCCAACTGATGATCGCATTCAATTCCCTTGAAGAATTGGAATTCGATTGCTCTCATTGATAGGGTCAAATCCAGTACTCGTGATAACTATCATTATTGTGGCGTCGCGTCTCATGCCCCCATTGGTCTCTGAACTTTTCTCCGCTGCTGTCAGGGTGCTCAATCGAAAGATGAAATGATCAATATCCAGTCCTGCGGTATTTATGCATCGATATGTTATTTTGAAGGTAGTTATCACGATTGTTGACATTATGTTGTCGTGTGTTGGTAAAGGGGTAAAACTTGGAAATCCTGTGAGCAAAACATATCCGTTTACTGAAAATGTGATAATTGTGTAAGGGCACATATACCCAAACGTGCCAATGTATGTGAAGAGATAGTATATGGCTGCTAATGTGGACTCGGGTGATGTTTTGAGGGATGTTGAATTGTAATGTTTCGGAATAGATCGAAGTGCCATAGTGGTGACATATAAACACCGGGGCTTACCCAGCCCTGGGTTAAGTGCTGCCGTTACAACCATCTCCTTGTAGCAATCTGCGAGATTCAACTATAAGTAATACCTTCATTACATTGTCATAATTGCAAGTTAACTCATCAATAGTAGCCCATCGGTGGGTGCATCTTGCCCCATCTTGATTATTTGCAGTAGGCTCAGATTAAAAGCCTCCTATTTGCTTGGCCACCTTCAGTATTTACAATATGTATCTGTCACCAGACACCCTAGGTGGTGAGTGGAGTTAATTGGGCAACAATCCTGCATTAGTCAATGCCAGGTGTTCACTGTGCTGATGGAGCAGTATGCAGGTACAACTTGGAGTACCGGGGACAAATCAGAAAGGAGACTAAACTACTGGAGGACTGGTGAAAATCTGGGGAGACCTTAATTACACAGCAGACAATTCTGAAAGTATATTGAATGGTTGAGGAGCAGACAGGACAAATCAATATACTCTGTCAAAATGTTGTTGGTTTGCCTGAAAATTGTTGTTACAACTCGTCATAAATGATTTTAAAATAATGTATTCAGTTTGTAGCCCCATTTTTGTATCAACAGAGCTATATTTCTAGATGTTTATCAATCTACACATGATTTTCTGGATGGCTCACAGGCAGTGCATAAATGCCATCAAAGGTGTGTTCGCAAATAGTGACTCTGTGAATATAGACATGTAATTGGAGGGCATGATGAACTGAACATAGACATATACATCAATGCCATTATAAGGTGAACTTAGGCATAAACATGAATGCTATAACTGAGCAAGTTTGGAGATACACTTGGAGACTGCATTCTACCATATTAAAGAACCACATGGAGATGTTGATAGTGTGAGAAGGGAGGTATTGTTGAAGACAATCAATTAGGACACAGTAAGTATAGAGGTGGTCAGTAGAGCAATAGTTGTTGTGAAGGCAGTTGGAACGAAAAGTACCAATCAGGAGGGGGTTGAATATAGCAGAGAGTGCTGTCAAGAGCTGTGACTATATTGTTGTTTAAGTTGAAAACATGGAAATACGTAATGAGTTTGACTTACCTTCATCTGCAAATGGATTTATGTCACTGAGGGTATACTTTGGTATATGAGCAGGGTAGGACGAGAATCCCAGGTTAGTCAAATCATTCAGTGAACTGGATTGATACTGTGGCTTTCAGATACCACCCGGTGGACTGGTGTTAAATATTAGAATTGACTGGATGGATACAGTCGCATTGAAAAATACTGCAGAGTGTTGCCAACAAATGTGCAAGAATATAGGACAACTTGGGACACACTGTGAAATATATGGGAGTAGGGGCTACATGCCTGGCGGTACCTCAAATTGTCATTGAACAGTCTGGGAAACCTGAAATATTCCACTGGAATGTTGCTGGTACAACTAGACATTATAGTTATTAATTATTGTCAAATAATTATAAAACTCATATATTTAGTGTGTACTCTCTATGTATCTCTATATCTATCTGTCTACACACAGTATATCTGGACAAACTGCTGGTGCTACCTAAGTCCAATTGCAGGTGTGTCAGGAGATAGTCATCAAGTGATTTCTGAAATACACCTTCTGGTGATGATCTTGGAAATTTAGCGATGTACTTGGTGGGACTTGAGCTGAAGGCAGACAATCTGGTGGGAGTCAATCAGAAGGGAGATGCTGTGGGAGCTAAGACTCTTTTTATTTGATAGTACAAAATCTTGCAAATATCACCAGACTTTACATATCATTTATGCACCTGTTATGCTTAAGGTGGATAATCAATTGTTGAATGATTGGGAGGATGGTGTCACTGGAGTATGGATTCCATTATTGACATTACTCATAATGATGAACCCATGATGACGGTTGACTTTACACATTGATCTCTTCGTGAGCACGCTGGAGAACAAGCAATCCATGGCAGAATGACTCTAGGGCTAAGACTCCATTGAGGCAGTATCTGTATTGATATGAGAATAGAGGGAATCTAGCTGAATGCTGGAGAGAGTTAGTCCGAGATTGATGTAGTTCTTAGCATTAGCGAATAATTATGCTATACAGAGGTAGGGATCATAGACTGTACTTTGTATTTGCAATTAGTTGTAATGCTAAGGAAGAGACAGAGAGAAATTGACAAAGAAGATGGGAGCATAGTGGGGAAATTGTTCTCAAAAACTGGAACGAAAGAGAATGTCATTTAACACTATCGATTGACACATCTGATAAAGCAGTTATAACCTCTGATCATGCTGTGACAATTCTGCAGATGATGTGGAGTAACCCTGATTGGATATGTACATCCCATATTTCCCCTTGCACTCATATTCTCCCCACCTTTATCTGTGATCTCTCACTCTCTTGTCTGGAACTCTGCCATCAACTGAGTTTACAATGTTAAGCAATCCCTTACTACCTCCCATACCACTATCATGAGTTAACACCCTGTGTAGTATATACCCAAAATGAACTCTCTCATACTCACAGACCTTCTCCTTACTCACCTGACAGGAACTCTTGGTATACGTTGCTCTCTATAAAATATCATTAATACATGGTAGCCTGTTTGTCTCCCTCCTGATCAACTTCCCCAAATATAGCGCACAACTAGCATAATTTCACCCATCATGTACATCTACAGGTTCACTTGATCATGGTCAACAAGTATATTTCAAAACTACTCCATTATGTTCTTGAAGTGTATGTCTGCATTCTCTTGATTACAGCTTTCAAGTGCATCTCAAAACTCACTTCTTCTCAACCTGCCAGTGTATTTATAAGTTCACACAATATTGGCCTCCAAGTATATATTGAAGTTCTGTACATCATGGGGTTTAAGTGCATTGCTTTGCACACTTGATTATGGCCACCAAGTGGATCACCAAACTCACTTGGCAGCAGCCTTCAGAGAATCTTTAATTTCCCCCAAATACAACCTCTAACGGGTATCTCCAATCTTGCTCTATCACAGCCTCCAAGTTCATCTTCAAACTCACTCAATCTTGGCCTCCATATGCATCTCTGACATATCATAATTCTAGCCCTGAGATGTGCGCTGAGTTCACTTGACTACAGTGTCCATGTGAATGTCCACAGAGACTCAGTTTGCTGTACTAGGTGCTCCTCTGATGACATTGTAGTACCATCTGATTCAAGATCAATCATATGTATATATATATCTAGAACTAGATACAGAATATTTGCCAAATTACAATTTAGGAAACCATCTTGTGATTGTGAAACAAATATCTAAACAATGACCAATAGAATATACAAAATGGCTAATTGGATCCAAAAAACTAATGCTGTGACAATGCAGGACCAAGTGTCAGGCTCTCCCACAGAACACCATGGAGGTTTCAGCTGCTTGTATAGACTGGCTCAGAAGTCTTAGCTGAACAGAAAGTTACCTGGCCAACAAGTCAATTCTCAATGCAGCTGAAATCCACATTAGACATCGGAAGCATATGTGTAAAGTCATGGAACATCTGACTGCTGTTTGCCAAGATTCATGTGAGTCTAGGAGCATCTTAAATAGCTTGGATGTATCACTGAGATTGAGTGGAGTACCATCCAGATTCACATATGACTGCTAGACAATTTCACATTTTGCTGCTGAAGTTAACTCAATCTTGTAATCCATGTTTGTACTCAACTTTCATCAGCAACGACCCTAATTTCCGTCTGAAACACCCGGGTGTTCCGGACGGCTCTGACGGCTCTGACGGAACCTCATACGCTCTGACGGAGAATTACACGCTGCCCGTCGCCCAGGCGACGGGTCGCGTTGCATACGTACCTCCTTTACTTTGTGGTGACGTATACGCATCATCA
>Ga0307515_10000626_pt1 | contig 82165 bp, 72 predicted proteins | sample 17_EM_MG_FD_194513 | JGI IMG/M metagenome (GOLD analysis project Ga0307515, IMG submission 194513) | Populus trichocarpa ectomycorrhiza microbial communities from riparian zone in the Pacific Northwest, United States - 17_EM | ecosystem: Host-associated > Plants > Roots > Unclassified | place...
GAGGTTGTCGCTGAGGTTGATGGCGCAGAAGTCGTGGCCGAGCGGTGCGCCGGCCCTGGCCGCGGCGGCCAGCATGGCGGTGATGCCGGGCAGGATGCGGATGTCCAGCTGCTGCCAGAGCGGTTCATCTTCCAGCGCCTCCATCACCGCCGCGGCCATGGCAAACACGCCCGGGTCGCCCGACGAAACCACCACCACCCGGCGCCCGGCCGCGGCCATGGCCAGTGCCGCGCGGGCGCGGTCGAGCTCGACCCGGTTGTCCGAGGCGTGCAGCGTCAGCCCTTGGCGCGGCGCGATGCGGGTCACATAGGGGATGTAGCCCACCACGTCGGTCGCCTCTGCCAGCGCGCTGCTCACCTCTGGCGTGACGAGCTGGGCATCACCCGGGCCGAGGCCGGCGACGCAGAGCCAGCCCGTCGTGGCCATCGCCTCCGTCATGTTCGTCATGCCTGTCACTCTTGCACCTCGGGGCGGCGGCCGCGCCCGTGCACCAGCACCACGGCGAAGTAGGGGCAGTCGCTGCCGTCGACGTCGGCCAGCGGCACGACACGCTGGCCCGGCATGGTGCCGCGTTCGACCAGCCAGGCCTGGCCCAGGCGGCCGGTGGCGCTCAGCGCGCTGCGCACGCGCGGCAGGTTGCGCCCGGTCTTCATGATGACCAGCGCATCGGCCGTCTGCATGTGGCGCACCAGGTCGGCTTCGGGCAGCGTGCCCATCAACACCACCATCACGTCGTCGCCCCAGGTGAACGGCGTCTGTGTGCTGGACCAGCAGCCCACCATGCCGGGGATGCCCGGGATGACCTCGACCTTGGCCCGCCCCTGCAGCCGGGTGTGCAGGTGCATGAAGGAGCCGTAGAAAAACGGATCGCCTTCGCACAGCACCACCACGTCTTCGGTGCGGGCGAGCTCGGCCAGGCGCGTGGCCCAGTCGTCGTAAAAGCGGGCCAGGCAATGGATGTATTCCGGGCTGTCGAACGCGAGTTCGGTGGTCACCGGGTATTCCATCGCGTACTCGGTCACGCCGGGCGCCAGCATGTTGTCGACGATGCGCCGCGCCTGCCCCGGGCGGCCCTTCTTGCGGAAGTAGGCCACGTGCCGCGCGCCGCGGATGACACGGTCGGCGCGCACACTCATCAGCTCCGGGTCGCCTGGCCCGAGGCCGGCGCAGAGGATGCTGCCCATCAGATTTCCCTCCGGCTGGCCAGCGCGTTGATGGCCGCCACGGTGATGGCCGAGCCGCCCAGGCGGCCCTGCACCACCAGCGCGGGCACCGGCGGCGCGGCCCAGAGCGCGGCCTTGGATTCGCTCGCCCCCACGAAGCCGACCGGGCAGCCGATGATGGCGGCCGGGCGCGGGCAGGCCGGGTCTTGCAGCATGTTCAGCAGATGGAACAGCGCGGTGGGCGCATTGCCGATGGCCACCACGGCGCCGGCCAGGTGCGGCCGCCACAGCTCGAGTGCGGCGGCGCTGCGTGTCGTGCCAAGGGCTGCGGCAAGCTGCGGCACCTCGGGGCGGTGCAGGGTGCAGATCACCGGGTTGTCGGCCGGCAGGCGCGAGCGTGTGATGCCTTCGCTCACCATGCTGGCATCACACAGGATGGGCGCGCCGGCCTCGAGTGCGCTGCGTGTCGCCTCGGCCATGCCGGGCGTGAAATGCACATGGGCTTCCAGCCCCACCATGCCGGCGGCGTGGATCATGCGCACCACCGCCACTTCTTCGGCCGCGCTGAACCGGGCCAGGTCCGCCTCGGATCGGATGATCGCGAACGACTGGCGGTAGATGGCGCTGCCATCGGTTTCATACTCGTGGCGCATGTTCTAGATGTTGTAGGTGAGAGACGATCGCCGCGGCATCCATGGCGGCCCGGTCGGGCGCGGATGCGGCGGTGCCGTGGTGAATGAGATCGAAGCCGGCGGCCGTCGCCACCAGGGTCAGGGTGGCACCAGGATGGGCGCAGCCTTTGCTGCAGCCCGAGACGTGCAGCACGCGGCCGTCCGGCACCAGGGGGGCCAGCTCGCGTGCCAGCCCGCGTGTGGCGGCGGCGGCTTGCGTGCAGCCCGGCGCGCCGGTGCAGGCGGCCACGCGCAGGCGTGTGTCGTCGCTGCGGGTGACGAGGCCTTCGAGCCCGGGGAGTGTGCGGGCACCCTCCACCAGCAGGCTGCGCCAGGGCGTGACGCGCAGAGGCCCGAGCGTACCGAGTGCGGCCAGTGTCGGGGCCGGCAGTTGGCCGAACTCGAAGCCGACCACGCAGCCCTGGGGCACCAGGCCCAGCGGCGGTGTCACGGCAAGGGCCGTACGCCTGGGCATGGCGCCAAAACGGCTGGGCAGCGGCGGCCTGGCCAGGGCCAGCAGCGCCGCCATGCGTCCGCGCCCCGCGAGCGGTCCGCCCGAGGCCACGAACCAGTGCGCGAGTTCAAGTGCCAGCGGCACCACTTCGTCGATGCTGGCCGGCGCGCCCGTTGGGCTGCCGTCGGCACCATCGGCATAGACCAGGTAGCCCGAGGCATTGCGTTCGATGCGGATGTCGGCCGAAGCACTGCGCAGCACCGGGTCGTCGCCGCAGTCCAGTGCGAAGCCGAACTTGCCGGGCAGGGCCGGCGCTTGCGGTGATGCCAGGGCCTCGCCAAGCGTGTGGGCCAGCGCGCTGGTGCCGTCGCCTTGCTGCCAGAAGGGCGTGACGAGCAGGTTCCGGCGCGATTCCGCCGCGCTGCTGGCGTCAACCAGGCCCAGGGCCTGCAGCCCACGCATGAGCGGCGGGTAATCGGTGTCAGACACGCCGCGCAGCTGCAGGTTGGCCCGGCTGGTCAGGTCCAGGACAGGCCAGGCGTGTTGGCCGGCCAGCGCGGCCAGGCCTTGCGCCTGGGCCTGCGTCAGCCGCCCACCGGGCGGGCGAATGCGCACCACCAGTCCGTCACCCGATGGCATGGGGCGCAACGCGCCCGGGCACCAGCCATGGATATGGGGCTCGCGCATTGGAGAAGCTTCGACTGGGGTGAACAACGTGTGGGGACCGGCATGCCGCGAAAGATCGGCTCCGGGATTGTAGATAGGGAATGGGCGGCGCCGTTGGCGGGTTCGCCGCAAAATGCCGCGACGATTCAAGAAAGGGTGGCGCTCATGGCGGTATCACACGAGGTATCGGTTGTCAGTCAGGGACAGGAGAGCTGGCATGTGCGCTGGTATCCGTGCTGGCATGCGCCACCGTAACCCCTTATGCTTGGGCCTTCGAATGATTGCACACAGTTGATAGACAGATCTTATGAAATCCAAAGTCGAGACCAAGGCAACGGCGCGCGCGGTGGCCAGGAAGCCGGGCCGCCCCAGGAAACCGGTGGTTCAGCCGGTGGTTCGCGCTCCGGCTGCCCTGGTGGTGTTGTCCGCGGATGAACCCGCCGAGTCTTCGTCCAACCTCACCGACCGCGCCTATGCCGTGGTGCGCAGGCTCATTCTCCAGCGCGAGCTCAGCGGCGGCGAGGTGATCGTCGAAGGGCGTCTGGCCGAGCGGCTCCAGATGTCGCGTACGCCGCTGCGCGAAGCCTTGCTGCGGCTCGAAGGCGAAGGGCTGCTGGTGCGGGCGAACGCGCGTTCGTATGCGGTGCGGCGCATCACGGCTTCTCATTATTTTCAATGCCTTCAGGTTCGCGAGCGGCTGGAATCGCAGGCCGTGTCGCTGGCGATGGGCCGCGTGCCGGCCGATGAAGTGAAGGCCCTGCGCCAGCACATCCTCGCGCTCGATTCGAGCCAGCAGGGCTCCAGCCACTGGCAGGCGGACGACGAGATCCATGCCCTGTTCGCGCGGGCTTCGGGCAACGCCATGCTGGCCGAGACCGTTGCGCATCTGCGTGTGTTGTGCCGGCTGTTCGAGGTGGTCGACCCGTTCAACCGCATCGAGGAAGATCGCACGGAACACCTCGCGATCCTCGACGCCTATGTCGCCGGCAAGGAGAAGGTGGCCGAGGAGGCGGTGGTGACGCACCTGCGCAACCTCGCGCGCTACACGCTCTCGCGCCTGAGCAACGGCCTGGTGAGCGACTTTCCGCAGTAAGCGCACTGCGGCGCAGCGCCGCGGCCAGGGATGATGCAGCGGCTTAATGCCGCAGGATCTTGCCGACGAATTCGCGGGTGCGCGCCTCGCGCGGCTGGTCGAAGATCTGCGCCGGACTGCCGGCCTCGACCACGTGGCCGCCGTCCATGAACACCACCTTGCTCGACACCTCGCGCACGAAACCCATCTCGTGCGAGACGATGAACATCGTCATGCCATCCGCGGCCAGCAGGCGCACGGTGTCGAGCACCTCGTTGACGAGTTCGGGGTCGAGTGCCGCGGTCACCTCGTCGAGCAGCACGATGCCCGGCTGCAGCGCGAGCGCGCGCGCGATCGCCACGCGCTGCTGCTGCCCGCCCGACAACTGGTCGGGATAAGCCTTGAGCTTGGCGCCCATGCCCACCTTCTCCAGCAGCTTGATCGCATAGTCCTCGACCTGCTGGCGTGGCCGGCCCTTGACCTTGATGGGCGCCACCGTCACGTTGTCGAGCACGGTCATGTTCTGGAACAGGTTGTATTGCTGGAACACGATCGCCATCTGCGAGCGGATGCGCCGCAACTGCTCGCGGTTGTTGTAGTCGAGTGCCTGCCCGTCGATGCGCACCTGCCCGGAGATCGGCGGCAAGAGGCCCATCAGCACGCGCAGCAGTGTGCTCTTGCCCGAACCCGAGGGGCCGATCAGGCTGACGATCTCGCCCTTGTCGACCGACAGGTTGATGCGTTCGAGCACCGTGTGTGCGCCATAGTTGGCCTTGAGGTCAACGATTTCGAGTTGGGGCAAGTCTTCTCTCCAGGTATTTACCGAAACGCGCGAGCGGATAGGACAGCATGAAATAAAGCGCCAGCACCGTGCCGTAGACCAGGGTGGCCGAGAAGCCCTTGTTGTTCATCGTCTTGCCGGCAAAGGCCAGTTCGATCACGCCGATCTGCGACGCGAGCGCCGTGTCCTTGATGAACAGCACGAAGAAGCCGAACACCGGCGGCAGGATGATCTTCCAGGCCTGCGGCACGATCACCATGCGCAGGGTCTGCAGGTAGCTGAAGTTGAGCGTCAGCGCGGCGTCCCACTGGTTCTGGTGCACCGATTCGAGTCCGCTGCGCACGATCTCGGCAATGAAGGCGGTTGCGATCAGGCACACGCTGATCAGCGCGACGGTGAACATGCCGAGATCGAGGTGCAGCGCCTGGAAGACGAAGAACACCAGCATCAGCGTGACCAGGAACGGGATGCGCCGGAACAGCTCGGTGAAGACCGTTGCCGCGATGCGCAGCGGCCTGGCGGCAGGCCGGGTCGTCATGCGCACGGCCGCGAGCGCGAAGCCCAGCGTGAAGCCCACGACGCAGCCGATGGCCGACAGCGCGAAGGTCACGCCCAGGGCCTTGGCGAAGAAGATCAGGTTGTAGTAGCTGAAGAAGCGCGGCAGCTCGTCCGCGATCTGGGCCCACATCAGAACCACCTCATCCTGGCGCGGAAGAAGCGCTTGCCGATGAAGGCCAGCGACACCGTGGCGATCAGCGTGATGGCGATGTAGAGCACCGCGGCGACCGAGAAGACTTCGATCGAGCGGAAGGTCTCGGAGTTGATGTTGTAGGCGCGGCCCGTGAGTTCTTCGACGCCGAAGACGGCAGCCATCGAAGTGCCGAGTGTCATCAGGATGTACTGGTTGGACAGCGGCGGGAACAGCACGCGGACGATGTGCGGCAGGATCACGTAGCGGATCGTCTGCAGGCGCGAGAAGCCGAGCGTCTCGGCCGCTTCGAGTTCGGGCTGGCGCACCGACTCGAAGCCTGCGCGCTGGATTTCGGTGAGGTATGCACCAGCATTGAGCGTCATGCCGATCAGCACCGCCTGGAAGGGCGACAACACGATGCCGGCGTCGGGCAGGGCGAAGAAGATGAAGAAGATCTGCACCAGCTGCGGCGTGTTGGTGAAGAACACGACATAGGCACCGACGGTGCGGCGCGCCCAGCGTGGCCCGTAGGCGCGCACCGAGGCGCCGCCCAGGCCGATGAGCATGCCGAGCGCAAAGGCCAGGAAGGCGATCTGCAGGCTCAGCCACGCGCCGCCGACCAGATAGGGCAGGCGTTCGAGAACCGGTGCGTAGTCGAATTGCATGGGTTTTCCGTCAGGCACGCGCCGCGGGTGCAGACCATCTGCACCCGCGGCGAATTGTGCCCTGGCAGCGTGGGTTTACTTGTAGCTCGGTGCGGTGCGCGGGTCGTGCAGCATCGGGCCGCCGAACCACTTCTTCCAGCGTTCGTCCGCATAACCGTTGCGGTGCAGTTCCTTGACGGCGGCGCTGAGTTTTTCGCGCAGCGCATCGTTGCCCTTTTGCACGCCGATGCCGCAGAAGTACACGTCGATCGGTGCGTCGACGATGCGCCAGTCGACCTTGTGCTTGGCGGTGTGTTCGGTCATGAAGTCCATCACGTCGATCATCGCGTCGGCGCGGCCCTGGGCGATTGCGCGCACGGCATCGGGGTAGTTGTCGAGCAGCAGCAGCTGCGCCTTGGGCAGCTTTTCCTGCACCAGCTTGACCGGCGTGCTGCCGCGCACCTCGACCAGCCTGACCGCAGGGTCGTTCAGGTCCATGTAGTCCTTGTAGGGCTTGGACTTGGTGGTCAAAACCCCCAGCACTTCGGTGTGCAGCGGCACGGTGAAGTCGATGACCTTCTGGCGCTCGGCGGTGATGGTCATGGCGCCGAGCACGGCGTCGATCTTGCCGCTGCTCACGAACGGAATGCGGTCTGGCGAGCCGACCTGCACGATTTCGGTCTGGACGCCGAGCAGCTCGCCGAGCTTGCGCGCGATGTCGACGTCGAAGCCGTCGATTTCGTTCTTGTCGTTGAAGACGCCGAGCGGCGGCAGCGTCGGATTGACACCGACGATAAGCTTCTTGCTCGCCAGGATTTCATCGAGCGTACGTGCCGAGGCGGACGTCGAGAGGCCCAGCAAGGCCGAGCCGATGGCCAGCGAGCCGGCCATCAAAAGGCTGCGGCGGGTGGCGTTTTTGATTCGCTTCATCGAGAAGAACTCCTGGTGGTTGAGGACTGGAAAAGATGCAAGATGGATGCCAGTTTGACAGATGTCTGCAAAATATACAACATCAATATATAAAACTTATACAATCAAATTAATTCAATTCCATCGGGTTTTTCATCGCGCTTTCCGGCACGGGCCGCAGTGCTTGATTTACGTGCCATCCCCATGACGAAGACCTCGCTTTCAGAACCCATGTCCTTGCGTGTCGACCAGGCGGTGCGACGCGGTCCCGCGGTGCGTTTCATGGTCGACGGCCATGCGGTCGAGGCTTTCGAGGGCGAAAGCGTGGCGGCGGCGCTGTTTGCGGCTGGCACACGTGCGCTGCGGCAGAGCCCGCGCGACGGTACGCCGCGCGGGCTCTTCTGCATGATGGGGTCGTGCCAGGAATGCCTGGTCTGGGTGGGCGCGCGCAAGCTGCCGTCCTGCCAGCTTGCCGTGGTTGCGGCGCTCGAGATCGAGACACTTTCCTATCGCGAGGGGCACCTTGGCTGAGATCTCGCCTCACCCCATCCCCATACCCGTCGACGTGCTCGTGATCGGTGCCGGCCCGGCCGGTGCGCGCGCTGCGTTGCGTGCGCGGGCCTGCGGGCTCGACGTGCTGCTGGTCGACGAGAACCCTGACGCCGGAGGGCAGGTCTGGCGACCGCTTCCGCCCGGCTTCGCGCGGGTGCTCGGCAGCACGCCGTCGACAGAGGCGCGCGACGGCGACGCGTTGCGCGCAGAGTTGCGCCGCGCGGGCGTTGCCTGCCTCTTCGGCCACAAGCTGTGGAATGTGGGCACCAGCCTGCGCGCGGATCTGATCGGCCCCGAAGGCTCGATGAGCTGGCAGCCACGTGCGCTGATCGTGGCCACGGGGACAACCGAACGCGTCGTTCCGTTCCCGGGCTGGACACTGCCCGGTGTCATCGGCCTGGCGGCGGCGACGATCCTGCTGAAGTCGCAAAACATGCTGCCGGGCCGCCGCACACTCGTCGCAGGCACGGGGCCGCTGCTGATGGCTGTTGCCACCGGCATTCTCAAGGCGGGTGGCGAAGTGGCGGCGGTGCTGGACCTTGCGAGCCAGGGCGACTGGCTGCGCACCCTGCCTTCGCTCGCGGCACGCCCTGATCTGCTCTGGCAGGGCCTGCAGTGGCAGGCCAGGCTGCGCGCCGCGGGTGTGCCCATCCTTTATCGGCACGGCATCCGGTCGGTCGAGGTGGCGGGCCCGGGCTTCAACATCTGCACCCAGCGCGTCGATGCCGGCGGCCAACCCATCTCCGGTGATGCGGCGCCGATGTTCGAGGCCGATGCGGTGACGGTCGGGCATGGCCTGGTGCCCGGCACCGACGTCACGCGGCTGCTGCGCGCCCGGCACCGCTACGCCGCCGGGCTGGGCGGCTGGGTCGCCGATGCCGACGCCGATGGCCGCACCTCGGTGGCGGGCCTCTATGTTGCCGGAGACGGTGCCGGCATCGCAGGCGCCGCCGCCGCGGGCGCGCACGGTGAGTTGGCCGCGCTGGCCTGCGCACACGATCTCGGGCGCCTCGGTGCGGCAAGCCATGCGCGCGAACGAGACCGCTTGCAAGCGTCGTGGCGCAAGTCGGCGCGCTTCGGCCATGCCATGGCCGGCCTGATGGCGCTGCGCGATGGCGCGGTCGCGGGCATTGCGCCCGACACCGTGGTGTGCCGCTGTGAAGACGTCACGCGCGCCGAGATCGACGCCGCCGCGCGCGACGGCGCGCGCGACATGAACCAGCTCAAGGCCTGGACGCGCTGCGGCATGGGGCCTTGCCAGGGCCGCAGCTGCGGTGATGTTGCGGGGGCGCTGCTCGCGATACATGCCGGCAGCCGCGAGGCGGTTGGCTGCTTCACCGGCCGCGCGCCTTTGCGCCCGGTGTCGCTGGCCGAGGTGGCAGGCGACTACACCTATGCCGACATTCCGATTCCGAAGGCGGCGCCACTGTGAGTGCCGTGAGTGCCGTGAGCGCCGCACCCATGAGTTTCGACACCATCGTCATCGGCGGCGGCGTGATGGGCTGCTCCACCGCGCTGCATCTGGCGCGTGGCGGCATGCGGGTGGCGCTCGTCGACCGCGGGCCCTTGTGTCGCGAGGCTTCGGGCGTGAATGCCGGCACGCTGACGCTGCACATGACACGTGCGGCGCTGGTGCCCTACGCGATGCGCGCCTGGCAGATGTGGATGGACGCCGAGCAGTGGCTGGGCATGGGCGTGCTGGCGACGCATGTGCCGGGGCTCACGCTGGCCTTCACCGAAGCCGAGTGTGCGCTGGTCGAGCTGCGCGCCAAGGCGCGCCGTGAGCAGGGCGCGCCGATCGAGGTCATCACGCCCGAGCGCGCGCGGCAGATCGAACCCGGCTTGCACCCCAGTCTGCTGAAGGCCGGTTATTGCGAGATCGACGGCTTCGCCAGCGCCTATCTGACCGGCCGGGCGTTCGGCCATGCGCTCAAGGGCGCCGGGGTCACCGTGTTCGAGAACGTGCCGGTCGAGGGCATTGATTCGGGCGATGCGGGCCATGTCGTCCACTTCGGCGGCTCCGCTGGCGGCGTGCGCGAGCCACTGCGCGCGAAGCGCGTCGTGCTCGCCGGCGGCGTCTGGACCGAGCCGATGCTGGCCTGGCTCGGCGTCGACATCCCGATCAAGGTGCTGGTCAACCAGCTCATCATCACCGAGCGCATCCGGCCCGTGATGCGCTCGGTGCTCAGCGTGGCCAACGGCCTGTTGTCGCTCAAGCAGTTCGCCAATGGCACGGTGCTGATCGGTGGCGGCTGGCAGGGCGAGGGCGACCGCGAGCGCGGTGGCGTCGAGGCCCGGCCGCAAAACCTCGTCGGCAACATGCGGCTGGCCGCGTACGCGGTGCCCGCCCTGGCCGAGGCCCGCATCGCCCGCATCTGGCTCGGCCTGGAGGCCGAGACGGCCGATGCGTTGCCGATCATCGGTGATGTCCCCGGTGTTGCCGGCGCCTACGTGGTCGGCAGCGCGCACTCGGGCTACACCAGCGGCCCGTTCATGGGCCGGATCATGGCCCAGCACATTCTCGGGCAGGAGCCCGACCTGCCTTTGTTCGACCCCTCGCGACTGCTGGGCATGCCAATGCCCGGCGCCTGATATCTGACACCGGACACCTTGCCTCCATGATTCCTCAACGACCCCATCCCTTCCACGGCATCTATGCCGCCACCTTGTGCCCGCTGCGCGACGACGGCAGCATCGACGAGGCCACGCTGGCGCGCCACCTCGAAGCCAACGCCTTGGTCGACGGCATGGCGGGCCTGCTGATCAACGGCCATGCCGGCGAGAACTTCATGCTGTCTCGCGCAGAGAAGCGCCGCGTCACCGAGATTGCCCATGAGGTTTGTGGCGACCGCTCCATCCTCGTCTGCGGGATCAATGCCGAGGACAGCATGGAGGCGCAGCGCCACGTCGACGACGCCAAGGCGGCCGGTGCCGACGCGGTGCTGATCTTTCCACCGTATTCGTGGGCGCTGATGCAGGACTCGCGCATGGCGGTCACGCACCACACCCTGGCCAACGCCAACGCGCGGATGCCGCTGATGCTGTACCAGGCCGGCGTCAGCACCGGCAGCATGGCTTATCGGCCCGATGTGCTGGCCGAACTGGCGCAGTTGCCCCACGTGGTCGGCATCAAGGAAGGCAGTTGGGAAGCCGCGGCCTATGAGGCCAATCGCCGGCTGGTGAAACGCGTGGCGCCGCAGGTGGCGATGATGGCTTCCGGCGACGAGCATCTGCTGACCTGCTTCGCAATCGGCAGCGAGGGCAGCCTGGTGAGCCTCGCGGCGGTGGTGCCCGAGCTCATCATCGCGCTCGACCGTGCCATCCAGCGCAAGGACCTCGACGAGGCGCGCCGGCTCAACGAGCGCATCTACCCGCTCGCCAAGGCCATCTACGGCACGGCGCCAGGAGGTTATGCGACGGCCAGGCTCAAGGCCTGTCTCAAGCTGCTGGGCCGGTTCCCGAGCGACGCGATGCGCCCACCCATGGGGCCGCTGCCCGCGGCCGAAATCGCCGCCTTGGAACGTGCGCTGGCCGAGGCCGGCGTGAACAGCTGAATCCATTCTCAACCGGAGCCACGACATGTCCCGCAAGATCATCCGCAACGGCCGCATCGTCACGGCCGTCGACGACTACACCGCCGACCTGCTGATCGACGACGGCCAGATCGTGGCCATCGGCCGCGCACTCGACGTTGGCGCCGATGTCGAGGTCATCGACGCCGCCGGCCTGCTGGTGCTGCCCGGCGGCGTCGATGCCCACACCCACATGGACAACACCTTCGGCGACTCGACCACCTGCGACAGCTTCGAGTCGGGCACACGCTCGGCGGCCTTCGGCGGCACGACCACGATCGTCGACTTCGCGTTCCAGCGCAAGGGCGTCGGCGTGCTCGAGGCGATCGAACGCGCGCGTGCGAAGGGTGTTGATGGCGCCTGCATCGACTATGGCTTTCACGTCATCGTGACCGGTGTCGACACGCAGACGCTGGCCGACATGCAGCACGCGATCCGGCACGAAGGCGTGTCCAGCTTCAAGATGTTCATGGCCTACCCGGGCTCGGTGATGGTCGACGACGCGGCGATCTTCCAGGCGATGCGCATGGTCGGCCAGCACGGCGGCATGATCGCGCTGCATGCCGAGAACGGCACCATCATCGAGCTGCTGATCAAGGAGGCGCTGGCGCAGGGCCACACCGCGCCCAAGTACCACGCGCTCACGCGCCCCGCGATCATGGAGGGCGAGGCCACGCACCGCGGCATCAAGCTTGCGGAACTGGCCGAAGCGCCGGTGTACTTCGTCCACCTGTCGGCACAGGAGGCGCTCAAGCACGTGGTCGAGGCGCGCGACCTGGGCGTGCCGGTGTTCGCCGAGACCTGCCCGCACTACCTGTTCTTCGACGACAGCGCCTACGACAGTGAGGACTTCGACCTGGCGCGTTACGTGATGAGCCCGCCGCTGCGCTCCAAAGAGTCGCAGCGCGCACTCTGGACCGCCCTGCGCACCGACGACCTGCAGCTCGTGTCGACCGACCATTGCCCCTTCTGCATGAAGGAAGGCCACCTCGGCCGCATCAACCAGAAGCCGCTCGGCAAGGACGATTTCTCCAAGATCCCGAACGGCGTGCCGGGTGTGGAGACCCGCTTGCCGACGCTGTACGACGGCGGGGTGCGTGCCGGCCGCATCTCGCTCAACCGCCTGGTCGAGCTGACTTCGACAGCGCCGGCCAAGCTCTTCGGGCTGTTTCCGCGCAAGGGCACGATCGCCGTTGGCAGCGATGCCGACATCGTGTTGTTCGACCCGGATGGGCAGCACGTCATCTCGGCCACGACGCAGCATGGCAACTGCGACTTCACGCTCTTCGAAGGCCGGCAAGTCACGGGGCAGGTGCGCAAGGTGATGCTGCGCGGCGAGCTCATCGTGGACGACGGGCAGTGGCTGGGCAAGCCCGGCAGCGGGCGCTACGTGCCGCGCGGCGAATCGGGTGGGTGGTAGGGCGCGACGAGTCCAGGCCCGGGCCGGGTTCAGGCCAGGTCTTACAGCTGCGCAATCGCCGCACGCAAGCTGTCCACCGCCAGCACTTCGGACAAGACCACCGGCGCGCGGCCGGCGCGGTAGAGCACATACACCGGCACGCCGCTGCGGCCGAGGCGGGCCAGGGCGGCGGTGATGTCGGGGTCGCGGCGGGTCCAGTCGGCGCGCAGCAGCTGTACATTTTTGGCGGCCAGGTCGGCCAGCACCTCGGCATTGGCCAGCGTGGTCTTCTTGTTGTATTGGCAGGTCACGCACCAGGCGGCGGTGAAGTCCACCATCACCGGCTGGCCCTGGGCCAGGGCTTGTTCCACCCGGCCCGGCGCCCAGGGCTGCCAGCGGTCACCGGCAGCAGTGGCGCGGGCCGGTGCTTCCGAGGCCACGATGTTGCCGCCGATGGCACCGGCCAGCAGGGCCAGTGCGGCGATCGACAAGGCGGCCATCACCAGGCGCGTGCGGCCGGCCAGGCTCAGCGACCACAACACCGCACTGGCCGCCACCAGCAGCGCGAGCAGGGCGCCCGCGCCGTCGATGCCGCTTTGCTGCCCCAGCACCCAGACCAGCCAGGCCACGGTGGCGAACATTGGAAACGCCATGAAGCGGCGCAGCGTGTCCATCCAGGCGCCGGGCCTGGGCAGCCAGCCGGCTACCGCCGGCAGCCAGCTGGCCAGCAGATAGGGCAGGGCCATGCCCACGCCGATGGCCGCGAACACGGCCAGCGCCTGTGCCGCGGGCAGGCCGACAGCCAGGCCCAGCGAGGCGCCCATGAACGGCGCGGTGCAGGGCGAGGCGATGGCCACGGCCAGCATGCCCGAGAGGAAGGCGTTCGCCGCCGGGTTGCGGGCTTCGAGCGCCGCCAGCCGGCCCGGCAGGAACTGGCCGAATTCGAACAGGCCGGCAAGGTTCAGGCCGATCACGGTGAACAGCAGGGCCAGCACCGCCACCATGGCTGGCGACTGCAGCTGGAAGCCCCAGCCGAGCTGTGCCCCCGCCGCGCGCAGGCCCAGCATCAGCGCACCGAGTGCCAGGAAGGAGGCGATGACCCCGGCGGTGTAGGCCAGGCCGGCCGCCCGGTGCGCACGGCGGTCATCCGCATGCCGCGCGAAGCCCACCACCTTGATGGCGAGGATGGGGAAGACACAGGGCATCAGGTTCAGGATCAGGCCGCCCAGCAGCGCGCCGAGCAGCGCCGCGGCCAAAGACAAGTCGGGCGCCGCCGTGCCTTGTGCGTTGCCGGCCAGCGCGGCCTGCAGCGCCGGCGAGACTTCGGCCCGCGCCGCCACGGCCGGCCAGTCCGTGGTGAGCTTGGCCTCGGCCCGATAGCCCTGGCGCGCACCGTCCGCACCGAGGGCCAGCACGATCGGCATCAGGCCCGGGCCCTGGCTGCGCTGGGCGGACAGGGGCACGCTGGCGGTCCACACCTCGCCTTGCCAGGCCTGGGTGTAGGGCGCGGCGGTTTCGATGATTTCGCCAGTTTCGGGGAAGAACTCCAGCGTCTTGCCATGCAGCGCCGCCGGCAGGCCGGGCACGCTGACTTGCAGCGCCTGGCCATTTACCGCCACGGTGCTGCCCGCGGGCAGGTCTTTCGGCTGGGCTTGCCGGGCCGCGTCGAAGGCCGCGCCGTTGATGCCGGTCGAGCCGCGCACCGGGATCTTGAGGGTGAATTCGCCTTCTTGGGGGATGCATTCCTTGCGGCACACCAGCCAGGCCGCCTTGAGCTTGACCTCGAGTTCGCTGGCCAGCAGCGAAGGCTTGAAGTCGGGCGTGATGGTCAGCGGCACCGGCAGCAACACGGTGTGCTCGTAGCCGTAGTTGGCCAGGTTGCCGACGGGGATCTTCTTCGGAATCGGCCAGGCGATGTCGCCGGCCATCACGCCGGGCGGCAGCGTCCATTCGAATTGCGTCGGCAGGCCGGAGTCGCCGGAGTTCTTCCAGTAGGTGTGCCACTCGGGCTGGTGCGTGATCTGCAGGCCCACCCATACCGGTTCGCCCGGGGCCACGCCGTTGGGGGCGTGCGCCATCAACTCGGCCCGCACCTGTGGCGTGCTCACCGTGTTCTTCTGGCTGCCTTGCGCCTGGGCCGAGGTGGAAAGAAAGGCTGCCGCCACCAGCAAGAAGGCAAACAGCAGGGGTGCGAAATAAGAAAGGGCGGGGCGGCGGGTCATTGCGGTAGTGGGAGCGCGAACAGCGGGCGAAGTTCCGGCCGGCTTCAGGCCGGCGCGAAGCTGCCTATTTTCTTCTCTCTTGCCCATCACGAAGCCCCTGGCGCTGGTGGCTGCCGCGGGGCCAGGCTCCCCAGCGGGCGGTAACCCGCTGGCGGCCTGTCATGCCGGCACACCGGTAAGTGCGCTGGCAGTGGAGAAAGTGTCGTGCCAATGGGCTGGAAAGTCTTTCTTGTTTTTTGGTGATTTTCGAAAATAAAAGAAAAATAATCTGATTTAAAGATGAATGAAGATAATTCATCCATATGGACAAAATCGACCGAAAAATCCTCCAGGTCTTGCAAGCCAATGCCCGCGCCAGCCTGCAAGAGATCAGCCAGGCCGTGGGCCTGAGCGCCACGCCGTGCTGGGGCCGCATCCGCAAGATGGAAGAGTCGGGCGTGATCGAGGGCTACACCATCCGGCTCAATGCCCAGGCGCTGGACCTGGGCGATACCGTGCTGGTCCAGGTCACGCTCGACAGCCATTCCGACAACACGCTGGAGAAATTCGGCGAGACCCTGGCCAACATCCCGGAAGTGATCGAGGCCTACCTCGTCTCGGGCGACTACGACTACCTGCTGCGCGTGGCGGTGCGGGACACCAAGGACTACGAGCGGTTGCTGCGCGAGCGCCTGTACAAGATCAAGGGCATCCGGCACAGCAAGTCGAGCTTCGTGCTGCGCACCTTGAAGAAGGCGGACCTGCCGTTGTAACTGTCGGTTACGATTGCGGCACGGGTGGGCCATTTTCCCGCCATACGGATGTTGCTGTTTTCCGGATTGGATGTGCATGGATGCTCAATCGCCGCAACGTGGCGACATGCTGGCGCGCTTGGATGTCGCCCGGCAACTGCTGGAAACCAACCAGGTCGAGTCGGCTCGCAGCCAGGCCCATGCCGTCCTGAAATCCGCCGAGGAACACGCCGACCCTGCCGTGCAGGGGCAGGCGCTGATGGCTCTGGCCCAGTACGACCGGGTGCTGGGGCGTTTTCGCCGATCGATGGGTGCCGCGCAGCGTGCGGCACGGATTTTTCAGCTCGATGGCGACCTGCATGGCGAATGCGCCGCGCTCTCGTTGTTGGCCCATGCGCGCAGCTATCTCGGGCACGACGCCGAAGCCGTGGAAGCCGGCCTGCTGAGCGTGAGGCTTGGCGAGCTGCTGCCGCCCGGGCCGTGGCTGGTCAATCTCTACAACTATCTTGGCGTCGCCTACCTCTGGAGCAAGAGCTTTGCCGAAGCCGAGGCCGCCTTGCATCAGTCCGAGCGGCTGGCCCTGCTGTACGCCCCGGAAAGCAATGTGCTGTTGCCGCGCATGAACCTGGCCTGGCTTGAGGCGATCCGGCTTTTCGAGGAACGGTATTTCCACGGCACGCTGCCCAGCACGCAGACCTTGCATCAGCGCATGGAACTGTGCGAGGCGCTGTTCGCCGAAGACGTGCCTTTCCCCGGCCTGCCCGGCGTGCGTTCGGTGCTGCAGCGTTTCGGCCGCTGCGTGCGGGCCTTGCTGCACTGCTGGCATGGCGAGTTCGACGCGGCGCAGGCCTGGCTCGATGCCGCGCAGGACCCGCTGCGTCCGGCGCACTATGCCCAGGTGGCGAACTTCGTGGTGCACTGGGTGCGGGCAGAGTTGCACTGGGCGCAGCACGACCTGGCGGGCGCGCGGCGCGAGGCGGCACAGCTTATCCAGCACGCGGAGGAGGCCGAGTTCGAGCAGATGGGCAATATCGGGCATCTGCTGCTGATCCAGATCTACAGCCTGCAAGGGCAGCCTGTGCTTGCCTTGCAGGAAGAGCGCAACTACCGCCAACGGCAGTTGCGCGTGTGCGCCGACAGCCTGGAAAGCCGCCACCGCGTGGTGCAGGCCCAGCTCGACATCCGCGCCAGCGCCCGTGACCTGCAGCAACTGGCCAGCCATGCCAGGGAACTGGAGCGGCTGTCTTTCGAAGACCCGCTCACCGGCATCGCCAACCGCCGCCGCTTCGACGCCCAGTTGGCGGCCGCCTTGGCAACGACGCCACACGCGCAGCGGCACACCTGTGTGGCGGTGATCGACCTCGACCACTTCAAGAGCATCAACGACCGGTATGCGCATGAAGCCGGCGACGATGTGCTGCGCGGCGTGGCCCAGGCCATTCGCGCCGCGGTGCGCGAGGCGGACTTGCCGGCACGCATCGGCGGCGACGAGTTCGTGGTGCTGTTCCCGCATACCGCGCTGGCCGCGGCCCAGGCCGTGTGTGAACGTGTCGGCACCATGGTGGCGGCCTTGCGCTGGCCCAAGTGGCCCGAGTTGCAGGTGACGGCCAGTATCGGGGTGGCCGAATCGCAGGCTGGCGACACGGCGGCCGGCCTGCTGCTGCGCAGCGACAAGGCGATGTTCCTGGCCAAGAGCCAAGCCAGGATCAAGGTCCAGATGGTGTCCGCGAATGGGGCACTACCGTCCTGAGCCGCCGTGCGCGCTCATACGCATCTCGCCCCGTCGACTTCGATGCACACGCCGCTGATGAAGGCCGCCTCGTCGCTGGCGAGATAAAGCGCCGCGTTCGCCACATCCAGCGCTGTCGAAAACCGTCCCAGCGGAATCGTCGCCAGGAACTTGGCGCGTCGCGCGTCGTCCACCGGGCCACCGGCGAATTCGGCGGACAGGCCGGTGTCGGGGTTGAACACCGGGTTGATGCAGTTCACGCGGATATTGTCCGGCCCGAGCTCGGCCGCGAGCGACTTGCTGACCGTAATGGCCGCGCCCTTGGAGGCGTTGTACCAGGCGAGGCCCGGGCGCGGGCGGATGCCTGCGGTGGACGCGATGTTGATGAAGCTGCCGCCGCCGGCCGCGCGGAACACCGGCACGGCATGCAGGGTGGCGAGGTAGATGCTCTTCACGTTGACGGCGAAGCATTTGTCGAATTCGGCCTCGGGCACTTCGAGCGCGGGGCGGTTGCGGTGCGTCCAGCCAGCGTTGTTGACCATCACGTCGAGCTGCCCATACCGCTTGACCGCGGCCTCGACCAGGCCCTTCACGTCGTCGGATTGGGTGACGTCGCCGCCGAAGAACGAAGCCATGCCGCCGGCGGCGACGATCTCGCCCGCCACCTTTTCGCCGAGCGCGGTGTTGATGTCGTTGACCACGATCCTGGCGCCCTCGGCCGCCAGCCGCTTGGCAATGCCTTCGCCGATGCCGCCGCCGGCGCCGGTGACGATGATGACCTTGTTGTTCACGCGCATGTCAATGTCTCCTGGTGATGATTTGAATGGTGCTTCGACAGGCTCAGCCCCTTCGACGGGCTCAGGATGATCGGGGTGCTTCGACAGGCTCAGCACGAACGGTTGTATTTATTTCCGTTCGCCCTGAGCCTGTCGAAGGGTCTCCATCGGACGAGCCGTGCTTCAATCGTGCTTGATCGAAATGGTCTTGAGAACCGTGAATCCGTACAGCGCCTCGAACCCTTTTTCCCGTCCGTACCCGCTGGCCTTCACCCCGCCGAACGGCAGCTCGATGCCGCCGCCCGCGCCGTAGTTGTTGATGAACACCTGGCCCGAGCGCACTTTGCGCGCGATGCGCATCTGGCGGCCGCCGTTGCGCGTCCACGCGCTGGCCACCAGGCCGTAGTCGGTGCTGTTGGCCAGGCGCACGGCGTCCGCCTCGTCGTCGAAGGGCATGGCGGCGATCACCGGGCCGAAGACTTCTTCTTGCGCGAGCCGATGCCGGGCGGGCACGTCGCGCACCAGGGTCGGCGCCTGGTAGAAGCCGCCCTTCGGCGCCTCGGCCACGATCTGGCCCTGGGCCGCGATCTTCATCGGTCCGGTCAGGCCGTCGCGCCGCACTTCGTCGAGGAAGCCGGCAACACGCTGCAGCTGCGTGTGGCGGATCAGCGGGCCGCAGTCCAGGTCCATTTGCGAGGAGCCGACGCGCAACTGGCTGAATGCAGTCGCCAGGCGGTCGATCACCTGGTCATAGGCGCTGCGCTCCACCAGCAGGCGGCTGCCGGCCGAGCAGGTCTGGCCCGCGTTCTGCACGATGGCATTGACGACCACCGGCAGCATGGCGTCGAAGTCGGCATCGGCGAACACGATCTGCGGCGACTTGCCGCCCAGCTCCAGCGTCACCGGCGTGTGGTTCTCGGCCGCGGCGCGCACCACCACCTTGCCGATGGCCGGCGAGCCGGTGAAGGACACATGGTCGATGCCGGGGTGCTTCACCAGCGCATCACCGACCTCGTGGCCGTAGCCGGTCACGATGTTCAGCGCACCCGGCGGAAAGCCCGCCTCGGCGGCCAGTTCGGCCACGCGCAAGAGCGACAGGCAGGCGTCTTCTGCGGGCTTGACCACGCAGGCATTGCCCGCGGCCAGCGCGCCGCCCACGCTGCGGCCGAAGATCTGCAGCGGGTAGTTCCAGGGAATGATGTGGCCGGTGACGCCATGCGGCTCGCGGATCGACAGCACGGTGTAGCCGTTCTGGTAGGGGATGGTGTAGCCGTGGAGCTTGTCGGCCGCGCCGGCGTAGAACTCGAAGTAGCGCGCCACGGCGCTGGCGTCGGCGCGCGCCTGCTTCAGCGGCTTGCCGCAGTCGCGGGCTTCGAGCTGGGCCAGTTCCTCGGCGTGGTCGAGCATCTTCTGCGCGAGCTTTTGCAGCAGCCGGCCGCGTTCGGTGGCGGTGAGGCGGCCCCAGTCGCCTTCATAGGCCGTGCGGGCGGCGTTCACGGCATCGTCGATGTCGGCGCTGTTGCCGCGCGCCAGCGCGTCGAAGGTCTCGCCGGTGGACGGGTCGATGACGGGAATGGATTCGCCCGAGGCGGGTGCCACCCAGCGGTTGGCGATGAAATGTTGCTTCATGTTGTCTCGGTGTTGGCGCTGCGTGTCGTGAAGATGAGTCCTGGAATGCGGCAGCGGATGTCGGCTGGCATCATAGGAATGCGGCTCCAAAGTTGTCAATGTAATTTACTAATATGGTTCAGCGGGCGGGCGAAAATCAAGGTGTAGTCACCAGTTCAAGTGATGCAAAAGCAAACAGTGTTGACAACTTATCCAGCCAAACCCTGATGGCTCACCCTGCTGGCGCACCGATAATTTGCGCCATGAACAAACCGCGAGCCGAAGCCCTGACCGTCGCGCCAGCGCCCGAGGGTGGTGCCGCGCCGCTGCCATCCAGGCTCGGTCTGCAGCCGGTGCGGCATGAGCGATTTGCCGAGCGGGTGTACGACAACCTGTTCCACTCGATCATGACCGGCAAGCTCGGCCCGCGTGCCCGCCTACCGTCCGAGGTGGCGCTGGCCGCGATGTTCGCGGTGTCACGCCCCGTGGTGCGCCAGGCGCTGGACCGGCTGCGCAATGACCGCTTGGTCGAGTCGATCCGCGGCTCGGGCACCTATGTATGCGCCGACCCGAGCCCTATGCCGGCGGTGCCGCTGGCGCGCTTTCCGGCCGACATGAGCCACATCTTCCATGGCCTGGAACTGCGCCTGGTGATCGAGCCTGAATGCGCCTGTCTGGCCGCGCTGCGGCGCAAACCCAAGGACCTGGCGCGCATGGAGGAAATGCTGGACGGCTTCGAGCGCGCCACGGCCAACGGCGACGTGGCCCATCATTTCGACTACGGTTTCCACGAGACCATTGCCCAGGCCACCGCCAACCCCCGCATGGTCCAGGTGCTGAAGACGCTGGAGTATGACGTGAGCCACGCCGTCAACCTGTGGCGCCACCTGGCTCACATGAAGCCCTGGCGCCGTACCCAGGACGCGCTGGACGAGCACCGCGCGATCTTCGAGCTGATCAAGAGCCAGGACGCGGAAGGCGCGCGGCGGCGCATGCGCGGGCATGTGGAGAACGCGCGGGTGCGCATGCTCGAGGTGGAGCCGGGGATCTGACGGTTGTGGTCAGCTTCCGGGCAACGGCAGCGCCGTCTTGTACCGCACCTGCTTCAACGCAAAACTCGAGCGTATCTTCTCGATGCCCGGGATCGGCGTGAGCTGCTCCACGATGAATTTCTCCAGCGCCGCCATGTCGGCCACGGCCACGCGGATCAGGTAGTCGGAGTCGCCGGTCATCAAATAACACTCCATCACCTCGTCGTGCAGCGCGATACTGTGTTCGAACGAGGCCAGTGCTTCCTTGCTCTGGGTCTTGAGGCTGATCGAGATGAACACGTTCAGGCCCAGGCCAAGCGCGGCGGCGTTGGCGATGGCGACATAACGATCGATTACGCCGGCGGCCTCCATGGCTTTCACCCGCGCCAGGCAGGGCGAGGGCGAGAGGTGCACACGGCGTGCCAGTTCCACGTTGGACAGGGCGCCGTCCTGCTGCAGTTCGGCCAGGATGCGGAGGTCTAGGCTGTCCAGTTTCATTTTGTGCCGGAAATTTTGAAATTGACGGCAGTTTATGCTGCAAATAGCCGTGCTGGCTGCGATGTATGGCACCACATGCGCTGCCCGCCGATCTAAAGTGCCACTTCGTTTGAACAGGCTCCACCATGAACGCTGCCACGCCCCATTCGCTGCTCATTCGCAACGACGCCACCGACGACATCGACCCGCAGGAAACCGCGGAATGGCACGACGCCTTCGCCGCGCTGGTGGCCACGCAAGGCCCGGCGCGTGCGCGCCAGATCCTCGACGGGCTGGCCCGGGTGGCTCGCGCGCAGCGCATCGGCTGGCAGCCCGAGCTCGGCACGCCCTACTTCAACACCATTCCAGTGGAGCAGCAGCCGGTGTTTCCCGGTGACCTAGCGGTGGAGGAGCGGCTCGGCTCGCTGATGCGCTGGAACGCGCTGGCCATGGTGGTGCGGGCCAACGAGGCTTATGGCGAACTTGGCGGGCACATCGCCAGTTACGCGAGTGCGGCCGATTTGTTCGAAGTCGGCTTCAACCATTTCTTCAACGCCAGGAGCGAAAAAAGCAAAGGCGACCTGGTGTTCTTCCAGCCGCACAGTGCGCCGGGGGTGTACGCCCGGGCCTTTCTCGAAGGCCGGCTCGACGAACGCGACCTGACTTTCTACCGCCAGGAACTGAGTGCCCCGGCGCAAGGCGCACGCGGCCTCTCCAGTTATCCGCATCCCTACCTGATGCCCGACTTCTGGCAGTTCCCCACCGGCTCGATGGGCATCGGCCCGATCAGCTCGATCTACCACGCGCGGTTCATGCGTTATCTCAGCGACCGCAAGCTGCTCGACTGCGCCGGCCGCAAGGTGTGGGGCGTGTTCGGCGACGGCGAGATGGACGAACCCGAATCCATGAGCGCATTGACCCTGGCCGCGCGCGAGGGGCTGGACAACCTGGTGTGGGTGGTCAACTGCAACCTGCAGCGGCTCGACGGTCCGGTGCGTGGCAACGGCCGCATCATCGACGAGCTCGAAAAGCTGTTTGCCGGCGCGGGCTGGAACGTGATCAAACTGGTGTGGGGCTCCGACTGGGACGGCCTCTTCGCCCGCGACACCACCGGTGCGTTGACGCGCGCCTTCGCGCAGACGGTGGACGGCCAGATGCAGACCTTCGCCGCCAAGGACGGTCGTTACAACCGCGAGCATTTCTTCGGCCAGAACGAGGAACTGCAGCGCCTGGCCCAGGGCATGACCGACGAGCAGATCGACCGCCTCAAACGCGGCGGCCACGACACGGTGAAGATCCATGCCGCCTACGCAGCGGCCGCCAAACATCGCGGTCAACCGACGGTGATTTTGGCCCACACCAAGAAGGGCTACGGCATGGGCTCGGCCGGCCAGGGCCGCATGACGACACACTCGCAGAAGAAGTTCGACGAGACGGACCTCATCGCCTTCCGCAACCGTTTCAACCTGCCGCTCACCGACGAACAAGTCACCTCGCTCGCCTTCTACAAGCCGGCCGCTGACAGCCCCGAGATGCAGTACCTGCATGCCAGGCGGCAGGCGCTCGGCGGCTACCTGCCCAAGCGCGAGACGACCTGCGACGTGTTGCCCGTGCCCGAACTCGCGGCCTACGCGCAGTTCGCCCTGGCCGCCGACGGCAAGGAGATGAGCACCACCATGGCCTTCGTGCGGCTGCTCGGCAACCTGCTCAAACACGCCGAGCTGGGCCCGCGCATCGTGCCCATCGTGGCCGACGAGGCGCGCACCTTCGGCATGGCCAATCTGTTCAAGCAGGTCGGCATCTATTCGAGCGTGGGCCAGCGTTACGCGCCCGAAGACATCGGCTCGGTGCTGAGCTACCGCGAGGCGCTCGATGGCCAGATCCTGGAAGAAGGCATCAGCGAAGCCGGTGCGCTGGCCAGCTGGACCGCCGCCGCCACCGCCTACAGCGTGCACGGCCTGGCGATGCTGCCGTTCTACATCTACTACTCGATGTTCGGCTTCCAGCGCGTGGGCGACCAGATCTGGGCCGCGGCCGACCAGCGCGCGCGTGGCTTTTTGCTTGGCGCCACCTCGGGCCGCACCACACTCGGCGGCGAAGGCCTGCAGCACCAGGACGGCAGCAGCCACCTGTGGGCCGCCACCATCCCGAACTGCAAGGCCTACGACCCGGCCTTCGCTGGCGAGATGGCCGTCATCATCGACCGCGGCATGCGTGAGATGGTGGTGGAGCAACAAGACGTCTTCTACTACGTCACGCTGATGAACGAGAACTACGCCCAGCCCAGCCTGCCCGAAGGCGCGGCCGAGGACGTGATCCGTGGCTGCTACAAATTCGGTGCCTACAAGTCAACGGATGTTGAATCGAAAAATATCACCCTGCTCGGCTCCGGCGCCATCCTCACCGAAGTCATCAAGGCCGCGCAGCAACTGGCGGCGCAGGGTGTGGACGTCGATGTGTTCAGCGTGACCAGCTGGAGCGAACTCGCGCGGGATGGCCAGCGCGTGGCGGATGCCGGCGCACCGCTGGAACAGGGCTTTTTGGCCCGTCAACTGCAAGCAAGCCATGGCCCCGTGGTTGCCGCCACCGACTACGTGCGCGCCGTGCCCGAAAGTGTGCGTGCCTTCATACCCGTCGGGCGCCGCTACACCACGCTTGGCACCGATGGCTTCGGTCGCAGCGACACCCGGGCGGCCCTGCGCAGCTTCTTCGGTGTGGACGCGGCCAACGTGGTCAAGGCCGCGCTGGCGGCGTTGGCTTAAGACTTGCTCAGCGCAGCCGCAAGGCCGGTGACACAGCCGAAAGGCCGAGGCGGCTTTCTCGGCCTTCACCCTGCCCGAGCTTGAACACCGCCACCACCTGCACCAGGTCCTGGGCCTGGGTGCGCAGGCTGCTGGCGGCCGCGGCCATTTCCTCGACGAGGGCGGCGTTCTGCTGCGTGGCCTGGTCCATCTGAGTGACCGCCTCGCCGACCTGGCTCACACCGGCGGACTGTTCCGCGCTGGCGGCGCTGATCTCGCCCATGATGTCGGTCACGCGGCGGATGGCGTTGACCACCTCGGTCATGGTGGTGCCGGCCCGGTCGACCAGGGCCGTGCCTTGACCCACACGTTCCACACTGGCGCTGATGAGGTTCTTGATCTCCTTGGCCGCCTCGGCCGAACGCCCGGCCAGGCTGCGCACTTCGCTGGCCACCACCGCGAAGCCGCGGCCTTGCTCACCAGCGCGGGCCGCTTCCACCGCCGCGTTCAAGGCCAGGATGTTGGTCTGGAAGGCGATGCCGTCGATCACGCTGATGATGTCGGAGATCTTCTTCGAGCTGTCGTTGATGCCCTTCATCGTCTCCACCACCTGGCTCACCACCTCGCCGCCCTGGATGGCCACGGTGGAAGCACTCATGGCCAGCTGGTTGGCCTGGCGCGCGTTGTCGGCGTTTTGCTTGACGGTGGAGCTCAACTCTTCCATCGAGGCCGCCGTCTGCTCCAATGCGCTGGCCTGGCTTTCGGTGCGGGCGCTCAGGTCGTTGTTGCCCTGCGAGATTTCGGCGCTGGCCGTGGCCACCGATTCGGAGCCCGAGCGCACGTTGGCCACCACCTGCACCAGGCTGGTCTGCATGTTTTGCAGGCTGTCGAGCAACTGGCCGAGTTCGTCGGTGCGATGGTTGTCGATGTGGCCTGTCAGGTCGCCGGCGGCCACGCGCCGGGCCATCGCGCTGGCTTCCACCAGCGGCCGGGTGATGGAGCCTGACAGCAGCCAGGCCACCACGGTGCTGAACAGCAGGCTGACGACGCCCAGTGCGATCATCAGGTTGCGGCTGGCCGCGTAGCTGTCCTGGATCATCTTGGCCTGGTCATCGATTTCAGAGCGCTGCAGATTCAGCAGTTCTTCCATCCTGCCCATGTAGGCCTTGGCGGCTGGCGTGAATTTCTGGTCGAGCATCGCGTTGGCTTCGTCCGCCTTGCCCGTTCTGCGCAGGTCCACCACCGCATCGCGCACCAGGATGTAGTTCTTTCGTTCTTCACCGATCTGCGCGAAAAGTGTCTTTTCCTTGTCCGAGTTCATCAGTGTTTCCACGGCCTTCTGGTATTCGCTGGAAGACTTGGTCGATGCCGCCTGGTCTTCGGCGAAATACGCCACCAGGCTCGGGTCGTTGCTCTTGGCGATGGCGCCGGTGCGGCGCACGCCGGTGTAGATGTTGCGGTACCAGTCGCTGACCAGGCGCTCGGTCTTGATGGGGCTTGCCACCATGTATTGCGCGCCCTCGGCCACGTTCTTCAGGCGCGAGATGCTGACCAGGATCACGGCCAGGGACAGGAGCAGCAGCAGGGCGAAGCCCAGGCCCAGGCGTTTGGCGACCGAGAGGCTAGAGAAGAAGGATGGCATGTTGACTCCTGTTGGTTGTGCTCTTTTGAGATGAATGCCGCTTGCCTGCGCGCCTTTGTCCGGATGGGGAGCCAGGACCGATTGTGGATTCAAAGTTCGGGTTTGAAGCCTGATCGCTTCACGATTTCCGCCCAGACCTTGGTCTCACTGGCCTGCGTGCGGGCCAGCTCCGCACCGGTGGAGCCAGCCGGCTCCATATTGGCCGCGGACAGAAGGCTGCGCAGCGCCGGTGTCTGGATGGCCTGCATCACCGCCGCCTCGAGTCGGGCGACGGTGGCCGCGGGCACGCCGGCCACCGTGTACAGCCCCAGCCAGGCGCTGATCTGCAGGTCGATGCCGGACTCGACGAAGGTCGGCACCTGCTGCGTTTGAGGCGCCCTCCGGCTGCCCGAGGTGGCCAGGATCTTCAGCCGGCCGGCCCGGGCCGCCTCAAGCAGGTCTCCGATCGGGGTGAAGGCCATCGGCACCTGGTCGCCCATCACCGCCGCCACCATCTCGCCTGCGGACTTGAACGGCACGTGCACCATCTTCACCCCGATGCGTTCGGCATAACGCTCACCGAGGAAATGCGGAATCGTGCCCACGCCCGGCGACGCGAAGCTGGCCTCGGCCGGATGGCGCAGCAGCCAGGCCTTGAGTTCGGCCAGGTTGGCGGCCGGCACGGAGGGTGCCACGCCGAGTGCGAAGTCGAAGGTGGCCAACTGCGACAACGGGATGAAGTCCTTCACCGGGTCGTAGCGCAGATTGCCGAAGACCTGCGGGAACAGCGTCATCGGGCCTTGCGGCACCAGCAGCAAGGTGTCGCCGTCGGCGCGGGCCTGCTTGGCGGCTTCGACGGCAAGCCTGCCGGCCGCACCTGGCCGGCTCTCGACGATCACCGTGCGCCCCAATTGCGCCCGCAGTGCTTCGGCCAGCCCGCGCGCCATGGTGTCGACAATGCTGCCGCCCGGGAAGCCGGTGAGGATGCGGACCGGTGCGTCCTGCGCGCCAGCGCGGCTTGCCAGCGCCCACAACGCGAGACCGCCCATGGCGAACCGCCGTCGAGACCACGCGGGCCAGGGCCCAGCGGCGCCTTGGCAGTTATGTGCGCCATCTACACGGTCTACACGATGTGGCGTGGTGAAGGAGTTCATGGTCTCCCTTTCAATAGGCCGAGCGGCGGCCACTTCGAACGATTATGCAACCGTGATTCGTGGGGCGGCAAGCTTAGGTCATGGCCTCTTGCAGCACCCGCAGGGCCGCGTCGAAATCGAACTGTTCGACTGCATCGTGCAGCGACGCGAAGCGGGTCGACAACGCACCGCGCAGCGAGGCGCCATGCAACTGCAGGAAGCGCGCCGCCTCGGCATCACTGTCCCGCAGCAAGGCCGCCAATTGCCAATACAGGGCGTCGCGTTCGGTGTCGGACACCTGCGCCGTTTCTGCCGGAAGCGCTTCGGCCTCCAGCGTGACGGCCAGTTGTTGCACCAAGCTTTGCAGCGGCGCGTCCAGTGCGTCCATGGCCTGTTGCACCAGCGCGTGTGCGGCCTGGTCGTGCAAGGCCTGTTCGAGCGTCTCGGCCAGCGCAGGCAGCTGGGTGGCGCCGAGGTTGGCCGCCACGCCACGCAGCGTGTGTGCCTCGCGTTCCGCTGCCTCCCGATCGCCAGCTTGCAGCGCGGCACGCACCGGCGCCAGGCCCTGGGCGTAGGCGCTGGCGAAGCGGCGCAGCATGCCGCGGTACACGGCTTCCTTGCCGCGCACGCGGCGCAGGCCGGCGGCGGTGTCGAGGTGGGCCACGCCGGCCAGGTCGACCGGGTGCGCTGCGGAAGTGGCTGCCGCAGGTGCACCGGTGGGCGCATGGGTAGACCCATGGGTAGATGCATGGGGAGGTGTGGAAGCCGTTTCATGCGCGCGCGGCGTGATCCACTGCAGCAGGGTGCGCCACAGCGCGTCGGGCTCGATGGGTTTGCTCACGAAGTCCACCATGCCGGCTTCGCGGCATCGGTCGCGGTCGATCTGCATGGCGTTGGCGGTCATGGCGATGATCGGCAGGTGGCGCAGCGCCGGTTGGGCGCGCAGCTGCCGTGTGGCGCCAAGACCGTCCATCACCGGCATCTGCATGTCCATCAAAACCAGATCGTAGGCGTGGGTCTGTGCCAGCTCCACCGCGATCTGGCCGTTGCCGGCCACGTCGACGAACAGGCCCGCGTCCTTGAGCAGTTCGGTCGCGACCAGTTGGTTGATCTCGTTGTCTTCCGCCAACAGGATGCGGGTACCGCGCAGCGTGCGCAGGCGTTCCAGCAAAGGAGAAGTCGTGTCGCTGGGCGGCTGCCTGGATGCCTGCTCCGTGCTGCCGAGAATCTGCTCCAGCGTGTTGAACAACAGTGAGGCGTGCACTGGCTTGCACAGGGTTTCGGTGATGCCAACCGCGGCGGCGCGTTCGCGCACTTCCTCGCGGCCGAAGGCCGTGACCAGGGCCAGTTGTGGTTGGGGCGCGATGGATAGATTTCGAATCCGGGTGGCGGTCTCGATGCCGTCCATCTCCGGCATCTGCCAATCTAGCAAGACCACGTCGAAGGCGTTGGTGGCTGAGGCCTGGCACAGCATGTCGATGGCGGCGGCGCCCGAGGCCGCCAGGCCGACGTCGAAGCCCATGCGCTCGAGCATCTCGCCCATCAGGGTGCGGGCGGTCTGGTTGTCGTCCACCACCAGGATCCGTCGCTGGTGCAGGTCTGGTCGCCGATGGGTGCTGGGGCGCTGGCCCGGCTCGCCAATGCCGAGTCGGGCCGTGCACCAGAAGGTGGAACCCTTGCCGAACTGGCTTTCCACGCCCACCGTGCCTCCCATCAGTTCCGCCAGGTGCTTGGCGATGGACAGCCCGAGGCCGGTGCCGCCGTATTTGCGGGAGGTGGAGCTGTCGGCCTGCTGGAAGCTCTGGAACAGCCGGCCGATCTGCTCTTCGGTCAGACCGATGCCCGTGTCGCGTACCGCAAAATACAGCAGCACGCTGGCTCCTTCGGCCTCTTCGGTGTTGTGCACCCGCACGCTGATGGTGATCTCTCCACTGTGGGTGAACTTCACCGCGTTGTTCGCATAGTTGATCAGGATCTGGCCAAGGCGCAGCGCGTCGCCAACGAGCTGGGCCGGCACGTCGTCGGCCACGTCGAACACCAGCTCCAGCCCTCGTTCGCTGACCTTGCTGGCGAGCAGGTCGGCCAGGTTGTCGAGCATGTTTTCGAGCGCGAAGGGTGCCACTTCCACCGTGAGCTTGCCGGCCTCGATCTTCGACAGGTCGAGCACGTCGTTGATGATGCCCAGCAGGTGGTTTCCCGACTGGTGGATCTTCTGCACGTAGTTGCGCTGTGTCGGTTGCAGCGCGGTCTTCAGCGCGAGGTGGCTCAGGCCGATGATGGCGTTCATCGGGGTACGGATCTCGTGGCTCATGTTGGCCAGAAAATCGGACTTGACCCGCGTGGCTTCTTCGGCGATTTCCTTGGCGCGCAGCAGTTCCGCCTGTGCCTGCTTTTGCGCGGTAATGTCCTTGATGACCACCACCACACGTTCGCCGTCGTTGTTCTCGGCCAGGAAGGCCAGAATTTCCACATCCATGAGCCGGCCGTCGGCACGGCGGTGGCGGGTCTCGAAGCTGTGATGGGCGTCCTGCGTTCGCAAGGCGCGCAATTCATGCACCATGGCGAGGTAGGCTGGCAGGTTGAAGCCCGGCTCGATGTCGGCGCCGCGCAGGCCCAGGCATTGTTCCTGGCTGTAGCCGAAGTGGCGCAACGCCGCCTTGTTGGCATACCTCACCTCGGCGTGTTCGGTATCGAGCCACAACATCGGGCCGGTGTTTTCGACCACATGGCTGCTGAACAGACGTTCCTTGTCGTGGCGCTTCTGTTCGGTAATGTCCTCCAGCGTGAACTGCAGCAGGCGCCGGCCCTGGTGGTGGAACACCATCAGATGCACCCGCGCATCCCAGAACTCGCCGCTGGGCCGCTGGTGGAGAGATTCGAAAACCTCGACACCTTTTTGCCGCGCCTTGCGGTTGTGGCGCTGCTGCTCGGCCACCGTGCGGGTCGGCGTGCCGTCGTACTGGAACTCGGCCTGTACGTCCAGCGGCGTCTTGCCCAGCACTTCCTTGCGGCTATTGAATCCGTAGATTTTTACCGCGGCGTCGTTGCAGTCGGTGAAGCCCGGTCCGTCCGGTTCGTAGACCACCATGGCCCGCTGCGACTGCTGGAACAACATGCGGTTGTAGTGTTCGCTGTCGACGAGCCGTTCGTGTTCGCGCAGGCCGCTTTCCAGTGCGGTGATCCGTGCCTGCTGATGCAGTGCCTGCATCGCGTACGCCAGCAGGCTTGCCAGCACTTCGCCCCAGGCCTGCTGTGCTGCCGTGAAAGGTGTGCGGCCCGCCAGGACGAGCACGGCCCAGGGCGTCTTTTGCAGATGGGCCGGCACCAGCAGTACCTCGGCCAAACCGTCTTCTTCCAGGTCTGGCGCGGTCACCCGTTCGATGGCTTGGGGGATCTGGGAGGTCAGCCGATGCTGTAGTGCGGCATGGGTGGCCCGTCCGATGGACCCGATGCTGTGCAAGACCTTGCACCCATCGGTCTCATGCATGGCGGCGTACGCCAGGTTGTCAAGCGGGCAGGAGAGCTGGGAAAGGGCGATTCGAGCGAGCTGGGAGGCGTCCATCGCCGCGTCGAACGAGGCCGAGACTTCGGACAACGAAAGACCAGACCACGGCGGTGTGGCCTTGTCGATATTCGGTTGCAGTACGCCCATTCCGCGCCATACGCCCCCGTTGTTGGTACTGGTCGCTGATCTTCTGGGTGTTTGTATCAGACTTTCCGGTGAACAACAATTGGTTGCAAGGAGGTGATGGGCAAAAGCTCAGCAGTTCCTAGTCCTTCATGCTTTCGAGGAACGAAGACAGGTCGTCGGCATGCTCTTCCTCCACCGCCAGGATGCCCTTGAGCATCTGCTGCGTGGTCGGGTCGCTGGTGCCGAGGTAGGCGATCATTTCACGGTAGCTTTCGATGGCCACGCGTTCGGCGATCAGGTCTTCCTTGATCATCTCGTGCAGGGTCTTGCCTTCGACGTATTCCGCATGGCTGCGCTCGGCCAGGCCATTGGGCGAAAAATTGGGCTCGCCCTTGAGTTCGACAATGCGCTTGGCGATGAGGTCGGCATGGGCCATTTCTTCGTTGGCATGTGTCAAGAATTCATCGGCCACGGCGGCCGAATGGATACCCGAGGCCATGAAGTAGTGGCGCTTGTAGCGCAGCACGCAGACCAGCTCGGTGGCCAGCGCTTCGTTGAGGATTTCGACGACCTTGTCGCGGTCGGCCGCATAACCCTCGGTGACGGCGCCTTCCTCGATATGCTTGCGCGCGCGTGCGCGCAGGGTCTGGATGTCGGACAGAACGTTTTCCACGATGGCAGGTGGGTTGTTGGTCATGGCTTTTCCTTTGGTTGTCCTTGGGTTGGAGCGCAGGTGGGGACTGCGGTGTTCGGACGAGGCCGTCCGGCGGTCTTCAACCAGGGAAGTCAGACCGGCGCCTGTCTGCAACCAAGATAAATCGGCGGGCACACGAGGTTTGTCGGCGGTGCCAACGCCGTGCTGTAGGACAGCGGCCAGTCCACTCGTTCAAGTACCGTGGGGCTTCTCCACATGCCCGCCAAAGCCGAAACGCATGGCCGACAACACCTTGTTCTGGAATTCCGCCTCGCCGCGCGAGCTGAATCGCGAATACAGCGCCGCCGTCAGCACCGGTGCCGGCACGGCTTCGTCGATGGCGGCCTTGATCGTCCATCGGCCTTCGCCGGAGTCGGACACACGGCCGCCGAACTGGTCGAGCTGCGGGTCTTTCTGCAGCGCCTGGGCGGTGAGGTCGAGCAGCCAGGACGAGACCACGCTGCCGCGCCGCCAGAGCTCGCTGATGTCGGCCAGGTTCAGATCGTACTGGTAGTGTTCGGCGTCGCGCAGCGGCGTGGTTTCTGCGTCCTGGGCGTGGTCTTGCTTGCCGATGTTGGCGCTGCGCAGAATGCCCATGCCTTCGGCATAGGCCGCCATCAGCCCGTATTCGATGCCGTTGTGCACCATCTTCACGAAATGGCCGGCGCCGTTTGGACCGCAGTGCAGGTAGCCATGTTCGGCGGTGCTCGGCGCGGCGGCCTCCGCCCGGCCCGGCGTGCGCGCAATGTCGCCGATGCCGGGCGACAGGGTTTCGAAGAGCGGGTCGAGCCGGCGCACCGTCTCGGCCTCGCCGCCGATCATCATGCAGTAGCCGCGCTCCAGGCCCCAGACGCCGCCGCTGGTGCCCACGTCCACATAGTGCAGGCCGCGCGCCTTGAGTTCCTTGGCACGGCGGATGTCGTCCACGTAATAGGAATTGCCGCCGTCGATCAGAATGTCGCCTTCTTCCAGCAGCGGCCGCAACTCGGCGATGCTGCTGTCGACCACCGCGGCCGGCACCATCAGCCACAGCGTGCGCGGGCGGGCGAGCTGGGCGGTGAATTCGGCCAGCGTGGCGGCACCCCTGGCGCCTTCGCCGGCCAGGGTCTTGACCGCATCGGCCGAGTGGTCGAACACCACGCAGTCATGGCCGTTCTTCATCAGCCGGCGGACCATGTTGGCGCCCATGCGGCCGAGGCCGATCATTCCGAGTTGCATCTGTCTGCTCCTGTGGTTCATTGCGAAACGAAAGGCAGCAGCGTACCCGGATTTCCCGGGCCTAGGGCCTGTTCATGGTTTCGGGGGCAAACCCTTTCAGCACCACCTTGCCCTGCGAGCGTCCGGTTTCGATCATCGCGTGGGCACGGCGCACATTGGCCGCGTTGATCGGCCCCAGGTCGGCTTGCACCGTGGTCTTGAGCTGGCCTGCATCGACCATGGCCGCGACCGCGTTCAGCAGTTCGCGCTGTTGTCCGATGTCGGCGGTCTCGAACATCGAGCGGGTGAACATGAATTCCCAGTGCAGCGAGATGCTCTTGCGCTTGAGCTGCATCGCGTCCAGATGCTTCGGGTCGTCGATCAGCGCGAACTGGCCTTGTGGCCGCAGCAGCGCCACGGCGGCGGCGAAATGCTGTTCGGTCTGCGTCAGGCTGGCCACCATGTCGACCGCGTCGATGTCCAGGGACTGCAGTTGGGCGGCCAGTGGCTGGCTGTGGTCGATGACGTGGTGGGCACCGAGCTCCAGGCACCATTGGCGGGTTTCGGGCCGCGAGGCGGTGGCGATGATCTTCAGGTCGGTGCGTTGGCGTGCCAGCTGCAGCAGGATCGAGCCCACGCCGCCCGCGCCGCCGATCACCAGCAGGGTCTTGCCGCCCCCATCGGGCGCATTGGCTGCATCGGTCGCGCGCGCTGGCACCTTCAGCCGGTCGAACAGCAGTTCCCAGGCGGTGATAGCTGTCAACGGCAGGGCGGCCGCCTCGGTGTCGCTCAGGCTTCGGGGCGCCAGGCCGACGATGCGCTCGTCCACCGCGTGAAATTCCGCGTTGGTGCCGGCACGGGTGATGTCGCCGGCGTAATACACCCGATCGCCGGGTTTGAAATAGGCCACCGCGCTGCCGACGGCTTCGACCGTGCCCACCGCGTCCCAGCCGAGCACTTTGGCCTGGCCGGCTTCGGGTTGGGCGCTGGCGCGGACCTTGGTGTCCGCCGGATTGACCGACACGGCCGCCACCCGCACCAGCAGATCGCGCGCGCCGATGGCGGGCATGGGCAGCGCCACGTCCTGCAGTGCGGCGTCGTCGGTGATGGGCAAGGGGTTGAAATAGGCAACGGCTTTCATGGACAAATCTTTCCGGGATGGAGTGCGGGTGGCACTTTAAGATGTCAATCCAGGTTTGATAAGACCATGTTTTTTAGAATTTCTTTCAAATGAAAATTGACAATATCGAAGACTTGAGGGTGCTGGTGGAGACCGCGCGCGGCGGCAGCCTGACGGCCGCCTCCCGGGTGCTCGGTGTCACACCGGCCGCGGCCAGTGCCATGTTGAAGCGGCTCGAGGCACAGCTTGGCGTGCGCCTGTTCGAGCGTTCGACCCGTGCCATGCGGCTCACCGACGCGGGCCAGACCCTGCTGGACTACGCCGTGCGTGCGCTGGAGCTGCTGGAGGAAGGCGAGGCCCAGGTCACGCAGGACAGCCGCGCGCTGGTCGGCAGGCTGCGGGTGGCCGCGCCATCCGACCTGACGCGCAGCCTGTTGCTGCCCTGGTTCGACGCCTTCCTGGCCGCGCATCCCGGCATCCATCTGGCGTTGTCCGTCAGCGACCGCGTGCAGGACGTGCTGCGCGACCAGGTCGACGTGGCGCTGCGTTACGGCGAGTTGCGCGATGGCGGCAAGGCAGGGGTGAATTTGGGGCTGGTGGCGCGCCTGCTGCATTCCACGCGGCGGGTGTTGTGCGCCGCGCCGGCCTACCTCGCGCGACACGGCACGCCGCAGACCCCGGCCGACCTGATGCGGCACAACTGCCTGACCTTTCATATCGCCGGCAAGCGCTACGGCACCTGGCGCTTCGGCCGGCAGGGCCGCTGGACCGAAATCGCCGTGCCCGGCGACCGTAGCGCCGACGATGCCGCGATCGCCCACCAATGGGCGCTGGCCGGGGCCGGCATCACCTACAAGGCCGAACTCGACCTGTGGCGCGACCTGGCGTCAGGTGCGCTGGTCCGCCTGTTGCCGGACTGGACGGCGGAAGAATATCCTCTGTTCGCCGTGCTGCCCAGCAACCGTTTCGTGCCGGGTCGGGTCCGGGTTTTCGTGGATTTCGTGGCGGCCCGGCTGGCCGCGGAAATGTCGGCGGCGGGTTGATCCCACCCGGCTTCGCGCGGATGACCTACAGCCGTAAGTCGTGTTAACAACTGTAATAAACAGCAGCGCTTGTCGTCGTTGGATGCCTGCTGAGCGTTAGAGGTGGCACGAGGGTAGCCCCTTTTTCTATTGGAGAAAACATGAAAAACTTGAACAAAATCATCATCGGTGCCGTGCTGGCCGCTGGCGCCCTGGTGCCGGCCCTGGCGCAGAATGTCGGCGTTTCCATCGGCATCAACCAGCCCGGCGTCTATGGCCGCATCGACATCGGCAATGCCCCGCAGCCCATGCTGGTGTCCCCGCAGCCGGTACTGATCATGCCCGCACCGCAGGCCATGCCGCCCCAGCCCCTCTACCTGTATGTGCCGCCCGGCCACCAGAAGAACTGGCGCCGTTATTGCGGTCAATACAACGCGTGCCACCAGCCCGTCTACTTCGTGCAGGAGCAATGGGTGCGCGACCGTTATGCCCAGTCGCATCCGGGCTGGCGTGAAGACCGGCGTGACGACCGCCGCGGCCCTCCCGGCAACGCCTATGGCCACGACAAGGACAAGCATGGCCGCGGCCATGACAAACACGACAAACACGGCCGCGGTGATCGCGACGACTGAAGCCGCCGTAGCGCGCAGTCTGGCTTGCCAGGCCCTAAGATAGGCCGATGCAAGCCAAATCCCGTTTCTGGGCCGACCTCACCACCCGCGACTTCGCGCACCTGGACGCGGCCAGCACCATTGCCGTGCTGCCCGTGGCCGCCATCGAGCAACACGGCCCGCACCTGCCACTGAGTGTTGACACATCCCTGGTGGACGGCGTGATCGCCGCCGCCTTGCCGCACCTGCCAGGCAGCCTGCCCGTGCTGTTCCTGCCCACGCAGCAGGTTGGCAAAAGCAACGAACACCAGCGTTTTCCGGGCACGCTCACCTTGTCGGCCGAAACCCTGATCCGGGTCTGGACCGAGATCGGCGAGTCGGTGGCGCGCACCGGCATCAAGAAATTGCTGCTGTTCAATTCGCATGGCGGCCAGGTCAGCCTGATGGACATCGTGGCGCGCGACCTGCGCACGCGTTGTGATCTCATCGTCTTCAGCTGCAACTGGTTCACCCTGCCGCTGGGCGAGGCGGTCGACGGCCTGTTTCCGCCCGAGGAGCACCGCTTCGGCATCCATGCCGGCGACGTCGAAACCTCGATGATGCTGGCGCTGCGGCCTCAGTTCGTGGCCATGGAGCAGGCGCGCGACTTCAAGTCCAGCTCGCAGGAGCGTGCGGCCAAATACCGCGTCCTCGGCAACGGCAAGAGCGCCAAGCTCGGCTGGCAGATGCAGGACTACAACCCCATGGGCGCGGCCGGCAATGCGGCAGCGGCCACGGCCGAGAAGGGCCAGGCCGTGCTGCAGGCTGCCGGGCGGGAGTTGGCGGCGATGTTGCAGGAAATTGCAGATCTGCCGCTGTCCACCCTGGTCGACACACCGGTGATTCCCGATTGACGTGCCAGCCTTGCTGAGCCTCGAGCACCTCGAAAAACGATATGGCGGCGACCGCGGCACGCTGGCGCTGCAGGACATGTCGCTGGAAGTCGGTGTCCATGACTTCGTCAGCCTGCTCGGCCCCTCCGGCTGCGGCAAAAGCACGGTGCTGAAGATGATTGCCGGCCTGCTGCCTGCCACCTCGGGCCGCATCGTCTGGCAGGCCGGCGCCGCCGAGTCCCATGCCGATGACATCGGCTTCGTGTTCCAGGAACCCACGCTCATGCCCTGGGCCAGTGTGTTCGACAACGTCTGGCTGCCGCTGCGGCTCGAAGGTGTGAGCCGGGCGGCCGCTTTGCAGCGTGTCAACGATGCGTTGCAAAGCGTGGGCCTCGGTGACTTCGCAGACGCCATGCCGCGTGAACTCTCGGGCGGCATGAAGATGCGGGTGTCGATTGCCCGCGCGCTGATCACCCGGCCACGCCTGCTGCTGATGGACGAGCCCTTCGGCGCGCTCGACGAAATCACCCGCTCCAGGCTCAACAACGACACGTTGCAGCTGTGGCAGCGGCACGGCTTCACCACCATCTTCGTGACGCACAGCGTGTTCGAGGCGGTGTTTCTGAGCCGGCGCATCGTGGTGATGGCCGCACGGCCCGGCCGCGTGCTGGCCGACATCGCCATCCATGAGCCTTATCCGCGCAGCGAGGCATTTCGCCATACCGCGCGTTACGGCGCCTGGTGTGCCGAGGTGTCGGCCGCGCTGCATGCGGCGGACGAACACCATGGCTGAACGCGGCGAGCGGCCCCTGGTCGAGCGCCGCTGGCTGCGCAGCGTGCTGCCGGTGCTGGTGTTCGCCGTGCTGCTGCTTGGCTGGGAAGGGCTGGTGCGAGCCTATGCCGTGCCGAGCTACATCCTGCCTGCGCCTTCGCTGATTTTGCAGACGTTATGGGACAACCTCGGCTCGCTGATGGCGAGCTGGCTGTTCACCATGAAGATCACCTTCGGCGCGCTGCTGCTGGCCGTGCTTGGCGGCGTGCTGCTGGCGGTGCTGTTCGCGGTGTCGAAGTGGGTGGAGTTGAGCCTGTTTCCGCTGGCGGTAGTGCTGCAGGTCACACCCATCGTGGCCATTGCGCCGCTGATTTTGATCTTCATCGACAGCACCACCGCGGCGCTGCTGCTGTGCGCCTGGATCGTGGCGTTTTTTCCGATCCTGTCGAACACCGTGACCGGCCTGCGCAGCGCCGACCTGAACCTGCGCGACCTGTTCCGCCTGTACCGTGCCAGCCCCTGGCAGACGCTGCGTTTCCTGCTCGTGCCCTCGGCCATGCCGTATTTCATCGCCGGGCTGAAGGTGGCCGGGGGCTTGAGCCTGATTGGTGCGGTGGTGGCCGAGTTCACCGCCGGTGCGGCCGGTAAGGAAACCGGCCTGGCCTCGCGCATTCTCGAAGCGAGTTTTCGCACCGAGATCCCGAAGATGTTCGCCGCACTGCTGCTGGTGTCACTGACTGGCATCGCGATCCACCTGGTGTTCAACCTGGTGGCGCGGCTGGCGCTGGGGCGCTGGCACGAATCGGAGGCGCGGCGCGAGCGTTAGAACATGTGGGTTCGCGATCTCAGTGCCGGGTGGCCCGTTTTATGCAAAGATCGGCCGCGTCTCAAATTTGGTCATCCTGAAAGTCCCGCCATGTCCCATCTGCCCTTGCCTGAGCGTTACGGCCGCGTGTCGAGCGCCATCAACGCCGTCGCCGGCGCCGCAATGCTGCTGTGCGCCACCAGTCTGTTTGCGCAGGAGAAAGTGGTGTTCGCCACCAACTGGAAGGCCCAGGCCGCCCAGGGCGGTTTCTACCAGGCGCTGGCCGACGGCACGTACAAGAAATACGGACTGGACGTGGAAATCATCCAGGGTGGGCCGATGGTCAACAACCGGCCGCTGCTGCCCGCGGGCAAGATCGACTTCCTCATGACCGGCAACCTGCTGCACTCGTTCGACAACCTCAAGAACAAGGTGCCCACGGTGGCGGTGATGTCGGCTTTCCAGAAGGACCCGCAGGCCATGTTCGCCCATCCGGGCCAGGGCTACAACAGCTTCAAGGATCTGGCGAAAGCCCCCGTGGCCCTGATCGGCAAGGACGGGCAGTTCAGCTTCTGGCAGTGGATGAAGTCGGAATACGGCTTCAAGGACGAGCAGCTCAAACCCTACACCTACAACATCGGCCCGTTCCTGGCCGACAAGAAATCGGTGCAGCAGGGTTACGCCATCGAAGAACCGCTGACCATCAAGGCCAAGGCCGGCTTCGACCCGCTGGTGTTTCTGCTGGCCGACAACGGTTTCTCCACCTACAGCACCACGGTGGAAACACGCGTCGACATGGTTCGCACCAAGCCGCAACTGGTACAGAAATTCGTCGATGCCAGCATCCTCGGATGGAACAACTACCTCTACGGCAACAACCAGGCCGCCAACGAGCTCATCAAGAAGGCCAACCCCGACATGAGCGACGCCAACATTGCCGGCTCGATTGTGTTGATGAAGCAGATGGGCATCGTCGACAGCGGCGACGCGCAGACGCAGGGCATCGGGGCCATGAGCGAAGCCCGGGTCAAGGACTTCTTCGAGAAGATGGTCAAGGCCGGCCTCTACAAGGCTGGCGAGATCGACCCGGCGCAAGCGATCACGACGCAGTTCGTCAACAAGGGTGTGGGTGTGGAGCTGCGCAAGCAACTGACCGGTAAATAGCGGGGGGATGCCCCTGCTCAGGAGTACGTGATCCAGCTGGCGTGATCCGGCTGGTCCAGATGCGGCAGCGTGTTGAAGGTCTCCAGCGTGTGCCGCTTCGGCGTGAAGACGAATTCGGTGACCGCGCTGTTGCGGATGCGCAGGTTCAGCGCGATCGTCGTCTCCGGCGTGGTGCCCAGCACATGGCCCACGGCGGTGGCGATCGGTCCGCCACTGGAGACCAGCAGCACGTTGCCGGTGTGCTGCGAACGCACATGGTCCAGCGCGGCCACCACACCCTGGCGGAAGGCCTCGTAAGTGGGCATGCCCTGCGGGCTGACCACGCCGTTCATCCATTGCGTGAGGCCGTCGCGCAGCAGCCGGAAATGCTGGCGGTAGACCTCGGGCGTGTCGGGTTTGGCGAGAGGCTGCGGATGCACCGTGGCGATCACCGCCGCACTGTCGTATTCGTCCAGGCCTGGCAGGGCCAGTGGTTGCAGGTCAACGCCCATGCCTTCGCAGATGCCGGCATGGGTCTGTGCATGGCGGCGCAGCGTGCCGGTCAATGCGGCTTCGAACCGGATGCCCTTGCCGGCCAGGTATTCGCCCAGTCGCCGGCTCTGTCGCAGCCCCTGTTCGCTGAGCTGGTCGTAGTCTGCGGCGCCAAACGAGGCCTGGCCGTGGCGCACGAGGTAGAGGGTTCCCATGCGTGGATTCTGGCCAGATTCGGAGCGGGATGTAGTCTCTTGGGTGACCAGCGCCAGCGGGCACCACTCCTTGCTGTATTCAGCCCGCGAGCACTTTGGAGAACACCGCACTGTCCACGTTGCCGCCGCACAGCGTCGTGCCCACCACCTGGCCTTCAAGTTCATCACGCTCCTGCATCGCCGCGGCAAAACTCGCCGCGCCCGCGCCTTCGGCCACGTTGTGGGTGTCGGCGAAGATCCAGCGCATGGCCTGGGCGACTTCGGCGTCGTTGACCTGCACGATGTGGTCGATGTGCGGGCGCAGCAGTTCGAGCGCGTCCTGGTCGGCGATGCGGCAGGCCATGCCATCGGCGAGCAGGGTGGCGACCGGTGACTCGACCACACGCCCTGCGGCGAGTGAGTCGGCATAGGTGGTGGCATGCGCGCTGACCACGCCGACGATGCGTGTCTTGTGGCCCAGCGCCAGCTTGGCGGCAATGGCCGAACACGCGCCCGAGCCCTGGCCGATCGGCACATAGACCACGTCGAGTTCGGGTACGGCGCGCAGCAGTTCCCACCAGTAGGTGGCCACGCCGCGCAGCAGCGCCGGATGGAAGCTCGGCACCATGTGGGCGCCGCGTTCGGCGGCCAGGCCGATGGCGTGTTCGCGGCTTTCCTGGAAGTCGTGGCCGTGCGCGATCAGTTCCACACCCAGGGCGCGCATGGCGGCGTTTTTTTCTACCGAATTGCCGTGTGGCACGACGATGGTGCAACGCACGCCATTGGCGCGTGCGGCCCAGCCGATGCTCTGGCCGTGGTTGCCGCGGGTGGCGCTGATGACCTCGGCCGGCAGTGCGCCTGCGTGCCGCAGCGCGTCGAAATAGGTGAGACCGCCACGGATCTTGAATGCGCCCACCGGTGTGTGGTTCTCATGCTTGACCCAGCAGTCGGTGCCCAGGCGTTTGCTGAGCAGGGCCCAGCGGTATTGCGGCGTGGGCTGGAAGGCGCGGTAGACCACCTGGGCGGCGGACTCGATCTCGGAGAGGGTGGGGAAGGTCATGGTGTGCACGAGGCGTGGGCGATGGTGGCGAGATTTTGGCATCTCGCCACAGTCATGCCGGTGTCTGGTGCCTGGGGTTCAGGCGGAGGAGCACACGGTGACACGCCCCTTGGGCGTCTGCAGTACGGCCACCAGTTGGGCCGGGCCGGTGTGCACTTCGGGCCGGGGCAGGCCGATGCCTTGCAAGGCGGCCTGCAGCAGCTCTCCTTGCGGATGCTGCAGTTGGAAGGTCAGCAGGGTCACGCCGCTGTCGGGCATGGTGTCGGCCGGATGCACTTCGCCCCACTGGATCAGCGTGGGCAGCGTGCCGTCGAGCAGGCGCTGGCCGTCTTCGCGCACGGTAATCTGCCACTGCAGCAGGCCGCCGGGCGTCTGGCGCGAGGCGGTGAGCGCCGGGCCGCGGTCGATGCCGAGCATGCGCCAGGCCGCCGATGCGCTGGACACGTCCGGCACGCTCGCGACCCAATGGACCAATTGTGGGCCGTGCAGGCTGATTTTTTCACGCAGCGCCGGCTCGTCCATGTCGAACCAACGTTTGGTGCCCGGCCCCCGGGTCGGGGTGGCGCTGGGGTCAATGGCAATTATTTCGACATAGGCGCGCGGGAAAGCGGCGCTTTCGACCTTGATCAAACGATTGTGCGTGCCCATCAGCGAATGTGCGCCGCCAGGGCCGGGCGTGATGCCCAGGGTGGCTTCGCACCAGGCCACGCCTTCGTCGAGGCGCGCGGCGTAGATGACGAGATGGTCTAGCTTGGATGCAAATGTCATGGCTTGCGTTTCCAGGTTTTTCCAGGTTGGATGCGGCACCACACCATCAGGCCCGGCCATGGGGTGCCCCATGGCCACGCCGGTTGCCGCGTGGAAGGCCAAAGCAGGATGCGTGCCGCGATCTTCTGCTCATGTTCAAGTGATGAGGGCGCCTATGCCACATTGCAAGGTAGGTGGCCCCTCAACGCACGAGTCGCGGTGGGTGCCGACGCGGGGCTGGCATTTTGTCCTGCCTGAGTGACTTAAGTCGCGGTTCGCCGGACTACAGCAGCACCGTGCCGTCGATGCAGGTGAGCGATGCGCCGCCGACCCAAACCTGGCCTGTTGCATCGCGTTCGACGGACACACGACCGGCGCGCTCCATGCGTGTGCCCTGGGCGGCGATATAACGCGTCGGCATATGTCCGTCGGCGATCAACCACTGCGCCAGGCTGGCGTTGAGGCTGCCGGTCACCGGGTCTTCGGGCACGTCCACCACCGCGGCGAAGGCGCGCACTTCGAGCTGCGGCGCGTCCGGTGCCTCACTTGCGCGGTGCGGGCCGGCAACACCGACGGCGAGGCCGATGTGTTTCAGCGTTGCATGGTCCGGTTCGATTCGCAGCACGGTTTCCGCGCTGTCAAGCAGCAGGCCCAGCCAGGGCAGGCCGTTGTCCAGGGTTTGCGCGGCGACGACGTGCCCGGCCTCAAGTTGCAGGGCCTCGGCCACCTGGGCCAGCACCGCAGCATCGGGCGTGCTGCGCTGCAAGGGAGGCGCCGCAAAAAGCAGCAGCGTGTCGGCCTGCCGGATCTTGACCAATCCCACCTCGCATTCCTGCACCACGATGCCCGGCATTTGGGGCTGGCCGCCGGCACGCAGCCAGGCGTGGCAGCTGCCAAGGGTCGGATGACCCGCGAAGCGCAGTTCGCTCAAGGGGTCGAAGATGCGCACCCTGTAGTCGGCGCCGGCCTGGCGCCCGGCTTCGGTCGGTGGCAGCAGGAAGGTGGTTTCGGAAAGATGGGTCCAGTTGGCGAAGCGTTGCATCTGCGCCTGGCTCAGCCCGTCGCCGTCCAGCACCACTGCCAGCGGATTGCCCCGGTAGGCGACGCCGGCGAACACGTCGACTTGCTGCAGTCGGCGCGGCGGGTTCTGCGACGTCGGCATTACAGCAGCACCGAGCCGTCGATGCAGGTGACGGATTCGCCACCCGTCCACACCTGGCCTTGCGCGTCGGTGGTGATGAACACCCGGCCGGCGCGTTCCAGGCAGGTGCCTTGTGCCGCGAGGTAGGCATCCGGCGCGTGGCCGTCGGCGATCAACCACTGGGCCAGGCTGGCGTTCAGGCTGCCGGTCACCGGGTCTTCGATGATGCCGATGGGCACGGCGAAGGCGCGGACCTCCAGGTTCGGCGACGGCTCAAAGGCGGCCACGGCCGTGCTGCCCGTGCCGAAGGCGCGTGCTTCGCGGTTCGAGCGGCCGATTAATGCGGGCGGTTCGTCGGCCGGCGGATAGAACGCGGCCACGCCGACCTTGAAGCCGAGGTTCTTCAGTTCGAGCTGGTTCGGCTTGAGCTGCAGCACCGTGTGTGGATCGTCGAGCAGCAGGCCGAGCCAGGCCGTGCCGTTGTCGAGCATCTGCGCGCTGATGATCTGCTGCGATTTGAGCCCCAGCGCGGCCGCGACCTGCGCCAGTTGCATCGCTCCTGGCGCCGTGCGTTTCAAGGGCGGCGCGGCGAACGACAGCTTGGTCCCGTTCCGCTGGATCGCCACCAGCCCCACGCCGCATTCCTGCACCACGCGCTGCGTTGCCTTCGGTTGGCCGCCGGCCTCAAGCCAGGCATGGCAACTGCCGAGTGTCGGGTGGCCGGCGAAGCGCATTTCACCGCCGGGCGTGAAGATGCGCACCCGGTAGTCGGCGCCACCGGCCCGGCCTTCGGGCGTGGGCGGCAGCAGGAAGGTGGTTTCCGAGAGATTGGTCCAGTGCGCGAAACGCAGCATCTGTGCTTCGCTCAGGCCCGCGCCGTCGAGGACCACCGCCAGCGGATTGCCGAAATAGGCCTGGCCGGAGAAAACGTCGACCTGTTTGAAGGGCCGTTGGCGGGGTGTGGGGTTGGCGTCCATGGCAATTGAAATAGGTCGACGTTAACTGAGGGGGTAATCCAAAACACCCAGCGCACCGGGGCGCGCCAGGAGATACTGGTACCAGCGCTCGATGTTCGGGCGCGGCAACCGGGGTTGGGGCAGGTTGGTCCAGCGGTGGACTTCGCAGGCGACGGGAATGTCGGCCATGGTGAAGCGTTCGCCGGCCATGTAGGCATGTTGCCCCAGGTGGGCGTCGAGCAGGGTCATCAGCGGTTCGGTCTCGGCGTTGGAGGCATCGATCCAGTCCTGGCGCCGCTGCTCCGGCGCCACCCGCACCAGTTGTATGAAGGCGTGGCGGCCGGCCGGGTTGAGCGTGGTCTGCTGCCAGTCCATCCACTGCTCGGCGCGGAAGCGTTCGCCCAGGGCTTCGGGGTAGAAGTTGCCCGGAGAGTACTTGGCGCAGAGGAAGCGGACGATGACGTTCGACTCCCACAGCGTGACATCGCCGTCTTCGAGCAGCGGCACCATGGCGTTCGGGTTTTTGGCCAGGAATTCAGGTTCGCGCACGATGCCGAACTGACCACCGGCGTCGGTGCGCTGCATGGTCAGGCCGAGTTCCTGCACGGCCCACACCACCTTGCGTACGTTGATGGAGCTCATGCGCCCCCAGATGCGCAACATCGACATTAAAAAACCTCCGTGCTTTGCACTGCGGTGCGAGCTGGTTTGAAGCGCTTCTGCACGGCGCTCAAATCTCCAGGGGGGCCAGGTCTTTGGCCGGGTGGTGTTCGCGGATGGCGGCAGCCAGCGCCTTGATGCCGACGTTGATCTGCTCCACGCTGGCCGTCACGAAGGACAGGCGCAGCGCGCGCGGATCGGCGTTGTCGGCATAGAAAGCTGCGCCGGGCACGAAGGCCACGCCTTTTTCCACCGCGGTGGGCAAGAGGCCGATGGCTTCCATGCCTTCGGGCAGACGGGCCCAGATGAACATGCCGCCGCCGGGCGAATTCCAGGTCGTGCCTTTGGGCATTTCGCGCTCGAGCGCGGCCAGCATGGCGTTGCGCTGGGTCTTGTAGAGCGAGCGGATGGTGGGCACATGGCGGTCGAGGAACCCGTCCTTCATGACCTCGGCCACGATGCGCTGGTTGAAGCCCGGCGTGTGCAGGTCGGCGGCCTGCTTGGCCTGCAGCAGTTTGGGCATGATGGCTTTCGGCGCGACGATGTAGCCCAGGCGCAGGCCGGGGGCCAGCACCTTGGAGAACGAGCCCATGTAGATGCAGCCGTCGGGGTTGCGCGAGGTGAGTGACGGCGCTGGTGGCGTGTCGAACCACAGGTCGCCATAGGGGTTGTCTTCCACCAGCGGCAGGCCGAGCGCGGCGGCGCGTTCGGACAAGGCGGCGCGGCGAGCCTCGGTCATGGTGCGGCCGGTGGGGTTCTGGAAGTTCGGCAGCACGTAGAAAAAACGCGCACCCTCGGCCTTGCGCACCAGGTCATCGATGTCTACACCCTCGTCGTCACAGGCCACGCCCGCCACGCTCGGCTCCATGGGCGCAAAGGCCTGGATCGCACCGAGGTAGGTCGGCGTTTCCACCAGGATCTTGCTGCCGGCGTCGATCAGCACCTTGCCGATCAGGTCCAGGGCTTGTTGCGAGCCGGTGGTGATCAGCACCTGTGCGGGATCGACCTCCCAGGGCAGCAGGTCGGCCACGGCCTGGCGCAGCGGCGCGTAGCCTTCGCTGGCGGCGTATTGCAACGCGGCCTGGCCGTCTTCACGCAGCACCTTGTCGCAGGCGGCGCGAAACGGCTCGATCGGAAAAGTCTTGGGCGAGGGCAGGCCGCCAGCAAAGCTGATGATGCCGGGCTTCTCGGTGACTTTCAGGATTTCGCGGATCACCGAGGGGTTCATCTTTTCGGCGCGGCCGGCCAGTTTCCACGGGGTGCCGGATGGGGAGGGGGTGCTGCTCATTTTCGATTTCCTGTGTTGAAAGTTGCCGCTTCGTTCGATGGCGGTTGGGGCGATGGTGATGGGGCGATTTTCACCGGCATTTTCTTGCCCACGAAAACAGTGGCGATGACAGCGAGGCCAAAGCCCAGTGTGACCGCATCCAGCGATTCACCAAGCAGCGGTACCGCGAACAGCATACTCAGAAAAGGCTGTACCAGTTGCACCTGGCTGACCCGCACCGTGCCACCGAGCGCCAGGCCGCGGTACCAGGCAAAAAAGCCGAGCCACATCGAGAATAACGCCACATAGCCAAAACCCCACCAGGCGGCGGTCCGCACCGTGCTGGCGGGCCAGCTGAGCCAGGCCGCCGGCAGCGTGGCCGGCAGCGAAATCACCAGCGCCCAGCAGATCACGTGTTCGGCGCGCATGCGCTGCGACAAGCGGCCACCATAACCATAACCCACGGCGCCGCACAAGGTGGCCAGCAGCAGCAAGATGTCGGCGGGGGCGATGCGCAGGGCGCTGCCAGAGCGCAGCAGGGCAAACGCCACCACCAGCGCGCTGCCGAGCGCGGCGCAAAGCCAGAAGCCGTTCGACGGCCGCTGCCGGTGCAGCAGCGCACCCACGCCGGCCGTGGTCAGCGGCAGCACGCCGATGATCACGCTGGCATGCACCGCCTCCACATGGCGCATGGCCACCGAGGTGAGCAGTGGAAAGCCGAACACCACGCCAGCCGCGGTCAGCGCCAGCGGCCGCCAGTCGGCGCGCTTCGGCATCGGCGCGCGGGTGGCGAGCAGGAACACCACCGACAGCAGCCCGGCCGTCGCGGCCCGGCCCAGCGCGATGAACACGCCCGACATCTGCGGGTCGGCCAGCGTGCCCACGGCCAGGCGGGTCATGGGCAGGGTCAGCGCGAAGATCACCACGCCGAGCAGGCCGAGCCACAGGCCGGTGGTTTCGTTCGCGGCCTGCTGGCGTGCGATGGGGGTGGACGAAGTGGAGGGCAAAGCGGCGGGCAAAGTGGTTGTGGCGGAAGAGGGATTCATCGTTTCAGGATCCATAAAGCGGTGACCAGCAGCACCAGCGCCATCGCGCGGTTGAACCACAGCAGCCGGCTGCCTCGGGCCAGCCAGGTGCGCAGCAGCGAACCGAGCAGGGCATAGGTCAGGTTGCTGAGGAAGGCGAAGGCCAGCATCACCGGCAGCACGGTGGCGAAGCGCTGCACCGCGTCGGCACGCCCGGCGATCCAGCCGGCGACGATGGCCAGCGCCAGCATCCAGGCCTTGATGTTGACGAACTGCAGCGCCGCACCCTGCCAGAAACCGACCTGCAGGTGCGCCGCGTTGGCTTCGGCCAGGCGGGCCGAACCCGCCAGCTTCCAGGCCAGCCACACCAGGTAGGCCACGCCCGCAAACTTCACCACCAGGCCGAGCAGGGGCACCGCCAGCAACAGCGCGCCCAGGCCCAGTGCGCTCAGGCCCAGCACCACGCTCCAGCCCATCGGTACGGCGCAGACGAACGGCATGGCCCGGCGCAGGCCGTGGTTGGCCGCAAGCGCGGTGGACAGCATGGTGTTCGGGCCGGGCGAAAAACTCATCGCGGTGGCCAGCACCATCAGGGCCGTGAATTCGGTGGGATTCATGAGGGATATGGATTGAAAACTTGCCAGGTTGAAGAACACACTCTATCCTTGCAACCAGCACACAACCAATACAGTTTAGCGATTCACTGGGTAATCTGTATTGGTGATTTGATCAACACACGGCCCCGCGCATCCGTCTCACGCGCGCCGCGCCGTTTCCAAAAGAGGGGGTTTCCCATGCTGATGAAAGCCACTTCGCAGACCTTGGCCGAGCAACTGGCCGCGCATTTCGCCGAGCGCATCCGCAACTATTTGCTGGCGGCCGGCGCCCGCCTGCCCTCGGTGCGGCAATGCGCCGAGCAGCACCAGGTCAGCCCTTCCACCGTGGTGGCGGCCTACGACCAGTTGCTGGCACAGGGCCTGGTGGAGGCGCGCAAGAACCGTGGGTTTTTTGTGCGGGAAATGGCCCCTGCCCAGGACGCCTCGGCGCGATCGGCGGCCGACTCAGGCGCAAAGCGCAGCGACGCCGGCGTCCACCCGCCGATCAACGCCGCGGCGCTGATGCGCGGCATGTTCCAGGGCATGAGCGGCAAGGCGCAGCCCGGCACGGGCGTGTTTCCCGCCGACTGGCTGGTCAACAGCTTCATGCCCGCGGCGGTGCGCCGCGTGGCCAGCAGCCGTGCCGATTTTTCGCTGCAATACGGCGAACCGGCCGGCGACATGGGGCTGCGCCAGGCCTTGTCGAAAAAACTCGTGGGGCTGAACCTGCATGCCGCGCCCGAACACATCATCACCACCGTCGGCGCCACCCATGCGCTGGACGTGGTGAGCCGCACGCTGCTGCGCGCAGGCGACTACGTGATGGTCGAGGAGCCGGGCTGGGCCGTCGAGTTCGCGCGGCTCGACGCGCTGGGCATGCGCATCCTGCCGGTGCCGCGCCGCGCCGATGGCCCCGACCTGGCGGTGATGGCGCGCTACTGCGAGGCGCATAAACCCAAGCTGTTCGTGAGCGTGAGCGTGTTCCACAACCCCACCGGCTATTGCCTCACGCCCGGCAGCGCGCACCGGGTGTTGACCCTGGCCAATACACACGACTTTCACATCGTCGAAGACGACACCTATGCCCACCTCGCGCCCGAGCATGCCACCCGCCTGTGTGTGCTCGACGGCCTGCAGCGCACCATCTACGCCAGCGGGTTCTCAAAAATCCTGGCGCCGGGCTGGCGCATCGGCTTCCTGGCCGCGCCACCGGCCCTGGTGGACCGGCTGCTCGACACCAAGCTGGTGGCCACCTTGTCCACTCCGGCTCTGCTGGAGAAGGCGCTGGCCTGGTGTATCGACCAGGGCCAGTTGCGCCGGCATGCGGAACGCGTGCGCGCCCGGCTCGACCAGGCCCGCACCCGCAGCGTGAAGCTGGCCCTGGCCGCGGGCTGCAGCTTCGCCGCCGAGCCGGCCGGCCTGTTCGGCTGGGTGGAGACCGGTGTCGATACCGACGCACTGGCGCAGCGCCTGCTCGACGAGGCCTACATGATCGCGCCCGGCGCCTTGTTCCATGCCCAGCGCCGCCCCAGCACGCTGATGCGGATCAACTTTGCGACCGCGCAGGAGCCGGCGTTCTGGAAGGTGTTCGAGCGGGTGCGGAAGGGGATGTGAAGAGCTTGTTCGGCGGTGCTTCGACAGGCAGTGAGCCAACCTGGGGGTGTGCCTAGTGCGCCGCCTTCAGCGTGACCAGCGTGCGCAGCAACGCGCGGTTGGCGTCGTCGATCGGCATCTTGTGTTTGCGGCACAGCGCGCGGATGGCCTTGGTGTTGTCGGTGGCCTGGGCGGTGGCGATCTCCAGCGACGCGGCGTACGGTCCGGTGTTCTTCACCGTGGCGTCGTAGATGCGGTCCGACAGCGGGATGCGGCGCAGCACCGTGCCCAGCGGTTCGCCCAGCAGCAGATCAAGCTGCGAGAACAGGCCGCACAGGTAGATTTCGCGGCGCAGGCCGTCTTCGGCGCCGGCGTCGAGCAGGTGTTCCATCAGCCGCGCGCGCAGGATCATGCCGGCCTTGACGGGATGCAGGTTAAGGTCTTCCGAGGCTTGCGGCAACTGAGCCACCAGCCATTTGCTGAGCGAGGAATAACCCAGCATCATCAGCCCGTGGCGCAGCGATTCGATGCCGGTGCGCAGGCCGACGCCGGCCGAGTTCACATAGGCCAGGAAACGGTAGGCCAGCACCGGCTCTTCGCCGAGCACGGCTTCGATCTGCTCCATCGACTGGTCGGCTTCCACCGCCTTGATCACCCGCATCATGGTGCGGTGCTCGGGCGCGATGGCCTGGTGCCGGTGGCTGTGCAGCACGTCTTCTTCGGGCCAGCCGAGCAGGGCATAGACGTTTTGCTGGTCGAGGCAGTGCTCCATCAGCGCGCGGCTGGCCACGCCTTCATAGATCTGGCCGGCCAGCACCGGGCTGCGCGTGGCCGCCACCGAGGTGAAGCTGGACACATTGCGCTGCGCGGCACCGGCCTGCAGCGCGGCCAGCGCCGCCTGCGGCGACAGCGTGATCACGCTCTTGATGAAGCAACGCGCCAGGCTGTCTTCGGGTGGCTGCTCGTACGGGCCGCGCCAGGCCAGGCGCAGCCCGCGCTGGTGGGCGGCGCGCACACGCTGGGCCACGGCCGGCTCGGCGAGCCATTCCTGGCGTACCTCGATCCAATGCGTGCCGTCGTTGGCCGGCGCGTGTTCGAGCATGTCGCACAGCAATTGGCGCGACTGCATCGACAGCAGCAGGGGCGGGGTGTTGAGGGTGTCGAGCTCGGCCAGGGCGCCGAGCAGGTGGACGGCGTCAACAGCGCCTTCCTGACCCGCCTCGACGAACAATTGCACCGCGGTCAGATCGCGGCGCTGGTTCCATAGCGGCCGATACCCGAGGGTGACGCTGCCGAGGACGGAAGGGGTCATGAATCAACTAAGGTAATTGAACAGCGATAGTTTCTGGATCTGGGCATACGACTGCAGGGCGGCCTGGTAGCCGGTCTGCTGGTTGGCCTGATCAGACAGGGCCTTGATCATATCGAGATCTTCCGCTCTTGAGCGGTCGCCTTCGAGCTGTACCGAACGGGTCTGCTGGCTGGCATCGACGCGGTCGACCCGGTTCAGCAGGTCGCCTGCCAGGCCACGCGAGGCCTGCAATCGGGTCATACCCGCATCGATCTGGGTCAGGGCCTGGGTGATGCCGTGGGTCAGGGTGCCGACGTTGGTGCCGGCGTTCTTGACACCGGCGATCGCCTTGTCGAGCACGGCGAACACATTCGACTTCACGCTCGGCGTCACTGCGAAGGTGTCGCCCGAAGCTGGCGCGCCCTTGACCATCATGGACATGCCGTCGAAGGCAATGGCCTGGCCCGCGGTGTAGGGCTGGGCCGACAGCACGGTGGAGCCGCTGGTGGTGTCGGTCACGTCGTAGGTGGTGACCCCGGCGGCGCTCACGCTGAACTGGATGCTGTAGCTGTCGCCGGTGATGGCCGAAGGATCGGTCACCTGGCCCAGGTCGGACCAGGCGGTGCCGGTGTTGGTCGAGCCGAAATCGACGGCGAACACGCCGTTGCCGGTAGGCACGTTCATCCAGGCGGCTTCGCCATCGAGCGTTGGTGTGACCGACACTTCGCCATTCGGGCGCTGGCCGGGAATGGCCGCGTACTGCACGCCGGTGGTGGCGTCGACGAACGGCGGCGCGGCGCTGCCCAGCCCGCTGAACAGCGGAATGCCGTTGCTGTCGGTGCGGTTGGCATAGGTGAAGATCTGCTCGCGCAGCGAGGTCAGCTCCTGCAGGATCGAGGCGCGGTCGGTCGCGTTATAGGCGCCGTTGCCGGCGGCCACCAGCTTTTCGCGGAAGGCCTGCATGGCGTCGTTGGCCTCGCCGAGTGTGGATTCGGCCTCGGTGATCGAATTGCGCTGCATGGCCAGCGCGCGCTGGTCGGTGTCGACCCGGGCGATGCGCGTTTGCGCGCGTTCGGCCTGCGCGGCGGCAGTGGGGTCGTCGCTTGGGCGCAGCACGCGTTTGCCGGCGGTGATGTGTTCCTGCAGGGACGACAGCGTGTTCTGCCGCGTCGTGAGGTTGCGGGTCGCGGTGTCGAACGAGTTGTAGGTTCCCAGGCGGGCGAAAGAGTTTGCCATGTTGTTCTCCCGGGGTTACCGCGCCATGTTCTGAATCAGCGAGTCGAAGATGCTCTGTGCAATCTGGATGATTTTCGACGAAGCCTGGTAGGCCTGCTGGTACTGGATCAGCTTGGCCGCTTCTTCGTCGAGGTTGACGCCGGACACCGCCGTGCGGTTCGACTCGGCGGTGGCGGCGATCGCCTGCGATACGCTGGCGGTGTATTGCGCGCTTTGTGTGCGCACGCCGACCTGGGCGATCAGGCCCGCATAGCCGTCGGACAGTTTTGCGCCATCGAAGGTGGCGATGTCGCGCACGTCCAGCATGGCATCGGAGTTGCCGGCGTTGAGGTTGTAGTAGCCCGTGCCGCCGTTGGCCGGCGTGGCGTCCTGCACCGTGATCGTGTCGCCGGTGGCGGGGGTGCCCTGCAGCTTCAGATCCCAGCCGTCGATGGTGATGGTCTGCCCCGTGGTGTAGGTATAGGGCGGGCCGGACAGCGCTGCTCCGGTGGTCGTGTCGGTCGGGGTGCCGGTGTTACCGGCCAGCGTGAAGGTGCCCGGTGAGCCGGCGGTGAAGGTCAGCGTCACACCGCCGCTTGGCGGTATCACGAACCCGGTGGGATGGGCCACCAGGCTCACCACTCCCACATTGCCCGTGTTGGAGGCACCGATCTGCGGCTCGATGATGCTGGCCGCCGCCAGGTCGCGCGGCGACGAGATTGCCGTGTCCATGGTGGAGGCCGAGGTCGAGAATGGCTGGATCAGGAAGGAGTCGCCATCGACCGCACCGGCGCCGACGGTGAAGGTCAGGCCGTCGATGCTGACCGGCACCGCGGTGACGGCGGTGGTCTGGCCGTCGGAGAGCCGCACGATGTTGCCGGTGCTGGCGCTGGTCATGTTCAACTGGTAGTTCGACGCCACCATCTGCGTGGCATCGTTCACCGTCACACCCACGGTGGCCGTGATCGGCAGGTTGGTCAGCGAGTTCACGGTTTTCGGCAGGCCATCGGCCAGCGTGATGGGGCTGAACAGGTTGCCGCCCTGTTCGCCGTCGAGGTCCAGGCCGAGCTGGTGCTGGGCGTTGACCTGGGTGGTGATGCCCAGGGCCATGCGGCCAAGCAGGTTGTTGGCTTCCACCAGGTCGTTGTTCTGAAAACGCAGCAAGCCGGCGACTTCGCCGCCGCCGATGGTGTTTTCGTCGAGCTCATTGGTCGCGCTGCCGAGTTGCACCGCGATCTTCCGGTTGGGCACGCCGTATTCGTCGGCCACCAGCTTCACCGTGGAGGCGGCATTGCCCAGCACCACGGCCTGGTTGCCGATGAAGACGCTCAGCGAGCCGTCGCTGGCGGCCGTGGTGGTGGTCTGCGCCGACTTGTTGAGCTCGTTGATGAGTTGGTCGCGCTGGTCGAGCAGGTCGTTCGGCGTCTGGCCGGTGCCGTTGGCGCGGGCGATCTGCTCATTCAGCGCGGCGATGCGCGTGGTCAGGCTGTTGATGGTGTCGACCGACTGCTGCAGCTGCTGCGTCACGCCCGACTGGATTTCGTCGAGCTGGTTTTGTGTGGTGCGAAAGCGCCCGGCCAGTTCATTGGCGCGCGTCAGCACCACGTTGCGCGCGGTGAGGTCGGTGGGTGCGCTGGACACGTCGGAGAACGCGTTCATCATGTCGTTGACCGCTGCGCCCAGGCCGCTGGTGCCGCCCTGGAAGATGTCCTGCAACTGGGTGAGCTTGTCGGAGCGTGCGGTGTCGCCGGCCTGGATGGCTTGCGTCAACGCCGCCTGGCGGCTGAGGAACTGGTCGTAGGTGCGCTGCACCGTGACGATGTCCACACCCTTGCCGATGTAGCCCCCGCCGGTGAACTGGCCGGCCACCGACTGCAGCACCACCGACTGGCGGTTGTAGCCCACGGTGTTGACGTTGGCGATGTTGTGCCCGGCCGTGGACAGCGCCGCCTGGTTGGCCAGCAGCGCGCGGGTGCCGACGTTGAGCAGGCTACTCATGAGTTAGCTCCACGGAAGGTCGGCAATAAGCGGTTCGGTGCGGTGCTCATCGGGCGGCTCTCATGCGTAGGCGCGCCGCAGCTGTTCGGTGCGGTCGATGGCGCGGCTCAGCTTGGCCGCGTAGTTGGGGTCGGTCGCGTAGCCGGCGCGCTTGAGTTCGGAGGCGAAGGCGATCGACGAGCCGGTTTTCTTGCTGACCTGGGCGTAGCGCGGGCTTTCGTTGATCAGCTTGGCATAGTCCTGGAACGACTCTTCGTAGGAGTCGTAGGCGCGGAACTTGGCGCTGACCTTGCGGGATTCGCCGTTGACGTATTCGGTGGTGGTGACGGTGGTGGTCTTGCCGGTCCAGCCGGCGCCGGCCTTGATGGCGAAGAGGTTGAACGACGGAGTGCCGTCCTTGTTGCGGATCTCGCTGCGACCCCAGCCGGTCTCGTGGCCAGCCTGGCCCAGCATGAAGCTGGCCGGAATGCCGCTGGTCTTCTCCACATTGGTGGCCGCGTCGTTGTGGCGCTGGATGAAGTTGGTCTGCGCCTCGGTGCCGGGCTTGACCGGCAGGGTCGGCTTCTTGTCGACGCCGCTCACGGTTCCGCCAACGGTGCTGCCGTCCGACTTGGTGATCTGGAGCGACAACTGGCGCTCGATCGCCGCAGACAAGCCACCGGGCTGGCCCGACATGGTGACCGACAGCTGCTGGTCGAGCAGGTCGGTGCTGATGTCACCCGCGCTGCTGTCGAGCAGGCCCGACTTCTGTGTGGCTTCGCGCATGCTCTTGATGAGCTCGCGCATGAACAGCGATTCGAGCTGCTTGGCCGTTTCCTTGATCGCCGCTGGTGTGTCCTGCCCGGCCTGCAGCTTCAGCGCATTGAGCGACTTGCTGTCGGCCGCGAGTGCATTCGATGTGACGGGAGAAAGCGCCATGTCAGATCACCTCCAGCTCCGCATTGAGTGCACCCGCGGACTTGATGGCCTGCAGGATGGCCAGCAGGTCCTGCGGCGTGGCGCCCAACGTGTTCAGTGCGCGCACCACGTCGGCCAACTGCGGCGAGGCCTGCATCTGGATGATGTTGCCCGGCTCCTGCTTGATCTGGATGTCGCTCTTCTGCGCCACCACGGTCTGGCCTTGCGAGAGTGCGTTCGGCTGGCTGATCACCGGCGTGTTGCTGATGCTGATCGACAGGTTGCCATGGGCGATGGCGCAGGGGCCGAGCGTCACGGCCTGGTTCAGCACCACCGAGCCGGTGCGCGAATTGATCACCACCTTGGCTGCGGGGATCGTGGCTTCGAGCGGCAGTTCTTCAAGATCGGCCAGGAAGTTGACCCGCGCATTCGGATCGCGCGGCGCGCGCACCTGCACCGTGCGGCCGTCAAGGGCATTGGCCAGGCCGGTGCCGAGCTTGGTGTTGATCACCTGGGCCACGCGGCGTGCGGTCTGGTAGTCGGAGGTGTTGAGGCCGAGGCTGATGAATTCGCCGTCCTGCAGCGGTGTCGGCACGGCGCGCTCGACCTGGGCGCCTTCGGGAATGCGGCCCGCGCTCAGGTGGTTGATCTGCACCTTGCTGCCACCGGAGGCCGCGCCGGCGCCGGCCACCACCATGTTGCCTTGGGCCATGGCGTAGATTTCGCCATCGGCACCGCGCAGCGGGGTGACGATCAGGGTGCCGCCCTTGAGCGACTTGGCATTGCCCATCGACGACACGTTGACGTCGATCATCTGCCCGGGCTGGGCAAAGGCCGGCAGCTGCGCGGTCACGATGACCGCGGCCACGTTCTTCAACTGCAGCGAAGAGGCCACGCTGGCCGGCAACTGCACACCCATCTGCTGCAGGTAGTTGGCCAGGCTTTGCGTGGTGTAGGGCATCTGCGTGGTCTGGTCACCAGTGCCGTCCAGGCCCACCACCAGGCCATAGCCGGTCAATTGGTTGCTGCGCACGCCCTGCACGCCGGCGACTTCCTTGATGCGCAGCGCATGCGCTGGTGCGGCAACGAGAAAAAGCAGGGAAAACCACAGCGCCATGGTCCATGCCGAGGCCTTGTGGTGCGAGCGCTGACGGGGCATGGACATGATGGAAGACTCTTTGTTGCCGCTAGGGAGTCTTGATTTTGCGGCGGCTCAGAACGGCAGAAGGGTTAAAAAGAACCGCGACAACCAGCCAATTGACTGGGCTTCGCCCTGGGCGCCGCGCCCCTTGGATTCGACGCGCACGTTGGCCACCTGGTTGGAGCTCACCACGCTGTTGGCCTGGATGGCGCGCGGATCCACCGTGCCGGTGAAGCGCAGCACGTCGACGTTCTGGTTCACGCCGATCTGCTTTTCGCCCGCCACCACCAGGTGCCCGTTGGGCAGCACGTCGACCACGGTGGTGGTGATCGTGCCCGAGAAGGTGTTGGCGCTTTCGGTGCCGCCCTTGCCGGAGAAGGCGTTGTTGGAAGACGCGCCGAGCGTGACTTTGCCGACCTGCGCCGCCGACAGGAACGGGAACGCGGTAATACTGGCGTCATTGGCCGCGGTGCGGTCGATGGTGGAGGTCGACTTCTGGCTGGCGGTCACGTTCTCCACGATCTGGATGGTCAGGCTGTCGCCGACCAGGCGCGGGCGCCGGTCTTCGAAGGCCGGCCGGTACCGGGCCGAGGCGAACAGGCTGCCGCTGGCCGGGCCGACGGCCTGCGAAGGTGCGATCGGCAAGGTGCGCGGCAGCGTGGATTCGGCAAAGTCGACCTGCGGGGACCTTTGCAGCGATTCGCAGCCGGTGCACAGCAGGGCGGTCGCCAGCAGCGCTGCCGACCAGCCGCGGGTGGTCGTGTGGCGCGGGGCACGTTGCGGGGCGCGGCGCAAGGCAAGGGGCGAGGCATTCATGGTGAATTCCGGTGGGTGTGCGCGGTCTGGCGGGGCGCGCCGGTTTTACAGCTGCGCCAGTTTTTGCAGCATCTGGTCGGAGGTCTGCACGGCCTTCGAATTCATTTCGTAGGCGCGCTGGGTCTGGATCATGGTGACCAGTTCCTGCACCACGTTCACGTTGGAAGTTTCCAGGAACGACTGCATCACCGTGCCCATGCCGTTGGTGCCGGGCGTGCCGGTCTGCGGCTGGCCCGAGGCGGCGGTTTCGACGAACAGGTTCTGGCCCGTGGGCTCCAGGCCGGCCGGGTTGATGAAGTTGGCCAGGGCGATGGTGCCGACGGTCTGCGGCGTGGCACTGCCCGGCACCACCACACTCACGGCGCCGGTGGCACTGATGCTCACGCTCTGCGCCGTGATCGGGATGGTGATGCCGTTGGCCACCGTCAGGCCCGCGGCCGTGACCAGCCGGCCCTGCGAGTCCACCTGGAACGAACCGTCGCGGGTATAGGCCAGGGTGCCATCGGCCTGATTGATCTGGAAGAAGCCGTTGCCCTTGATCGCCACGTCCAGTGAATTGCCCGACTGCTGCAGGCTGCCCTGCGCGAACGAGCGGCTGGTGGCTACGGTGCGCACGCCCAGGCCAAGGTGCAGGCCGGTCGGCAGTTGCGACTGCTCCGTGGTGTCGGAGCCCACCTGGCGCAGGTTCTGGTAGATCAGATCCTCGAACACTGCGTTGGCACGCTTGTAGCCGGTGGTGGACACGTTGGCCAGGTTGTGCGAGATGACGTCCAGCTGCGTCTGCTGGGCTTCCATGCCGGTCTTGGCGATCCAGAGGGAATTGATCATGGTGTGCTTTCAGTGGTATTCGCGTTGGGCAGGGACTCTTCAGCCCTGCACACTCAGCAACTGGCTGGCGGTCTTGTCGTTGGTCTCGGCGGTCTGCAGCAGCTTCATCTGCGTCTCGAACTGGCGTGCCACCTGGATCATGCCGACCATGGTCTCCACGGCGTTGACGTTCGAGCCCTCGACCGCGCCAGGCAGCAGCTTGGCGGTGGCGTCCTGCGGCAGCACGTCGCCGGCAGTGCTGCGAAACAGGCCGTCGTCGCCGCGCTTGATCGGCTGGTCGGCGTTGGGCGTGACCATCTTCAGCCGGCCGAGCCGGGTCGGCGCCTGGCCGGGTACGGTGGCGTTGACGCTGCCGTCGTAGCCCAGCGCCACCTGTGCGCCCTGCGGCACATCGATCGGCGAGCCGCCGTCGGACAGCACCGGCAGGCCACTGGCATTGACCAGCGTGCCGGTGGACGAGACCTCGAAGGAGCCGGCCCGGGTATAGGCTTCCACCCCGTCCAGGCCCTGCACCGCGAACCAGGCATTGCCCTGGGCCATCGCATCCAGGTTGCGGTCGGTGCGCTGCACCGGGCCGGAGCGGTCGAGGTAACCGGCGGTCGCCTCCAGCGCGAACACCCGGGTGCTGGAGCCAGGGCCGTTGAGCGGCACTGAACGGAACGTGGCCAGTTCGGCGCGGAAGCCGTTGGTCGACACGTTGGCCAGGTTGTTGGCCAGCACATCCTGCCGGTGCGCGGCCGCGTTGGCGCCGGTCATCGAGGTGTAGATGAGGTGGTCCATGGCTGGGTGTTCCTAGAGAGCGAGGCTCAGTTTGCTGCGGATCAGCGCAGGTTGACCAGGGTGGACATCACCTGGTCCTGGGTCTTGATGGTTTGCGCATTGGCCTGGTAGGCACGCTGCGCGGTCATCATGTTGACGAGTTCGGCGGTCAGGTCGACGTTGGAGTCTTCGAGCGCGCCCGAGCGCAGCTCGCCGAAGTTGCCGTCGGTCGGTGTGCCCATCACGGCCAGGCCGGACTCGAAGGTCGACACCCACTTGTTGCCGCCGACGGATGCCAGTCCCTGGGTGTTGCGGAAGTTGGCCAGCGCAACCTGCCCCTCGGATTGCGTTACCCCGTTCGAATAACGGGTGGTGATCATCCCGTTGTTTTCGATGCTGATGCCGGTCAGTTCGCCCGAGGTGTAGCCGTCCTGCGTCAGGTCGGAGACGGCGAACTTGGTGCCGTACTGGGTGATCTTGCTGAGATCGACGGCCACGGAGAAGGGGGTCGTCAGGTTGGGGTTGGTCGAAGACGGGTCGACCGACAGCGTCAACGAAGAGCCGGAAACGGGGGCGCCGTTGTCGTCGAAGACGACGGTGCCGACGGCGGTGGCCGTGGTGGAGAGAGAGTCGTAGACGTCCCAGGTATTGGCCGTGGCGGTCTTCTGGAAATACAGGTTCACGGTGGTGGCCACGCCCTGGCTGTCGTAGACATTCAGCGAGGTGCCGTAGGTGGACCTGGGTGTGGCCGCGATCACCGGGGTGACGGTGCTGTCGCCGGCGGCGTCGGTGGCGCGCGCGTCCAGGTTCAGGGCCGCGGTGATGGCGGTGGTTTGCTTGGCCGCGATCGGCTGGCCGGTGGGAAAGACCAGCTTGGTCAGGGTGGTCGAGGTGCGCAAGCCGGTGCTCGGATCGACCGGGTAGCCCATGACGTTGTCCGCGCTGTTGGTGACCAGGTAGCCGCTGGTGTCGAGCTTGAAGTCGCCTGCGCGGGTGTAGGCGGGGGTGCCGTCGGTCTGCTGCAGCGTGAAGAAACCGTTGCCGTTGATGGCCGCGTCCAGGCTGTTGCCGGTGATGGCGAAGTTACTCTGCGTGAATTGCTGGGCGACGGCCGCCACCTCGACGCCGATGCCGGCGTTCTTGGAGCCCGAGGTGCCCAGGCTGGAGGCGATCATCTCGGCGAATTCCGCACGTGAGGACTTGAAGCCAGTGGTGTTGGCGTTGGCGATGTTGTTGCCGATGACGTCCAGGTTCTTGCTGGAGGCGTTCAAGCCGGAAAGGCCTTGTTGGAAACTCATGTGGAACTCCTGATGACGTGCGGGGATGGGGTTACAGAATGGCCTTGATGGCGCTGTAGGCGACGGAGCCGCCCTGTTCGAGTTGCAGCTTCAGGGCACCGTTTTCTGCGCCGACCGACACCACCTTGTCCTGCATGAGCGCGGTGGCGTCCACGGCGGCCGAGGCGTTGGTGGCCACCACCTTGAAGTTCAGGGCGCCGGTGCCGGTGTAGCCGGAGGTGTCGAAGTCGAAGTTGTGCCGCCCGGCGTCGAGCGCGCCGAGCTTGACCGTGCCGAGCACCGTGCCGCCGGCGGTGGACACCTGCACGCTGACATCGGCCGCGTTGGCCGACAGGTCGAAGGCGCCGGTGCCGGTCTTGGTGGTGCTGTCGACGGTGAGCTTGTCGCCTTCGGTCAGCACGCTGCGCCCGACCATGGTGCCGCCCTGCATGACCTGCAGCGAGGTGAACTGGTCGGACATGCCCTTGACCGTGGTGTTGAGCTCCTGGATGCCGGTGACGGTATTGATCTGCGCGATCTGCGAGGTCATCTGGGCGTTGTCCAGCGGATTCATCGGGTCCTGGTTGTTCAACTGCGCGACCAGCAGCTTGAGGAAGCGGTCCTGCGCGGCCGCGGGGTCGGATGTGGAGTTGCTGGTGGAGGTGGTGGCCGTCGAGCCCCACGAACCGTTGATGCCGGTGATTGCCATGGTGATGTCCTTGAAAGCTGTTCGCCAGTGATTCGGTTATTGGCCCATTTGCAGGGTCTTGAGCAGCAGCGTCTTGGCTGTGTTCATGACCTCGACGTTGTTCTGGTACGAGCGCGAGGCGGAGATCATGTTGACCATCTCGTCCACCGCGTTGACGTTGGAATGGGTCACATAGCCCTCCGCGTCGGCGTTGGGATGGCTCGGGTCGAGCACCTTGCGGCCGGGCAGGTCGCTTTCGGTGATGGACTTGACGCGCACGCCGGCCGAGCCTTCCGCACCCATGAGTTCGGTCTGGAACACGACCTGGCGCGCCTTGTAGGCCTTGCCGTCCGGCCCGGCCACCGCGTCCACGTTGGCCAGGTTGGAGGCGACCACGTTGAGGCGCTGCGACTGCGCGCTGATGGCGCTGCCGGAGACGCCGAAGATGGAGAACATGGACATGATGGTTCTTTCAGTGGTCTAACCGCGCATGGCGCAGGCTGCAGTGCATGGCAAGCGCAGCGAAGCCCTTTCGCGGGCACCCGCGGAACCGGTTTTGCCGGGCCGCTGGGTGCGCCCCCTTGAGGGGGGATGCGGCTATACGCAGTGAGCAAGAGTCGGGGGGGAACATATTCATTGGCCCTGGATGGCGCTGAGCATGGTTTTTGCCTGGCCGTTGATGAAGCGCAGCGTGGCCTCGTAGCGCACCGCGTTGTCGACGAAGGCGGCGCGCTCGCGGTCCAGGTCCACGGTGTTGTTGTCCAGGTTGGGCTGGCTCTGCACGCTGTAGCCCAACTTCTGCGAGCCGCTGCCCGACAGGTCAGGGCTGGGCACGTCCATGTGGCGGCTGTCGGTCTTGCCGACGGCCATGCCGCTGCCGCCCTGCATCGCCGCGCCGATGGCGTCCTTGAAGTTGAAGTCGCGCGCCACATAACCCGGGGTGTCGACGTTGGCGATGTTGCTGGCGATGGCGCGCTGGCGCTCGGCCCGCAGCACCAGGGCCTTGCTCTGGAAGTCCAGGCCTCCAACCATTTTGTCCAACATGCGACACCTCGCTTTCCAATGAGTGACCCCACAGGGGCCAGAACGGCCCGGGTGGTGCGCAAATTATGGAAAAACTGAAGGCCGGCGATGTGGCGAAGAACCGGGTGATTGCCGCGCAGTTCGGCCGATCGCTGCGGGGTGGATTGCCTATAGTTTCGGCATCGTGCAGGCTGGCTCGTACGCCGTGGCCGGTTCTGGGCGAACTAGGAGGTTTTATGCTGCGATCCCGATTCGCCCCCCGTCGCCTGGGTGCTGCGCTTGCCATGCTTTGCCTGGCCGGTGCTGCGCAGGCGCAAACCGATCCGAGCCAGGCCTACGCCAGCTCGGCCAAACAATGGCTGGACGAAACCGTGGCCAGCGCCACGGCCGGCAGCAACACCGCCTTGCGCATGGAAGTCAGCGTCGGCGCATTGGATTCGCGGCTGCGGCTTGCCCCGTGCGGGCGGGTCGAACCCTATTTGCCGCCCGGCACCCGCTTGTGGGGCCGCAGCCGCATTGGCTTGCGTTGTGTGGACGGCGTTTCGCGCTGGAGTGTCTTTTTGCCGGTGACGGTGAAGGCCTTCGGCCCGGCCTGGGTGGCACGGGGCCCGGTGGCCGCCGGCGCCGTGCTGGGGCCGGACGACGCCATGCAGGCTGAAGTAGACTGGGCCGAAGAGGCTTCACCGGTGATGGCCAATGCCGATCACTGGGTGGGCCAGGTGGCCGCCCGCAACTGGGCACCGGGCCAGGCGATCCGCCAGTCCATGGTGAAGGCGGCCACGGTGTTCCAGGCTGGCGCGCAGATTCGGGTGCTGGCCGAAGGCCCGGGTTTCCAGGTCGCGTCCGACGGGCAGGCCATGACGGCAGGCGTCATAGGACAGCTGGCGCGGGTGCGGATGGACAACGGCCGGGTCATGTCCGGCACCGTTCTGGATTCCCGTACGGTGAGGCTAGAGATGTAAGTGCAAGCGATCTGTTACACCGATTAGGATTAAAGTTCAGAAGAAATTGGTCGAAAGCATTGCTACGATGCCCCGGTTTCAGGGCTGATGGAGAGAGCGATGAAGATTGGACAAACCCCCGAACTGCCGGTTACCGGCACGCCGGCCGCCCCTAAAAAGGCTGGGCCGGAGCAGGACACTGCGCCCGCCAGCGTGGCCAAGGAAGGTGCGCGCGCGTCGACGGCGGGGGCTTCCGTATCTGTCTCGCCCCTGGCCCGCTCGCTGGAGCAGGCCAACCGCGGCGTTGGCGACGATTTCGACAGTGTCAAGGTTGACGCCATCCGTTCCTCCATCCAGGACGGCACCTACAAGGTCAATCCCGAAGCCATTGCCGACAAGCTGCTCTCCAACGCCAGCGAAATGCTGAACGTGACCCGCGACGATTGACCACCGTATTTTTACCCGGATATAATTAAATGGCCTCTTCCACCTCTTCCACCCCGTTCGATTCAGCCCTGACCGAAGTCGAGCGGTTGCTGGAGCAGGTGTCGGCGTCGCTCCTGTCCGGTGACGCACTGTTGCTGGACGCCAGCAGCCAGGCGCTGCGCAAGGCTGTGCTGGCCTTCTCCGCTGCGGCCTCTACCGCACAACAGGCGGCGCTTTCAGCCGATCCGGCCATGAAGCAGCGGCTCGCCCGGGTGTCCCAGGCGCTCGCGCGCCAGCGTGAAGGCATGGCGCGCCGCGCCGTGGTGGTGGGCCAGGCCTTGTCCGCCATCCTGCCGCGTGCGGACGCCTCCACCTATTCCGGCGGCGGCGCACCGATCTACCGCAACAGTGCGGCGCGCATCTACGCCAACCTTGCCACCTGACGCAACGCCCGCCCCATGAAAAATGGCCCTTCGACAGGGCCATTTTTCATGGGGCTCAAGGAGGCGGAGGCCAAAGCCACCGCCTTACGGGTGGTCAATGGCTGCGCATCTTGGCACGCAGCCGGGCAATCGACTGGCTGTGCAACTGGCACACCCGCGATTCGGTCACGCCCAGCACCGCGGCGATTTCCTTGAGATTCAGGTCGTTCTCGTAGTACATGCTCATGATGTGCTGCTCGCGCTCGGGCAGGGTCTTGATGGCTTCAACCAGGGCCTGGCGCAGCCGGTGGTCGCGCAGCATCTGCATCGGGTCGGCGCCGTCGTCGGCCACATGGTGGTCGAGGAAGCCGGCCTCGTCGTCCGAGCCGTTGGACATATCTTCCAGATAGACGAGCTGGGTGCCACGTACCTTGCCGAGGAGTTCCTGGTAGTCGGGCAGTGTCATTTCCAGTTCCGTTGCGATTTCGGATTCGAGCGGGCTGCGCCCGAGTTTCTGCTCGAGCTTGCGCACCGCGCGCTCGATGTCCTTCTGGCTCTTGCGCGAGCTGCGCGACATCCAGTCGCCCTCGCGTAATTCGTCGATCATCGCGCCGCGGATACGTTGCGTGGCGAAGGTTTCGAACTGAACGCCCTGGCTGACCTCGTAGCGGGTCAAAGCTTCCGACAGGCCGATCATGCCGACCTGGATCAGGTCGTCGAGCTCGACGTTGGGCGGCAGCTTGGCAATCATGTGGTGTGCCAGCCGCCGCACCAGCGGCACATACTGGCGGATCATGTGTTCACGGTCCAGATGACCTTTGGCGGTGTACATCACTGGCTCCGGACGAGATGGACAGCGGAGAAATCGGAGTCTGAAAAACGACCAGGCCAGTCGTTGCCGACCGCGGCCGCACTCTCCAGCAGGCGCAGTACGAGCCGGGGCGTGTCCTCGGAGGGCTTGTCCTGCTGCGGGAAAGAGCGAATGTTGAGCACCTCGGTGTCGCAGCCCAGGTAAGTGGCCGCGCAATGCTGCAGCGAACGTGCCGCCTCCTTGGCGCGGGTTTGCGCGGCCTGCAGCGGCCCGGTCACCAGCGACACCAGCGTGGGCATGCAGCCTGCCTGCAGCAGCTGCTTGAGGGTCTGGTAGCCATTCACGATGGAAGTCTTGGAGGGGCTGATGGCCAGCAACGGGCGCACCTGGGTGCCGGGCAGCAGCGCCATCAGCACCTCTGCCCGTGCGTACACCAGCACGGTATCGAAATTTTTGAACAAGTGTCCCAAGGGTCGCAACGGCATGTCGTCCTCCTTGTCTCGCGAGGCAAGCCGGGCCAGCGCCGTGAATCCCACTTTGGCTGGCACGATTTGCCAAGTGGAATCGTCATCGGCATTCTCCAGCCAGTGTGCGTGATCCAGCAAATCCTGTAAACCTCGATTGTGCTCCGATTCTGCCGTGGTTCCGTCCAGCACCGCCACGTTGTGGCCAAGTCCCTGCAGCGATGTACAGATCTGCCAGAGCAGCGGCTGTTCGGTCCCGGTCTCGCCTCGGCTGACCATGGCCATCACGCGCATGCCCTGCGTCGATGCCTGCGGCATCCAGTGGCGCAAGCCTTCGCTTTGATCGACCACCGCCTCAAGCATGGGCACGTTCCTTGTGTTCGGAGCTGCCGGCTTGCGAGAAGAAGAAACTCAGGTCGGCCGCCTTCGGATCGAAGGCCGATTTCGCGCTGGAGCGCATCGAGGTACTGATCAGCTTCTTGGCGTCGGCCGCCTCCCAGTCTTCGGGTACGCGCTGGCCGTTGCACACGCCGCGCAGCACCAGCTGATGGCGGATGATCGCGTCCAGCGACGGACCAAGCTTCACGGCTTCGTCGACCTTCGACAGGATGGCTTGCTGCACGCCGCTGGTCTTGAACGAGGTCAGCACGTCGTCCAGCGTGTCGCCGTGGCCGCCGGCATTGAGCACCAGCAGGCGGTTGACCTTGGGCAGGTCCAGTACGTCGAGCATGTCGCGCTTGCGCGGGTCGCGTGGCGCGATGCCGGTGGTGTCGATGAGCACCATTTTCTTGTTGCCCAGCAGGCCGAGCAGATCCTGCAGTGCGGCGCGGTCGTGGGCCAGGTGCGCCACCACGCCGAGCATGCGGCCGTAGGCGCGCAGCTGTTCATGGGCCGCCACGCGGTAGGTGTCGAGGGTGATCAGGCCGACGCTGTTCGGGCCGTGGATGCGCACGCAGTGCGCGGCCAGCTTGGCGGCGGTGGTGGTCTTGCCCACGCCGGTGGCACCCACCAGCGCGTAGATGCCGCCCTGGTCGAACAGCGATGGTGCGCGCGCATCGGTCTTGAGGTTGCGCTCGAGCACATCCATCAGCCAGCGCACGGCCTCGGCCGCGCCGATGTCCTCGGGCAGCCGCTCCAGCACGGCGCGTGCCAGGGCTGGCGAGTAGCCGGCACGGATCAGCTTGAGCATCAGGTTCGACTGGATCGGGTCCTGCTTGGCCTGGCCGAGCCAGGTGAGGGTGTTGAAGCGGTCTTCGATCAGCTCCTTCATGGCCTGCAGTTCGTCGACGATGCCCTTGGCGTTGGCCTGGCTGGCGGCGGGTGCCGGCGGTGCGGCGCGTGGCCGGGCAGGGGGCGCGGCGAAAGGTGCCGCATGGCTGGCCCGCGGGGCTGGCGCAGGCGCCGGAGCGGGTGCGGGCCTGGCTTCGAACAGCGGGGCGCCGCTCAGGGTTTCGTCGCTCTGGCCGTTTGTTGCCTCGTGCCGGCGGCGCAGCATGCGTTCGCGCACGTAGTCCTGGAACGACAGGGTGCTCATCGCCAGCTGCGTGGTGTCTTCGTCCACCGGATCGGGGTCGACCGGCGCGGCCTTGGCGGCGGGGCGGGCCGCCGGGCGGGGCTGTGCGGACGGCTGCGGCCGAGCCGGAGCGGCCAGTGCCGCTTCATGGGCATGGTCGAGCGAGGACAGGCTGTCCTCCGCGGTGGCCACCACTTCGACACCGGTCGGTGTGGGGCGGTTGGACAAAATCAGCGTGCCCTCGCCGAATGCCATCCGGGCTTTGGCCAAGGCTTCGCGTGACGTGGCAGCGTGGAAGCGTTTGATGTTCATGTGAGTGCACCTTTGAGAATCGGGCCAATGCGGATGGTGTGGGTTTCAGGGATTTCGCTGTGCGCCAGAACCTGCAGGCGCGGCGCCACGCGGCGCACCAGGCGGGCGATGGCGTTGCGGATCGCGTCGGGCACCAGCAGGCAGGCCGGTACGCCGAGTTCTTCCTGCTTGAGCGCGACGTCGGCCGCGTTCTTGGTCAGCATCTCGGCGACACCCGGGTCGAGTGCGGGGCCGGCGGTGTTGCCCAGGGCCTGCACCAGCATGCGCTCCAGGCCGGGTTCGATGGCGATCACGTTGAGCTCGCGCACCGGGCCGTAGATCTGCTGCACGATGGCCGGTGCCAGGGCGATGCGCACGCGGCGCGCCAGCTCCACCGGGTCGGTTGTGCTGCCGGCATGTTCGGCCAGCGATTCGACGATGGTGCGGATGTCGCGGATGTGAACAGACTCTTCCAGCAGCAACTGCAGGACTTTCTGGAAGGTGGCAATCGAGACCATCTTGGGAACCACTTCTTCGATCAATTTGGGTGCCTGTTTGCTGACGTGTTCGACGAGTTGCTGGGTCTCCGTGCGGCTCAGCAGACGGGCCGCCTGGATTTGCATCAAGTGTGACAAATGCGTCGCCATCACGGTTTCCGAATCAACCACGGTAAAGCCTGCCATTTGCGCCGGTTCCTTCTGGCGCTCGTCGATCCAGTGCGCGGGCAGGCCGAAGGCCGGGTCGGTGGTGGCCGTGCCGATCAGCGGGGTGGTGATGCCGCCCGGGTTGATGGCCAGGTACATGCCGGGGAAGGCCTCGCCGTCGCCGACCACCACGCCGCGCAGGGTGATGCGGTAGGCGCTGGGCTTGAGCTCCAGGTTGTCGCGCACATGCACCGCTGGCGGCAGGAAGCCGACCTCCTGCGCGAACTTGCGGCGCACGCCCTTGATGCGGGTCAGCAGGTCGCCCTGGCGGTTCTTGTCGACCAGCGTGATCAGGCGGTAGCCGAGTTCCAGGCCGAGCAGGTCGACCGGTTGCAGATCGTCCCAGGTGGCTTCGCCGTCGCTGGGCGGCGGTGGCGGGATGGCGGTAAGGTCTGGCGGCGGCGGGCGGCGGGCGATCACCCAGGCGCCGTAGCCGAGCACGGCGGCCATGGTGAGGAACACCACGTGAGGCATGTTCGGCACGATGCCGAGCAGGGCCAGGATGCCGGCTGTGATGCCCAGCACGCGCGGCGAGGTGAACAACTGGTGCACGATCTGCTTGCCGATGTCGTCGTCCTTGCCCACGCGCGAGACCACCATCGCCGCGGCGATCGAGATCAACAGGCCCGGGATCTGCGCCACCAGCGCATCGCCGACGGCCAGCAGGATATAGGTGTCGGCCGCCTTGCCGGCGCTCAGGTCGTGTTGCAGCACGCCGACGGTGAAGCCACCGACGATGTTGATGATCAGGATCAGGATGCCGGCGATGGCGTCGCCGCGCACGAACTTCGAGGCGCCGTCCATGGAGCCGAAGAAGTCGGCTTCTTCTGCCACTTCGGCGCGCCGGCGCTTGGCTTCCTTCTCGTTGATGAGGCCGGCGTTCAGGTCGGCGTCCACCGCCATCTGTTTGCCGGGCATGGCGTCCAGGGTGAAGCGGGCCGACACTTCGGCGATACGTTCCGAGCCCTTGGTCACCACCACGAAGTTGATGACCACCAGGATCGCGAAGACGATCAGCCCGACCGCGAAGTTGCCGCCGATCAGGAAGTGGCCGAAGGCCTCGATCACCGCGCCGGCCGCGCCCGGACCGGTATGGCCTTCGAGCAGCACCACCCGGGTGGAGGCCACGTTCAGCGACAGCCGCATCAACGTGGTCAGCAGCAGCACCGAGGGGAACGCGGCGAAGTCCAGCGGGCGGGTCATGTAGGCCGCGACCATCATCACCATCAGCGCCACCGCGATGTTGATGGTGAAGAAGGTGTCGAGCAGCCACGAGGGCATCGGCAGCACCATCATCGCCAGGATGACGACGACCAGGATCGGCGCCGAGACGCCTGTCATCAGGGCCGCGTTGGTGGTGAACCAGCGCTGGATGGATTTCATTTGCGGGTTCATGGCGCTTCCTCGGCCAGGATGGTTTTACTCAGCGGGTCGAGCTCCGGCGGCACGAAGGGTTGCGGGAACACGTCGGGCATCGGGCCTTCGCCGCGCATCGCGGCCTTCAGGCGGTAGACATAGGCCAGCACCTGGGCCACGGCGGTGTATAGCGTGGACGGGATTTCGCGGTCGAGCTCGGCATGGGTGTACAGCGCGCGCGCCAGCATCGGCGACTGCAACACCGGAATCGCGTTCTGGGTGGCGATCTCGCGGATCTTCATGGCCAGCAGGTCGGCGCCCTTGGAGATGACCTGCGGCGCGGCCATGGTCTTGTCGTCGTATTTGATGGCCACGGCGAAGTGGGTCGGGTTCATCAGCACGAAGTCGGCCTTGGGCACGGCGGCGACGCTGCTGCGGTTGGCGATCTCGCGGGCGCGGGCGCGCATCTTGCCCTTCATCTGCGGGTTGCCGTCCGATTCCTTGTGCTCCTGCTTCACCTCCTGGTGCGACATCTTGAGCCGCGACTTCAGCAGGAAGGTCTGTAGCGGCACGTCGATCACCGCCACCGCGAAGACCACCAGCAGCAAGAGCGCCATGCCCGAGGTGATCCAGTCCACCAGGTGGCGCAGCGCTGCGGTGGAGGGCTGCATCACCAGGGAGGCCACCGACTGCAGGCTGTTGGCCATGAAGCTCCAGGCCACCATGATCAGTACCGCCGTGATGAAGATCAGCTTGGCCACGTCGGTCACCTGCTGCTTGGAGAACAGGCGGCCCACGCCGTCGATGGGATTGAGCCGGCTGAAGTCCGGCATGATGGGCTTGAGGCTGGCGATCCAGCCGCCGGCGGCGACGGCGCTGCCCACCGCGGCCGCGAGCACGATGGCGGCGAACAGGGAGGAGGCGACCATGCCGACCACCACCATGTCCTGCAGGCGGTCGAGCATGCTGCCGTTGTTGGTCAGCGTGGCGAGGTTGAAGGAGAGTTGCTGGGCGAGCGCCAGCTTGAGACGGTCGAAAAGTGCCGGCCCCAGCACCAGCAGCGCGAGTGAGCCGGTGCCCAGCACGGCCAGGTGCGACAAATCCTTGGAGCGTGAAGCCTGACCGTCCTTGCGCGCTTGCTGCAGCTTGCGCTCAGAGGCGGGAAGGTTCTTGTCTTGGCTGGAGGAGTCCATGGCAATGGGGAATTAAGGTTCCCCATTGTCTGCAGCCGCCCGGTTTTCTAAAGGCCGATAAGACCGCCGATGCAAGGCTTATTTGCACGCCCCCAGATCGCGCACTTCGTGCCCTTGCAGGGGGCGACACCAGCGGCCTGGCGAAGCCAGTTCCGCGATGTCTCTGGAATAAGTCACGCTCAGCCGCCAATCCCGTTCGTGCTGAGCCTGTCGAAGCACTTTATCGTCCTGAGCTGGCCGAAGGACCTGTGTGCAACAGAAGAGAGTGGGTGAGTGCCCGTCAGAACCCCAGGCTGGCCAGCAGGTCGTCGACCTGGGACTGGTCGGTGACAACGTCGCCCGCCGTGCTGGCGTCGACCACCGGGCCGGCCAGTTTGGGCTTTTCCACCACCGGCGGGGCCGTCGGCGCGGTCTGGATCAGCAATTCCACCAGCTGCTGCTCGATGGTGGCCGCCAGGTTCACCACCCGGGCGATGACCTGGCCGGTCAGGTCGTGGAAATCCTGGGCCATCATGATTTCGGTGAGGTGGCCATCGATGTCCTTGGACACCTGCTCCACATCGGCCACGAAGTTGTAGACCTGGCCCGTCGCCACCGCCGCCACCGGGTCTTTCACGATCAGCGCAGCCAGGCGGCGGGTTTCCGCGGCGATGTAGTCGTGCTGGGTCTTGGCCAGCTCGACCCGGCTCAGCACCTTTTCCGCCGCCTCGCCGGTCAGGCGCGCGATGTAGGACAGGCGGCTTTGCGCGTCTGGCAACTCGTTCACGCTGCCCTTGAGCTTGTCCGCATAACCCAACTGGTTCAGCGTGTCGTGCAGTTGCCGCGTCAGCAGCCCGATTTTCTGGTGAACAGCGGGAGCGGCGGCGTCCACATCCGCTGCCGATGGCGGTGGGTTGGCTGTCATACCGGTGTCATTCCCAGCTTTTTGAGGATGTGTTGCACCTTGTCTTCCAGCGTGGCCTTGGTGAAAGGCTTCACGATGTAGCCGGCCGCCCCACCCTGGGCTGCGGCGACGATGTCCTCCTTGCGGGCTTCAGCGGTCACCATCAGCACCGGGAGGTGCTTGAGCTTTTCGTCGGCCTTGATTTGCGTGAGCAATTCGAAACCGTTCATGTTGGGCATGTTGATGTCGCTGACGACAAAATCAAACCGCCCGTTGCGGAGCTTGTTCAGCGCGACGACGCCATCTTCCGCTTCTTCAGCGTCGGAGAACCCGCTTTCCTTCAGCAGGTTGCGCACGATGCGCCGCATCGTTGAAAAATCGTCAACGATTAGAAAACGCAGGTCGTTTGCCACGTGTGACCCTTTCGAAGAGAGGTTGCTGTAAGAAGGCGCATCAGTTTATTTCTCAAAATACTCATGATTTTGGCTCAGGAGCCGGGGTTGCCGGGCGTTGCTCGGCTTCGCCCGCAGTCCCCGCGGAAGCCGGTATTGTGGCATTGCCCATCAAACGTGCCTCGGCCTCACGGGTCATGACCGTGATGCTGATGCGTCGGTTGACGGGTGCCAGGGGGTTTTGCGCGTCGATCAGGTTGCTGGAAGCCAGCCCCACCACCCGCGCAAGCTTGTCGTCGGGCATGCCCGCGGCCACCAGTTCCCGGCGCGAGGCATTGGCGCGGTCGGCCGAGAGTTCCCAGTTGCTGTAGCCGCGCTCGCCGTTGCCGTAGGGGGTACGGTCGGTGTGGCCGGCCAGGCTGACGTGGTTTTCGACTTCGTTGAGCGCCATGCCGATTTCGCGCAGGATGTCGCGCATATAGGGTTTCACCAGGGCGCTGCCGCTGTCGAACATCGGGCGGTTCTGGTCGTCGACGATCTGGATCTGCAGTCCGTCGGGCGTGGTCTCCATGCGGATCTGCGAGCGGTATTCGTTGAGCTTGGGGTTGCTGGTGATCAGGGCGTCGATCTTGGCGCGCAGGCTGGCGATGCGCTTGGCGTCCTGCTTGGCGATCTCGGCCTTGGCCGCTTCCTCGGTCATTTTTTTCTTGAGCGGGTCGTCGCCGGTGCCGCGGGTGGCCTGGCCGTTCTTCTTCGTGAGGTCGGTGCCGCCGCCCGACAGGATGCTGTTGCTCGCGCCAGCGCCGCTGCCGCCCTGCATGGCGACCTTCAGCGGAGCGCTGAAGTAGTCGGACAGGCCCTTCTTGTCGCCTTCGGAAGTGGAGCCGAGCAGCCACATCAGCAGGAAAAACGCCATCATGGCGGTCACGAAGTCGGCATAGGCGATCTTCCACGCGCCGCCGTGCGCGACGTGGCCGCCTTTCTTGATCTTCTTGACGATGATCGGCTGTAGCTTCTTGCCTTCGCCTGCCATTTCAGCTTCCTAGCGCGGAATCATTTTTTTCCACGAACGTGTCCTTCAAGCTCGGCGAAACTGGGGCGTTCCGTCGAGAACAACACTTTGCGACCAAATTCGATGGCTGTCGAGGGGTTGTATCCCTGCATGCTGGCGAGCAAAGTGGTTTTGATGCATTGCAGCTCCTTGGTGCTGTCTTCGCCCTTTTGTTCGAGCAGGCCGCCCAGCGGCTCCACCACGCCGTAGGCCAGCAGAATCCCGAGGAAGGTACCGACCAGCGCCGAGGCGATCATGCCGCCGAGCACCGACGGCGGCTGGCCCACCGAGCCCATGGTGTTGACCACGCCCAGCACCGCGGCCACGATCCCGAAGGCCGGCAGCGCGCCGGCCAGCCGGGCGATGGCCGCGATCGGCGCGTGTGCTTCCTGGTGGTGGGTGTCGATTTCGCTGTCCATCAGCGACTCGATTTCATGGGCGTTCAGGTTGCCAGAGACCATCATGCGCAGGTAGTCGGTCATGAACTCGACCACGTGGTGGTCATGGCCGACGGTGGGGTATTTCTTGAAAATCTCGGAGTCGTGCGGCGTCTCCACGTCTTTTTCGATCGCCATCAGGCCCTCCTTGCGGGCCTTTTGCAGAATGTCGTAGAGCAGCGCCATCAGCTCCAGGTAGCGCGCCTTGGTGTACTTGGAGCCTTTGAGCGCCTGCGGCAGCAGCTTGATGGTGGCCTTGAGCACCTTGGGCTGGTTGTTCACCGCGAACGCGCCCAGCGCGCCACCGAAGATGGTGATCAGCTCGAAGGGCAGCGCATGCAGGATCACGCTGATGTTGCCACCGTGGACGATGTACACGCCAAAAATGCAACCCATGGAGACGGCATAGCCGATAAGAACGATCATGAGAAGGTATGAGGGGTATGCCTGTTGCAGGTTGGCGGGTTCCAGCGCATGTTACGGTGTTGTGTGTAAATGTATCGGATGCGGCATGGCTTAGGTTAAATCCAAAACACCGGTCAGCGTCGGGTCGGATGGCCAAAAAGGCTGGTGCGCCCGGAAAATCGTGGCAAAAAAGAGAACACCGGCGCCGGTTTGGGGTGAGCGGGAACACTTCCAGGTGCCACGAAGGATAGTGAGATCTGCGCCGACTGAATATGCGAACTGCGGCGCCAATCGACGTCAATTCGGCGGTTGCCGGGGGCTGGGCCGCCTTATCCTTGCGGCGAGCCGGATTTCAGCCTCTTCTGCTTCCGGTGTTCCGCCATGAACGATATGACCGATGCCATGTACCTGAACGATCCCGACGCGTCCGAGCCGGATGCGCTGCTGGCGCAGGCCATCGCGTGCCATCAGGCATGGGATTTCGACGGTGCGGAGGCTTTGTACCGCACCGTCCTGGCGGTGCGGCCCGATCATCCGGACGCCAACCACAACCTGGGCGTGCTGTTCGCCATCCAGCGTGCCGAGCCGGAGACGGCCCTGCCGTTCTTCGAAGCCGCGCTGAATGCCGACAGCGGCAACGCCCAGCACTGGTTCAGCTATATCGATGCGCTGATCCGCGCCAACCAGCACGCCCTGGCCGCGCAGTTCCTGCCGCTGGCCCAGGCCCATGGGTTGCAGCCATCGATGGCCAACACGCTGGCCGACCGCCTGGCCAGCGCGGAAATGGCGGCGCCAACGCCGGTGCAAGCCCCGGTGCCCGCGCCAGTGCAAGCCGTGGCGCCGGCGCCATCCGGCCCGCTGACGGAGGCCGACAAACACGAACTCGTGGCGCTGTTTCGCGCGGGCGAGCATGCGCGCGGCGAGGTGCGCACGCGCGAACTGATCGCCCAGCACCCTGAAGACGGCTTCCTCTGGAAGGCACTGGGCACCATGCTGCAGCCCCAGGGCAAAAAAGAAGAAGCCCTGGTCGCCAAGATCCGCGCCGCCGAGCTGCTGCCGCACGACGTGGAAGCGCTGTGCAACCTGGGCCGTTCGTATTTCGAGCTGGAGCGCACGGCCGAGGCCGTTACCGCGCTGCGCGCCGCCATCGCCCTGCAACCCGACCATGCCGAGGCGCACAACAACCTGGGGCTGGCGCTCAACGCCCAGGGCCAGGTCGCCGAGGCGCACCGGTGTTTCGAACGAGCAGTTGCGCTCAAGCCCGATTTCGCCGAGGCCTACAACAACCTCAGCGGCATCTACACCGCCCAGGGTTTGATCGACGAGGCGGCGGAGGCCTTGCGCCGCGCGGTGGCGGCCAAGCCCGACTACCGCATCGCCTTCGACAACCTGCTGTTCGTGCTGAACTACCACCCGACAAAAAGCGCGGAAGAAATCTACGAGGCCTATGCCGCCTACGACCGGCAGTTCGGCGCGCCGCTGCGTGTGTCATGGCCGGCCCATGGCAATGACCGCAGCGCCGAGCGCCGGCTGCGGATTGGCTACGTCTCGCCCGATTTCCGCAACCACGCCTGCACCTTCTTCATGGAGCCGCTGCTGGCCGGGCACGACCGTGCGGCCGTCGAAATCTTTGCCTACGCCGAACTGCGTGACGCCGAAGACGCGGCCACGCAGCGCTACAAGACTTATGCCGACCATTGGGTGCCGACCCGCGAACTCGGCGACGAGGCCCTGGCCGAGCGCATCCGTGCTGACGGCATCGACATCCTGGTCGACCTGGCCGGCCACACCAAGGGCAACCGCCTGGGCGTGTTCGCGCGCAAGCCGGCACCGGTGTCCTTGAGCTGGATGGGCTTTGGCTGCACCACCGGCCTGTCGGCCATCGACTATTACCTGACCGACGAGGCCAGTGCGCCGGTCGGCAGCGAACATTTGTTTTCCGAAGCGCCGTGGCGCCTGCCAAACACCCCCTACGCGGTGTACCGGCCCGGCCCGGGCATGGGCGAGGTCAATGCCTTGCCGGCGGCATCCAACGGCTACGTCACCATCGGCACGCTGACCCGCGGCGTGCGCGTGAACGAGCGCACGGTGCGGGTCTGGGCACAGATCCTGCGGCGCATCGCCAACGCGCGGCTGGTGATCGACAGCAAGTCCTTCGAAGACCCGGCGGTGCAGCAGGCCCTGGTGGCACGTTTCGTGGCCCATGGCGTGGCGCCCGAGCAGTTGCAGATCGGCTGCCACAGTCCGCCGTGGGAGGTGCTGCGCGGCATCGACATCGGGCTGGACTGCTTTCCGCACAACTCGGGCACCACGCTGTTCGAAACCCTGTACATGGGGATTCCCTTCGTCACCCTGGCCGAGCGGCCCAGCGTGGGCCGCATCGGCAGCGCCATCCTGCAGGGCCTGGGCCGGCCGGAATGGATTGCCCGCACCGAGGCCGACTACGTGGACAAGGTGATCGCGCTCGCGCAAGACCTGCCGGCCCTGGCCCAACTGCGCCAGACGCTGCGCCCGCAGATGCGGGCCAGCGCGCTGATGGACGAAGCCGGTTTCGTGCGGCGCGTCGAAGAGGCCTTCCGCGAGATGTTCACCCGCTGGGCCGACGCGCATCCGCAGCCCACCCCCGGGCAGGCGCCATTGCCCGCCGACATGAGCCTGGCTGCTCTGCAGGCCGAGATGGCCTACAACCAGGCCAACCAGCTGCACGACCAGGGCCGCCTGGCCGAGTCCGAAGCCCAGTACCGCCTGGCCCTGGCCTCTCAGCCCGCGTATGCCCAGGCGCATTGCAACCTCGGCCTGGTGCTGCAGGACCAGGGCCGCATCGCCGAGGCCCAGGCGTCCTACCGCGCCGCGCTGGCCGCCCGGCCTGACTACGCGCTGGCGCACCACAACCTGGGCAATGCGCTGCAGCACAGCGGCGAACTGGTGGAGGCCGTGGCCTGCTACCGCCGGGCGCTGGCGCTTGGCCTGACTTCCGAACACCTGTTCGACAACCTGCTGTTCCTGCTGAACTACCACCCGGACCAGAGCGCCGAAGAAATCTTCGAAACCTACCGCGAATACGAGCGCCGTTTCGGCCTGCCGCACCGCGCCGCCTGGGCGCCGCATGCCAATGCGCGCAAGACGGCGCGCGTGCTCAGGGTGGGCTACGTGTCGCCCGATTTCCGCAACCACGCGGTCTGCCGCTTCCTCGAACCCCTGCTGGCCGCGCACGACAAAAGTGTGGTCGAAACCTTCGCCTATGCCGAGCTGGCGCGCGAAGACGAGGCCACGGCCCGCTACCAAGGTTATGTGGACCACTGGGTACCGACCCGCGGCATGAGTGACGACGCGCTGGCCGCGCGCATCCGCGCCGACGGCATCGACATCCTGGTCGACCTGGCCGGCCACACCAAGGGCAACCGCCTGGGGGTGTTCGCGCGCAAGCCGGCGCCCGTGTCCCTGAGCTGGATGGGCTACGGCTACACCACCGGCCTGGCCGCCATCGACTACTACCTGACCGACGCGGCCAGCGTGCCCGCCGGTGCCGAGCATCTGTTTTCCGAAAAACCCTGGCGCCTGCCCGCGCTGCCGTATGCCGTGTACCGGCCGTCGGCCGACATGGGCGATGTGGGCCCGCCGCCGGTGCTGCAGCGCGGCTTCGTCACGCTCGGCACGCTGTCGCGCAGCATCCGCATCAACGCCCACACCTTGCGCGTGTGGTCGGAGATCCTGCGGCGCCTGCCGGATGCGCGGCTGGTCATCGACAGCAAGAATTTCGCCGACGAGTCCGCCTGCCGCGACCTCGTCGGCCGGTTCGGCGCACTGGGCATCGCGCCCGGCCGTCTGCAGCTCGGCTGCCACAGCCCGCCGTGGGACGTGCTGCGCGGCATCGACATTGGCCTGGACTGCTTTCCGCACAACTCGGGCACCACGCTGTTCGAAACCCTGTACATGGGGATTCCGGTCATCACCCTGGCCGGCCGGCCCAGCGTGGGCCGCATCGGCAGCGCCATCCTGCAAGGGCTGGGTCGCCCCGAGTGGATTGCGCACAGCGACGCCGAATACGTGGACAAGGTGGTGGCGCTGGCGCAGGACCCGACCCGCCTGGCCCTGCAGCGCATGATGCTGCGCCCGCAGATGCAGGTCAGCGCGCTGATGGACGAGGCCGGCTTCGCGCGTGGCGTCGAGGCGGCGTACCGCGAGATGTTCGCGCTCTGGGCCCATGCCATTCCCGTCAAGCCGGTGAAGCTCAAGCAGGCCAAGGCGCCGCGTGCCGGCATCCAGTGGCCGCCCGCGGTGAAGCCGGTGGCGGCCGTCGGGCCGACGCAGCAGGAATCGGACGCCCTGGTGCGGCTGTTCCAGCAGCGGCGCTTCGAGGAGGGCGAAGCCCTGGCGCGGGACCTGACCCGGCGTTTCCCCAGTAGCGGTTTTGCCTGGAAGGCGCTCGGTGTGATGCTGCAGCCGCAGGGCCGCGCCGCCGAGGTGCTGGCCGTCAAGCAGCGTGCCGCCGAATTGCTGCCCGGCGACGCCGAAGCCCATTGCAACCTCGGCCATGTGCTGCAGGACCAGGGCCGTTTCGCCGAGGCTGAAACCGCCTTGCTGCGCGCCCTGCAGCTCAAGGCCGACTATCTGCAGGCCCACAACAACCTGGCCATCACCTACCAGAAGCAGGGCCGGCTGGACGAGTCGCTGGCCAGCTTCCGGCGCGCGCTGGCGCTCGATCCGGCGCAGGAAGACATCTACAGCAACCTGCTGTTCACCGCCAACTACCACCCCGACCAGAGCGCCGAAGAGATCTTCGAGGCCTACCGCGAATACGACCGGCGCTACGGCCTGCCGCTGCGCGGCGGCTGGACGCCGCACGCCAATGCGCGCCAGGCCGGCCGGGTGTTGAAAGTGGGTTATGTCTCGCCCGACTTCCGCAACCACGCCTGCTGCCGCTTCCTGGAGCCGCTGCTGGCCGCGCACCACCAGGGCGTGGTCGAAACCTATGCCTATGCCGAGCTGGCGCGCGAAGACGAGGCCACGGCCCGCTACAAGACTTATGTGAACCACTGGGTGCCGACCCGCGGCATGAGCGACGCGGCCCTGGCCGAACGCATCCGCGCCGACGGCATCGACATCCTGGTTGACGTGGCCGGCCACACCGTGGGCAACCGCCTGGGCGTGTTCGCACGCAAGCCGGCGCCGGTGTCGCTGTCGTGGCTCGGCTTCGGCTACACCACCGGCCTGTCGGCCATCGACTACTACCTGACGGACGAGGCCAGCGCCCCGGCCGGCTGCGACGCATTGTTTGCCGAGAAGCCCTGGCGCCTGCCCGCGGGCTGGGCCTACCGCCCGGCCGAGGGCATGGGTGAGCCCGGGCCGCTGCCGGCGCTGCAAAAAGGCCATGTCACGCTGGGCACGCTGACCCGCAGCGTGCGCATCAACCACCACACCATCCGCGTCTGGTCGCAGATCCTGCAGCGCCTGCCCGATGCGCACCTTGTGGTCGACAGCGGCAGCTTCGTGGACGCCGCCGCGCAGCAGGCCCTGGCCGCGCGCTTCAAAGAGCACGGTATCGCCGCCGAGCGGCTGCACATCGGCTACCACAGCCCGCCGTGGGACGTGCTGCGCGGCATCGACATCGGGCTGGACTGCTTTCCGCACAACTCGGGCACCACGCTGTTCGAGTCGCTGTACATGGGCGTGCCCTATGTCTCGCTGGCCGGACGCGCCAGCGTGGGCCGGCTCGGCAGCTCGATCCTGCAGGGCGCAGGCCATGCGGAATGGATTGCCGAGACCGAGGCCGAATACATCGACAAGGTGGTGGCGCTGGCGCAAGACCTGCCGGCCCTGGCCACCGTGCGCCAAGGCCTGCGCGGCCAGATGCAGGCCTGCGTGCTGATGGACGAAGACGGCTTCGCGCACCAGGTCGAGCAGGCCTACCGGCAGATGTTCGCGGCCTGGAGCGAAGGCAGCAGCGACGCGCTCGAAGCCCTGGTGCAACAGGCCCAGGCCATCTACAACCGGGGCAACACCCAGCACGACCAGGGGCTGCTGGCCGAGGCCGAGGCCAGTTTTCGCCAGGCCCTGGCGCTGGTGCCCGAATTCGCAGAGGCCCACAGCAACCTGGCGCTGGTGCTGCAGCAGCAGGGCCGGCTGCGCGAGGCCGAGCCGTTCTTCCGCGAGGCCGTGTTGCTCAAGCCCGAGTCGGCCAATGCCCACTACAACCTGGGCACCAACCTCAAGGCCCAGGGCCAGTTGAAGGAGGCCGAGCCCTGCTTCCGCACCGCGCTCACCCTGCGGCCCGACTTCACGCCGGCCATGCTCAACCTCGACCGTGTGCTGCAGGAGCTTGGCCGCTGGGTCGAGTCCGAGGTGTATTGGCGCGAAGCCATCCGCGACAAGCCCGATTTCATCTCCGCCTACGTGAACCTCAGCGGTGTGCTGCGCCGTCAGCAGCGTGCCGGCGAGGCCCTGGCCTGCCTGCGCAAGGCGCTGGAGATCGAGCCCGACAACGTGCCGCTGAACTACCAGGTCGGCTCGGTGCTGAAGGACCTGGGCCGCTTTGACGAGGCCGAGAAGAGCTGCCGCCACGCGATCGAGCTCGATCCGACCTCGGCCGTGGGCTGGAACAACCTGGCCGAAGTGTGGAACGCCACCCAGCGCCTGGTGGAGGCCGAAGAAGGTTTCCGCAAGGCCATCGCGCTGGACCCGAAACTTGCCCATGCGCACGGCAACCTGGGCATCGTGCTGCAGAACCAGGGGCGGCTGCACGAAGCCGAGGCCAGCATGCGAAGTTCGCTGGCCTTGAACCCGGCCGATGCCTCGGCGCACGGCAATCTGCTGTTCGTGCTCAACTACCACCCCGACAAGACCGGCGACGAAGTCTTTGCCGAGTACCGCGCCTACGACGAAAACTTCTGTGTGCAGCACCGTGCCGACTGGCGCCCGCATGGCAATGTGAAGGACCCGGCGCGGGTGCTGAAGGTCGGCTACGTCTCGCCCGATTTCCGCAACCATTCCTGCGCCAACTTCCTTGAACCCCTGCTGGCCCGGCACGACAAGAGCCAGGTGCGCGTCTATGCCTATGCCGAGCTGCTGCGCGAGGACGCGGCCACCGCGCGCTACAAGCGCTACGTCGACCACTGGGTGCCGACGCGCGGCATGAGCGACGCGGCCCTGGCCGAGCGCATCCGTGCCGACGGCATCGACATCCTGGTCGACCTGGCCGGCCACACCGGCGGCAACCGGCTGGGTGTGTTCGCGCGCAAACCGGCGCCGGTGTCGCTGTCATGGATGGGCTATGGCTGCACCACCGGGCTTTCGGCCATCGACTATTTCCTGACCGACACCGCCAGCGCGCCGCTCGACAGCGAACGCTTCTTCTCCGAGCAGCCCTGGCGCCTGCCCACTGGCTGGGTCTACCGGCCGGCCGGCGCGGCGCAGATGGGCGAGGTCAGCGCCTTGCCCGCGGCGCAAAACGGCTATGTCACCTTCGGTACGCTGACCCGTGCCGTGCGCGTGAACCACCGCACCGTGCGCGTCTGGGCCGCGCTGCTCAAGCGGGTGGAAAACTCTCGCCTGGTGATCGACAGCCGCAGCTACCAGGACAGCGCCACCCAGGAAGAGCTGGCCGCGCGGTTCATGGTCCACGGCATCGCGCGCGAACGCCTGCTGATCGGCTGCCACAGCCCGCCCTGGGATGTGTTGCGTGGCATCGACATCGGGCTGGATTGTTTCCCGCACAATTCCGGCACCACTTTGTTCGAGACCTTGTACATGGGCATTCCCTACGTGACGCTTGCCGACCGCCCGAGCGTGGGCTGCCTGGGCAGCTCGATCCTGCAAGGCATCGGCCATGCGGAATGGATCGCGCAGACCGAAGACGAATACATCGCCAAGGCCGCGGCCCTGGCGCAGGACACGGCGCGCCTGGCGCAACTGCGTGCCGGGCTGCGGCCGGCGATGCAGGCCAGCGCGCTGATGGACGAGGCCGCCTTCACCCGGCACGTGGAAGACGCGTACCGGCAGATGTTCAACCTATGGCGTGGAGCAACCGTATGAAAGCCGTGATTCTGGCCGGGGGCCTGGGCACCCGCATCTCCGAAGAGACCCATCTCAAGCCCAAGCCGATGATCGAGATCGGCGGCAAACCCATCCTCTGGCACATCCTCAAGATGTACTCGGCCCATGGCGTGAACGACTTCGTGATCTGCTGCGGCTACAAGGGCTACATCATCAAGGAATACTTCGCCAACTACTTCCTGCACATGTCCGACGTGACTTTCGACATGGCCAGCAACCGCATGGAGGTGCACCACAAACACGCCGAGCCCTGGCGCGTCACGCTGGTGGACACCGGCGACGACACCATGACCGGCGGCCGCCTGCGCCGCGTGGCCGACTACGTGCAGGGCGAGGAGGCGTTTTGCTTCACCTACGGCGACGGCGTGTCCGATGTCGACATCGGCAAAGCCATCGGCTTTCACAAGCAGCACGGCAAGCTGGCCACCGTCACCGCCGTGCAGCCGCCCGGCCGTTATGGCGCGCTGCAATTGCAGGGCGAGGTGGTGCGGGGCTTCACCGAAAAGCCGCGCGGCGACGGCGGCTTGATCAACGGTGGCTTTTTCGTGTTGTCGCCAGCCTGCCTCGACCGCATTGCCGGCGACGCCACGAGCTGGGAGGCCGAGCCCTTGTCGGGCCTGGCCGCCGATGGGCAACTCATGGCCTACGAACATACCGGCTTCTGGCAGCCGATGGACACGCTGCGCGAGAAGAATATGCTCGAAGATCTGTGGCAGTCCGGCAAGGCTCCGTGGAAGGTATGGTGAAACATGTGGCTCACCCTCAGGTTGCGCACTTCGTGTCGCGCCCACCCCCCGCTTCGACAAGCTCAGGACAGGCTTGCAGGGGGCAGCACCAGTGGCCCGGCAAAGCCGGTTCCACGGTGCTCCTGGCCTTGAAACCTTCCTTCCGAGACATTCGTTGCTGACATGGGCATTCCCGATTCCACATTCTGGCGCGGCAAGCGCGTGCTGCTCACCGGCCACACCGGCTTCAAGGGCAGCTGGCTCGCGCTGTGGCTGCAGCGCCTGGGTGCGCAGGTGGTGGGCCTGGCGCTGCCGCCGGCCACCACGCCGAGCCTGTTCGGCCTGGCGCGGCTGAATGATGTGATCGACCACCGCGTCTGCGACATCCGCGACGCCGCCGCGCTGGCCGCGCAGGTGCGCGAGGCCCGGCCCGACATAGTGCTGCACCTCGCGGCCCAGGCCCTGGTGCGCGCCAGCTACCGCGACCCGATCGACACCTTTGCCACCAACGTCATGGGCACGGCCCATCTGCTTGATGCATTGCGCGGGCAGGGCAGCGTGCGCGCCGTGGTGGTGGTGACGACCGACAAGGTCTACCGCAACAACGAATGGGCCTACCCCTACCGCGAAGACGACGCGCTCGGCGGCCACGACCCGTACAGCGCCAGCAAGGCCGCGGCCGAGCTGGTGGTGGCAAGCTACAGGGCGTCGTTCCTGGCGGCCAGCGGTGCGGCCGTGGCCACGGCCCGTGCCGGCAATGTGATCGGCGGCGGCGACTGGGCCGAAGACCGGCTGATCCCCGACGCCGTGCGCGCCTGGCTCGCAGGCCGGCCGCTGGAGATTCGCCGGCCCGAGGCGATCCGCCCCTGGCAACATGTGCTGGAGCCACTGGCCGCCTACCTGGTGCTGGCCGAGAAGCTATGGCAAACGCCGGCACTGGCCGGTGCCTACAACTTCGGCCCGGCCACCGACGAGGCCGCCACCGTGCGTACGGTGGTGCAGCAGGCGCAGACGGTGTTCACCGCTGGTGAAGTGATCTGGGGCGACGGCAGCCAGGGCCCGCACGAGGCCGGCTGGCTGGCGCTCGAAGTGGCCAAGGCCCGCATCACCCTCGGCGTGGCGCCGCGCTGGAACCTTGCCACCTCGGTACAGCGAACGCTGGCCTGGTACCTCCAGCAGGCCGCTGGCGCGGACGCGCGCAGCCTGTGCCTGGCCGACATCGACGCTTTCGAGGCCGTGGTGGCATGAGCCGTTTCACCATCACCGACACGCCGCTGGCCGGGCTCAAGCTGATCGAGCGCCATCCGCTGGGTGACGCGCGGGGCTTTCTGTCGCGCCTGTTCTGCGCCGAAGAGTTGTCCGCCGCCGGCTGGCATGCGCCCATTGCCCAGATCAACCACACCTTCACCGAAGCCAGGGGCACGGTGCGCGGCCTGCATTACCAGCTGCCGCCACATGCCGAGATGAAGCTCGTGAGCTGCCTGCGCGGCACGGTGTGGGACGTGGCGGTGGACTTGCGCGCCGGCTCGCCCACCTACCTGCAGTGGCATGCGGAAATTTTGTCGGCCGACAACCACCGTGCGCTGCTGATCCCCGAAGGCTTCGCCCACGGCTTCCAGACGCAGAGCGCCGACGTCGAAATGTTGTACTGCCATTCCAGTTTCTACGCCCCCGCGTTTGAGGCCGGCCTGAACCCGCGCGATCCGCGTGTGGCCGTGGCCTGGCCGCTGCCGGTGCAAGGCCTGTCGCCGCGCGACGCCGGCCATCCCATGATGGAGATTTCCAATTGAATGCTCAACCTACTCAGCCCCCTGCGGTGTTGATTGACACCCCTTCCAGAGACACCACGGAACCGGCTTTGCCGGGCCGTCGGTGTCGCCCCCTGCAAGCCTGTCCTGAGCTTGTCGAAGCGGGGGGGGGGCGGC
>Ga0307515_10000627_pt1 | contig 82049 bp, 54 predicted proteins | sample 17_EM_MG_FD_194513 | JGI IMG/M metagenome (GOLD analysis project Ga0307515, IMG submission 194513) | Populus trichocarpa ectomycorrhiza microbial communities from riparian zone in the Pacific Northwest, United States - 17_EM | ecosystem: Host-associated > Plants > Roots > Unclassified | place...
GGCCGTCGCCGCGCCCTTCGCGACCCGCCAACTCGCCGATCTCGGCGCCCGGGTGATCAAGGTCGAGCGGATCGACGGGGGTGACTTCGCGCGCGGTTACGACACGGCGGCCGGCGGTCTCGCCTCGCACTTCGTGTGGTGCAACCGCGGCAAGGAGTCCATCGCCCTGGATCTGAAGGATCCGCGTGGGCTGGACGTCGTACGCCAACTCGTCGCGGGTGCGGACGTGTTCGTGCAGAACCTCGCGCACGGGGCCGCGGCCCGGCTCGGGCTCGACGCGGCGACGCTGTGTGCGGCGCAGCCGCGGCTGGTCGCCGTGGACATCTCCGGGTACGGCCCGAGCGGCCCGTACGCCGACAAGCGGGCCTACGACATGCTCGTGCAGTGCGAGGCGGGGCTGGTGTCGGTGACCGGGACGCCGGAGCAGCCGGTGAAGGCGGGGATTCCGGCCGCCGATATCGCGGCGGCCATGTACGCCTTCTCGGGGGTGCTCGCGGCGCTCGTGCGCCGGGGTGCGACCGGGCGCGGTGGGCCCGTCGAGGTGTCGATGCTGGACGCGCTCGCGGAGTGGATGGGGCATCCGCTGCATCACGCGATGCACGGCGGAACTCCCCCGGCGCGCACGGGTCTTGCGCACGCCGTCATCGCGCCGTACGACGCCTATGCCACGGCGGACGGCGGGCGGGTGCTGTTGTCGGTGCAGAACGACCGGGAGTGGCGGCGGCTCGCCGAACAGGTCATCGGGAGACCGGAGTTGGGGACCGATGCCGACTTCGCGACGAACGCGGCGCGGGTCGTGAACCGGGAGCGCACCGATGCCCTCGTCGGTGCGGCGCTGGGTGGGCTCGGCGCCGACGAGGCCGTGGGACTGCTGGAGCGCGCGGGTGTGGCCTGCGCACGGCTGAGGGACGTACAACAGCTGGCGGAGCACCCGCAGTTGGCGGCCAGGGAGCGGTGGCGGGAGGTGGGTTCGCCGGTCGGGCCGCTGCGGGCGCTGCTGCCGCCCATCACCTTGCCGGGCGGAGGCGAGGCGCGGATGGGCGATGTGCCCGCGCTCGGGGAGCACACCGAGGCGCTGCTGCGTGCCGTGGGGATGGCGGACGTAGAGATCGCAGCACTGCGCCGGGACGGTGTGGTGGCCTGAGCGCGGGCCCCCGGCAACTCCCCGGGGACACCGAGGAGTTGCTCAGCGACCGCCGAACAGTGAACGGCGCAGTCTGCGCAGTGGCGCGAAAAGCTTGACGCGGCTCACTCGGGTACCTGTGGCGCTGCGTTCCTGCGTGGTGTCACGCGAGGTGAGCTCACGCATCAACGAGGTCGCCTCTGCCGTCTCGCGCTGCGGGACGACAGGGCCGCCCAGCACCGAGAGATGGCGGTCGAGGCGCGAACTCGTCGCGCTGCTCCCGCACGTGATCGCAGGGACCCTTGCCCTGCTGCGCACTATCTGTTCCATGTCACTCCCCACCCGTACGAGTCCACCCGGCCCGGGCAGGGTAACCCTATCGCCCCAACCGAGCACTCGTGTATCGAGGTCTCAGGATTCACCTTCCCCGTAAGGGTGTTGACGACCCCTCCTTGATTACTCTCCGAATCCAACCGATTTCAGGGCGAGTTGGACAACTGGCTGCGTTGTGGGCTGTGCTGAGCCTCCATCGGGCTCCACGGTCACTGCGAGTGATGTTGCAGTTTTGTCGAGTCCGGTGGTGACCAAGGGCGTGTCGTCCTTGAAGAGCCCGAGGGAGCGCGGTTGCACATCGGGGCGCATCAGCCACAGTTGGCGCACGCGCCCGCTCGGCGGTGCGCCGTATCCGCTCAGGGTGACGACCGCGCGCCCCTCCGACGCGGACGCGATCACGCCGATGCTCCGGCCCGCGCTGTCCGCGCCGGTGGTCGCGCGGGCGTCGGGAGCTGCGAGAACGTGGGCGATCTCACGTGACTGCGCCTGCTCGGCGTTCAGCTTGTCCTGGGTCTGGTTGGCCTGCACGGCGAACAGCGAGGCAACGACGAGCGCGGCGGTGGCCGTCGCGGTGGCGAACGGCACGAAGAACGGGCGCCGTTGGGGTGCGCGGGCACGCGACGCCTGCGGCTGTGTGCCCCACACATGTGCCGGCAGCCGGGGTGTGTACTCCCGCGCCTGTGGTTCGCGCACATGTTCCCGCAGCGGCCCGGGCTCCTGCGGGGTCTGCCGTACGGCGGCCAGCACGCGGTCGCGCATGGCGAGCGGCGGCTGGGCCACGGTGGACCAGGCGAGGCGGACCGCGTCCTCGGTCATGGCCCGCACCTCCTCGGCGCAGCGGTCGCAGCCCCTGAGGTGCTTCTCGAACTGGCGGCGCTCGTCGGGTTCGAGGGCGTCCAGAGCATAGGGGGCCGCGAGCGAGTGGGGATCCCCCCGGCCGAACAGTCGGGCGAGGATGCTCATGCGACACCTCCCAGGCAATCGCGCAGCCGGGTGAGTCCGTCACGCATGCGGGTCTTGACCGTGCCGAGCGGCAGCGAGAGCCGCTCGGCCACTTCACGGTACGTATAGCCGTCGTAATAGGCGAGGGTGACGGACTGCCGTTGCAGGGCGGTGAGCCGGTCCAGGCAGCGGCGCACCAACTGCCGTTCCAGGCCTGCCTCGACCTCCTCGGTCACCTGGTCGAAGGCGGGGTGGTGGGAGCGGCGGGCCTCGCGCTGCTCGCGTTCGCCGGCCGCGCGGGCACTGCGCACCCGGTCGACGGCCCGGCGGTGGGCGAGGGTGAGGACCCAGGACAGGGCGCTGCCCCGGCCGGGGTCGAAGCGGGCGGCGGACCGCCACATCTCCAACAGCACCTCCTGGGACACCTCTTCGGACTGCGCCGGGTCGCGCACCACCCGGCGCACCAGTCCGAACACCGGCCCGGACACCAGTCCGTACAGCTCCTCGAAGGCCCGCTGATCACCTGCCGCGACCTGCACCAGGAGCTCGTCGGCCTCCACCCGTCCCCCACTCTTCGACCGCACGCGGCCCATCCCCTCATCACATCCCGTCACACGAGGCGTTCGTAGCGAACACCTCTACGGATGGGTTACGGATCAGCTTGCCCAAAACGCGGGTCAAGGGACGGATTGGAAGGCGCCAAAAAAACTTTTCAGGTTTGACCAATCCGCCCCGGCACCTGCTCCGAATCCCCGAGCGTCAGGCAAGTTGGCACTGAGGACGGACGGCATGACACCTATCTCCAGGAGCGGTGCGGGGCGCAGGAACATCGCGGCCCTCATATGCGGCGCGCTGGCCGCTGGCGGGCTCGCGGCCGCCGGTGTGGCCGCGCTGGAACCGGGAGTGGCCGCGGCCTCCTCCCACCGGGAGGCTCCCCTCATCTCGGGGACCCCGCAGTACGACAACACGGACCTGTACGCGTTCGTCAGCCCGGACAAGCCGGACACCACGACGATCGTGGCGAACTGGATCCCGTTCGAGGAGCCCGCCGGCGGCCCGAACTTCTACCAGTTCGCGGACGACGCCCAGTACGACCTGCACATCGACAACAACGGTGACGCGCTGGACGACTTCATCTTCCGCTACACCTTCAGCACGCAGATCAAGAACAAGAAGACGTTCCTGTACAACACGGGTCCGGTGACCAGCCTCACCGACCCGGACCTCAACATCACGCAGTCGTACGACATCGAGCTCATCAAGCTCAAGAAGGGCAAGAAGGTCTCCGAGACGAAGGTCGCCGACGACATCCCGGCGGCGCCCTCGGACGTCGGCGACGCGTCGATGCCGGACTACGCCAAGCTGCGCTCGCAGGCGATCTACAAGACGTCGAACGGCGGCGCGACCTTCGCGGGCCAGGCCGACGACCCGTTCTTCGCGGACCTGCGCGTCTTCGACCTGCTGTACGGCGGCAACCTGAGCGAGGTCGGCAACGACACCCTCAAGGGCTACAACGTCAACACGATCGCCCTCCAGGTGCCGAACGACCTGATCCGGCAGTCCAAGTCCCGGCCGACCGTGGGTATTTACTCCACGACCCAGCGCAAGAACGCCAAGGGCTACTACACGCAGGTCTCGCGCCTGGGCAACCCGCTGGTCAACGAGGTCGTCAACCCGCAGAAGGACAAGGACAAGTTCAACGCGTCGGAGCCCAAGGACGACGCGCAGTTCCTGAAGAACGTGACCGAGCCGGAGATCCCGAAGCTCATCGAGTCGATCTACAAGATCAAGGCGCCGGCCGAGCCGCGCAACGACCTCGTCAGCGTGTTCCTCACGGGCGTCAAGGACCTCAACACGCTCCAGCCGTACGCGACTCCGTCGGAGATGCTGCGCCTCAACACGTCGATCAAGCCGGCCGCGCACCCCAAGCGCCTCGGTGTCCTGGACGGCGACACCGCGGGCTTCCCGAACGGGCGTCGGCTCACCGACGACGTGATCGACGAGGCGCTCCAGGTCATGGAGGGTGAACTGGTCGGTTCCAAGAACGACTTGGGCGACGCGGTCGACAAGAACGACAAGGGCTTCGAGAAGTACTTCCCGTACGTCGCCGAGCCGACCTCGGGTTCGCGCGGTCCGCTCGCCAAGGGCACGACCAGCGGCAGCGACGTCAAGAACCAGCTGGGCGACGCGTTGCAGCCGGCGGGTTCGTCCTCCGGCACGGACAACATGATGCTGATCGTCGCCTCGGCGGCCTCCGGTGTCGCCGGTGTCCTGCTGATCGGCGCGGGCGTCGCGTGGTGGCGCCGCCGGATGACCCACCGCCCGTACTAAACCCCCCGACTGGCGCGGCCCGCACTTCACCTTCCCCCACGGTGCGGGCCGCGCCACCCCGTGTCGCGACCTTCCTGAGCGGTACGGCACGCGACTTCCTTGAGCAGTACGGCACTTGACCCACGTATCCCCACGTATCCACCGATCCGCAGATCCACGGAACCACCCAGGCGATGGAGGAACGGCATGGCCCCGCGCGAGAACGACAACAAGCCGCCGAAGGACGAGCAGCCGGCGGCGACCCAGCGGGAGTGGGAGCGACTGTGGGAACAGGGCGACGACTCGGGGGGCGAGGGCGGGGGCAGCACGAAGGAGGACGTCGGGCCGGAGGGTGAGCGGGACGCGGACACAGAGGCAGACACCGAGGCCTCCGAGGATGCGGTCGACGACACGGACCAGGCCTCAACCCCCGTGCACGGCAACGCCGATGAGCCGGGCCACTCCCACGACCACGATCATGACCATCACCACAATCACGATCACGATCACGCCGATGGATCCACCACCCCCCACAGCCACACACCCCCCGCGCTCCCCCACCTCGACGACGAACGCATCGCCGCCGTACGTCGAATAGCCGCCGCGGGCCGCCGCTGGCGGACTGTCCAACTGGCCGGTTGTGCCGCGCTGTTGGCCGTGGCGATGACCGCCGGGGCCATTGCGATGGGGGCGGCCAAGGACAGTGGGGCCACCGGGGTCGCCGCCGCGTCGAGTGCCGTGTCACCGGAGTTGCTGGCCAGCGGGAGTCTGGACGCGAGTATCACCGCGCTACAGGCCCATCTCAGGACGCAGCCCAAGGACTTCGACGGGTGGGCGACGCTCGGGCTGGCGTATGTCGAGCAGGCCAGGACGAAGGGTGACCCGTCCCGGTACCCGCAGGCGCAGGCCGCCTTCCAACGGTCGTTGAAGATCTCGCCCGACAACGAGAACGCCCTTGAGGGCCGTGCCGCGCTCGCGGCAGCCCGGCACGAGTTCAAGGAAGCCTTGGCCTACGCGGACCAGGTGCTGAAGGAGAACCCCTACAGCGAGCGCGCCCTGTGCTCCCGTATCGACGCGCTCGTCGAACTCGGCCGCTACGCCGACGCGTCGAAGGCCGCCGACCTCGCCGACGCCCGCAAGCCCGGCGTCCCGGTCTTCACCCGGTACGCGTACGTGCACGAACTGCGCGGCGATGTCACCACGGCCCGCCGGGTCCTGGAGCAGGCTCTTGCAGCCGCCACCTCCCCCGGCGACATCTCGTACGTGGCCGGCACGCTCGGCCAACTCGCCTGGAACCAGGGCGACTACAAGACCGCCCTGAACGACTACGGCCGTGCCCTCGCCGCCGACGAGAACTACCTCCCCGCGCTGGAGGGCCGCGCCCGCACCCAGGCCGCCCTGGGCGACCGCGCCGACGCCATCAAGGGCATGGAACTGGTCGTCTCCCGCTACCCGCTGCCCCAACCCCTGGTGGAACTCGGCGAGTTGTACGAGAGCCGGGGCGCCGAGGGCGACAAGGCCAAGGCCGACGACCAGTACGCCCTCGTCGACGCCTGGATCGCCCTCGCCCGCGCCAACGGCGTCAACGCCGACCTGGACACCGCGCTCGCCGCCGCCGACCACGGCGACGTCAAGTCGGCCCTGAAGGCCGCCCGCGCCGAGTGGGCCCGCCGCCACACCGTGCACACCGCGGACGCCCTCGCCTGGGCCCTGCACGTCAACGGCCTCGACAAGGAGGCCCTCCCCTACGCCCGCCAGGCCACCGCCACGAACTACCACAACGCCTCGTTCATCTACCACCTCGGCATCATCGAGCTCGCCACCGGCCACAAGGCGGACGGCCGCGCCCACCTGACCAAGGCCCTGAAGCTGAACCCGGGCTTCTCACCGCTGGGCGCGAGCAAGGCCCGTAAGGCGTTGGAGGCAACCAAGTGACGCCGGTCCGCCGCCTCCAGGTGACGCCCGCCCGCCGGCCCCAAGTGCGGGCCCTCCGCCGCCTGTTCGCCTCCGCCGCGGCCGTCCTCACCGCCGCCGGCGCGCTCCTGCTCGTCCCCACGGCGAGCGCGAGCGCGCACCCTCTCGGCAACTTCACCGTCAACCGCTACGACGGTCTCGTCGTCGCCCCGGGCGAGCTGCGCGTCACGCACATCGAGGACCTCGCCGAGATCCCGGCGACCCAAGTCAAGCCGGAGATCAAGCGGTTGGGCATGACCGAGTGGGCCCGGCAGCGCTGCGACAAGGCCGCCGAGGGCAGCAAGGTCACCGTCGACGGCCGTACCCTCGCCCTCACGCCGGGCAGCAGTACCGCGCGGCTGCGGCCGGGGCAGGCCGGGCTCAACACCCTTCGAGTTGAGTGCAGTTCGAACGCCGCGCTGCCCAAGGGGAGCACGGTCACCCTGGGCTTCCACAGTGCGGGGCTGACCACCGGCCCGGGCTGGCGGGAGATCACCGCGCGCACCGACCGGATGACGCTCACCAAGTCGAACGTAGCCAAGAAGTCGATCTCGCGCGAACTCACCAGCTACCCCAAGGACTTGCTCTCCTCCCCCGCCGACACCACGACCGCGTCCCTGCACGCGCGCCCCGGCGGCCCGGCCCTCACCGACGCCGACCAGTCCACGTCGGAACCGCCCGCCGCCTCCGTGCTGCCGCGCGGCGCCGACCGCTGGACGGAGGCCCTGAACAACCTGGTGGCCCGCCACCACCTCACCGTCGGCTTCGCCGCCCTCGCCCTGCTCATCGCGATCGCCCTGGGCGCGATGCACGCGCTCGCCCCCGGTCACGGCAAGACCCTGATGGCGGCCACGGCAGCCGCGCGAGGCGGTCGCGCCCGCCTCAAGGACGTCCTCCCGCTCGCCGCCTCGGTCACCGTCACCCACACCCTCGGCGTGGTCGCCCTGGGCCTCCTGGTCACGGCCGGCTCCGCCGCGACCCCCTCGGTGATCGCCTGGCTGGGCATCGCGAGCGGCGTCCTGGTCCTCTTCGCGGGCGCCAACCTCGTACGCCGGGCATGGCGCAACCGCCCACGCCCGCAAGCCCATTCACACCCGCACCCCCATCCCCACGACCACCCGCGCGAGACCGCCAAGACCCCCGAGCGCGCTCTCGTCCTGGTCTCCGCCCACACCGAAGCCGCGTCCTCGGCCCCCCACGCGCACCCCCACCCGCACAGCCACGACGATGACCACACCCACGGTCACAGTCATGACCACGACCACGGCCATGACCACCCCCATCCCCACGACCACGCCGTGGAACACACGCACGGCGGCTTCACCCACACCCACGAGACCGCCCCCACCGTCCGCGGCACGATCCTGCTCGGTTTCGCCGGTGGGCTGGTGCCCAGCCCCTCCGCCGTGGTCGTCCTCGTGGGCGCCGCGGCGCTCGGTCAGGCCTGGTTCGGGCTGCTGCTCGTCGTCGCGTACGGCGTCGGTCTCGCGCTCACCCTCACCGCCGCCGGATTCGCCGTCGTCAAGCTGGGTACAGGGATGAACCGAGTGCTGGACCGGCGTCCCCGCTGGACCACCAGCCCCATCGCGGTGCTGGTCCGCCGGACCCTGCCGCTGGGATCGGCGTTCGTCGTCGTGGCCCTCGGGGTCGGACTGGTGCTCAAGGGGGCGGCATCAGCGCTCGGCTGAGTTACGTTTGGCGAGAATTCGCCCGGCTGCGAATGGGGGGAGCCCATGTCCGAAGATCCGGGCACTGAACGTGTGATCGCGGGCCGCTACCGGCTCCTGTCCCCCCTCGGTGAGGGCGGGATGGGCACCGTGTGGCGGGCCCGCGACGAAGTGCTGCAACGCGAGGTCGCCGTCAAGGAGGTGCGCGCGCCCGGCGGACTGGCCTCCGACGACGTGGAGCGGATGTACGCCCGCCTTGAGCGCGAGGCGTGGGCGGCGGCGCGGGTCGCCAACCGCAACGTCGTGACGGTGTACGACGTGGCGACGGAGGACGGCCGCCCGTGGATCGTCATGGAGCTGGTGCGAGGCGTGTCCCTGGCCGATCTCCTGGACGCCGAGGGGCCATTGACGCCGCAGCGGACCGCGCACATCGGTGCCGAGGTGCTGGCCGCGCTGCGGGCCGCGCACGACGCCGGGGTGCTGCACCGGGACGTGAAGCCGGCCAACGTGCTGATGTCGAACGACGGTCGGGTCGTACTGACCGACTTCGGTATCGCGATGGTCGAGGGCAGTTCGGCGCTCACCATGACCGGCGAGGTCATCGGCTCGCCCGAATTCCTCGCCCCGGAGAGGGCGTTGGGCCGCACACCGGGCCCCGAGTCCGATCTGTGGGCGCTCGGTGTACTGCTGTACGCGGCGGTCGAGGGCCACTCGCCGTTCCGCCAGAACACCCCGCTGAGCACCCTGCGCGCGATCGTCGACGAGGAGCTGCCGACCCCGCAGCTGGCGGGACCGCTCACCCCGGTCATCGAGGGCCTGCTGCGCAAGGACCCGGCCGAGCGGCTCTCCGCCGAGCAGGCGGAGCGGGATCTACGGCTGGTCGCGGCGGGCGGCACTCCTCGCGCGTCCACGGCGCCGACGACGCCGTACACACCGACGATGGCGGGGTATCCGCAGGACGGTTACTCCCAGCAGGACGCGCGGACGCCGCCGCAGCCGGTGCAGGGCTTCGGGCCGCCGCCCGACTCCTACTCGACGCCGACGGCCGCGGCCGAACCGCATCAGAACCGGCGGGCGGCCGTCGTGATCATCGCGGGTGTGCTCGCGCTGGCCCTGGCGATCGGTGGGCTGACGTACGCGCTGCTGAACCGGAACGACGACAAGGACGCGAACGCGGGCAAGGACACCAGTACGCCCAAGAGCCAGCCCTCGGACGGGACTTCGCCCAGTGCGAGCAGCCAGACCACGGCCGCGAGCGACACCCCGAGCCCGAGTGCCAGCAAGTCGTCCTCGGCGCCGCAGTCGGTGAAGGTGTCGGTGGAGGGCGCCAACACCGAGTACTCCGGCAGCTGTCCGCCGCCGAACGCGAAGGCGCCGACCTTCACGGCGAGCATCACGGTGGGGAAGCTGCCGGCCCAGGTGTCCTACCGGTGGGTGACGAAGACCGGTTCGGTCTCCGACCCCGGCTGGAAGACGCTGTCGTTCCCGTCGGGCGGCGGGAAGACCAAGCAGGACCGGGTGTTCCTGACGACGTACTCGAACAGCGGGACCTTCAAGAACGAGATCAGTGTCGAGATCCGCAGCCCGGTGAAAGAGGAGTCCAACTCGGTGCCGTTCTCGGTGACTTGCGTGGCGGAGACCCCGTCGGACGGGGCCTCCCCCTCGGATTCGGTATCACCCTCTGACGAGTGAGACGTCAGACCGCGCCGGTCAGGACCGGCAGATAGCCGCCGGACTGGCCGGCCGCGGTCGGGTGGTACGACTCGGTGATGCTCAGCAGGTTGAGGCTGTGCAGCCAGGAGCTGCCGGAGCAGATCTCGTGGCCGGTGAACTTGGTGCGTACGTCGCCGAAGGTGAAGCCGTGGTCGGCGGCGCGCTTGGCGAGGGCGGCGTCGAGGTAGTCGGCCGCGCCGTTGATGCCGGAGCGCTTGGTCGCGGAGAGGCCGAGGCAGGTGGTGCCGAGTTTGTAGAAGCGCGGGTAGCCGAGCACGACCACGTGCGCGGCGGGGGATTTGGCGCTGATCGCCGAGTAGACCTTGTCGAGGAGGCCGGGCAGCGTCGAGTCGACGTACGCCTTCGCGGTGGCGATCCGGCTGAGACAGGCGCTGTCGGACTGCAGGACACAGGTCGTCATGACGTCGCTGAAGCCGGCGTCGTTGCCGCCGACGCTGATCGAGACGAGGGCGGTCGAGGTGCTGAGGGTGCCGAGCTGGTTGGCGAGAACATCACCCGTACGAGCGCCCGAGCAAGCCTTGAAGTCGAACGTCGAGGGTGAATGCGCGGCCGCCCAGAGGTAGGGGTACGCCTTGGTGCTGCGGTCGCAGGACCCGCTGGAGCTGATCTTGCTGCCCGCGCCGACCCCGGAGGAGTAGGAGTCGCCGAGGGCCACATAGCCGCCGGTGGCGGCGAGTTGGGACGCCTGCGCCATCGTCGCCCCGGTGAGGGCGCATGCGGTGGCGAGGAGGAGCGAGGTCACGTATGCCGTAAATCGGGAACGTCTCATGGAACCTCCCTTAGCAGGATCTCTGCCACAACTGTCGTACCAACTACGCGCATTGACGGGAAGTGTCCATGCCAACACAGAAGCTGACAGAGAGGTCGACGGGAGACCGAGGGAGGGGCCGACGAGCGTTTGATTACGTGCTCATGACAGCTCTGTGACGGGCCGTCAACTCCCTTGAACCACACCGGTTCATGACCCAGGCTTTGCTCAGCCTTGGTGCGGAACGCAACGCTCCACGGCCGTGCGCGCGTCAACGCGCGCATCCCCACAGTCGCGCGCCGACCCGGGCGCGCACCGCCTGGAGGAGGACTCCCTCGTAATGGCACTCCTGCGTAGCAACAAGCTCCGGCTCGCCGCGATCACCGGCGCCGCCACCGCCGCTCTCGTCGGCGGGCTCACCGCACTCCCCGCCCAGGCCGCCCCGGCCACGGGCACGGTACTGGCCGCCGGCTCCCCCACAGCCGTCGACGGCAGCTACATCGTCACCCTCAAGAAGAGCGCCGGCCTCAAGGCGTCCTCGGCCGCGGGCAAGGGCCTGGTCAAGGAGTACGGCGGCACGGTCACCAAGACGTTCGGCACGGTGCTGAACGGCTACACGGCGAGCCTCTCCGCGACCGAGGCCAAGAGACTCGCCGCCGATCCGGCGGTCGCCGCGGTGGAGCAGAACCAGCGCGTCCACCTGACCGATACCACCCAGTCCAGCGCCCCGTGGGGCCTGGACCGCATCGACCAGGCCGCGCTGCCGCTCTCGGGGACGTACACCTACCCGGACAGCGCGGGCACCGGCGTGACCGTGTACGTCATCGACACCGGCGTCCGGATCACCCACACCCAGATCAGCGGCCGTGCCGCGTACGGCTACGACGCGGTCGACGGCGACACCACCGCCTCCGACGGCAACGGCCACGGCACGCACGTGGCGACGACGATCGCGGGTTCGACGTACGGCGTCGCCAAGAAGGCGAACATCGTGGCGGTCCGGGTGCTCGACAACAGCGGCTCGGGTACGACGGCCGGGGTGATCGCGGGCATCGACTGGGTGACCTCGAACCACACCACGCCGGCGGTCGCCAACATGTCGCTCGGCGGCTCCGCCTCCACCTCGCTCGACACGGCGGTCGCCAACTCCATATCCAGCGGCGTGACTTACGCGGTCGCGGCGGGCAACAGCGCCGCCAACGCCTCCTCGTACTCCCCCGCCCGGGTCTCCACCGCGATCACGGTCGGCGCCACCACCAGCACGGACGCCAAGGCCAGTTACTCCAACTACGGTTCGATACTGGACATCTTCGCGCCCGGCTCGTCGATCCTGGCGGGCTACAACACCAGCGACACCGCCACCGCCACCCTGTCGGGCACCTCGATGGCGACCCCGCACGTGGCGGGCGCGGCGGCCGTCTATCTCTCGGGCCACACCTCGTCGACTCCTGCCCAGGTCGCCACGGCCCTGGTGAACGGCGCTACTTCGGGTGTCGTGACCAGCGCGGGCACGGGTTCACCGAACAAGCTGCTGAAGCTCGTCCCGTAACACCCGGCCGCACCACGCTCACCCGCTCCGCCCGCTCCACCGCTCCGCCCGAACAACCGTTTCCCCGGAGGCAGCACACGCCTCCGGGGAAACGGTTGTTCGGGGATGCGCGAGAACCGGTGCAAGCGGCTTCCGCACCTTGACGTGCCCGGTCGGGCTGCGCGACATTGAAGTCCGGCATCCGGCGCGCTGGGGGGCAAAGTCGCCAATGCAGACCTTACGTATCAAGAGACCATCCGTCGCTGACACCGAGCGGGCACGGCCAGGACCGGGGAGGGATCTGGCACCGCTGCTCGCGGGCGCGGCAGTCGCCGTGGGCGGGGTCGGGGCGCTGCTCGCGCTCGTCGACTCGGGATCACCGTTGCGCGGTCCGTTCGCACTGTTCTTCCTGTTCGCGGCGCCGGCCTCGGCAATTGCCGCGGTGTTGCGCGGACTTGATCCCTTCGGCCGTGTTCTCACCTCGGTGGCGGGCGCGGCGGTCGTCGACATGCTGGTGGCCCAGGGAATGCTGGCCGTACACCGGTGGTCGGTCGACGGCGGAATCATCGCGGTGGCGGTGATCAGTGGCCTGATATCGCTATCGGTATTCATACGGCATATGCCGGGCCGTACAACGGCTGACAAAGTTGTGTAACGGTCAAACCAACAAAAACGTGAGGCCTCGTTCCAGGCCTTGCCATACAGGTTCAATTATCAATACCGTCGTACATCTCACCCGCACTGGTTCATCATCTAGCGGCTCTAGGGGAGGGCTCAAGGACCGCGATGGATCCGGGGCGGGGCGCGGTAGGGGGGTGCCGTGCTCGGTGACCGTATTTGTGACCGAGTCGTCCGCGCGGCCGGCTTTCATGTTTTCCGGGGGTCGACCAGTTTTGCCAGCTCACCATGCGTGCACGGAGATCCATTTCTCCGTGGCGCCCGTGAGAACCCCCCTTTCGAACCGGAGCACAGAGCCGGGCCGCCCAGGGGCGGGCGGTCCGCCGGACGAGAGGGACCAGACTCGTGAGTTCTGTTCTGCGCCCAGCTGCATCGGGCCAAGATCCATTAATGTCGGCCATTTACCGGCCCATCTCCTCTCACCTGGCGATCACACCGCCGGTGAGTGTGGTGATTCCCGCCATGAATGAGGCGGAGAATCTCCCCTACGTCTTCAAGACACTGCCCGCGTGGATTCACGAAGTGGTTCTTGTGGACGGCAATTCCACCGACAACACCGTCGAGGTGGCCCGCGAGCTGTGGCCCGGGGTCAAGGTCGTCGAACAGCAGGGCAAGGGCAAGGGGGATGCCCTGATCACCGGATTCGAGGCGTGCAGCGGCGACATCATCGTGATGGTCGACGCGGACGGCTCGGCCGACGGCCACGAGATCGTCAGCTATGTCTCCGCCCTCGTCTCGGGCGCGGACTTCGCCAAGGGCTCCCGCTTCGCCAACGGCGGCGGCACGGACGACATGACGTTCATCCGCAAGCTCGGCAACTGGGCGCTGTGCACGATCGTCAACCGCAAGTTCGGCGCCCGCTACACCGATCTCTGCTACGGATACAACGCGTTCTGGCGGCACTGCCTCGACAAGATCGACCTCGACTGCACCGGCTTCGAGATCGAGACCCTGATCAACATCCGGGTGGTCAAGGCCGGCCTCAAAGTGCAGGAGATCCCCAGCCACGAGTACCTCCGTATCCACGGCACGAGCAATCTGCGTGCCGTGCGGGACGGGATCCGGGTGCTCAAGGTGATCCTCAAGGAGCGCTCCAACCGGCGTGCGCTGCGCCGTCGTTCGCACTCCACGATGATCGACACGCTCGACCCGCAACGCGATCCTCAACTCGACGCCCAGCTCAACTCGGTCCGGGGAGAGGTGTCTTGAGCAGTCCCGACATCTCTGTCGTGATCTGCGTCTACACCGAGGACCGCTGGGAGGACATCCTCGCGGCGGTCTCCTCGGTGCGGGCGCAGTCACGGCCCGCGCTGGAGACGTTGCTGGTCGTCGACCACAACCCCGCTCTCCTGGACCGACTCACCAGGGAGTACAAGGACGTCGAGGAGACCGGTGAGGTCCGCGTGCTGGCGAACGCGGGCCCGCGCGGGCTGTCCGCGGGCCGCAACACCGGTATCGCCGTCTCGCGCGGCGAGGTCATCGCCTTCCTCGACGACGACGCCGTGGCCGAGCGGGAGTGGCTGCGGTACTTCGCCGAGGCGTACACCGATCCGAAGGTGATGGCCGTCGGCGGTCGCACGATGCCGATCTGGGCGTCGGGCCGCCGACCCGCCTGGTTCCCCGAGGAGTTCGACTGGGTGGTGGGCTGCACGTACAAGGGCCTGCCGCCGGGCCGGGTCCGGGTGCGCAACGTCCTCGGTGGCAACGCCTCGTTCCGGCGTACGGCGTTCGACGCGGCCGGCGGTTTCGCGACCGGCATCGGACGCGACGGCGACAAGCGTCCGCTGGGCGGCGAGGAGACGGAGCTCTGCATCCGGCTCACGCGGGCCATACCGGACGCGGTGCTGCTGATCGACGACCGGGCGGTGATCCACCACCGGGTGCCCGCGGTGCGCGAACACTTCGGATACTTCCGCACGCGTACGTACGCCGAGGGTCTCTCCAAGGCGCTGGTGGCCCGAAGTGTCGGCGCCGACAAGGGACTTGAGTCGGAACGCCGGTACACGACCCGGGTCCTGCCGGCCGGGGTCGCGCGCGGCCTGCGCGACGCCGTGCTCGCCCGACCGGGCGGCGCGGGCCGGGCGGGCGCGATCGTCGCCGGGGTGTTCACGGCGGCGGGCGGGTATGTCGTCGGCAGCGTCCGGGCCCGGCGCGGCGGAGCGACCTACGCGGTGATGGAGATCGAGGGGGACGCACGCGAGCGCGGGAGCGGGGGCGGGCGTGGGCGTGGGCGTGGAGGCGGTAATGAGCGCGGGGGTCGGACATGAGCGTGTGGGTCGGACATGAGCGCGGGGAGGCACGCGGACGCGGGAGCGGACATGGGTGCGGGGAGGCACCCGAGCATGGGGACGCACCCGAACACGCGGACGCGCCCGGGCGCGGTGGCCGCAACGAGCGCGGCGGGGGGCGACCATGAGTGACACACCGGTGCCGATCCTGATGTACCACTCGATCGCCGCCGCCCCGAATGACGCCACCCGCGAACTGTCCGTCGCGCCCGAGGCATTCGCCGAGCAGCTGGCACTTCTCGGCGACCTGCACTTCACGCCTGTCAACACGGCTGATCTGGCCGCGAGTTGGCGCTCCGGCAAACCGCTGCCCGAGCGGCCGGTGCTGATCACCTTCGACGACGGCTACGAGGGTGTGCACCGGCACGCGCTGCCCGCGCTGGCCCAACACGGCTTCGCGTCCACCCTGTTCGTCTCCACCGGCTGGATCCGGGGCGCCCACGACACCGGGGGCGGCCTGGACACCATGCTCGACTGGGACCAGGTGCGCGAACTCGTGGGCGCGGACGTCGAGATCGGCGGCCACAGTCACACCCACCCGCAGCTCGACCAGCTCGACGACGACACCCTGCGCACGGAACTGGTCCGCTGCAAGGAGATCGTCGCCGACGAACTCGGCGCCGTACCCGTCTCGTTCGCGTATCCCTACGGCTACTCCAGCCGCCGGGTGCGCCAGGCGGTACGGGACACCGGGTACGCGCAGGCGCTCGCCGTCGGCAACGACCTCGCCCGGCGCCGGCAGGGGCCGTACGCGCTAAGGCGGGTAACCGTGCGCCGCAGTACGGGAGTCGAGGAGTTCGAGCGGCTCGTCGAGGGTCGTGCGATCGCCCGCAACTTCGCCAGGGACCGTGCCCTCACCCAGGGGTACGCCATGGTCCGCAGAGCTCGACAGGTCCGCCGGAAGGCCAGCCGTTCCCGTGTCTGACACGACGACCACCACCCAGGACGCGGCGCCCGCGACCGAGGCGCCCCAGCGGACGGGGCGCCGACTGCGCCTGCCGGGAAGGAGCAAGTCCCCCGGCGGCAGCCCGCTGTTCCGCAACGCCTACGCCCTGATGCTCAACACCGGGATCTCCGCGGTGCTGGGGCTGGGCTACTGGCTGATCGCCGCCCACTACTACTCGCCGTCCGCGGTCGGCCAGGGCTCGGCGGCGATCGCCGCGATGAAGCTGCTGGCCGGGCTCACGGCGGTCACGCTGACCGGCGCCCTGGCCCGCTTCATCCCGGTCGCCGGACGCGCCACCGGGCGCCTCATCTTCCGTACGTACGTCGGCAGTTCGGTCGTCGTCGCGCTCGGGGCCGGGGTCTTCCTGCTGACCCTGAACACATGGGGACCCTCCTACCGCTTCCTGCACGGGCCGGTCAACGGCCTCGGCTTCATCCTGGCGATCGTCGCCTGGAACGTGCTCACGCTCCAGGACGGGGTGCTGACCGGGCTGCGCAGCGCGCCCTGGGTGCCGGTGGGCAACACCGTGTTCTCGGCGGTGAAGTTGGCGCTGCTCGTCGGGCTGGCGACGGTGTTCGCCACGAGCGGTGTCTTCGTGTCCTGGGTCGCCGCGATCGCGTTCTCCGTGGTCCCGCTCGGCTGGCTGGTGTTCCGGCGGCTGGTGCCCCGGCACATCAAGGCGACCGAGGAGCACGCGAAGCCGCCGACGCTGCGGGAGATCAGCAGGTTCCTCGCCGGGGACTACACCGGCTCGCTGTTCTCGCTCGCCGTGGTCTACCTGGTGCCGGTGATCATCGCCTCGCAGGTCAGCTCCGAGGACAACGCGTACTTCTACATCACCACGACGATAGGCGGCACGGTCAACCTGCTCGCCATCAACATGGGCGCCTCCCTGACCGTCGAGGGCTCCCACGATCCGACCCGCCTCGCCGCCAACACCCGTGCGGCGATCAAGCGGATGGCCCGGATCATGCTGCCGATCTGCGGGCTGCTGTTCCTCGGCGCCCCGTACATCCTGGGCGTGTTCGGCGCGGGCTACGCGGATGCGGCGACGCCGCTGCTGCGCTGGTTCGCGGTGGGCGCGCTGCTGCGGGTCCTCATGGAGACGTACTTCGCGGTGCTGCGCGCGCAGAGCCGCACCGGTGGACTCGCTTGGCTCCAGGGCCTGTTGTGCGTCCTGGTGCTCAGTCTGACGCTGCTGCTGCTGCCCCGCATGGGCCTGACCGGCGCGGGCGTCGCCGAGATCTCCAGCCTCGCGGTGATCGTGGCGATCGCCGCGCCCAAGCTGTTCAAGACGCTACGGGCCGCACCGGCCGCGGAGTTGCCCGAGGACGCGGCACCCGACGGCGACCTCGCCGACCTGGGCGCCCGCGAGGTCCCGGCCACCGCATCGCGCCGTCGTGGCCCGGCCTGGGCGCTCGACTCCGACACCCTCGCGCTCGGCATCCACGTCGACTTCGACCACCTGGAACGCCGGCCGGACGTACGCCCGGGCCCCGGCACCCCGCCCACCGGCACGCCCATCGTGTCCGGCGAGCAGCGGCCGACCTGGGCGCTCGGCATCAAGCGGTCCGAGATCGTGGGCCTGCCCGTGGAGGAGCGGGAACCCGGCTCGGAGTCCTCGGTGAGCCCGTCCGCCGAGCCGGAGGTGGACGCGCCGTTCGAGCCCGCCAACGGCTCCGACCGGGTGGTCGTACCGGAGGAATCGCTCGTACGGGAACAGGCCCGGGAGGACGCGGCGGCGAAGGAGCGGAAGGCGCAGGAGTCCGAAGTGCCGCCGCCCGCACAGCCGTTGTCCCTGCGTGAGCGTCTGATGCCCACGCGCCCCGGTGTCGTCCTCGGCTGTCTGCTGGTCGCCTCGCTGCTCCTGTACTGGGTGCCCGCGGCGCGGCTCGGCGAGTCCGACCTGGACCGGATGGGCGGGCTGGGCCTGATCTCGGTGCTGCCGCTGCCCACGTTGGTCGGCGCCGCGCTGTTGATCGTGGTATTCGCCGCGCTGCTGTGGCTGGGCCGCGAGCACAAGGCGCTGCTGCTGATCACCCTGCTCGCGACGGTGATCTCGCTGCACGCGCTGCCCGCGGTGATCGAGCCCGAGCCGCGTTTCCCGACGGCGTGGCAGCACCTCGGGTTCATCGACTACATCGACCGCACCGGGTCGGCCGTACCCGACCTGGACGCGCGCTGGAGCTGGCCGGGCTTCTTCGCGGTGGCCGCGTTCGTCGGCAAGGCGTGCGGGATCACCGACTGGACCGAGGTCATCCGCTGGTGGCCCACCGCCATCCAACTCGCCTATCTGGCACCGATGTTCCTGCTCGTGCGCTCGCTGCGGGCGAGCTGGCGGGCGAAGTGGACCGGCATCTGGATCTTCGTGCTCAGCGGCTGGGTCGGCCAGGACTACTTCTCCCCGCAGGGCTTCACGTTCCTCCTCTATCTGGCCTTCGTGGCGATCCTGCTGGTCTGGTTCCGGGCACCGCACGTCCTGTGGACGAAGGTCCGGCCCGGCGAGGCGGAGGTCGAACCCACCGACCGGCGCCAACAGGCCGTCCTGCTCCTGGTGTTGATCGGTCTGTTCGCGGCGAGCGTCCCGGCCCACCAGCTCACGCCGTTCGTGATGCTGGGCGTGCTCACGGTCCTCGTCCTGATCGGCCGCTCCGAACTCCGCGGCCTGCCCATCCTGTTCGGGGTGCTGGTCGCGGTCTGGCTCGGCTTCATGGCGGAGCCGTACTGGTCCGGACACTTCAACGACCTGTTCGGCGGGGTCGGCGGCGTCGGCAGCAATGTCTCGACCTCCGTCTCCGGCCGTATCCAGGGCGGCAGTTCGACCCACAAGCTGGTCCTCTACACCCGCGTCCTGCTGGCCGGCGGCGTCATGGCCTTCGCCTGCTGGGGCTGGTGGCGCCGCCGCGACCACAAGTACCGCGAACGCTCCCTGCTCGTCCTCACCTTCGTCCCGTTCCTGGGCTTCGGCATGCAGTCCTACGGCGGCGAGATGGCGCTGCGCGTCTTCATGTTCGCGGTGCCGGGCGCGGCCCTGCTCGCGGGCCTCGCCCTCTTCCCGCGCACCGGCGCCACCGCCAAGGAGCGCGAGAAGGACCGGATGAGCCTCGCCCCGCTGGCCGCCCTGCTCGCCGGGCTGCTGCTCATGAGCGGCTTCCTGGTGGCCCGTTGGGGCAACGAGGGCTTCGAGCGGGTGCGGCCCGGCGAGGTCGCGGCCATGAACTACGTGTACGCCCACGACAAGCCGACGGTACGAGTGCTGTGGCTGACCGAGGACACGGTCAACGACGTGACGCCGGCGATGCCGTGGGGCGCGAAGGACATGGAACGGGTCAACTACGTTCCCACGCCGGCCCCTTCGGACCCGGTGCTGGTGTCCGGTCTGGTGAAGGCGCTCAAGGACGCGGGCCCGAACTCGTATCTGATGCTCAACAAGAGCCAGGTCGTCTCGCTCCAGCTGGACGCGGGCTACTCGGCGACCTGGGAGTCCCGGCTCATCCAGAACCTGGACAACCGGCAGGAGTTGAAGAAGGTCCTCGTCAACGCCGACGTGACCATGTACTCCCTGCGCGAGCAGCCGCCCGGTGCGGTCCCGAAGCCCGATCCCGGGCCGATCGGACCGCAGATCACCTGGACGCCGTGGTCGGTGGTGGGGGCGCTGGCCGCGCTCGCCCTGATCCTGATGCTGGCGGCCCGCGAGGTCGTCCGGGTCGCGGTGCGGCCGAGTGTGCGTCAACTGCGGTGGCTGCAGAGCAGTTTCTGGTTCTCGCTGCCTCTGCTGGCGGTGGTGCTGGCCTCGCTGGTGCAGCGGTTCCTGACGATGAAGTAACCGTGCGGCAGCGGAGTTCCGGGGTTCTACGGGGTCAAGTGGCTTATCGCGTCAGCCACTTGACCCCGTAGGCCGCCATGTCGAACTGCTTCCCGTCGACCTTCGCGGTGATCTGCCGGTCGAGGGTGTTCACGACCAGGATCGTCTTGTCGGTGGCGAGGACCCGTACGTTGGGCACGTCGTCGTCGGCGACCGACACGGTCTCGTACGTCGTGCCCGGCCCGAAGGCCGCGTCGAAGCGGGAGACCAGGTCGTACATGGGGAGTTGCTTCCCGCCGTCGGAGCTGTCGGTCGGGGTCCACAGGCAGCCCGCGCAGTCCGTGCCCTTCTCGTCCTCCGGGTTCCAGTAGAAGGCGGAGGTGGCGCCGCCCTTGGCCATGGCGATCATGCCGGTGGCCTGGACGGCGACACGGTGGGTCTCGGACCAGCCCTTGCGGTCGTCGTTGCCGTCGGCGGGCTCTACGTAGTACTCGGCCCACCACAGCGGCAGATCGTGCGTCTGCTCACGGACCCACTTGCTGACAGCGGTGAGTTTGTCGGTGGCCCCGAACTCGTTCGGCAGCAGGTCGTCGTCGTTGGTGTAGCTGGAGCCGTCGACGACCACGAAGTCCGCGCCGACCTTGTTCTTGTTCCAGTAGTCGAAGGCGTCGATGATCCGCTGGTCCATCGCGCCCCAACTGCCCTTGAAGGTGCTGGAGGCGTTCGCGTCGCGCGGGTCCACGCTGTCCATCACGAGGTACGGACCGCCGACCATGATCTTCGGGTTGACCTTCTTCAGCGCCTTGTAGACCAGGTTGTAGAGCTGGGTGTAACCCTCGTAGTCCCAGCGCTGTTCGGCGTCGTTCCAGAAGCCCTTGAACTCGTTCCACACGATGAAGTGGGTGACGTCCGGATACCGCTTGGCGACCGTCGCGGCGAGCGCCGCGTAGTCCGCGTAGTGCTCGGGCTTCGGCGCCGTCTCCAACGAGGCCTGGCTCCAATTGGTGTTGCCGACACCGGACTTGCCGCCCTTCATCCAGTCCGGGGAGCAGCACAAAGTGATGACGGGGGTGCCGCCCGACTTGCGCATGAAGTCGACGCGGCGGTCCAGGGCGCCGAAGTCGTAACGCCCCTTCACCGGCTCGGGGTTGTCGGCGCCCCAGCCCATGATGGCCTGGTCCTGCGGAAGTTGGGACTTCGCCAGCAGCCCCTCGACGCGCTCGGTCGCGGTGTCGCTGCCCTCGTCGGCGCTGTACTGGGTGTGGGTGAAGCCCCAGCCGACCTCCGGCCGGTCCTCGTCGGGCGGGCTCGCCGGAGTGCCGTGCACCTTGTCGCCGTCGCGCGAGGTGCCCGTGGTGCTGCCGCCGCCGGGCAGCGTGTTGATCAGGGTCACGATCAGGGCCAGTGCGGCCACACCCACGCCGAGCAGCGCGGTGAGCCGCCACCGCAGTGCCCCCGAATTCCACCCATGACGTCCCATCAAGGGCAACAGTAACGTCGGTTCCGGGCGGTGGGGCAGGTCTCCGCGTGCACAGCCCTGTAACAGGAAGGAGGGATACACGGCGGACACAAGCAGGACACATCGGACGCATCGGGCGCACCTGGCGGAGGCGACACTCGGGGGCGCACTGCGGAAAGCGGGTGCACGGGGCGTCCGTGTGCCGGATCATGGCCCCATGTCCGCTAACCCACACGACGCTCTGCCGATCAGGCTCAACGTCGACGACTCCGACTCCCCGTCCGATGTCGTCGACGCGCTGTTCCTCGGCCGCTTCGCGACGGGCGAGCAGCCGTACTCGCACGCGGCGAACATCGACCGCGTACGGTCCGGGGCGACCCTGCTCCCGCCGGGCGCCCGTGTGCTGCGCGCCGCCCGCGACGACGACCGCAGCGCGACGCTGGCCGAGGGTGACGGCTGGACCCTGCTGATCTCCCGCTGGAACCGGGGCGCCGACGTCACGGTCACGGCGACGACCGAGGAGCTCGCCGAGAAGGTCCTCGACCAGGCGACCGACGGCGCGGCCGACGAGCCCGAACCGCAGCCGGAGAACGTGACGATGGGGTTCTGGTACGTCTCCCCCAGGCGCGGCCCGCACCGGACGACCCGGCAGATCTCGGCGGGCACATGGGACGAGGTGCGCGCCAACTACACGCGTCCGGTGGCCGATGCGATGGACACCCTGATGAAGACGACGCCGGAGGACATCGCGGGCCGGCTGCTGTTGCTGCACGGCCCGCCGGGCACCGGCAAGACCTCGGCGCTGCGCACGCTGGCCCGTTCCTGGCGGGACTGGTGCCAGGTGGACTGTGTGCTGGACCCGGAGCGGCTGTTCAGCGACGTCGGCTATCTGATGGACATCGCGATCGGTGAGGACGACACGACAGGGAAAGGGCGTTGGCGGCTCCTCCTCCTTGAGGACTGCGACGAGTTGATCCGCGGCGAGGCGAAGCACACGGCGGGCCAGGCCCTGTCCCGCCTCCTGAACCTCACGGACGGCCTCCTCGGCCAGGGCCGCAACGTCCTGGTGGGCGTCACCACCAACGAGGACCTGGAGCGCCTCCACCCCGCCGTGGTCCGCCCCGGCCGCTGCCTCGCCCGCATCGAGGTCGGCCCCCTCACCCGCAAGGAGTCCGTGAACTGGCTCGGCACGGAGGAGGGCGTGGGCCGCGAGGGCGCGACCCTGGCGGAGCTGTACGCGCTGCGCCGGGGCACCCAGCCGACGTCGGTACCGGACCAACGGGAGGGCGCGGACGCCGGGTTGTACTTGTGACGACACCGGCTGCGCTACGCCTCGTAGCCCGCCGGCAACCCATCCAATACGGCTGCCATTCATTTCCGCCGCAGCGGCGCTCAGCCGCAACGGCGCACAACGGCGGTGCCGAACTCCCCTCACCCCTCCCCGTAAGCCGCCCGCAGGGCATCCCGCACAGCCGACACCGCATCCCCCTCCGCAAGCCCCAACCGCCGCGCCTTCTCCGCATATGCCTGCGCAGCCAACGACGCTTCACGCTCAGCCGCCGAGCCCGCGGCAGCGACAAACGTTCCGTTGCGTCCGCGCGTCTCGATCACTCCGTCCGCCTCCAGGGCCCGGTACGCCTTGGCGACGGTGTTGGCGGCGAGGCCGAGCGACTCGGCCAGCCCTCGTACGGTGGGCAGCCTGTAGCCGACCGGCAGTGCTCCGGACCGGGCCTGCTTCGAGATCTGGGCGCGGATCTGCTCGTACGGCGCCGCACTGTCATCGATGTGGATCTTCAAAGTCACGGCCCGATTGTCCCGCACTCCCCGGAAAATGAGAGGCACTCCGGCTCGGCTCCGCCGTAGCGTGCGACCCCATGACCGTGATCGTGCGCGACCTTCGCCCCGACGTCCGAGCCGACCTGGACAGCTTCGTCCAGGTCCGCCGCGTCGTCCTGCCCTTCATGGTGTTCACCCCGGAGTCCGTCGCCTTCGACATCGCCCACGCCCATCCGGAGGCCGCGCTGCGCAGGCTGGTCGCGGAGGAGGACGGCGAGATCATCGGCACGGCCCAGGTGGGCATCGCCTACGACAGCCCGGAGCCGGGCCAGGGCTTCGTCAACGTGCATGTGCACCCGGAGCACACCCGCCGGGGCGCGGGCGGACTCCTGGTCCGCACCGCCGAAGAACACCTGGCCGGCGCGAACGCCACCCGGCTCCACGCCTGGGTCCTGGACGACCCGGCCAACCGCGCCATCGCCGAACACTTCGGCTATACGGCGAGCCGTTCCGCGCGCTTCCTCCGCCTGGACCAGACGCACGGCACGCTGCCCCCGCTCCAGGATCCACCGCCGGACGTGGAGATCCGCCCGGGCTCGGACTTCGCCGCCGACCCGCGCCCCCTGTTCGCCCTGGACGCGGAGGCGTCGCGGGACGAACCCAGCGACATCGGCACCGAGTTCAGCGACTACGAGGCCTGGCTGGACGAGACCTGGCGACACCCCCTGTTCAGCGCCGAGTTGACGTCCGTGGCCGTCGTCGACGGACGCCCGGCGGCCTTCAGCGCGGTCCGCGCGGACGGCGGCACGCGCTACTTCACCGCCATGACCGGCACCGCCCGCGCCCATCGCGGCCGGCCTCGCCAAGCTCGCCAAGAACGACTCCCTGCACCGCGCCCGCGCCGCCGGATACAAGGAGGCGTTCACGGGCAACGACGCCGGCAACGAGCCGATGCTCGCGATCAACAGATGGTTCGGCTACGAAATCTGCGCCGCGGAGGTGCGCTATGTCCGTGAACTCACCTGATCCCACCCGCCAGTTGGACGTCGTCCTCGTCAAGGCGGGCCGTACGAAGATCCGTTACGCGGCGGAACTGCTCTTCGACGACGGCGTCCGCCTCGCCGTCCGCGCCCCGTGGGCCGGTGACGGCGTCCGCGACTTCGGCTTCGTCCGGTTCGAGCGAGGCGACGTGTTCACCGAGTACTACTGGCGGGACCGGTGGTACGCGGTGAAGGAAGTCCGGGACAGCGCCGGGCAATTGAAGGGCTGGTACTGCGACATCACCCGCCCCGCCACGCTCTCCGGCGCCGAACTCGTCGTAGAGGACCTCGATCTGGACCTGTGGGTCTCCGCCGACGGGAGCGACGTACTGCGGCTGGACGAGGACGAGTTCGAGGAGAGCGGGCTGGCCGGGTCGGACCCCACGGCCGCGGCGGCGGCCGTGGGGGCGCTCGACGAGTTGGAGAGGCTGGCCCGTACGGGCGGGTTCGACGCGCTGCTGGCATGACGTCCGGCGCGCTGTCGGTGTGACGGCGGGGCGGGCCGGGCTACGGCACAGCCACCACCGCGTACCGCTCGTCGTCCACGGCCCTGCCCCACAGCAGCGGGTCGTCCGAGAGCCGCTCCACCCGCACGTGCCCGGCGTCGGACACCAGGGGTGCCAGGAGCTCGGTGAGACGGTCCGCGGGTATACCGGCCGGGCTGACCGTGCCCCACACACCCTCGACCAGCACGAGCCGCCCGCCGGGGCGCAGCAGCCCGCGCCAGTGCCGCAGGACCCGGGCCGGGTCGGGCAGGCTCCACAGCACATGCCGTACGAGGACGACGTCGAAGCGCTGCTCGCCCACCGGCGGCGCCGCCGCGTCACCGATGAGGAACGCCGCGTCACGGCCGGCCAGCTTCGCGCGGGCGAGGTCGGTCATCGCCGGGGAGAGGTCGACGCCGGTGACGTGGTGCCCCTGCTCGGCCGCGAGGAGCGAGAGGCTGCCGGTGCCGCAGCCGAGGTCGAGGATGTCGGCGGGGCCGGCGGGCAGCCAGCCGCGCAGCCGGTCGGCCCAGGCCCGCCGGATCTCCGGGTCGCGCAGGCCGTGATCAGGCTCTTCGTCGAAGGCGGCGGCCTCCGCGTCCCAGTCGTAGTTCGCTACAGGTTCACTCATGCGCCCAGCGTGACACCCGCCACTGACAGTCCCATCGTGACAGCGACCACAGACAGATCCCCGCCGATGAGTCACCCTCCCGGGAACGGTCCACCCCGCGAGAACACGAACCCCGGGTGGACACAAGGAGGCAGCCATGCGCCGCGTGACCGTGCAGAAGCCCCTGAGGAAGTCGGACACCCGTCGGGTACGGGACGAGACCGACGAGCGCCCTGTAGAGCGCCCCGAGGTCCGAAAGGACATCGCCCGCACGTGGTGGCCGGACGGCTGAGCCCGACCTGCCGCCTGTCTGCCGCGGTCAGTGCAGCCGCTTCCGGTAGTGGACGCGGTCGTACGGCCCGTCCGTGCGCCGCTCCACGACCTCGTACCCGAGCCTCGGGTAGATCTCCTGGTTCTCCCACATCAGCGCGTTGGTGTAGAGCCTGACTTCCGGCAGGCCGAGCGCACGCGCGCGTGCGTCCACGAAATCCAGGAGCAGCCGCCCCACGCCCCTGCCGTGCGCCTCGGGGTGGACGGCGATGCTGTCGAGGAACAGGTGATCCTCACGCTCCTCGATCACCACCAGCCCGATCACGGGCTCCCCCGTGACGTACACGCGCCCGGCGACCACATTCGCCATGTGGTCCGCCTCCATGGGCTGCGGCACCACACCGATGCGCGGAATGTAGTGGCGGTACGCCATGTCGGTCACGGCCTTCACGGCGGGCACATCAGCGACGACGGCGACGCGAACCCCGTCCCGTCCACCCATCTGCACCACATCCCTCTCCGCGCTCACCGAACCATCCCTCCCTGAGCCCTCAATTAGCCCTGCCTTAACGCCACCATAAGGATCTCCCTCCCCCGTCTCCAGCAGGCGATTTCGCGGTTTCCAGGGGCTAGCTTCTGATCACCCCCACGGGATCCGTCCCCCGCGCCGCGCACCGTCCGAGGAGTTGGAGTTCCGCCATGCCCGCACGCCGTAAGGCCGCCGCTGTCGCCGTCCTCGGTCTGACCCCGCTCGCGCTGACCGCGCTCGGCGCGGCGCCCGCGGTGGCGCACGGTTCGATGGGCGACCCGGTCAGCAGGGTCGCGCAGTGCTACGCGGAGGGGCCGGAGAGCCCGAAGTCGGACGCGTGCAAGGCGGCGGTCGCGGCCGGGGGCACGCAGGCGCTCTACGACTGGAACGGCATCCGGATCGGCGACGCGAGCGGACAGCACCAGACGCTGATCCCGGACGGCAAGCTGTGCAGCGCGAACAACGAGGAGTTCAAGGGCCTCGACCTGGCCCGCGCCGACTGGCCGGCGACGAGCGTGAGCAGCGGCTCGTACACCTTCAAGTACCGCGTGACCGCCCCGCACAAGGGCACCTTCAAGGTGTACATCACCAAGTCCGGCTACGACCCCGCGCAGCCGCTCGCCTGGGCGGACCTGGACCTGGAGCACCCGGTCGCGACCTCCACCGACCCGGTCGCCTCGGGCGGTTTCTACACCTTCTCCGGCACCCTGCCGCAACGCTCCGGCAAACAACTCCTGTACGCGATCTGGCAGCGCTCGGACAGCCCGGAGGCGTTCTACTCCTGCTCGGACGTCAGCTTCGGCGGCAGCGGCAGCGGCACCGGGGCCAACGGCGGTGGTACGGCCGGGAGTTCGAGGGGCACTTCAACGCCCACCCCGGCCGCTCCGACGACTCCGGCACCCACCGCCTCCGCGCCCTCCAGCCAACAGATCGCGGCCGGCGCCGACAAGTCGACCGTCGAGCACCACGGCCACGGGGACGCGGACGCGAGCACCTCGGCGGAGCCGGTCGCCGCGACGAACCAGCCGACCACCGAGGCCAACGAGCCGCAGACGGCGGGGAGTTCGAAGAATCTCGCCGAGACCGGCGCCAACAACAGCTCGCCGTATCTCATCGTGGGCGGCGCCGCCTCCCTGGCGCTCGGCGCCGCGGCCCTGTTCGCCTCGGTCCGCCGGCGCGCGACCAACGGCGGTGGACGGCACGGCCGTTAGTACGGCTGTGCAGGGGGCGGGGCCTGTCCGGCGGCTCAGGTCGGACAGGCCCCGCGGTGTGCGTACGGTCAACTGAGCGCCGACAGGCAGTTGGTGGTGGTGGCGTGTGCCGGATCGAGGGCGTTGGCGACCTCGTGGAAGGCGATCCGGTCGGTGAGCCCGAGCAGGGCGTGCTCGGAGAGATCGACTGAACACAGGTTCTGGATCAGCACGTTGTGCACGTCGGACCCACTCAGGAACTGACTCGTGTAGGGCGTGACGACCTCGTCGTACCTGGTGGCGATGACCGTGTAGTGGACGCCGGGGACGGTGTCGCCGCCCGCGTTCAGCTTGGTGAGGAAGGCCGAGCCGGCGACCTGGTCGGCGAGGGCGGGAGCGGCCGAGGCGATCACGTCCTCGGCGCCCGGGAAGTACGGCAGGAGTTTGGTGAGGCCGTCCAGGGTGGTGCCGTGGTTGTCGGGCGCGATACCGACGAAGGTGTCCACCTTGGCGGCGCCGCCGAGGAACTTGAGGTAGTAGCGGGGCATCATGCCGCCCTGCGAGTGCCCGACGAGGTCGACCTTGGCGGCGCCGGTCGCGGCGAGCACCTTGTCGACGTAGACCTGGAGCTGTGCCGCCGACTCGTCGATGGGGCCGAGGCCGTATACGAGGGGGACGCCGGGGAGTTGGCCGTAGTCGAGGGAGAAGACGCAGTAGCCGCGGGCCTCCAGATAGGGCGCGAGGGCCAGCCAGTTGTCGGTGCCGTTGGCGAAGGTGCCGTGTACGAGGACGACGGGGTCGGGGTGGGCGGCGGAGGGCTCACAGCTGTAGTCGTTCCAACCGGTGCTGGACGCGGTCGACGCCTGGGCGGTGGCGGCGGGTACGGCGACGACCGCGGCGGTCAGCAGTAGTGCGGTCAGGGGTCTGAGCACTCGTTTCCAGGGCAGCATCGTGTGATCTCCTTGCGGCTCAAGGGAGTTGCGACGGCCTTACGCCCTGTGATCCGGATCACAAGAATGCTGTTCACTCGTCAAGTTACGAGCGAGTAGGTGAAGTGTGAAGTTACGCGTCAGTAAAAACTTCCAGTGATAGCCAGTCACCAGGCGGGCCTGAAGGGACCGTAGGGCGCAATTCTCCGCAAACGGTCACACAACACGCGCACTTCACCCTCACCCAGCAGTTCGATCCAGGGCTGTACGGCCTCCAGCGCCGCTTCCTCCGCGGCTCGCGTGCAGGCCCAGCCCAACTCCGTGAGCACGACCAGCCGAGCGCGCGCGTCACCGGGGTGCGGACGGCGCTCGACGTACCCCTTGCGCACGAGTTCGTCGACGAGCTGACTCGCGGCCTGCTTGGTGATGCCGAGGTGCGCGGCGAGATCGGTAGCCGTCGCACCGTCCGGCGCGAGCCGCGCGAACGCGAAGCCGTACGCCGGACGCCCCTCGAACCCGCGGGCCACGACCCCGTCGTTGATGCGCTTCGTCAGGTCACCCGCGGCGGCGAGCAGGGCGGCGGTCAGGGCGATGGCCTCGGAGTTCTCCACGACGGCATTGAAACACCCTTGACGAACCGGTCAAGCTGCTTGACCATGTTGGCTCATATGGTCAAGCAGCTTGACCATCCAAGCGTCCGGCCACCCGGCCGTCCGGCCGTCCATTTCTGGAGGCAGCCATGCCCGTCGTCCACCCGTCCGACGCCGTCGTCCACGAGATCCACGGCGCCCGCTTCGTCTCGTACGCCCACCCCTCCACCGGCAGCAAGGAACTGTGCGCCTGGCGCGGCGAGATCCCCGCCGGCACCAAAGCCACCCTGCACACCGTCAACCGCGAGGAGATCCTGCACATCCTCGAAGGCGAGCTGGTGATCACGCTCGACGGCCGCACCGAGCGGGTCGGCGCGGGTGACACGCTGATCATCAACCCCGGCGCGACCTTCGGCGCCGAGAACCCCACCGAGCGGACCGCGGTCACCTGGGTCACCACGACCATCGGCCTGGAGGCGGAGCTGGCGGACGGCACACGCGTCGTCGCACCGTGGGCCAACTGACGTACGGACAAGGGGCCTTGGTCACATGCGGACGAGAGGCGCGCTCGGTTCGCCGCTCTCGGGGCGGCCCTTGTGGAACGTGAGGGCCGCGATCACGGCGCCGGTGACGAAGAGGCCGGCCGACCGCCAGTAGGCGGTGGAGTAGCTGTGCAGCTGGGCCTGGGCCACGGTGGCCGGGGTGGATGACCTGCCGACGAGGTAGGCGGTCGCGGCGCTCGCGGCGAGGGTGTTGAGCAGGGCGGTGCCGATGGCGCCGCCGACCTGCTGCATCGTGTTGACCGCCGCGGAGGCGACCCCCGCGTCCTCGACCCCGACCCCGTGGATGGACAGGCTCATGGCGGGCGGCAGTGACAGGCCGATGCCGGAACCGATCAGGAGCAGTCCGGGCAGCACACCGGCGGCGTAGCCGCCGCCCACCACGAGCGTCGCCGCCTGGCACCGGAAGCCGTCCTGGTACGCGGTCTCGAAGGACGACCGCACCATCGACCCCGACCTGGAGCGCTTCATGGCCCACCGTATGAACGCCACGACCATCGAGGTCGACTCCGGCCACCTGTCGCTCGTGACGCACCCGGAAGCGATCACCGGGCTCATCCTGCGCGCCGCGGCGAACAGTTGACGCCCCTGCGCCCATGCCCCCAACACCCCGGTCGGCACGACGTTCCCGTTCCGTAAGGTTTTCGACCGCCCCAGCCGCACCGAACGGGACGAAGCTGAGCGATGAACGCGGACGGGTGCCGTCCGCGTGACGTATCGGTGCGGGGAATGGAGTGACCATGGTGGTCCGTGGTGTCGGCGGGATCATCCTCGTCGTGCTCGGCGCGGTCTGGATCGCGCAGGGTGTCGGCGCGATGAACGGCTCGGCCATGTCCGGCCACGGCCAGTACGCGGTACTGGGCGTGGTGGTCGTGCTGATCGGGCTCTTCCTGCTGCTGCGGGCCTGGCGGGTGCGGAAGAACCCCGACCTGCACCAACGCCCTTGAGCGCAGGGACGGTTATGGCCGGAAGAGGTCAGTCGGCCAGCGCCGCCGGGCGTACCGCCTCCGGTCCGAAGCGTCGCCGGGCACGGTCCGCGGCGGCTTCGACCGCGCGGGCGCGCGCGTCTGCCGGATCCATGGAGAGCTGACGGTAGGCACTGCCGACCGACCGCAGCTCGTCGGCACGGAGCACGAAGGCGCGGACGCGGGCGCGTTGCAGTCCGAGGGAGGTCAACAGGCCCAGGGCGGTGGCGTCGCCGACGCGCAAGGGGCACAGGTCTCGGCGGATGCGGACCTGGTCGGCGATGACGGCGGTATCCTCGGCGTCCGGTTTTGTCTTCGCCGTGGTAGCTCTCGGAGGCGCGCGGTGGATGGCCCGGCCGGATATGCAGTGCACCGGCTGGCCATGGTTGAGGAGGGTCGCGATGGCCAGCGCGGCTCCGCCGTCGGCCAAGTCCATTACGTCGGCGAGGAGTTCGAGGAGTTCGGGTTCGTCGTTGGCGACGCAGTGGTGATGGGTTTTGCCTGCGTCGATGCCGGCCCATATCGCGGCCATGTGGTGCCTCCGTGCAGTGGTGTTGCTGGTGCCCGCCACGGACGGCCTCGCTGTCGATTCCCTACCGAGCGATCATTCGCAGTTCCCAATTGGCAGCCGAGTCGTCGTGGGGCGCCGAACGGCCAATCACTGAGGTTCTTCGAGTTGGCCACCGATCAGGTGACGGCCTACGAACCGCAACGAGCGAGGCCCCCGGGCTGTTGATCGAGGTGTCTGACGTCTCAACCACGCTGCTCGGGGGCCTCGTTGGTCATCCGTCCTGCCGCACTCGACCTGCCTCATGCGCTCGTGGAGTGGGGCACCATGCTCATCGTCACCCGGCGAGGTGACCGCCGCTGTTACTTCCCACCGCACTATCGTGCCCTGGTCGCACCGGTCCCCCTGCGCCGGCACACCACCCTCACGCAGATCGCGGCCGGCTTCGGCATCTCCGTCGGCACCGCCCACGCTTGCACCACGGCCGTCATCGACCTGTTCGCCGACCGTGCGCCCGGGCTGCTGCGCGCCCTGCGCCGTCCCCCTGCGAAGCCGCGAAGGAAAAGCCCCAGGGCACATCAATTCTGCCAGCTGTGTGGGGCGCAGAAGCCCAGATTTCGATCCAGACGGCGCCAACTGGCCTTGGTGGACCGAGGATTGGCCGGGGCTCGTATGAACTGTCGGGCTGCACAAGCGATCAAGACCGTGGTGATCGCCGCAAGCTCCTCGGGTTGAGCGTGGCCCTTCTCAACACGAAAGAAGTGGCCCTCAGAAAGTGGCATGAAGATCGGCCTCCGCCTTCTTCGCCTGACTCTTCAAGGGAATGAAGTGCCGCAGCGGGTTGCCGTGCATTCGCGGAATTACCGGCCTCCACCGGGTCCCACCAATCCTGTTCGGCAACCCGCCATGGAGTCATCGATTCTCGGTGCCTCGATCCTCAGTTCCCCTGTTCGGCCCACCGAGACCGCTGCCGGAGCCGGCAGAGAATGCCTTTCGGTCGTTCAGCCGAGGGAAGGGTTCATCGGGGACAGGCACGTCGAGAAAGTCGCACAACGGACCCCATCCCTGACTGATTTCGAAGACGAGCAATCGACTGGCCGATATTTCCCGGCATACCGCATCATTGTGCTCGGCAAATACTTTCTTGGCGTGCTCTTCGTCGGCGAACCGGCCATCGAAGATTCCCTCCCAGACGACCGAATTCGTCAGATTCTTGATCCGTGTGAGCCGAACGTCTTCCTGGGCCTTACGGGGCGGCTGGGCCAACACGCCTTGATAGATGCTGTTGAAAACGCTTTCGTACCAGCGTTGCGGGTCACGGGTGGTGAGGATGACCTTGGCCGACGGGTAGAAGTCGGCAAGTTCCCGCCAGAACCGAGATCCCGGCCAATCCACCGTGGACCTGTACGGGCCGTAGATCTCTTGCCAGTCGACGCCCTCCCCGCGGGCAGCACGCTCCCAATGCGAGATGGTCTCTTGGTGACTGAATACCTCCTGCATGTGATGACAAGGTCCACAGCCGAGACGCTCAAGTGCAGCTTTAAGGGAAAGCGTTCCCGTGCGGCCGAATCCAGCACCGATGATTTCGAGCATCTATACCTCACAGGTAGGAACAACAGAAGGCGGGCGACACAGAGGAAATCGAGCCGAATGAGGTCGCATCCCGACGAATACTTCAGACGCGATTACGACGGAAGGAACAGATCGTGGGTCAGATTCAGGAACTCACCGACCAGATGGATCTGACACACCCTCAGGCACGGCGCCTACGGCACAGCACCGTCGACCTGAAATGACGCACCTTACCAACTCACTGGGATTTCGTTAATTCCGTAGATCCCTGCGTCTTTCTTGAAAGAGAGCTCTGAGACCGGAGCAGCAAGCCGCAGGTCAGGAATCCGGGCGAAGAGAGTGTTGAGCACGATCTCCAACTCCGCTCGGGCGAGGTTGTGCCCGAGGCACTGGTGAACTCCATAACCGAACGCGACGTGGTTCCGGTCGCCACGACGCAGATCCATCACGTCCGGGTTCTCGAATACCTCGTCGTCGCGGTTGGCCGCGCCGAACCCGAGCAGCACACCCTCGCCGGCACGAATGACGCAGTCTCCGATTTCGATGTCGGCCAGCGCTACCCGAGGCATGGTGTCGAACACGCTGAAGTACCGCAGCAGCTCTTCGAGTGCAGTGTTGGTTGCAGCGGGGTCGGCCTTGATCACTTCGAGCTGCTGGGGGTGCTCCAATAGCCACGTCACACTGAGCGAGATCATGCTGGCCGTGGTCTCGTACCCACCCATCAGGAGCAGGAGAGCCACACCTATGAGGGTCTCGTGTGTGAAGACCCTCGTCTTCTCGTTTCGGGCCATCAAACGACCGAAGAGATCGTCACCCGGCGTTCTCTCTTTAGCGGTGACCAACTCGTCAATATACTGCCGCAGTTCCTCCACCGCACGGTGTCGCTCACTGGGAGGCGTTGAACGACTCACCATTACCGCGGTGCAGCCCTGGAAGAACTCACGGTCACTGTAGGGCACACCAAGCAACTCACAGATCACCTTGGATGGCACCGGCAGGGACAGCGCCTGGACCAGATCGACAGGGCGGGGGCCGGCCAGAAGATCGTCGATGCACTCGTCGACTATCTCCTGAATACGTGGGCGCATTGAGCGCACTCGCTGAAGAGTGAACTCGGAAGCGAGCATCCTGCGGCTGTACGTGTGCTCTGGCGGATCCAGCCCTATAAGGGCTTTACCGAAGACGTCGAACACTCGCCTTGTGCGCTCGGGTATCGGAAACATAACCGGCGTGCCCTCATGATCCCGGTTCGAACTCATCCTGGGGTCCATGAGCAGCGTGCGCACGTACTCATGGCGTGTGACGAACCAGGCCAATCGTCCGGTCGGAAGAGTGACACGAGTGATCGGCTGTTCTTTGCGCAGTTCGGCGTACCGCCCCGGAGGTGCAAACGGACAGCCCCTGTTCATGGGAAAAGCGGGGGGTCCAGCGGTAACCTGGCCGGACTTAGCGTCGTTCATGGCCACCCTCACATTTGTCTTTGCCTCAGGATCGGAGTCGCAGCATCCAGCAAATGGAACCACTGCCATATCGGCAGACAAGCAATGTGTTGGATCTAGAGCCCAAATAGCGCCACACATACACGCAGACGGTCAGCGTCGATGAAAATGATGCCGCTATCAAATTCCGGCATGTTGCGTCATGCGATACGCGCGCCAGGAAATAGGTGAAATCGATGAACCGCGACTGACTCAGCGGCCGGATCAGTGTATCCGAAATTCTATTCCTGTGTACAGGCTTCCCGCATTGACTCTCGGAAACATGTTCCCGACATCGGCAGCCGACTTCTACGCGACGCTTTGGGCGCTTTGCAGAAGTCGGCCAACAAGACGCTCCCTGTGAGTTCTGGGAACTTCTTAGTGATGGAACAACCTCAGCCCCGTGCGTGTCAGAACAATCTGGTGCTCGCGGCAGGCGTCCTCGACATCTCCGGACCTGACCGACCCTCCAGGTTCAGCGATGTATGCCACGCCGTGCCGATGCGCGTGGTCGACGTTGTCACGGAAAGGGAGCGCTCCATCAGATGCGAAGGCCACACCGGAGAGGCGCTGCGTCCACTGCGCCCGCTGATCGGCGGTCAGTTCTCCCCCCGGTTCGAACAGCGCCTGCTCCAACCGCTTGTTCTCATCCGGCGTCAGGTCTCCCTCGATGAAGCGGGTCTGCCAGTTGATCTGATCCTGGCGCCGGACGCCCGGCCGGAACGTCAGGGACCGTACGGTCGGATGCCGCCGCAGCCACCACGTGTCCACCTTGGCGCCGGCCAGCCGCGTGCAGTCGACCCTGGACTGTTGGCCCGCCCCGACTCCCAGCGTCATACCGTCACGCACGTAACACACTGAATTGGACTGGGTATATCGCAGCACCGCCAGCCCCAACAGCAGGTCCTCCGCGGCCTGCGCGGGAAGCGAACCGCCCACGACGGGCGCAAGCAGATCCGTAGACAGGCGAACCTGATCCCGGTCCTGCTCCAGGCGCATACCGAAGACTTCCCGCGCCTCCCGTCGCGGAGGCACGAAAGACTCGCTCGCCTCCATGACCAGGAAGCGGCCTTTCTTCTTCTTGCTGAGCCGCTCCACCGTGCCGGGTTCATAGCCGGGAGCAACGATGCCATCACACACCACACTCGCCAGCAGCTCAGCGAGTTCGGCGTCGACCGGGTGTGACACAGCCGCGAAGTCGCCGTAGGACGACTTCGGATCAGCATCCCGCGCACGCAGATACGCGCTGGTCACGCTACCGACGCCGTCAGTGATCCCATGCAGACCGGCGATGACTTCGTCGATCGGCCCAGATACGGCCGCTCCTGCGGGCGAGACGTGCTTGAAGGACGCGGCCGCGGGCTTGCCGAGCGCCTGGCCCGCCTCGTGCACGAGCTGCCAAGCATTCAGTGCATCCAGCACGTTGATGAAGGACGGTTCGCCGTGCAGCAGCCTGATCGGTTGGCTGTCCGGCGCCAAAGGCGTCGCTTGCGCCGCCGACTGTTGCGGGTTGATCCCATAACGCAATTTCATGTCAGAGCCTCCACAGCGGGACATCGCTGAAAGAGGCGCCCAGGCGGTCGACGCTCACACCAAATCTCGTCTCGGACGCTCCCCGGTGGTGCTCCACCTACGCCAGTCGCGACCGGCCGCAAGTCTAGCCGTAGTTGCTGCGCCGGAGCCATCCAGGCTGCCGCTGCGGACCTCATCAGCTCCCCTTCCCGATCTGTTCACAGCTTCGCGAGATACTTCGACACGATCTCGATGACCGCAGGTGCCTGTTCGTTCAGGTAAAAGTGCCCGCCGGGAAACTCCGTCAGTTCGAAGTGACTCACGGTATGAGTGCGCCAAGCCCGCACTTCTTCGAGGGTGGCGCCCGTGTCGCGGTCGCCGAAGAACGCATAGATCGGGCATTTGATCACCGAACCCGACTGATGCACGTAGGTCTCAATTGCCTTGTAATCGCTGCGAATTGCAGGCAGGAACAAACGCAGTACGGAGCTGTCCTCCAGAAGTTGAGAATCTGTTCCGTTCAGCTTTTTGAGCTCTGCCATCAACTCGTCGTCGCTGTACAGGTGCACTGTGCCGGTGCGGTGTCGCGACGGGGCACGGCGTCCAGAGGCGAAGAGCGCGAGAAGAGGCACCGCATCGCCTTCAAGGCGCCTGGCGACTTCGAATGCCAGTGTTGCCCCCATGCTGTGTCCGAACAGAGCCAGGGGAAGGTCCCGCCACGGTTCGAGCGCATCGACGATGCAGTCGGCGAGCGTTTCCATGTTGTCTACGCTGCTCTCCCGAATACGGTCTCCCCTGCCCGGATACTGGACCGCGAGCACATCCACGGAAGGAAAGAGTTCCGCCGATATCGGAAAGTAGTAGTTGGCGGAACCACCGGCATGTGGCAGACAGATCAAGCGCGTACGGGCTTCGGGCGCCGGATGAAAACGCCGTATCCACGCGTTCTGCCCTGTTGCAGCGGATGACATGTGATTCACCACATCCTCGGCTTGCTTCGCTGCGTGCCCAGTCACAACTGCAGCATCCGTTCGGCTTGTTCGAGATCCAAGTGTCCGCTCTGCACCTGACGAAGCACGTCATCAACGTCGAAGTCGGAGGTTTGCGCATCGCTCGACTTCTGGCCGGTGCCCCTCTGCGCCAAGTGAACGGCGAATTCACGGATGGTGGAGTGCTCGTAGACGGCTGCCACCGGCAGACTCGTTCCGTAGCGTGTGTTGACCGTGTTCATCCACTCGACAGCGATGATCGAATCGAGGCCTATATCCACGAACTTGCTGTCGACCGCCACATCTGCCTTCGCCATATAAAGCGCCTCCGCGAGGCTCTCCGTGAGTTCCGCCTCCAGCGAGGCCGTGTCCGACGCCGGGTGACGGACCGAAACGTCGCGTACCGCTTCCTCGGCAGGCAACAGCACCGCCTGGGGCGCTACGGCGGTCCCGGTCGACGGGTCGTACACCCCGGTCAGCTCGCCGGCCAAAGCACGAACCGACGGGAAGTCATAGACATGGCTCGTCGACAGAGCGGCACCGAATCGGTCATTGACTGCGCGGATCCATTCCACGGCGATGACGGAATCCAGTCCAACGTCGATGAACTTCCGATCGACGCCGACCTCGTTGGGCTCCATGTACAGCACCTCAGCCAAGCTCTGCACCAACTGCCGCTCCAGCTCCGCCCGGCCTCCCCGATCCGGTGCCGCCCTGCGCGTGCGCTGCCTTGTCGGCGTCGCAACCGGTATCCCACGCGATGCCAGGCGCGAGATGTCCCGCACCTCATCCTTCTCCCTGTCACCGTCGGCCTCCGACAGGGACAGCAATTGAACGCCTCGCGGTTTTTCCGCGGTGAACCCGCGCTTCGAGGCGGATACCACAGCCGCCGGAGGCTGCAGGGCGGTGGCGTTGATCACGGCAGTACTCATAACGGGCCCACTCGGACGCGGCTCCGGGCGCTCGCCACTCGCGGCGGTTGCGTCCCGAGACTGCAGAGGCCGCTCGCTGCCGACGGAAGAGCCCGGAATCCAGTGCTTCCGCCGCTGAAAGGGGTATGCCGGCAGATGCAACCGCCGCGGTGCCTCGTCGGCGTAGAGCAGGTTCCAGTCGATGTCGCAGCCCAGCGTCCACAGCTCGGCGACCTTGGCCAGCTTCCTCTTCTCGATCCAGGACCGAAACATCGCAGTGGCGTCCTCGTCTCCTGCGAGGAGGCTCAGCCGCTGGTCCTGCCCCACCACTCCCTGCCAGATGTCGGGGGCCTGCCGGTCATGCACGAACGCGTCCAGTCGCGCCATCAGGTCGGTGCGATCGGCCGCGAGGAAGACCGCTCGATGTGCCATGGCCTCACGTCCGACCTGCAGGGTGTACGCGATGTCCCGGAGCACACCGGGCCCCGCTCGGTCCTGACCGGCCGGCACCCGCCCTGCCCCTTCGGGGCCACGCAGGTCATTGAGCAGGTTTCGGGCCATCAGGCGCAGTTGCTCGCCGTCCTTGGCCGACAGCGGTACCAGGCGGAGCACGTCGGCTGCTTCGTCCACCGGCGCACTCGTCTCCGGCTCCCCGCTGCCGGACCGCGGTTCGTACGCCTCCAGCAGCACATGGGCATTGGTGCCGCCGAACCCGAATGAGCTGACTCCCGCCCGCAGCGGAAGCGGTTCACCGTCCGTTCCCCGGCCGGGCTCCCACGGCTGGGTGCGTTCGACGATGTAGAACGGGCTGTCGTCCAGTTTGATCAGCGGGTTGAGCCGGTCGAAGTGGAGTGTGGCCGGCAGCGTCCGGTGCTCCATCGCCGCGATGACCTTCAGCATGCCGGCGATCCCGGCCGCGGACTCCAGGTGTCCGAGGTTGGTCTTGACCGATCCCAGTCCGCACGACGAAGGCTTCGCCGTTCCCTCCTCTTCCCTCTCGGTCAAACGGCTGAAGGCGGTCTTGAGGCCATGGATCTCAATGGGGTCGCCCAAGGGAGTGCCTGGGCCATGGGTCTCGATGTAGCTGATCGAACTCGCCGCGACACCGGCCTCCGCGTAGACCGAGCAGATCAGATCCGCGTGGGCCTGCGGATTGGTGATGGTCAGGGAGTTGGTTCGTCCACCATGGTTGGTGCCGATTCCCTTGATGACGGCGTGGATGGCATCGCCGTCCGCGAGCGCGGTGGCCAGCGGTTTCAGCATGATGACAGCGCCGCCCTCGGCACGCACATATCCGTCGGCCGACGCGTCGAACGCTCTGCAAAGACCGTTGTCGGACAGCATGCCATTGCGCCTGAGTGCCGCGAATCGCCGTCCGGACCAGCACAGGTTCACGCCGCCCGCCAGGGCGTGGTCGCAGTCGCCGCGCTCAAGCGCGCGCACGGCCTGGTGGACGGCCACCAGCGAACTGGCACAGGCCGTGTCGACCGTGAGGCTGGGACCGTGGAAGTCGAACCAGTAGGAGATGCGGTTCGCGATAATGGCCGACGACGTCCCCGTCGGTACACAGGCGTCGGATACGTCGGCCTGTTTTTCCAGCAGCTCCGTGTAGTCGGTGTTGGCGACTCCCATGAAGACCCCGGTCCTGGAGCCTTGCAACGCGGCGGCCTGATATCCGGCGTCTTCAACGGATTTCCAGGCAAGCTCCAGGGCGAAGCGCTGCTGGGGGTCCATGTACATGGCCTCCCTCGGCGAGATGCCGAAGAAAGAGGCGTCGAACGCGTCCGCGTCCGCGAGGAATCCCCCTCTGATACGGCTCGCTTCACCGTCGGAGGCCGAGAACGACTCGTCGCTGTCTCTGCGAGCTGCGGGCAGATCGCTGATCACGCACTGCTCGTCCACCAACTGACGCCAGAGATCGGCCAGGGACTCGGCCCCAGGAAACCGGAGACTGACCCCGACGATGGCAATGCCTTTGTTCTCGGTCATGTCTTTCATGCCACTCATATGCCGACCTGCTTCTTCCGTACGAAGTCGACGATCCCGGAGAGCGACACAAGTACGTTCATGAACAGATCTTCGTCTGTCATCGCCGCACCGATATCCTCCTGTAGAAACTTGATGATCCGCAGGTAGTCCCGCGACTCGACGACGCCTTCCCTGAAGAGGTCTGTATCCGCGGTGACCGTGTCGTCGAACGTCACCAGTAGTTCCTCCTGCATGAACGTACGGATCCGCTGCTCCAGCACATCGGAATGCATATCAGTTCCCCTCGCCGCGCGACTTCCGTGACTGCACGATCTTTCTGCCCTTGATGGTGCAGACTCGTCTCTTCCAGAGAAGCCTTCCGTCCCTTTCGACGAAGGAGGAGGCGATATCAGGGTCCGCCAGGCCTTCGTCGAGGAGCCGTGCAGTCTCACGCCGGATCTCGCTGGTTTGCGCGACATGGCCGACGTAGTCATGGAAATCCAGCAGCGATTCCGACTCGAAGAGGGCTTCCAGCTTCATACCGCTGTCCCGATACAGATCGAAGAAGTCACGCTTTGTGTATGTACGGTGGTGACTTCGGTCCACGAGAATTTCCATCCGCTCGAAGAACCGGTCCGTCTTCTCCTCGTCGTAGGCCATGATGTCTTGGATGCAGACGACGCCGCCGGGCCGGCAGCACCGGACCATTCCGGCGAACACCTCCCGGTGGCGAGCCATGTGGTGGAAGGCCGACCGCGATACCACCATGGAGAAGGTGTCGTCCTCGAAGCCGAGGTTCTCCACGTTCCGGTGCACAAACCTGGCGTTGTCCAGTCCTCGCTCGGACGCGTTCTTCCTGGCCACGGCGATCATCCCGGCCGAGATGTCCACGCCGGTCACCGAGCGGGCCAGCGTGGCCGCGTGGAGGGCGAAGGCGCCCGTCCCACAGGCGACATCCAGCAGTTCGTCCTCCTGCGTGACACCGCAGAACTCCGCGAGCCCGCGCAGCATCTTCTCGTCGCGTGTGACCGACCAGGAGTCGAAGTGCTCCGCTCCTTCGTCGAACTGTGCGATGACGAGCCTGGTGTTCATCGCGAATCCCCTTCGTCCGCCGACCCGAACATCTGCGCGTAGGCGGTCTTTCCATGGGCGGTTTTCGGTATCGCCGCCACCTCGATGAGGCGGACCTGTCCGGGATCGATGTGAAACATCCTGCGGAGCAGTTGCTTGACGGAACGCGCTGCGGAGATGTCCTCGAGCGCGATCGACAGCTCCTCGTCCTTGCCTCCGCAGACGCAGGTGAATCCCGCCTGCTGCAGCTGACGCTCGATCTGGTCGAGATCCGTCCGTACCCCGGACATTTTGACGAAGCGACTGCGTCGGCCGACGATGTAGTAATCGCCGTCTTGGTCGAAGTAGGCGATGTCTCCGGTATCGAGGCAGCCGCCCAAATCGTCACCCTTGGACAAGTCGGCACGGTTACGGGCGTAACCCAGCATCACGTTGGCACCCTCGTAGTGAAGGTTTCCATGCGTGTGCGGTTCCGAAACCGCGAGCCCGTTCGTGTCCCTGAGATAAAGCTTTCCGTCAGGAATCGCGGCTCCGATGCTCTCGCTCTTGTCCGGGCGCAGGTCGGCACGCAGATAGGCGATACGGGCGGTGGCCTCTGTCTGTCCGTACATGACGTAGAAGCCGGCAGACCGTTTCTTTGCTTCCGCCGCGTAACGCTCGACGGTATCCGCCCGCAGCTTTCCACCGGCCTGGGTGAAACTACGCAGACTCGGCAACTCCATGTGGGCGAATCGCAGGGTGTCGAGCATGTCATATGTGTAGGGGACGCCGGAGAACGACGTGGCTCTGTGCTCGCGGAAGAAATCCCAGAATTCCCGCTTTACCAGGGAGTCGTCCGTCAGCAGCAGGGTGCCGCCCGCCCACAGATGGCTATTGATGACGGACAGGCCGTACGAGTAACTCATCGGCAGACTGGTGATGGCCCGTTCCGACGCGTCCAGTGTCAGGTATTCCGCGATGGAGCTCGCGTTGGCGTTGAGATTGCGCCTCGACAGCCGTACACCTTTCGGTGAGCCGGTCGACCCGGAGGTCAGGAGCACGGCGCTCAGCCGCTCGTGCAGATCCGCACCGCCCGGCGCGTGGTCGGTCCTTACGAGTCGGTAGGAACCCGCGGTGAAAAGCGGTACGCCGTCGCTCGGGCTCTCCTCCCACACGTACTCGGGCCGGTACGCCTCCCTCACCTGGCGCACCAGATCGTCGCCCACGGAACGGTCGACCGGCAGCACGACGTGGTTCGCCGCGATGCCCCCCAGATATCCGACGAGCGACTCGATGCGGTTCCTGGTCCGCAGCAGGATCAAGGCCCGTCCCACCGACGGCAGGGCGGCTCCGAAGGCGGTCACCATGTCGTGCAGTTCGCGGTACGAATACCGCGTGCCGCAGGCGTCGACGACCGCCGTTCGGTCTCCGTACCGGTGCAGATCCTGGTAGATGTCCATCTGTACCTCCTCGGCCATGGGCCTAGACCAGTCCCAGACCGTGCTGGATGTGGTGTAGCAGCAGGCGCTGGTCCTGGTCCTCGCCGAGGAAGAGGTGGTCGCCCGAGAGCAGGTGGAATGTGAAGGCGCCGTCCGTGATCTCACGCCATGCCGTCATGTGTGTCTGGTCGACCCTGTCGTCCCGCAGACCGTGAAATGCCGTGACGGGCACGTCGAACCGAGCCCCGTCGAACTGGAAGCTCTGGACCAGCTTCAGCTCCGCGAGCCGCGACGGCAGCAGCAACTCGGCCAGCTCACCGCTGAGGTCCGCCTCCGACGTCAGGACCTGCAGGATCTTCTGCTTTTCCGCCGCGGTGGCCGAGAGCAGATCGTCCGGCGCCGGAATGTCGTCGAACCCGATCTCCTTGAAGAGGTTCCGCGTCAAGGTGATCATCGGATTCGGGTAGACCGGCGGCGCCGAGTACGCGCCGACGAACAGGTGGTGCGGTGTGTTCTCGTGGGTCTGCCACAGCCGGTACGCCAGCCGGTACGCCAGGAGCCCGCCGGCACTGTGGCCGTAGAGGGCATAGGGCCGGTCCAGTTCCGGCGACAGCACCTCGGCCAGGGTGTCGATGGCCGTGTCGACGTCCTCGAAAGCCCGTTCCTTGATCCGGGACTCCTTGCCGGGAAGCTGGACCGGGCACACCTCCACCTCGTCCGGCAGCAGTCGCTGCCAGTCGCGGAAGACGGAAGCGCCCCGCCCCCGCCCGTACGGGAAGCAGAACAGCTTGAACCGCGCCGACGGGTTCGGCTTTCGCAGGGCGATCCAGCGTGTGCTGCGCGCTGCCCTGCCGACGGACTCCGAAGCGGTCCTGGACCCGTCGGTACCATCGGCCGGCCGCTCGCGCGGGCGCTCGACGATCCGGACCATCGGCAGAACCGTCCTGGTCAGATCGTGCACGCTCGGCCCCTCGATCAACAGCGCCAGCGGCAGCTGGATACGAAGTTCGGTGTCCAGCGTTTTCTTCGCGCCCACTCCGACCAGCGAATCCATCCCCAGGTCGGCAAGCGGCTCCTCCGCGTCGAGCTCGCCCTGCTCCATCTTCATGAGGTCCGCGAAACACCGGCGCAGGTAGTCCTCCAGCACACGGGGCCGGTCGGCGACCGCGGCGTCCCCGAGGCTCAGCATGATCTCCGAGAGCTCGTCGTCGAAGGCGGATGCCTCGGAGGGCTGTTCGGACAGCTGCTGGAACATCTGGTCGTGCCGGGCACTCAGGCCCTTCATGGTGCCGCTTTCGATCCGCCCCACGACCATGCCGTCCTGGTCCAGCAGATCGAAGCGCCCGTGCAGCTCACCGGACCCGGAGTCGTAGCGCTCGACGGTGGCGTGGCACCACAGCTCCCGGGAGGCGTCCGCGGCGTGCCAGGCGATGTCACGCCACTCGGTGACCATGAACCGCGTGTCCGCCTCGACGTTGTCCGGCAGTGCGGCGTGGAAGAGTTGTGCGCACGCGTCGTAGACCCCCGGATGTGCGCCGATCGTGAAGGTGCGCGGCGTCCGGGCGGTGTGCGGCGTCGCAAGCCGTGCCAGGGCCTCACCGTCCCCCTGCCAGAGGTCGGCTATCCACTGCACCCCCTCACCCAGTTCGAGGCGCCTGGTGCGAGCGACCTCCGCGTAGAACTCGGAGCCCGGCCGTCGTTCTGCAAGATCCGCTGTGCGCGCTTCGATGGACCGGGAGCCACCGAGCACCGGTTCGTCCTCGTGCAGCCGAACGGTGCCTTGCGCGTGCTTGCTCCAGTTCCCCAGGGTGCCGGTGCGGCAGTAGAAGACGAATGACGCCTCGTCCTGCTGCTGCTCCAGGACGAGCATGATCTTGTTCTCGCTCTCCTCCTGCAGGAGGAGAGCACTGATGAACGCGAGCGAGCGCACCGTGCAGGCCCGGTCGAAGGTCTGTCGAACCGCCCGGCTGAGCATCTCCAGGTAGTAGCCGACGTGCAGCACCCCGTGCGTGGCGCGCACATCCGGTACGGCGTCCATCGGCAATGTGAACTCGACCTGGGTCTCCTTGAGGGGAGACGGAAGGACACGCCCGTCCAAGACGTCCTGGTCCCGCTCGGCCACGACCGGGGCCGCGGGGTGGGCAGGAGCCGTCTCGATCCAGTAGCGCTTGCGCTGGAAGGGGTAGGTAGGGACGGCGACCCTGGTCCGCCGGTAACCCCGGTCGAACCCCTTCCAGTCGACGTCGAGGCCGGCTTCGTACAGCTCGGCGAGCGCGTGCGCGAGGACGTCCCACGGGTCGGACGAGGAGGGGAACGGGAGGTGGAGACGATCCGACGAGACGAGGCGGGCGGCCATCGCGTCATCGGTGGCCTCCGCGCCGATCCCGAGGTAACCGTCGTACCCCTGGGCCATGAGCTCGTCGATGCCCGCCTCGGGTCGCGTCCCCGCCGGCACCACGCTCGCCCAGTGGGCGGCGGAGAGCGCGTCCTGCTTCGTCAGGGCCTGTCCCGTCGTCGCGGTCAGCACCCGGAGCTGCGGAACGTGGAGGGTGGCCTCGGACCCGGTACGCGCGAGCTCGGTTCCAGCGACGAGGAATCCGAGAGCGGTGGGCATGTCCATCACCCCCGCCGCGCAGGCGGCGACGAGTTCACCGGTCCCCCGGCCCAGCACCGCGCGAGGGCGCACACCCCAGCTCTGCCACATGGTCAACAAGGCGTACTGGAGGGCGAAGGACTCGATGTCCCTGCTGCCGCGGTCCTCCGGGGCGACGGCCGGCGCACCGGGGGCCGAGCCGTTCGGCTTCGCCGACCAGTGCTCGACGAAGCCGGTCCCGGTGAGTTTCCTGACCGCCTCATCGCAGGCCTGCGCTGCGGCCCGGAACTCTGGTTGGCTGTGGAACAGGTGACTCGCCAGGCGCCTGTCGCCACGCCCGTTGAACAGGACGGCCAGTTTCGGTGCCTGCCTGCGGTTCCTGCTGCCCTCGTCCCCCGCCACGCCGTCGCGTACGGCGTCGGACACCCGCTGCTTCAGCTCTCGCGTATCCGCGGCGACGAAGGAGAGGCGGTGCGTGAAGTGGCTGCGACCCACGTTCGCCGTGTGACAGATGTCTGCCAGGGCCGGCTTGTCATCGGCGTCCAGCAGCAGCTCGTACGCGGTGGCGAGGTCGAGCAGGGCGCCCTTGTTCTTGGCCGAGAGGGTCAGGATGTGCAGCGGACGCTCCCCCGTGGCCCCGGACGGGCCGGCTTGGCCAAGCGCGTCGTCGGCCGCTCCGGCGACGGTCTCGGGCGCCTCCTCGAGGATCGCGTGCGCATTGGTCCCGCTGAATCCGAAAGAGCTGATCGCGGCGATTCTGGGGCGGTCCTCCGCTTCCCAGGGGACACACGTCCGAGGCACGTTCGCAGGGATGTCCGGCAGCCGTATTTTCGGGTTGAGAGTGTTCAGATGCAGATTGGGGGGAATCTCCCGATGCTGCAGACACAGCACCAGTTTGATCAGACCCGCGACGCCGGCAGCGCCTTCGAGATGGCCGATGTTGCTCTTCACCGAGCCCACCTGCAGCGGTGCCTTCCGCAAGGGGTCGCCACCGAACACATCGGTCATCGCCTGGAACTCGATCGGGTCCCCCAGGGCCGTACCGGTACCGTGCGCCTCGAAGTAGCCGACCTCGCTGGGCAGCACGTCGGCCCGGGTCAGGGTGGCGCGCATGAGCTCCCGCTGCGCCGACCCGTTCGGCACGGTGAGACCGCTGCCGGGCCCGTCCTGGTTGACGCCGCTTCCCCTGATGACGGCCAGCACCGGATCCCCGTCCCGGATGGCGTCGGAGAGCCGTTTCAGCACGACAACACCGCAGCCTTCGCCGCGCCCGTAACCGTCGCCGTCCGCATCGAAGGTCTTGCAGCGTCCGTCCCTGGAGAGCGCCCCCATGTCACAGAGGGAGGAAAAGCCCTGGGACGCCAGCAGCAGGTTCGCTCCGCCCGCGAGGGCAAGGTCGGACTCACCGCTGTTCAGGCTCGCGCACGCCAGATGGACGGAGACGAGCGAGGACGAGCACGCCGTGTCGATCGAGATCGACGGACCGTGCACCCCCAGCACATAGGAGATGCGCCCGGAGGTGATGTTGGACATCGACCCGGTCAGCGTGTACGGGTTGCCGAACTGCTGGGCTCGAGGCAGGCCGGCGTACTCCGAACCGATCTGTCCGACAAAGACGCCGGTCTGGCTTCCCCTGATCCCCTCCGGGGAGATTCCCGCCCGTTCCAGCGCCTCCCAGGCGACTTCGAGCAGAAGCCGCTGCTGCGGATCCATCTCGATCGCCTCGCGGGGCGAGATGCCGAAGAAGTGCGCGTCGAACCGGGTCACGTCCTCGCGCAGGAACCCGGCTTCCTTGAGATAGATCTTGCCCGGTGTCTCCGAGTCGGGCTCATAGACGTCCTCAAGGCGCCAGCGGTCCGCGGGGACTTCGACGACGCCGTCTCCCCCGTCCCGCAGGAACTTCCAGAAGGTGTCCGGGTCACTGCACCCACCGGGCAGCCGGAAGCCCATGCCGAGGATGGCGATGGGTTCCCTCGGCGGCGTCTTCGTTTCCAGCTCTGCCGTCAATCGCTTGATCGTCTCCAGCGACCGCGACAGAAGTGCCCTGTAGTCATCGGGCTTCACCTCAACAGCCATGTCCGTGTCCCCTCGCAGTCCGCTATCGGATGTCGCCCAGCTGCATGAGCAGCTCCCTCAGTTCCCCTGCCACCTCCTCGAGTCCGGGTTCCTCCGGAGGCGTGTCCGCCGACGTCGTCTCCGACGGGCTGACCGGAGCCGGGTTCGTCCGGTGCGCCGCACCTGCTTCAAGGTCTGTCCAGGGGACGAGCCCCAGCAGGTACTCGGTCAGCGAGGCGACAGACGGGTGGTCGAAGATCGCGGTGTCGGGAATCGTGAGAGCCAGCTGCTCCTCGATCGAGGACCGGAACTTCTCGACCATGACGGATTCCATGCCCATGTCGAAGAAGCCCTGGTTCATCTCGGGCACCTCGGCGGGCGGGTAGTCGAGCAGGTCCGCAAGCCGCTCCTGCATGAACTGACTCAGGATTTCCTCGCGTTCGACGACCACTGCCTCGACGAGCTCCGACAGCAGCTCCGAAGTCTCCTGCTCGGCCGACAGCGATGACTGCTCCGGTGGCCGCGGGGCTGTCGGGGCCGTCTGCGCGGGAGCCGCCGCCACCTGTACCGGAGGCTCGGTCACCGCTGCCGAGGCCACAGGCGTTGCCGGAGCCGCCGTCGCACCTGCCGGCCAGTAGCGGTCGCCCGCGAAGGGATAGGTGGGCAGAGGCACTCGGCCGGGCTTGGGACCGCGGTAGTAGGTGTCCCACTCGATCTCCGTGCCCTGGACCCACAGCCGCGCGACCCGCTCCATCGCCGACGGCGAGTCGAGCGACTCGGGCACGGCCGGGTGGATGTTCTGCCCGGTGTCACCGGCGAGGACATCCACCCGGCCGGTGTGCACCAAGGTCTCGCCGTCGACGGTGTGGTCCTTGAGGAACAGTTCCAGCTTGCGCGCAATGTCGTCCCGGTCAGTGGCGACAAAAGCCAGCCGGAACGGATGCGGGTCACGCCCCGTCTGCAACGTGTAGGCGATGTCCGTCACACTCGTGGCCCGATCCGACGTCCGCAGGACATGCGTCCTCAGCGCTTCGGAGTACGCCCTGAGCCGGTCCGCCCGCTGGGCGGAGAGCACGATGACGGCCGGTCCGCTCTCCGGTGCGTCCTTGTTTCCTGCCCGGTGGCGGTCGGCGTCGTACTCCTCGACGATCACGTGAACGTTCACCCCGCCCGCGCCGAACGAGCTGATCCCGGCGCGGCGTGGAACGACCGTTTCGCTGTCCTCGATGTCGACGACCGGCCGCTTCCAGTCGGCCGTCACCCGCTGAACATGGAACGGCGACCCGACGAAGTCGATGCCGGGGTTCAGCTCCTCCGCGTGGATGAGCGAGGCGGCGAGCTTCTTGTGCTTCATCTGGAGGAGCACCTTCGTCAGCTGGGCGATGCCGGCCGCGGCCTCCAGGTGCCCGATGTTCGACTTCGTCGATCCGATGGCGCAGAACTGCCGGTCGGCCGTATCCCTGCGGTACGCCTCCGTGAGGCCGCTGATCTCGACCGGATCGCCCAGCTTGGTTCCGGTGCCGTGCGCCTCGACGTAGCTGATCGTCCGGGCATCGACGCCCGCCCGGTCCAGCGCTTCCCGGATCACCTCGGCCTGTGCCGTCGGGTTCGGCACGCTGTAGCCGAACGTCCTGCCGTCGTTGTTCACGGCGGTGCCCTTGATGACGGCGTAGATGTGGTCGCCGTCGGCCTCGGCGCGCGCCAGAGGCTTCAGCAGCACCGCGCCGACACCCTCGCCGGGCACGTAGCCGTCCCCGTCCTGCCGAAGGCACGGCAGTGCCCGTCGGTCGACGCGAACTGCGCCGCGCACAACGACACGTACTTGCTCGGATGCAGGGAGAGGTTGACGCCGCCGGCGATCGCCATCGCGCTCTCGCCCCGGCTGACGCTTTCACACGCGAGGTGCAGCGCGACGAGCGAGGACGAACAAGCGGTGTCGACGCACATGCTCGGGCCGCGCAGGTTGAGGACGTACGAGACACGATTGGCGATCGAGTAGGTCTGCGAGTTGACCGGGGGACCCGCGTCCGTCGCGAAGCCCTGGATCTGGTGCAGTTGGTAGTTGTTGTACGTCGCGCCGACGAACACGCCGACGGAGGCCCGGCCGTCTCCGGCCCGGCTGTCGCTCAGCCGCTCACGGGAGTAGCCGGCATCCTCGAAACAGGCGGCCGCGGTCTGCAAGAACAGCCGTTCCTGTGGATCCATGAACTTGGCCTCGCGCGGCGATATCCGGAAGAACGCCGCATCGAACCTGTCCACGTCCTGCAAGAACCCACCCCACTTGCAGTACATGTCTCCGCTCTTGCCGTGCGATGCGCCGCCGGAACGGTCGTAGTCGCGGGGGTCCCAGCGCTCTTTGGGAATCTCCACCACGCAGTCCCGGGCGAATTCCAGATTGACCCAGTACTCCTCCAGCGTCTCCGCCTTCGGGAACCGCCCGCTGACCCCGATGACCGCGACGTCGTGGGACGTCGGCGCGGCAACGGGCGCGGGCCGCTCCTCGACGGAGGGCTGCGGAACTACGATCACCTCCTGGTGATCGCTGATGTACCGCGCGAGGTCTCCGATGTTCTTGTACTTGAAGAACGCCTCGGCCGGGATGGTGCCGCAGAATTCCTCAAGGCGTTCGAGCAGCCGGTGGACGACGAGCGAGTCGACGCCGATGTCGGCGAAGGCGGTGCGCGTTGCCAGCCGCCGGCGTGGGATGCGCAGCAGCTCGGAGAGCTCGGCGATCAGCAGCTCGACCACCTGGGACAGCCGGTCTGCGGCGTCGGTTGACGCCGCAGGAGCGGATTCCCGGGGTTCCGCCGTCGGCGGAGCGGGTTCCGGCCGGGCGCCCGGCGCCTCGGCAGTACGCAGGGACCGGCGAAAGGCCGGCAGCCAGTACCGCTCCTCCGCGAAGGGGTACACCGGCAGATGAATACGACGGGGTACCGCATCGCCGTACAGCCGGTTCCACTCGGGCCGCTCACCGGCGAGCCAGCGCTCGACGAGTTCCTGGTCGCCCGGGTTCGCCGTCCGCAACCCGGGTGTCCTGCCCTCCAGGTATCCGGTGAGCGCGTCCAGCAACTCCTCACGAGTGCGTGCCACCAGCGCGAGCCTGCGCTCCATCGTCTCTCGCCCTGCCTGCAGGGTGTAGGCCAGTTCGGCGAGGTCGAGCGAGGGGGAGTTCTCCAGCGTCCTCGCGACGGCGCTCGCGTAGCGCCGTAGTTGCTCGTCCGTCTGCGCGGAGAGAACCAGCAGGACCGGGGTGTCACAACCGGCCCGGTCGCGTGCCTCGGTGCTCGCGGCCCGCGGTTCGTACTCCTCGATGACGAGGTGGGCGTTGGTCCCGCTGAAACCGAAGGAACTCACGGCGGCACGCCGCGGTGCGCCGCCGGGCGGTTCCCACGGCTCCAGAGACGTGTTCATGTAGAACGGGCTGTTCTCCATGCGGATGTGCTCATTCACCGTCGACAGATGGATCGTCGGCGGGCGCATCCGGTGTTCCATCGCCAGCAGGACCTTGATGACGCCGGCGACACCGGCGGCTGTGAGCAGGTGCCCGATGTTGCTCTTCACCGAGCCCAGGGAGCAGAAGCCCTCCTTGTCGGTGTAGGAGCGGAAGGTATCGGTCAGCGCCTCGACCTCGATCGGGTCGCCCAGCTTGGTGCCGGTACCGTGCGCCTCGACCATGGTGATCGATTCCGGGTCGATGCCGAAGCGGTCGTAGACGTCCTTCTCCAGGAGGGTCTGCGAACTGCCGCTGGGGGCAGTGATCCCGTTCGTCTTTCCGTCCTGGTTGACGCCCCAGCCGCGGATGACGCCGCGTATGGGGTCACCGTCCCGGACGGCGTCGTCCAGACGCTTGAGGAGCAGGACGCCGACGCCTTCACCCGGCACGAAGCCGTTGGCCCGGCTGTCGAAGGTGAAGCAGCGGCCGTCCTCGGACAGCATGCCTGCCTTGCTCGCCATGACGTGCGTCGACGGCCCGGACAGTACACAGACGCCGCCGGCCAGGGCAAGATCGCTCGTGCCCAACACGAGGCTGTTGCATGCCTCGGCCAGCGCCACACCCGAGGAGGAACAGGACGTGTCGATGGCCAGGCACGGCCCGTTGAGGTTGAGGAAGTACGCGATGCGCGAGCTGAGAATCGCGCAGGAGGCTCCCGTGAACCCCTGGGGGTTCTCGCCCTGCGTCATGAGGAACTGGCCGTAGTCACTGGGCCCGCATCCGACGAAGACCCCGCAGCGGCTGCCGGAGAGGGACGACGGAAGGATGCCGGCGTCCTCGATGCAGTGCCAGCCGGCGGCGAGGAACACCCGCTGCTGCGGGTCCATCTGTTCCGCCTCGGCCGGGGAGATGTTGAAGAACAGGGGATCGAAGCAGTCGGCCTTCTCCAGGACCCCCATCCACGTGCTGTGCGTCTTGCCGGGCGTCTTCGGGTCGGGGTCGAAATAGGCCGCCTGCGACCAGCGTGTCTCAGGGATCTCCGAAACACAGTCCCGGCCGGTCGCCAGATTGGTCCAGAAGGTGTCCAGATCCTCGGCCATCGGGAACCGGCCCGACATGCCTATGACCGCGATGGCCGGAGCGCTCTCCGGTCCCGTCGGCCGAGTTGACGGCACTGTGGAGGACAGGGCGGGCTGCTTCGGGTGCGGCCGGGCCGCCGGGGCGACCGGCTGAGTCCGAGGCGTGCTCACACCGTCGAACAGGGCGTCGATCCTGCTTCTGACCTCCGGCTGGTCGACGAAGGTCAGGTCGTGCATGCGAAGTTCACGCTCGAGCGTGTCGGCCAGTCGCTCCCGCAGAGGCGCTGCCATGAGGCTCTTCAGCCCGATCAGCGCGTCTCGCGGTGCCTCGGCCAGTTCCCCGGCCAGGTCCAGCGCGGTCGGCAGCACCTCGTTCCTCGGCACCACCGGGAACGGTACGCCACGCGCCTGGAGCTCCGCGCCGCGGAACTTCCGGCCCGTGAAAAGGATCTCCCGGGCCAGGGCGGCCCCGAACCGTTCGGGAAAGACCAGTGTCGCGCCGGCTCCCGGCGTGAAGCCGTACTTCATGTAGTTGCTGGTGTAGTAGCTCTGGCTGCCGAGGACGGCGAAGTCGCAGAACATCCCCATCGCCCAGCCCGCGCCGACGGCATGTCCCTGCATCGCCGCGACGACCGGCAGAGGGCAGTCCAGAGCCAGGGTGTAGACATCGCTGTCGGTGAACCGGACCCGGCCTTCCTGGATGGCCAGCAGGCCCTCCTTCGTGCCGCCGGACGCGAAGTAGCCGTCGTATCCGGTCAGGACCACGACACGGCAGCGCTCGTCCGCCTGGACCTCGCCGAACACCCGGCCCAGGCCGGACAGCAGGGATTGGGAGAAGGTGTTCTTGTGCTCCCGGTCCTCCATGGTCACGAGCGCGACACCGGGCCGGACCAGACGCCAGTGCACGGCCTCCTCGCCGCTCGCTTCCGGGTTGGCGGGCACCTGCCGAGGCTGTTGACCGGTGCCCGCCAGGAGGGCCCGTAGCTCGTGCTCGGCCGTCTCTGGGCTGATCTCGCCGGCCCGCAGGGCGTGAAAGATGTCCTCGGCGGTCATCGGGCCCCCTTGCTGACCAAGCTCTCGAAGAGCTCGCCGGCGACGTCGATCTCCACTCCGCCATGCCGCACCCGTTCGATGAGCGTGCGCAGGGAGTCCTCACCGCCGGGATCCTGCTGCCGGTCCGGTGAGGCGGCGCCACGTGCTGCCGGCGCCGCGGACACCTGCTTCCACAGGAAGCCGGTGAACTCCCGGATCGTGGGATAGCTGTAGATCCTGGACGCCGTGATCTCCAGCCCGTACCGCTTGTTGAGCTCCTGGATCCACTCCACGCCGATGATCGAGTCGAGTCCCAGGTCGACGAAGTTCTTGTCGGGGTCGATCTCGCCGCGCTTGACCACCAGGATCTCGGAGAGGCTGGACGTGAGTTCGTCCTCCAGTTGCTCCGCGGAGATCTCCGGCACGCTCGGCGCCACGAGCGTCGGCTCGGGGGCGACAGTGACCGGGGAGCGCGGGAGTGCGGGTGCGGGAGCGGGAGCCGGGGCGGGAGCCGGGACCGGGGCGGTGGCATCGGGGCGCGGTCGCTCCTGTGCCGGCTCGGGTGCGGAGCGGGTGGGCAGCGGGGAGAGCCGGACGCGCGGACGGTGCGGTGACGCTGCCTTGTCGGGCTCCGCCGTTACGGACACCGGCTCGGCCGGCACGGGAGCCGTCTCCTCCGGTACGTCCCGCCGTGTGTCCTGATCGGCCGTGGCCTCCCCCGCACCGGGTGCGTCCCGGACCCAGTAACGCTCCTTGGCGAACGGGTAGGTCGGCATGCTCATGCGATAGGGCAGGTCGTCGCCGTACAGCTCGGTCCAGTCCAGCTTCAGGCCGATGGCCCACAGGGCAAGCACCTTGCCGTACCTGCCCTTCGCGAGCATCGCGTCCACAGCGGGGCTGAGGTCGTCGTCCGCCAACAGCGCGCGCAGCTCCTGGTGTCGCTTGGTCTGTCCCTGATACAGGCCCTCGATGGCTTTCTCGCCATTCACGTATGCCTGGAGCCGCGTCTCCAGCACCGCGACGCCGTCCACAGTCGTGGCCAGCCGGTATTCCATCTCCTCGCGTCCGATCTGCAACGTGTACGCGGCGTCGACCAGGCAGTCGTCGGTCACCGCTCCCTCGCGGACCGCCTCCAGCAACTGGACTGCGCCGGCCCGGAGCTGCTCTTCGTTGCGTGCCGAGAGGACGATCAGCGCGGGGTGTTCCCGCGTGGCCCGGGTGCGGGACGGCCGTGCGGAGCCGGTGTACTCCTCGATGAGGACGTGCGCGTTGGCCCCGCCGGCACCGAAGGACGACACGCCCGCGACCCGGGGCCCCTCCGTCGCCTCGCCGTCGCGGACGACTGCCGGCCGCCGCCACTCGCCGAGCTGCCGCTGCACCGTGAACGGCGTCTGCTCGAAGCGGATGTTGGGATTCGTCTGCTCGGCGTGGAGGCTCGGCACCAGTACTCCGTGCTGCATCTGCAGCACGACCTTCATGAGACCCGCGATACCGGCGGCGGCCTCCAGGTGGCCGATGTTCGACTTCACCGAGCCGATCGCGCAGAACGCGTTGTCCTCGGTGTCACCCCGGAACGCCTGGGTGAGGCCGACCACCTCGATCGGGTCTCCGAGGTCGGTGCCGGTCCCGTGCGCTTCGATGTAGCTGACCGAGCGGGCATCGATGCCCGCCTTGTTCAGCGTTCTGCGAATGAGGTCGCGCTGGGCCGTCGGGCTGGGCACCGTGTAACCGTGCGTCTGCCCTCCGTGGTTCACCCCGGTGGCCGGGATGACCGCGTAGATGTGGTCGTGGTCGGCGATCGCGTCGGACAGGCGCTTCAGGACGACGGCCCCGACGCCCTCTCCTGGCACGTAGCCGTTCGCGGAACTGCCGAAGCTCTTGCAGCGTCCGTCGACGGACAGCATGCGGTGCGAGCAGAGGCCGACGTAGTTGGACGGGTGGAGGTACAGGTTCACACCGCCTGCGATCGCCATCTCGCAGTCGCCGCGGTGGATGTTCTCGCATGCCTCGTGCACGGCGACCAGTGAGGAGGAGCACATCGTGTCGATGGGCATGCTCGGTCCGCGCAGATCGAGCAGATACGACACGCGGTTGGCCGCGGAGGCGAACGACGTGTGCAGTTCCCCTCGCCTGCCCTCGTTCGCGAACTCGGGGCCGTACAGATTGAAGCCGGTCTTCGTGATGCCCGCGAAGACACCGACGTTGCGGTCGTAGCGCTGTGCCAGCTGCTCCTTCGTGTAGCCGGCGTCCTCCATGGCCTCCCAGGACGTGGCGATGAAAAGCCGCTCCTGCGGGTCCATGCCGAAGGCCTCGCGCGGTGACATCCGGAAGAACAGGGGGTCGAACTCGGCGAAGCTTTCGACGAAGCCACCCCACTTGCCGTAGCTCTTGCGCTGCTCGACCGCCTCTGCCGGATCCGGGTGGTAGAAGCCCTCCAGCTCCCACCGGTCGCCCGGAATCTCCGTGATGCAGTCCCGGCCGGCCTCCAGGTTCTCCCAGTACTTCTTCAGGCTGTCCGCCTGCGGGTAGCGCCCGGACATGCCGATGATGGCGATGGGCTCCCGGACCTCCTTCGTACGCCGGGCGGACGACTGCCGCGCCGACGGCCCGGCCGCCATGGGCGTGGTCTCCACCGGCGCGGCCGTCACCGTTCGCGTCGTCAGCGGCCCGGACGTGACTCGGGGGTCCGCCGACGGTCCGTCGGTGGGCGTCACGGCGGACGTGCCCGTCCAGGCCCGGCAGGCGGCGGGATACTCGGCGAGCAGGTAGTCGGCGGCCTGGGCGATGGTTCGCCGCTCGAAGAACAGCGTCTTGGGCAGATCGCCGAACCCGTCCTCCAGCGCCCGGTTCCATCGGGTGATCATGACGGAGTCGATGCCGTACGACTCCAGCGGCTCGTAGTGGTCGATGGCATCACCGGCCAGCTTGGCGATCCTGGCCAGCTGACTCTTCAGCCGGTCGACGACCTTCTCCCGGACCGCGTCCTCGTCGAAGGCGGTTGCTCGGACAGGTTCGGACCGCAGGTGGGTGCCGGCCGCGGAGTTCACATATTCCATGATCTTTTCCCGGGATCCCGCGAAGACGGCCAGCCGGTCGCAGCCCATGGCGAGGCCACGGTCCAGCGCCTGCATGGCGGCCTTCGTCTCCAGTGCTACCGTGCCGGTCTTCTCCCGCAGCCACTCCTCGCTCTCCTCGTCCACGCCCATCCCGCCGTCGCGCCAGAGCGGCCAGTTCACGGACAGGGTGTGACCGCTGCGCCGGCCCGAGGCCACGAGGCGGTTGCGGTAAGGGGCGTAGGCGTCCATGAATCCGTTGGCCGCCGCGTAGTCGGCTTGGCCGACGTTGCCGAAGGCGGACGACACCGAGGAGAAGAGCACGAAGAAGTCGAGTTCCAGCGCCCGGCTCGCCTCGTCCAGGTTCACCACCCCCCTGACCTTTGGCGCCAGTACTCGGCGCACGTCGTCGGCGGTCTTGCTCACCAGGAATCCGTCGCTCAGCACACCCGCGCAGTGGACGATGCCGTCGAGTCGGCCGAAACGGCTGCGCAAGCCCGTCATGAGCTCCTCGACGTCCGGGCGGCAGGCGACGTCGAGCGTGCGGTAGTCGACTCGGGCACCATGGGCTCTCAGCGCCTCCAAGGCCTCCAGCCTGCGCGGGTCCGGATCGGAGCGTCCGGTCAGGACGAGTCGCGCGCGGGGCTCCCGGCGCACGATCTCCTCGGCGACAAGCAGCCCCAGGGCTCCCGCCCCACCGGTGATCAGATAGACGCCGTCCGGTTTCCACCGGGGCTCTGCCGTACCGGGCCGGGCGGGCTCGGCCTCGCGGTGGGCGGCGACGAGGCGGCGCCCCTGCTCGTAGCGGACATGGCGAGCGTCAGGGAGCGCCGCATTCTCTTCGAGGACGGCCGCCAGGCGGTCCGACTCCGCGCCGGTCTCGATCAGCTGGCCGACCAGCTTCGGGTTCTCCAGAGTCGCCGTTCTGACCGCTCCGGCCAGACCGGACAGACACGCGTCGGGGCCGACTCCGGGCACGACGATCTGCACCAGAACGCGCCCGGTCACGCCTCCCCGCAGAAGCTCCTGCAGTTCCTCGGTCAACCGCAGCGCGTAGTCCTCGAACCGCCCGTCCATGGAGCGCTCGGACGACTGCAGGACCTTGACCCGCCGGGTGCCGTCCGCAGCCGGCATCAGCCGTGAGGGCGCCGCCGGGTCGTCCCCACACAGGATGACGAGGTGATCCGTCCAGCGGACGTCGGCATCCGGAGCGGTCGCCGGTGCTTCCCTCCAGTGCGGCAGCAGGAGCAGCGGAGGCTCCTGCGGCGCCGCGGGCTCGCGCACGCTCACCGGCTGCGGCTCCGCGGGCCGGTCCGTGTGCCGGGGCAGCCAGTACCGCTCCTTGGCAAACGGGTAGGTCGGGAGCGGAACGCGGCGCGGGCGACGGCCGTCGTAGAGGCGCGACCAGGGGATTGCGCCCCCCTTCACCCACAGCTCCAGGATCTCGGCGTACCGGTGGCTCCGGAGGCACTCCTCGATGGCCTCCGGCCGTGCCCCTTCCGCACCGGAGACGTCGGTGGTGGGTGCGTCGCGTTGTACGGACCCTCGGTACAGCGCCGGATCCTCGTCTCCGTCGAGATACCGCTGGAGCGCGGAGACGAGCTCGCTCCGGGAGCGGGCCACGAAAGCCAGCCGCGCCTTCATCGCCTCCCTGCCGGTCTGCAGGGTGTACGCGAGGTCCGCCGTGTCGTAGTCGTCGAGCGAGCCGTCCCGCAGTGCGGTCAGCAGCCTGTCTGCCCGCAGGCGCAGTCGTTCCTCGTTCCTGGCGGACAGGACGAAGACCGATGCCGCCGCAGGCGCCTCCCCGGGGGTGCGGTCCCGCGGCTCGTGGGCCCGGTACTCCTCGATGACAAGATGGGCGTTGGCACCCCCGGCGCCGAAGGACGAGACTCCCGCGATCCGCGGATACTCGCGTTCTTCGCCGTCGACGGTGAGCCTCGGCCGGATCCAGGGCGCCGGCTCCTGCTGCACCGTGAACGGTGTGTCCGCGAAGTCGATCTCGGGGTTGGGCGTGCGCGCGTGCAGGGAGGGCGCCAGCTCGCCGTGCTTCATCTGCAGCAGCACCTTGGTGACACCGGCTATCCCGGCCGCGCTCTCGCAGTGTCCGATGTTGGTCTTGACCGAGCCGATCGCACAGAACTGGTTGTCCGGGGTGTGCCGCCGAAATGCCCTGGCGAGAGCGGCGACCTCGATCGGGTCGCCCAGTGCCGTCCCTGTCCCGTGGGCCTCGACATAGCTGACGGTGCGCGCGTCGCAGCCCGCGGCCTGCAGGCTCTCGGCGACCAGCTCCAGCTGTGCCTTGAGGTTCGGCACGGTGTAGCCGTTGGTCCTTCCGCCCGCGTTCAGCCGGCTGCCCTTGATGACGCCGTAGATGGTGTCGCCGTCGGCCACCGCCTGAGCGAGCGGCTTCAGCACCACCGAGCCGACGCCCTCGCCGTCGACGAATCCGTCGGCCTTGTCACCGAACGCCTTGCAGCGGTCGTCCGGCGACAGCATGGTCATCGACGTGAGGCGCAGATAGTGCACCGGATCCACGATCAGATTGACCCCGCCCGCGATCGCGCATTCGCAACTGCCGTTGTTCAGGCTCTCGACCGCCAGGTGGATCGCCGTCAGCGACGACGAGCAGGCCGTGTCGACGGCAAGGCTGGGGCCGTGGAAGTCCAGCGAGTACGACACCCGGTTCGCGATGGACCAGTAGTTCGCCCCCGAGGGGTAGTTGCCGTTCATGACCCCGACGAAGACGCCGACCCGACGGGTGCCGGAGAGCGCCGCCGGGGTGTAGCCGGCGTCCTCGACGGAGGCGTAGGCGGTCTGCAGGAACAGGCGTTCCTGCGGGTCCATCATCTCGGCCTCGGCCGGGGAGATACGGAAGAACAAGGGGTCGAACGTGTCGATGTCCGTGAGGAAGCCGCCCCACTTGGTGTACATCGCGTCGGGGTCGCCCGGCGCGTCCCGGTAGTACGTCCGCCAGTCCCAGCGGTCGGCCGGGATCTCCGTGACGCAGTTCCTGCCCTCCCGGATGTTCGTCCAGAACTGGTGCACGTCCTCCGCGCCCGCGTACCGTCCTGCGAGCCCTATGACGGCGATCGCCTGCGAACCCGTTGGAGGCTCCGAGGTCCGTGTGCTGCCGGATGGGCCGGTGGCGGGCGTCTCGCGGGCCGGCTCCCGGGGGGCGGGCACGGTGCCGGGCTGTGCCGGCTCCTGCGTCGCGAACATCTCGGCGAGAGCGTCCGCACGGAACTCAGCGAAGTACTCAGCGAGTTCGTCGATCGTCTGGTACTCGAAGAACAAGGTGCTGCTCACTTTGCCGAGCGTCCTGCGCAGCCGGTTCGTCAGCTGCACCACCACCAGCGAGTCGATCCCGTACGTCTGCAGTGGCTCGGCCGCGTCGATCCTGTGTGCCGGCCGCTTCAGCGTTTCGGCGACGAGCGTGGTGAGGTACTCCACGCACCGGCTCTTCAGGGTGTCCTTGGCGACGGAGACTCCGACGGGTGCGCCGGCCGATGCCGCGGCGCGGATGGAGGCGTCCGGGGCAGTGCTGCCGGAGGGGGTGTGCACGGTGACGCGCCGCCGCACCACGCCGTCGCTCACGGCGCAGATCAGCTGCTGTCCCGCGTCCGCCTCCGGAACCTCGGGGAACGAGGCGGGGTGCAGCCCCTCCTCGCGCAGCACCCGCTTCCAGGTCTCCGGCGCGAGTCCCGGGCAGCCCGGAAGGCGCAGTTCCGGGTCCTCCGCGCGCCACCAGCCCTCCAGCAGGCCGAAGGTCAGGTGGGCGAAGAGCGAGTTGCCCACGAGTTCGTTGGCCACGAGTACGCCGCCGGGCTGCAGGAGTGCCTTGGCCTGCCGCAGTGTGTCGCGGATGGACCGGGTGGCGTGCAGCACGTTGGCCGCGATCACCACGTCGTAGCCACCGGCCTCCAGGCCCTGTTCCTCGGGTGCCGCCTCGACGTCGAACAGGCGGCAGGCGACGTAGGGATGTCCGGGGACGAACTCCCGCTCGGCGTGCAGGAGGAAGGCCTGTGACACGTCGGTGTACGTGTACTCCCGCATCCGGTCGCGCAGGGGGTGCAGCGCGCGAAGCACGGCACTGCTGGTCGCGCCGGTACCCGCTCCGATCTCGATGACACGGAAGGTGGCGCCGGGATCGTCGCGCAGCCGGCGTGTCAGGTGCGCCAGAACCTGGTCGGCCAGTGCTTCCCGCCCGGCGTCGGCCTCTGGGTTGTCCCGGTAGACCGCCTCCACCAGTTTCAGGGAGGAATCGGGGAAGAGGACCTCCACCGCCGGGGTGTCACCGGTCAGGACCGACCGCAGCGCGCGCACGGTGCGGTCCAGCAGGGCGACCTTGCCCCGCAGATGGGGAACCTCCAGCCATTCGTCCCGGCCGCACTCCCACTCGTGCCACAGGGCGTCCACGTCCGTGGTGGTGCCGCCGTCGAGAAGGCTCTCGCGGCGCAGCACCCGGAGAGTCTCCTCGGTCCAGCCCCGGTGGGCCCCCGATATCCCGGCATCGCCCATGACCACGACGGGGTCGGCGTCCGGCCCGAGTCGGGCACCCATGGCGGACAGTTCGGCTCGCACCAGCCGTGCGAGCAGGCGCTCGAGGCGCCCTTCGTATCGTTCGGTCATGATTGACACCGCCCCCTTCCGGCTCCGTTGTGCATCGACGCGCTCGCCGACGCGGCGATGAAGCCGGCCAAGTCGGCAAGGGTCGGGTAGTCGATGAAGATCGCTTGCGGCAGATTGATCCGGAACTCGTCACCCACCCGCGTGGCCAGCGTGGTGAGTGCCGCCGGACTGAACCCGTAGTCGCTCAACTGCCGCTCCTCGTCGGATGGTTGAATGCCGCCGCCGATCTGGGTGTTCGCCAGGTCCCGCAGCCGTCCGAGCACATCCGGCGGTGTCGGGCCCCGGTCGTCGGATTCACCCACGCCCGGGTACACCGCCACCGTCTCGGAGATGTCGATCGCATCGACGCGGTGCGGCGCCGCCTTCAGCAGGGCAAGCTGGTCGAAGGGCGAGGAAAGCAGCAGCTCCAGTGCCCGCATGGCCTCATCGGGCTCGATCGAGCCGATGCCCTCACGCTCCATGCGCTCCCGGTACGCCGTCGAGGCCACCGCTCCGACGCTCCCCCAGTAACCCCAGTTCATGACTTTGACAGGGCACGCCCATTCCCGGGCGAGACGGTCGGCGAAGGCATCCTTGAACATGCAGCCGGCCGCGTAGTTGGCCTGCCCCGCGGCCTTCGTGAAAGAGATCACCGAGGAGAAGAACAGGACGAAGTCCAGCTCCGCGTCGGCGAACACCTGGGCCATGCGGACGCTGACGTCGAGCTTGCCCGCGTAACCGGCACGGAAGCGTTCCTCGGTCATCTGCGCCAGGCTCTGGTCCCGCAACGACAGGGCCGAGTGCACAACGCCGTGAATCGTGCCGAAACGCCATCTGACCGTTTCACAGGCACGCCGCAGCTCTGCCTCGTCGGTGCCGTCCGCCCGCAGGTAGAGGGGGGCAGGTCCGAAGGACGCCAGCCGGTCGATCTTCCGCTCGATCACGGGATCACTGTCGCGACGGCCGATCCACACGACCTGGGCCCGATACGTTCTGATCATGTACTCGGTCCAGGCCTCGCCGATCCCGCCGGCGCCGCCGATCACGACATACACACCGCCGTGGCGATAGCCCGTGCGCCGACCGGGTGCCGCGCCCTGGAGCGGGATCAGTTTCCGCCTGCGCCACTGCTTCCCGCGCCACGCGTACACGTCCGAGCCGGTGCTCCGAAGGTGCCGGAGCTCCTCGGCCGGCCACTCCTCGTGCAGGGGCAGGTCGACGGCTCGGACACGCCAATCCGGGTACTCCTTGACCAGCGAACCGACCAGGCCGTGGACTCCGGCATGCGTCGGGTCGACGGCTTCCGCGCGATCGGTCGCCTGCGCCTGTTCCGTGACCACCGTCCAGAGCAGGTCGCGGTGGCCGTAGTCGAGTGCGAGCGCGGCCTTGACGATCCGGAACAGCTGGATGACGCCAATCTCCTGGTCCTTCGGCATGGTGTCCCAGCCGGCCGCCGGGGCCGCGGGGCCGGGTGCGGTCCACAGCAGGTGAGCGATCGGGCCGCAGGCCCGCAACTGCGCGCTGATCCGGTCGACGGTGGCGTCCTCGGCAAGCACCAGCGGCTGCGCTTCCGGGAACGCCCGCGCCAGCCTTCGTACGGCCGTCGGGTCCCCGCCCGCGACGACCGTCCGCCCCGGGCCCGGCAGGTCGTGGACCTCGCTCGCCGGCCTGACGGTGTCCCACATGGGGACGGCCGTGATCGTTTCGATGTCCCGTGCGCCCGCCTCGGAAAACCCGTCCTTCCAGGCTCGGGAGGAGGCACCTGTGATCCGTACGCACACGGTGCCGTCCGCGTCGCACAGGTCCACGTCGAACTTCCGCAGCCTGCTTGTGGCAGTCGTACCCTCGCTGAGCCGTACCCGGGCCCACATCGACGGCCGGCACCGGCTGAGGATGTCCACCGACTCGAACGCGAACGGCATGACGGGTTCCCCGAACCCGGCAAGGTCCGTCCGGAGCCCGACAGTGGCCTGCAGCGCGGAGTCGAGCAGGCTCGGATGGAGGACATACGCGTCCCCGGTCTCGCGTACTGACGGCGGCAGTCCCACCTTCGCAAGTGCCTGCGTCTCGCCCCCGAGGACGTATTCGATCCCCTGGAAGGCCGGGCCGTACTCCATCTCCGCCGCACGGAACATCCCGTAGCACTGGTCCGCCGTCAGTCGGCCGGCGTCGCAACCGGTCCGGACGGCGTCCAGGTCCAGGCGCGCCGAGCCGCCGCCGTCACCGGTCAGCGGGACGGCACTGCCCTGGCAGTGCAGTACGGCCTGCTCACCGGGTTGCCCGGTGAGGGTGTACACAGCGAAGTCGAGCCTGTCCGTCCGGCCGGTGTCCGCGGGCGTGAGAGCCACCTCGACGTGCGTACCGGGGCCGGACGCCTCGATAGGCGTCAGCCATACGACGTCCTCCAGCCGTAGGCCTTCACCGGACGGGCCGGACGCCTGGCCGCTGCGCCGCACGGCCTCCCGGACCATTTCCAGGTACGCCGCGCCGGGCAGGATCCGCCGCCCCTTGACCTCGTGCTCGGCGAGGAAGAACTCCTCCCCCGTGAACATCGCCCGGAACCTGGGCCCTTCATCGTCGGACACATCCGTGTGCAGCAGGGGATGGTGAACCGGCAAGTCCGTGGGCGGCAGGGGACGAGCAGGTTCGTCCGTGACGGGACCGGTGGCTTCGGCCGGAATCCAGTACCGGTCCTTGGCGAAGGGGTAGGCGGGCAGGGAGACGATGGCCGGCCGGGTGTCGTAGAGCGCCTCCCAGTCGATGCCGTCACCGCCGACCCAGCCTGCCACCAACCGGGCACAGTGCTCGCGCGCCGACTCCCCCGGTCCTGCCGACGCCTGGCCGGCGCTGTCGCCCGCAGGCCGGCCGGCCGCGCCGACCCGGCCCCGGTGGACCCACTCGTCGTCGTGGCCGGCTCCGAAGGCGCGCAGCACCGTCTCGAGTTCGCTCACCGAGCGGACGACGACGCCCATCCGGTCCCGCAGCGCCTCGCGCCCGGTCTGCAGCGTGTAAGCGATGGCGGGCAGGTCCTCGTCGCCGAACGCCGCGTCCCGGAGTGCGTCGGCGAGCCGCCGCGCGTGCTCCCGCAGCCGGTCCTCGTCCCTGGCGGACAACACGACCGCCACCGGCTGCCCACCGCGGACGACCGCAGGTGCTTCACCGCTGCCGGGTATGTACTCCTCGACGACCACGTGGGCGTAGGCACCCGATATTCCGAAGGAGCTGATGCCCGCCCTCCTCGGGACGCCCTCGGGGCTGGCCCACTCCGCGTTCTCCGACGCCGCGCGCAGCGCCGTGCCCTCCCACTTGATGAGTTCGTTGGGGGTCTTCAGGCCCGGCAGTGCGGGAATCCGGCGGTGCCGCATCTGCAGCACGACCTTCAGCAGGCCCGCAAAGCCCGCGGCGCCCTCGGTGTGGCCGATGTTGGCCTTCGCCGATCCCACGGCGCAGAATCCCTCACGCGAGGTGAAACGGCCGAACGCCTGGCCCAGGGCCTTCATCTCGATCGGATCGCCGAGCTTGGTGCCCGTGCCGTGCGCCTCGACGTAGGTGATGGTCTCCGGATCGATCCCGGCGTCCTCCCACGCCTTGACGACGACGTTCTCCTCCCCCGCCACGCTCGGTGCGGTGAACGAAGGCGTGTAGCCGCCGTGCAGGCTGGCCGAGCCCTTGATCACGGCGTGGACTCGGTCGCCGTCCTCCTGGGCGCGACGCAGCGGCTTCAGCAGCACGCTGCCGACGAACTCTCCCGGTACATAACCGTCCGCCGACGCGTCGAACGTATGGCACCGACCGGTCGGTGACAGCGCGCCCACACTGCTGAAGAACCGGTAGTGCTGTGACGAGAGCAGGAGGTTCACGCCCCCGACGAACGCCATGTCGCAGTCGCCGCCACGCAAGGCCTGGCGGGCTTGGTGCAGTGCGACGAGCGAGGAGGAGCAGGCCGTGTCCACCGCCACGCTGGGACCCCTCAGGTCCAGCGCGAAGGAGATCCGGTTCGCCAGGACCGTGTGGTTGTTGCCCAGGCCGACATAGGGATCGACAGGCAGTCCGAGCTCGTTGATCCGGTCGAGGTAGTCGTGGCAGCACACGCCGACGAACACGCCCGTGTTGGTGCCGCGGAGTCGGCTCATGGCGCCCGCGTCCTCGCCCGTCGCGTAGACGCTCTGCAGGAGCAGGCGCAGCTGCGGGTCCATCCACTCCGCCTCACGCGGCGAGATGTGGAAGAAATCGGCGTCGAACGTGTCCACGTCGGTGAGGAAGCCGCCCCACTTGCAGTACGTCCTGTCCCGTGCCTCGGGATCGGTGTCGTACCACGGGCGGTAGTCCCAGCGGTCCGCGGGGATCTCGGTGATGACGTCCTTCTCGTCGATCAGGTTGCGCCAGAACTCGTCCAGGTCCGACGCACCCGGGGCCATGCCATGCATACCGATGACGGCGATGTCATGCGCTCCGGCGTCGAGCGTCGCACTGTGCGCGGGCCGAGGCCGCGGCCGCGTACCCTGGGCCGACGGCTCCGTATCGGGTGCCGACAACGCGGTGGCAGCACCCACGCGGGCGGCGAAGACGTCGCCGTGGGCCCGCTGGAAGTGGGCGGCGAGTTCCTTCACGTTGGGGTACTCGAAGAGCAGTGCGGGACTCAGGTCGAGGCCCGTCTCCTGCTCGATCTCCTGGGTGAGCGAGACCAACTGCGCGGACGTCGCGCCCAGATCCATCAGATTGACGTGCGGCTGCACTTCTTCTGCCGTGCTGCCCAGCAACGCCGCCAGCTTCGTCGTCACATACCGCTCGATGTCCGCGTCCGGTCCTGCCGACGAGCCGGCCTTGCGCGGCGCGTTGTGATCAGGCACGGGCGGGCGGGGCCGGGGCTCCCGCTCACGGACGCGCTTCATCGAACAGCCGTTCAGTGACGCGACGACCTGGGAGGCACTGTCGACGAGGTCGGCGTCGAACACGATGAGCTCGCCGGAGTTCCTCTTCAGCCGTACGGACAACCGCACCTGCCCGGGGACCGTGTCGCGGCGCACCCACAAGTCCTCCAGGCCGAAAGGCAGATAGCCGACGGCACCGTCGCCCGCCGTGAAGTGGAGGGCGGCCTGGAACGCGCTGTAGACCAACAGCGGGTGCAACAGATGGCCGCGGTGGTCCTGCCCGGTGGCCCGCGCAAGGTCGAGCACAGCGACGACTCTGTCGTCACTCGCGTGCACCGCGGTGAGCGTCTTGAACGTGTCTCCGATGGAAATGGCCGGGTTACGGCCGTACAGCACCTCCGGATCGAGCGGGGACAGCCCCTCCGACAACCGGTCCGGATCGATCACCGCGGGCGTGGACCCGTCGTCCTGCGCTGTGCCCTCTGCGGCTGCGAGCCATTCCTGGCCGGGCCGGTGGCGGTAGAGGGCCCTGAAGGACACGGTGGTCGCCTCGGAGGCACCGGGCTCGATGCGCACCTCGACCCGGTCGCCCTCCTCGAGGGTGACCGGCCGCAGGAACCTCAGCTTGCGCAGGCGTACCTGGTCCAGGTGCGGCGACCTGCCGAGATACCAGTCGACGGCCAGGCTGAGGTGCGTCATGCCGATGAGCGTGGGGACGCCCTCCACCTTGTGGTCGCTGACGTACGGCTCGTCGGAGTGGAAGAAGGTGCTGGGCGGGCCGACTTCGGCGACCGTGGCATCCGGCTCGGGCACGGTGACCGGTGCGGCGGGCAGCTCCGGAACCCAGTACTTCTGCGTGGCGAACACGTAGGTCGGCAGGTGGACGCGGCGCGGAGTGTCGGCGCCGTACAACAGCCGCCAGTCGTCGTGGGTGAACGAAGCGCCGTTCACCCACGCCTGCGCCACCTGCGCCAGGTCGCCGTCGCGCAGCCAGTGACGCGTCCGGTCCTGCCCCGTGTCCCGGACCGCCTCGCGGCCGGCCTCGGAGGGGTGGATCCCGCTGCTCCTCGTTCCGCGATCGAGGTAGTCCTCCAGTGAGGCGAGCAGCGCTTGAACCGAGTCCGCCGGAAACGCGACCCGGACCTCCATCGCCTCACGCCCCGATTGGAGTGTGTACGCGAGCGAAGCCGGATCGGGTACCGGGCCGCGATGGATGCGCTGGAGCAACTCGCGTGCCATAACGTCGAGTTGCTCCCGTGTGGCCGCAGACAGGACGAAGAGATACGGGTTCTGGGTGGTGTCCGGCCGGGCGGTGTGCGCGGCTCGCGGGACGTACTCCTCGACGACGAGGTGAGCGTTGCTCCCGCTGAATCCGAAAGCGCTCACGGCGGCCCGGCGCGGCCTGCCGCCGGCCGGCCAGGGCGTGGCCTCGGTGGCGACGTAGAACGGCGAGGACGCGAAGTCGAAGTACGCGTTGGGTTCTGCCTGGTGAGGCGTGGGCACCAGCGTGCGGTTCTGTAGGCACAACAGCACCTTGTGCAGGCCTGCCACGCCCGCCGCCGCCGTCGTGTGGCCGATGTTGCCCTTGACCGAACCGACCGCACAGACCTGTTTGTCCTCCACGCTCTCCGCGAAGACGGCCGAGAGGGCGTCGAGTTCGATGTAGTCGCCCAGCACGGTGCCGGTGGCGTGGCACTCGACGTAGCCGATGCCGGCGGGATCGATACGGCGCCGCGTGTACAGGTCCGACACCAGTTTGGTCTGGCTCTTGCGGCTCGGAGCCGTGATGCCGTTCGTGCTGCCGTTCTGGTTGATCGCGGAGCCGATGACGACCGCGTGGATCGCGTCCCCGTCGCGCTCGGCGTCGGCGAGGCGCTTGAGCACCACCGCTCCCACGCCTTCACCTGGGACGAATCCGTCCGCGTTGTTGTCGAAGGGGCGGCACGCTCCTGTGCGCGAGAGCATCCCCGCGGCGCTCATGCTCAGATAGCGGCCCACTCCGAGGTGGAGGCTGACCCCGCCGGCCAGCGCCATGTCGATCTCGCCCCTGCGCAGCGCCTCGCAAGCCAGGTGCACCGCTACCAGTGAGGAGGTGCAGGCCGTGTCGACAGCGAGGGCCGGACCCGTCAGGTTGAAGTGGTAGGCGATACGTGCCGCCGCGATCGCCGCGTTGTTGCCGGTCGCGTCCACAGCGTCCGGGCTGTGCCGGGCCAGGAGCTCGCCGTATTCGTTCCCGGCGATGCCTAGGTAGACGCCACAGCTGCTGGCGTCCAGGAGGTCGCGGCTGTAGCCCGCATCGCCGAATGCCAGGAACGCTTCCTGAAGGAACAGGCGCTGCTGCGGGTCCATCGCGCGCGCCTGCTGTGGCGTGATGTGGAAGAAGTCCGCGTCGAAGAAGTCCACGCCATCGAGCGGGCCGAGCCATTTGCAGTCCGTCGTGCCGCGTCGTTGCGGTCGCGGGTCGTAGGTGGCAGCGATGTCCCATCGGGAGGCGGGCACCTCCTGGACGGACGTCCTGCCCAGGCGGAGGTTGTCCCAGTACTCGCCGAGGTTCGCGGCTCCTGGATACCTGCCCGCCGCGCCGACGATCGCGATGCCGGCCTGTTCCTCGTCCTTGGGCGACGGCGGGCCGTCTCCGGCCGTCAACGCGGCCCTGGCCTCGTCGAATCCGATCCGGCCCGCGCGAAGAGAACGCAGTATCTCTTTGGTTTGCATGAATCACATCACCCCCATTCTCAAGCCCCGAACAAATCGGATACTCGCTGCTTCACTTCGGCGCGATGAAAAGTCATTTCGTGCATCGCGAGTTCCTGCTCGATGGCTTGTGGAAGCGCCTCCCGAAGGGGCCGCACCAGATGGGCTTTGAGCGCCTTCAACGACACGGCCGGCTTCTGCGCCAGCTCCCTGGCCAACTGAAGTGCCTGCGGCAGGACTTCGCCACGGGGAAGGACACGGAACGGAACCCCCCTGACAGCGAGTTCGGCTCCCCGGTAGTTCCCGCCGTTCAACAGCATTTCTTGGCCGAGGCCGAGTCCGAGTTTCCTGGGGAGGATCATCGTGGCCCCCATTCCGGGCGTGAAGCCGTAGCGCATGAAGTTCGCGGTGTACAGACTCTCGCGGCCGAGTATGACGAAATCCGCGTACAGCCCCAGCACGAATCCGCCGCCGATTCCGTGACCCTGCATGGCGGCGATGACCGGGACTTCGCACTCCAGCGCAAGACTGTACAGATTCAGGTCCGTGAATCGGCTCCTGCCTTCGTGGATCGCAAGCAGGCCGTCTTGTGTGCCACCGGAGGAGAAGTAGTTTCCGAAGCCTGTCAGGACGACCACTTTGCCGGTCCGATGCGCCTGGATCTCCGAGAAGGCGTTGATCAGCCCGTCCACCAGCTCGGCGGAGAACGAGTTCTTGCTGCGGCGATCCTGCATGGTTACCTGGAGGACGCCCGGTTCGACCTCGCAGAGGTCCACGGCGGTTGTCGTCACGCCTGCGCACCTCCGGTCCGGCGCTTCACTGCTGCCACGGCAGTATTCCCTCCTCGACGTAGCGCCGAATGCGCGTCAGATTGCCCTCGTCGGTGAAGACCTCGATATTCCCCGCCACCGCGAGCGGCTTGGCCGTGGTCAGTGATTCGTTCAGCTGGTTCATATAGCGCTTGTACCGGGCGATGCCCGTCTTCGGCAGACACTTCAGCCGCGCGAGCTGTTTGCGCAGCAGGGCCTCGCTGTCCGGTCCGGCCAGGTCTGCGAGGTGGATCCGGACCGCCTCTTCGGCGGTGAACGGCCTGGTGATCAGTGTCATATAGTGCGCGTTCTGGAATCCGCAGCGTCGAAGGAGAAAGGGCAGGACACAGGCCGGATACAAGCCGAACAGCAACTCGGAGAGGCTGAATTGGGCCTCGCTTCCGGCGACAACGATATCGCTGGCCGCAACGAGTCCGATGCCGCCGGCGTTCGCCTTTCCTCGTACGTGCGCGACAGATACGTAAGATCCGGTGGCCAGCTTCAGAAACAATTCGTACAAGGAGTCGGGATGCTGCCAGAAAGTCTCCTCGTCGACATCCCGAGTGTTCACGTCATTAAAGTCGGCGCCGAAACAGAAGTAATCAGGAAGCCCCTCCAGAACGAGGACGGTGGCGACTTCCTCACATTGCGTCAGAACATCTGTGCATTCGGCGATCAGGCGGTCGTTGATCGTGTTCCGGTCCGTCGGCCGGTGCAGCTGAAGATGACATATGGAGTCGCGCCAGGTCACCTGTATGGTTTCGTAGTTCATGCCACCCACCGGTACTCACGGTGGAATTCCCGGATCTCCTCAAGAACCAGTCGCTCGGAACTCTCGCCGGAACCGGAACGCGCCGCCTCGTCAGCCCCTTCGATCTTCACGTTGCGTGTGCCGAACCTCACGCCGTCGTTGGCCTGGAGCGCGGCTTCGTACTGATCCATGGTGAGCCGGCGGCGTGCGCCCAGCTGCTCCTCGATCCCGAGCCCGCGCAGCCGATCGCTGCCGGTACGGCTCACCACACCGCTGTAGAACTCGGCGCAGCAACCCGACCCGTACGAGAAACAGCCGATGCGCTTGGGCGTGTCGAAGCTGCCGTGATCGATGATGCCGGCCAGTGACGAGAAGACACTGCCGCCCATGATGTTCCCGGTGTGCTGGGCGTAGCGAATCCCGGGCCGGACACGCCGCTCGAAGTCCGACTCGATGTCCGCGGCCTTCGCTTTCTTCAGCTTCCGCATCATGGTGCGATGCGCGCCCCTGACCATGCCGCCGAACGGCGTGTGGAACGCCAGGTAGTCGAAGGAGGTGTGGTAGTCGGCGTCCGGGATCCTGCGCCGGTACTCCTGAAAGGTCTGCTCGCAGCAGTCCAGGTAGGACAGCAGGCCCAGGTCCGAGTCACCGGCCTCACCGTCCGGCGTGGGCCGACAGGTGTCCATGACCTCGTATCCGTAGTAACCGTTGGCCCCGACGTCGAGCTGGAACACCTCGGGCATCTCGCTCACGAGCATCGCGGCTGCACCGGCCCCCGAGCTGGGCTCCACGAACGCCCAGTCCATCGTCAGCGAGTCCCCTCCGTCATCGACCGTGTAGCGGGAGACGTCCGTGGCGACCACCAGTGCCTTCGCACCGGGGGACACCTGCGACAGAACGAAGTTGACCGCCATTTGCAGCCCGGCAGTCCCCGCGTAGCAGGCGTTCTTCACCTCGAAGATCCTGCAGTTGCGGTTCAGCCCGAGCCACTCGTGGAGATAACTGCCGACCGACTTCCCGAAGTCGATGCCCGATTCGGTGCAGCTGATCAGCAGTTCGATACGGTTCCTTTCCGCATCGGACAACGCGTCGAGAATCGGTCTGGCCGCGTTGACGCCGAACGTCACCGGGTCCTCACTCGGCAGCGCCACGGTCTTCCGGCTCATCAGCAGCTGTTCGAACCGTGAGGTGTCCAGTTGCCGATGCTCCATCAGTTCCCGGACGTCCACATAGGCGCTGCCGCCGAAGACGTTCATCGCCTCGATGCCAACGGGTGTCACCTGTCCCCCCTCCTTGTCAGGATTCCGTCGCGCTGAGGCACAACGCCGTGTTCACGCCGCCGAATCCGACGCTCAGCGTCAGCGCGTGGCCGATCTCCTGCGTGACGGCCTTGTCCCTCACCCAGTTCATTTCCGGGTCGAGGGGCTGCTCCAGGTTTCGCGTCGGGTGCAGCCGGGATGCCTTCATCTGCAGGAGCGTGGCGACGACTTCGACGGTGCCGGCCGCAGCCAGCCCGTGTCCGGTGATCGACTTGGTGGCGTTGATGGCCGCCCGGTCGAGCCCACAGCCACGGATGGCGGCCAGCTCGACCGGATCGCCGACACCTGAGCCGGTGCCGTGCGGATTGACGTAGTCGATCTGCGGCGCCGTCAACCGGGCGCGTGTCAGGGCCTGTTCGATGGCCCGTGTCTCACCCGCAGCTGACGGATCGGGGTTGCGGTTGCCGTCCAGCGCCATCGCCCAGCCGGCGAGCTTCGCATACGGTTCCACCCCGCGCTCGGCGGCGGTGGCCCTCCGCTCGACGACGACCGCGCCGCACGCTTCGCCGAAGATGAATCCGTCCCGCCGCTCGTCGAAGGGGCGGCAGGCGAGCGCGGGTTCGCCGGCGAAGCGGTCGGAACCCATCGCGCCCAGCGACCGCAACCCCTGGAGCTCCCAATAGGACAGGTCCGTCAGCGCGCCGACGGCGATACAGATGTCGGCCTCCCCCGACCGCACCAGGCGCGCCGCCTCGATGACGGCGACCTGACCGCTGGCGGAGGCGCCGCCGACAGTGTGGGCCAGACCTCGGATGCCGAACTGCTCACTGCACAGACCGCACAGGTCACTGTCCATGAAGGACAGTCCGTAGGTCGGTGGGAGGTAGTCCAAGCGCCCCTGATAGGTCTCGTGCTTGAGCGCCAGCTCCCGCTGCTGGATGTTCGACCCGCCGACGACAAGCCCGATACGCAGCGGGTCCGCGTCCAGCAGCCGGGCTTCCTCCCATGCCTCGTGGAGCGTCAGGAGCGCCGCCCGGCCCGAGAGCCCGACAGTCCGCAGCAGTTTCCCGGGGAACCGCTCCGGCATGTCCAGGGCGGAGAGCTCGGCCCCCAGAAAAGCGGTCCCGTTGTTCCGTCCGGGCCGTTCCATGACACCGAAGGCCTGGTCACCGGCGAGCAGTGCGGCCAGGAAGGCGTCCTTCCCCTGCCCCACGGCGCTGAGCACACCGCAGCCGGTCACGAACAGGTCACTGTCCATGCGACTTGGCATAGAGGGCATCGACCAGTTCCCCCACATTCTTGACTCCGGAGAGTTCGACCCGCTGGATGTGCAGGGACAGGGCCTCCATCGCCAGCATCACGATCTCCGCGCGATCCACGGAGTTGGCTCCGAGGTCCGTGAGCCGATCGCCGGGCTTGATCTCCCGCCCCTCGACATCCGGAAGCACCTCGTAGATGTTGTTCTGCACCAGGGCGAAGATCTCTGCGTGTCGCTGTGCTGTCATTCCCTCACTCCTTGACCCAGGCGTATGCGGTACGGGGCTTCTCCCTGTCGGGGCAGTTCGGTGCCGCGCCCTAGTTCCAGCGGTATTCGCGGTGAAACTCGTGGATCCGTTCCAGGATCAGGCGCCCCTTCGGCCCGGAGGCCTGGACCTGCCCCGGGACATGCGACTCGTCGAGCTTCCAGTTCCGGGTGCCGAAGGCGACGGCCCCCTTCCCGGTCAGCAGTCGCTCGTACTCCTCGATGGACAGGGAGTGCCGATCGTCGAGGTGCCGGGAGATCTCCATCGCGCGCAGCCGCCGCTGCCCATCTGGCGTGGCGACGCCGCTGTAGAACTCGGAACAGCAACCGGAACCGTACGAGAACACGCCGATGCGCTGGGCCGTGTCGAAGCGGGCGTTGTCGATCGTGCCGGCGAGCGACAGGAACACGGTGCCGCCCATGATGTTCCCGGTGCGCTGGCAGTACCGGAGCCCCGGTGACACCCTGCGTTCGAAGTCCGCTTCGATGTCTTCCCGGCGGGACTTGGTCGTCTTCCGCATCATCGTCCGATGAGCGCCCTTGACCATGCCGCCGAAGGGGGTGTGGAACGCCAGGTACTGGAACGAGTCCCGGTAGTCGACGTCGGCCACCCGGCGCTGGTACTCCAGGAACGTCTGCTCGCAGCAGTCCAGGTAGGACATCAGGGACAGGTCGGCGTCCCCGGCCTCGCTCTCCGCGGTGGGCCGGCAGGTGTCCATGACTTCGTGGCCGTAGTAGCCATTGGCGCCAACGTCCACCTGGAAGATGTGCGGTGTGTCGCTGATCAGCATGGCCGTCGCTCCGGCACCCGAACTCGGCTCGGCGAACGACCAGTCCTCCGTCAGCGCGTCGCCGCCCTCCACGACGGTGAACCGGGAAATGTCGGTCGTCACGACGAGGGCTTTGGCCCCGGGAGAAGCCTGTGACAGGACGAAGTTGACCGCCATCTGGAACCCGGCGGTGCCGGAGTAGCAGGCGTTCTTGATCTCCAGCAGCCGACAGTTCCGGCTCAGCCCGAGGTAGTGGTGGACATACGTGCTGAGGGACTTCCCGAAGTCGATGCCCGACTCCGTGCAGGTGATCAGGAGTTCGATGCGGTCCTTCTCCGCCTCGGGCAGCGCGTCCACAATCGGCTTGGCCGCGTTGACGCCGAACGTCACCGGATCCTCGCAGGGCAGAGCCACCGCCTTCTGCCTCATCAGCAGGTTCTCAAAGCGGGCGCTGTCCAGTCGGCGATGGCTGATCAGCTGCATGACGTCCAGAAATGCGCTGCCGCCGAAGACGTTCATCGCTTCGATTCCGACAGAAAGCACACGCTCCCCCTCAGTTGACATTGCCTTGGGTGGCGGCCCGGGCCGGCTGAACAAGCTGCCGCCGGTCAGCCGGACGCGGATCGGATGCGCTCCAGTAGCGCCGTCAGGATCCTTCCGGTGCCGATCTCGGTGAACTCCTCCTGACCGAGTTCGGTCAGATGAAGGATGGTGTCCGTCCAGCGCACTGGCTGAGTGATCTGCTCGATGAGGTTCGTTTCGATCCGAGACCTGTCGTACGGCTTGGCATCGACATTGGCGATCACCGGGAAGGACGGTTCGGCGAACCGGAAGTCGTTCCCCTGGAGATAGGCGGCGAACTGCCGCTGCGCCTCTGCCATGTACTTGCTGTGAAAGGCCCCGCTGGTCTTCAGCAGCGTGTACCCGACGCCTTCCGCCCAGTCTTCGAAGATCGGCTGTGCCGCGACGATCGCCGGCTTCGGCCCGGACACCACCACCTGGGTGGGGGCGTTGTCGTTGGCGACCTCGACATCCGTCAGACCGCTGCCCTCAAGCACCCGCAGGACCTGGGTCCTGTTCATGCCGGTGATCGCGGCCATGGCGCCGCCTTCGATACGCCCCATGGCCTCGCCGCGCTTCTTCACGAGCTTGAGCCCTGTTTCGAAGTCGAAGACACCGGCCGCGTGGAGGGCGTTGTACTCACCCAGGCTGTGCCCGGCGGCGTAGCCCGGGACCATGCCGGTCTCCCGCGTGCTCCGCATGTAGTGCAGTGCGTTCACCACATAGACGGCGGGCTGGGTGTACTGCGTCTCGTTCAGCAACTGGTTCGGGTTCTCACGGCAGAGTTTCTCGACCGAGTAGCCGAGAGTTTCACTGGCACGGGCGGTGACGTCCGGAAACTCGTCGAACAGCCCACGCCCCATTCCTTTGCGCTGTGATCCCTGTCCGGGAAACATGTACACCGGCATGGCATGTCCCCTCAGACGGCGATGTCCAGAGCCTTGAAGGAGCGGACCGCCATCAGGCCGCGCCGTTCGGGTTCCGCCACCAGCCGCATCCCGGGGAAGCGCTGCGGCAGCCGTGCGAAGAGGGCCTCGCTCTCCATCTTCGAGAGCGCCGCGCCGATGCAGTAGTGGATGCCGGCGCCGAAGGACACGGGCTGGCAGTCCGGTCGGCCGATGTCGAAGCGGTGCGGATCCTTGAATCGCTCCGGGTCCCGGTTCGCGGCTCCGACCAGGCCCATCACGATGTCGCCCGGCCTCAGTTGCCTGTCACCGACCTTGGTGTCGGCCGTCGCTCTGCGGCCGAAGTACTGCACCGGTGCGTCCCAGCGCAACATCTCGGACACCGCTTCGGGGGCCAGCCCCGGGTCCTCGGCGAGCGCCGCGTACTGGTCCGGGTGGGTGAGCAGGGCGTACAAGCCGTTGCCGAGCAGGCTCGACGTGGTCTCGTGGCCTGCCGAGAACAGGAAGATGATGTTGTTGATCAGTTCGTGCCGCGCCAGCTCGCCCTCGCCCTCGGCCGGCAGCAAGGCCGACAGGAGATCGTCCTTCGGGTCTCGGCGGCGCTGTTCGGCCAGCTCGCCGAAGTACTCGAGGAACCACGCACACGCTTCTTCGGCACGCTGCTGCTGAGCCTCGCTGATCACCGGGTCGAGCAGGGGCAGCAGTGCGGAGGAGTGGTCTCGGCAGATCTCGTGCCGCTCTTCGGGAACACCGAGCATCATGCAGATCAGGGCCACCGGCAGCGGCTGCGCGACAGAGGACACGAACTCGCATCCGCCGTCCGCCGCGATGCGGTCGAGGAGCACGTCGACCTTCTGCTCGACATACGGTCGCAGGGACTCCACGCGCTGGCGGGTGAAGGCCTTGCCGAACTGCCGGCGAATGCGCGTGTGGTCCGGCGGGTCCATGTTCAACAGCCAGGACCGGGAGGCCAGATCGATCGAGCCCCCCTCGTCGAAGTGGCCGAAGAACCGCCGCTGTCCGGCCCGCCCCATCGCGCTGTCCCGCAGCAGGGCATCGACGTCCGCGTAGCGGCTGACCAGCCATCCGTTCAGCCGGGCGTCGAAATGCACCGGGTCCAGGGACCTGAGCCGGTCGTATCGGCTGTAGGGATCCCGGATGAAACTCTCCGACCGCGGATTGAACAGTTCGTCGCCATCCGGGCGTGGAGAAGGTGTCTCGGCTTCCATGGTCTGGATCACTCCTGTGAGTAAAGACCTGCGCGGCGAGAGCGCAGCGTGGGCTGCGGATTGATGCTGAACGAGCGGCAAACGGAATCCCGCTTCACGCGGGCTGCCTGCGGCAGCATCACAGAACAGGAATCGGCGTCAGGTCGACTGAACTCGGAAATGTGACGCACGCAGGCCGCAGACGACGGAACGTTGCACAGCTGCCCGGCGACAGTAGGTCCCCGGCGATATTGCCAATAGCTCGATTCGAACGCAAGAGCCTTTGGCCGATCTCGATCGATGCCATTAAAGAGTTGGCAATATACGCGCGTAGATAGAATAAGATAAATGCAACTATTTCGCGGACGCGCGCCCACGACCATGTCAGGATGATGTCTACCAATCCAAGGCCACCGCAAACCTTGCCTCCCCACCAATGCCGGAGAGAGCTCCACGTGGCAGCCGCCGACGAGCCGTGGATCATGGCCGAATCGAATCTGCACTCTGACCGAATTCCCACCCCACCGGCGTCCGGAATCACGACGCATTGCGCCTGGAATCATTGCTTCAAACTCTCATTGCAAACACTTTACAATTGCTTTGTCTTCACCTTCCCGTCACACGCCAACATGCCCTCATCGCCACAGCTCACAGGCCTGCCGCGGAAAATTTGACGATGCATCAAACCTCTTTACCGAGACCATCTCGAGGGTTAAGACGGGCCCTTGCGCCCCGCCGCAGGTCCGGAGAGCATCACTCCGGCGAACCGTGATTGACACCGAGGGGGAGTCAAGTGATCGATCCGCACAGCGACTACGACGTCGTAGTAATCGGAGGCGGGCCAGGAGGATCGGCCACGGCGGGATTGCTGGCACAACGCGGACACAGCGTTCTCATAGTGGAACGTGAAAAGTTTCCGCGATACCACATCGGTGAATCCCTGATAACCGGAGCGCTTCCCACCGTTGACGCTCTCGGCCTTCGCGAACGCCTGGACCGGTTGGGATTCACCAGGAAGAACGGCGGGACCCTCTTGTGGGGCAAGAACACCCCGCCGTCGGCCGATACCGGGACCGCCGAACCGGAAGAAGGCGCTCCGGGAAAGGGCACCTGGGGCTTTCGGTTCCGTGAGGCTTCGGAATACGAGCACTCCTACCAGGTACGACGCGCCGACTTCGACGCCCTCCTGCTCGGACGTGCGAGAGAACTCGGTGTCCATGTCCTGGAGGAAGCCACCGTCCAGGAGCCGGTGCTCGACGGAGACCGGGCCGTCGGCCTCACCTACAGCCTCAAGGGCGATGCGACGAAACGTACCGTCCGGAGCCGGATGATGGTGGACGCCTCCGGACAGGCACACCTGCTGGCCCGTCACTTCGACCTCGTCGAGTGGCAGGAGGACCTTCGCAACATCGCCGTATGGAGCTACCTCCAGGGCTGCACCCTGTACAAGGGCGACCATGCCGGCGACATCCTGACCGAGAACCGGCCCGACGGATGGTTCTGGTTCATCCCGTTGTCCGACGGCACTGTCAGCGTGGGGTACGTCACGCCCATCGAGAAGTACAAGAAGTCCGGGAAGAGCCTCGAAGACCTGTACACGTCCGAGCTTGCCGAGACGGTGGAAGTGAGCAAGCTCACAAGCACCGCCTTCCGCGCCAGCGGCTTCCGCACCATCCGCGACTGGTCCTACACCTCCAGCCGCTTCCACGGGCCCGGTTGGGCCCTGGTCGGCGACGCCGCCGCGTTCGTGGACCCGTTGTTGTCGACCGGCGTGACGCTCGCCATGCGCGGCGCCCACGGCCTGGCCGACGCGGTGGACACCGTCCTGCGGGACCCGCAGTCGGAGTCGCATGTGCTCAACGCGTACGAGAAGAGCTATCGCCAGTTCCTGGACTCCCTCTTCGACTTCGTGCGCTTCTTCTACAACCGGTCCTTCGGCAAGGAGGACTACTGGGACAAGGCGCAGGCAACCATCGATCCGGAGAAGGTCCGCACCCGACGTGAGGACTTCGCGACAATCCTGTCCGGTCTGACCGGGATGCGGGAGATCTTCGAGAACCCGAGCCCGTGACACCCCGCCGTTCGGCCAGGAACCGGAGGAAGCCGGGATGCCCGTCGATCCACAGGTCAGGGCTCTGCTCGGCGCACTCGCCGAGGCGGGCACCCAACCCGTCGAGAACCTGACGGTTGCCGAGGCCCGGCTCGCCTCCAAGGACTTTCTGCTGCTGCAGGGCGATCCCGAACAGGTCGCCTGGGTCGAGGATCGCGTAGTGCCCGGACCGACGGCAGACGTCCCGGTGCGCCTCTACTATCCGGCGGGCGACGGTCCCTTTCCCTGCCTCGTCTACTTTCACGGCGGTGGATGGGTGACTCTGGACATCGACGTCTGCGATCCGACTACGCGAGCCCTGGCCAACGACACCGGCTGTGTGGTCGTGTCCGTCGACTACCGCAAGGCCCCGGAACACCGGTTCCCCGCGGCAGTCGACGACGCTTGGGCCAGCACCGCGTGGGTGACCGAGAACGCCGTCGAACTGAACATCGATCCCGCCAGGATCGGGGTGTTCGGCGACTCCAGCGGCGGGAATCTCGCGGCTGTGACCGCCCTCCGTGCCCGGGACGTCGGTGGGCCGGCGCTGGCGTGCCAAATCCTGATCCACCCACCGACCGACCACAACACGGACAAGCGGTCCTACCTCGACAACGCCGAGGGCTACCTGCTGCAGCGGCACTCCATGCGGTGGTTCTACGGCCACTACCTCAACGACCCGTCAGAGGGCGCGAATCCCTGGGTCTCGCCGCTGCGCGCGCAGGATCTGTCAGGGCTGCCGCGGGCCCTTGTCGTCACCGCGCAATACGACCCGCTGCGGGACGACGGCCGGCTCTACGCGGAAAGGCTGGCCGCTGCGGGCACGCCCACCAAGCACAACGACTATTCCGGCGTCACCCACGCGTTCTACCTGATGTGGGGGGTCCTCGACGCCAGCAGGCAGCTGCACCGAGAGATCGCGGCCGAAGTACGCGACGTCCTGCGGGTCGGTTCACCAGTGTGACCCGCAGGCGCTGCTTCCGGGTCAGACACGTCGAAAGGCATTCATGAAGAGACACACAGGCATTGACGCGCGTACGACAGTGATGCGCGGGCATCGTGGCACCCCCGCCACCGGACGAGTCGGTTGATCCCGCCATGACCAGCCATCAGATCGCCTTCCTGTTACTCGACCTCGCGCTCGTCCTCTCCGGATGTGCCCTGCTCGGCGCGCTGGCCACCCGGATGGGGCAGCCGGCTGTGATCGGCGAAATCCTCGGCGGCATCCTGCTCGGCCCGACTGTGCTCGGTTCGTGGTCCCACACCGTGGTTCCGGACGGGATACGGCCGGTCCTCACCGGAATCGGCAACGTCGGCGTAGCGCTGTTCATGTTCGGGCTCGGTCTGGAATTCCACCGCAGCGCGCTGCGCGGCGGCGGAAGAAGACCAGCCGGTATCGCGATCGGCTCGATGCTGCTGCCGTTCGTGCTCGGCTCATTGCTGGGCGTCGTGCTGGTGGCGACGCACTACCGGCATCCGCCGGACTCCACGGCCTTCGTGCTGTTCCTCGGTATCGCCATGTCGGTCACGGCCTTCCCGGTGCTCTCCCGGATCCTTACGGACCGCCGGATGGCAGACACCGAAGTCGGCATGCTCGCCATGGCTGTCGCCGCGGCCGGTGACATTCTGGCCTGGTCCGGGCTCGCCGGGGTGATCGCCCTGGTGGGGCGTACCAGCGGCGCGCCATGGCTGGTGGCACTGGTGGTGCCGTTTGCGTTGTTCCTGGTCTGCGTCGTACAGCCGCTGCTCCGCGTACTGCTCCCGGTCGACTCGCCGACCGCCGTCGCGTATCTGTCCGGCGGTGCCCTGGCATGCGGTGCGGTCACCGAACTGCTCGGACTGCACTTCATCTTCGGCACGTTCCTGTTCGGACTGATCACCCCGCGCATCCCGGCCACCGAGCGTCTGGCGGAGAAGGTGTTCGGGATCAGCAGGCTTCTCCTGCCAACGTACTTCGTGGTTGCGGGACTGCAGGTGAACCTGGGACTCACGTCCTCGGCGCTGGGGCTGCTCGCGATCATCGTGCTGGTCGCGGTGGTCGGCAAGGTCGCGGGGACCTATGGCGCCGCCCGCATGAGCAAACTGCCTCCGGAGACTTCCACGGTGCTGGCCGTGCTGATGAACACCCGGGGCCTGACCGAGCTCATCGTGCTCACCACCGGCCTGAAACTCGGCCTCATCGACCAGGAACTCTATTCGGCGATGGTCATCATGGCGCTGCTCACCACCGCGGCGACCGGACCGCTGCTGACGCTGTACAACCGCCGGCTGGGCGCCGCGACTCCGGCCACCGTGACCGGCACCCCCCGTTCGGCCCCCGTGCCCGCACCACAGCACGCCGAGGAGAAGGGCCTGCACACGTGACGACGAAAGTGACGGCGTGATCGAGGAAATCCTCCCAGCGGAAGTGGCCTCGGCCGTATCGCGCCTCGACGCCCCGGAGGCAGCACTCTTTCCCACGGAACTCGCCCTGATCTCCTCGGCCGCGCCCAGGCGGCGGGCCGAGTTCACCACAGCGAGAGTGTGCGCCCGCCAGGCGCTGGCCCGGCTCGGCATCGCTGCCGCGCCCATACTCAGCGGTGCCCGGCGGGAACCGATATGGCCCGACGGAGTCGTCGGCAGTATCACGCACTGTGCGGGATACCGCGCTGCCGCGATCGGACGGTCGACATGGTTCACCACGATCGGTATCGACGCCGAGCCGAACGAACCACTTCCTGACGGCCTGTTGGAACACATCAGTCTGCCGCAGGAACGCCGACGGCGAGCACACGCGGACGGTACGCATCTGGATCGCCTGCTGTTCAGCGCCAAGGAATCCGTCTACAAGGCATGGTTTCCGCTGACGCGCCGCTGGCTCGGCTTCGAACAGGCGGCCATAACCCTGGAACCCGATGGGACGTTCGACGCCGAACTGCTCGTGGCCGGCCCGGTCAGCGGCTTTCACGGACGATGGCTGGCGCGCGACGAACTGATCGTGACAGCCATCGCGACGCCCCGCCCAGAGACCCCGTAAAAACGCGATCCCGCATCAGATGTCAAGCACCAACAAGGCTGAGCGAGTGAGAAGAGGGAGTAGCCATGTCGGACAACGTCCTGGTAGTGGGCGGAGGCCCCGCTGGATCGGTCACCGCGACCTTCCTGGCGCAAGAAGGCTTTTCCGTCCGGTTGATCGAGAGCCAACATTTTCCGCGCTACCACATCGGGGAGTCTCTGACACCGGCCAGCCGACGCGTGCTGGACATGATCGGTGTGGCCGACCGGCTCGACGAGTTGGACTTCCAGCGCAAGCGCGGCGGCGTTTTCCTTTGGGGAGACGACACCTGGGTCATCAACTGGAGCGAGATATTCGGCGTGGACGTGCACACATGGCAGGTCGACCGAGGCCGGTTCGACGCGCTGCTGCTCGACAACGCCCGCGAGAAGGGCGTCAAGGTCGAACACGGCATCACCGCGAAGTCGGTGACGTTCGGGGACACGGGTCGACCGACAGCAGTCGACTGCAAGGCCGAGGACGGAACGGACTTCACCATCGAGGGATTCGACTTCCTCGTCGACGCGTCCGGTCGGTCGGGCCTGCTGAGCAGCAAGCACCTGCGCAACCGAAAGCCGCATGAGATCTTCCGCAACGTGGCGATCTGGGGCTACTGGGACAACGCCCGTGCGTTGCCGACCTGTCCCGAGGGCGGCATCAACGTCATCTCATCGCCCAAGGGCTGGTACTGGGTGATTCCGTTGGGCGGTGGGCGCAACAGCGTGGGGCTGGTCACCCACAAGGACATGTTCGCGGAGGACAGGCAACAGCACTCGGATGTCGAATCGCTCTATCACGCGTACCTCGACGAGAACGAGCCGGTCAAGGAACTGCTCTCGGGTGCCACGTACAACGGGCCGGTCAGGGTCGAGACGGACTACTCCTATGTCGCGGACGAGTTCTCCGGACCGGGCTACATGATGGTCGGGGACGCGGCGTGCTTCCTCGATCCTCTGTTGTCCAGCGGTATCCACTTCGCCATGTACGGCGGAATGGTGGGCGCCGCAGCCCTGGCATCCGCTCGACGCGGCGAGGTCACAGAGGCCGAGGGACTGCGCTTCTTCGAGGTCTCGTACAAGCGCGCGTACACCAGAATGCTGACGCTGGTGAGCAACATGTACCAGGGATATCGCGGAAAGAACGACTTCTTCTGGACCGCCGATCGGCTCGTCGGCAAGGACCGGACGGGGAAGGAAGAGGCGTTCGGCGAGGTCATCGGTGGCCTGTCGGACATCCGGGAGGCCACCGACGCGTCGACGAGGATCGGCACCGCGAAGTTGGAGGAGGAAGCCAGGCGGGTCCAGCAACCGGAACTCAACCCGAATCGCCCGCTGTTCGGCGCCCAGCACAAGATGGGGCAGGAGGAGGACCCGATCGACGGTCTTCAGTTGGTCACATCGCCCCGACTCGGCCTGCAACGGGTATCCGAGACGAGTGAAGCAGACGCGGAATCATCACCGTGACAGTAAGCGGCAGGCGGCTCGTGGCGTGTGGAGAAGCAGGGGGGCCTTCCCCCGTGAAGGTGGGCACGCGGTTATTGATCACGCGGCGAGCGTGATTTTAGCGGTGTGGTGTCGGTGTTCGTATTCGTTGGGGCTGAGGTGGCCGTTGGCGGAGTGCCGGCGGCGGGTGTTGTAGCGGGTCAGCCAGGCGAAGACGGTCCTGCGGCAGGTGTCGGAGTCGCCGTAGTGGTGGGCGCCCTGGAGGGTCTCGCGTTTCAGCGAAGCGTGGAAACTTTCGCAGGCCGCATTGTCGGCGCTGGTGCCGACCGCGCCCATCGACCGGGTGACCCCGAGCTGGTCGCAGAGACCGGCGAAGACCCGGGAGCCGTACTGGGC